>Ga0315298_1000033_pt1:0-110000 | contig 253668 bp, 219 predicted proteins | sample WHS_1_MG_FD_203077 | JGI IMG/M metagenome (GOLD analysis project Ga0315298, IMG submission 203077) | Extremophilic microbial mat communities from Washburn Hot Springs, YNP, Wyoming, USA - WHS_1_MG | ecosystem: Environmental > Aquatic > Thermal springs > Hot (42-90C) | place: USA... | reverse complement strand
CCGAAAGCCACAATCCTGTGCCATTCGGTTTTGACCTCCCTCTGACCGTCCTTGTTCGTCCACACCTCATTTGTGGCAAGCGTGAAGCTCGCGATGGCCGCGCCGCTGGGGGCGTGGCGCAGCTCAGGGTCTCTTCCAAGATTGCCTACCAAAATGACTTTGTTAACGCTCCCCACGGAGTCCTCCTATGTGCGCGAGACGCTGAAAAAGCTCTCTCAAAGGCTATTCAAGGCAAAAGGCAAAGTCAAACAAAACTTCCGAAAGGTTTTCCCGATACTTCAGGAGACGAAATCGCCCTGGCAGGTATTGAACGTACGTTTGCGAGTCGGCCCAGCTCCCCGGATTTAAATATAATTTTTTCTTTCCTCGGACCGTGAGAACTCTCCACTCGACAACATGGGAATGGCCGAGGAGAACGGCGTCAACAGGGCCTCTCAGCCGGGTTCTGGCATACCGAAGATGTGCGGCCCGAGCCGCTCGGACCGCCCTTGGATCGGGGGTCCCGCCTGCAAATCGAGCCACGGTGCGAGCGGTCCAGAGGGAGGCGGAAGGACCGATGAAGGTCAGGAGCTTTTCTGTCCAAGGGCTCCGCAGGAGGGTTCTCAGGATTTGATAGCCTCGGTCCCGCTTGTTGATCTGATCTCCGTGAGAGGCGATAAATCGGTACCCATCCCACGAAAAGACGGCTTCGTCGCCGGGAATCTGAGCCCCGACCTCATCCTGGATGGTCTTTCCCAGGAGGAAATCGTGGTTCCCTTTCAGGTAGAATATGTCCTTTCCCAGGGCCCGGACTCCGGCGAGGACGTTCAGAAGGGTCCTGTGCCGGGCCAGAAGGGCCGGATGATCGCCGAGCCAGACTTCGAAGAGATCTCCTAAAAGGACCAAGGTGTCGATCTCCCTTGGCGACCTTTCGAGGAGTTCCAGTAAGGCCCGGTACGGTTTAGAATCCGGATCGGAAAGGTGGGCGTCAGCGATCCAGAGGGCGCGCATGGGAGGGCCTTCCTTCTGAAGGGATCACGGTTTCGCCGCGCGGTGTGTTGGGGAAAAGGAGCAGAGCTTCTTGAGTTCCCTTCTCGGACCCGGGAGAGGCGAGGACCGAAGACGCGCAGAGGGACAGCCGGAGATGGAAGGAGAGCGGGATGGGCAAACATGCATGGTTCGTGAAGAGAGATCTGGATGGGTTCTTCGGACTTGGCCTGGACAATCTCATTCAGTTCATCCTGATCGGCACGTTTTGTCAAGGAATCCTGGGAATGCCTCAGGAGTTGGTCGTGCACAGGATTTTCCCCGGTGCCGCTCTCTCGATCGTCTTTGGAAACGTTTTCTACTCCTGGCAGGCGCACCGCCTGGCGAGAAGGACGGGCCGCACGGATGTGACGGCTCTGCCATACGGTATCAACACGGTGACGCTCCTGGCGTACGTTTTTTTCATCTTGCAGCCGGTGTACCAGCAGACGGGAGACCCTGATCTGACCTGGAAGGTCGGCTTGCTGGCTTGCTTCCTGTCGGGCGTGATCGAAACGCTCGGTGCCCTGGTGGCCGGGAGAATCCGACGCTGGACCCCCAGGGCAGCCCTGCTGAGCGCGCTGGCCGGAGTGGCGGTGACGTTCATTTCCATGGACTTTCTGTTTCGGATCTACGAGCGGCCTTGGATCGCCATGCTCCCCATGATCCTGATCTTGGCCCAGTACTTCTCGCGGGTCCGTTACCCTTTAGGGGTCCCGGGGGGCCTGGTGGCCGTGGCGCTTGGCGTCTTGTTGTACGGGATCCTGGGGCCAGGCGAAGGTCCCTTGGGACAACCGGGGGTCAGGTACTGGAATCTCACCGCCGCTCCACCCCTTGTCTCGGTGCAGCCCCTGTGGGACTTGCTCAGAAGCGAGCATCTCGTACGCCACCTGTCGATCATCGTCCCGATGGGGATTCTAAATGTTGTCGGCTCTCTTCAAAACATCGAGAGTGCCGAGGCCGCCGGAGATTCCTACTCAACCCTTTCCTCCCTTTTGGCAAACGGAGCAGGCAGCGTCGTGGCTGCGTGCTTCGGGAGCTGTTTCCCTACGACCATCTACATCGGCCACCCGGGCTGGAAGGCAATGGGGGCCCGGGTTGGATATTCCGTACTGAATGGTGCCTTTGTGGGGCTTCTGGCGTTTACCGGTGCGGCCGTCTGGGTGGTCCAGGCGATTCCTCTTGAGGCCGGCCTCGGCATTCTCCTCTGGATTGGAATCGTCATCTGCGCCCAAGCCTTCCAGACAACGCCGAGAGCGCACGCCCCGGCGGTCGCTTTTGGCCTCTTCCCGTCATTGGGAGCATGGGGGGTGATGATGCTGGAGAACGGGCTCCGATCCGCCGGATCCGGCTTTCACTTGGTGGCAGCGGGCCATGGAGCCGGCTCTTCGCCCTTTTTGCGCGGGATGCTGGCTCTGAGCCAAGGTTTCCTCTTTTCCTCGATGTTCTTCGCGGCCATCGCCGTTTCCTTGATCGAGAAAGACTTTCTGCGAGCCTCTCTGTGGAGCCTGGTGGCGGCTGCCTGCGCCTGGCTGGGTCTCATCCACGCTTACGAAATCACGGCTGCCGGCGTGCGGCCTGTGGTGGGTTGGGGTGTTGCAAGCGTCTATGCGGCGAACTACTTGTTGTTTTCGGTCGTTTTCATGATTCTCTTTCTGTGGGGGAGATGGGGAAAGGGCGAGGGCCCATCCGGAGTCGCAGAAGGCGAATGAAAGGCTAAGGTATTTCACCGGGGTCCTCTCGGCCGGGGGTCAAACCCGGGCGGGCTGGATTCCCCGCTGCCCTTGATACTTCCCCTTTCGGTCCGCGTAAGAAATCTCGGGCGGCTGGCCTTCGAGGAAGAGCACCTGGGCTACGCCCTCCCCAGGATATAGACGGACGGGAAAGGGAGTGGTGTTGTAAATGGGGAAGGTTATGCGTCCTTCCCATTCCGGTTCCAAGGGCGTCAGGGTGACCAGGATTCCGCAACGGGAATACGTGGACTTCCCGGTGCAAAGGCCGAGGATGTTCCTGGGTATCCGAAAGAACTCCATCGAGGAGGCGAGGACGAATTGATTGGCCGGTAGGACGCAGGGATTGCACACTCTTTTCTCAAAGTCCTCTGGCCTCATACTCTTTGGATCGATGCAAGCCGTCCCCTGGGGAGGCCGGAAAAAGAGGAATTCGTCGGACAGGCGAAAGTCGTACCCAAAGCTCGAGACGCCGTAGGAAATGGTTTGGTTGGTGACGAGGCCCGGCTCGAAGGGCTCAATCATCCGTGGGCCCATGTGGCGAATCCAGAGGTCATTCTGCAGCATGTGCTTCTCCGTCGCGGGGACTGGGCGATCAAGCCCATTCGGGTCTCTTTCGATTGCGAGGCCCTGGGAAAGCCTCGGGTCTTCGTGCGGCCTGGCCGAGTCATCAACCTGCCACAAGACCCGGCGGGTTGCAACGGCACACTCCCTGCCCGACGGCCCGGGAACGGGTCGAAGGCGGGGTGGAGGGGCGAGAAAGGGACCCCTTCACCGGCGGGTTCTTCCCGGCCCCGCAGGGGAAAGCAAGGTCTGCCAGGCGGATTGAACCTGTTTCCATGGAGGCTCTTGGCCATGAAAGGGCATAAGGGGAACTCGGAAATGGTCGTGTTGATGACAGCGTCTTCCGAAAAAGAGGCGGCCCGGATTGCGACGGCCCTTCTGGAAAAGCGCTTGATCGCATGCGCCAATCTTGTGCCTCGCATCCGATCTCTCTATCGTTGGAAGGGCAAACTTTGCGACGATGCGGAAACTCTGCTTCTCTGTAAAACGCGCCGGGACTTGTTTGGTTCCTTAGAAAAGGAAGCCAAGAGGCTTCACAGCTACGAGGTTCCTGAAATCATCGGTCTGGCGGTCGCCGAGGGATCGGCTCCTTATCTGGCCTGGCTTCGCTCGGAGACGAGAACCCAGCCGGTGAAGGGTCGGACCCGGAGAACTTGTTGAGCGACCCCGCTCCGCCGCAAACCGACATCCGGTTGCCCCTGGGATCGCGCTGAGTGAGGACGTCCCAGTGGGGTAAGCGCCTCTGCTCTTGTCGCTCCTTCTGGGATTCAACCAGGAAGGGGTCCCGGGGTGTGGAGGACCTGCACGACCTGGGCAGAGAGTCCAAAGGAAGGCGTCTTCTCGTCTTCTTGGGAAGCGCTGAGGGCGAGGAGTCGATCGATGATGGCCTGGGCGAGGTTGTTCAGCCGGACCCAGCTCGATGGCGAACAACAGAGAAGCGTCAACAAGACGCGCCCGTCCGCTTCTCGAAGGGACATCCAGATTTTCTGGTAGGGGACACTCGCGAGGATCCAGACCGAGGGAAGCCAGAAAAAGATTAGCAGGGCGGCCCCGGCCCAGAAGAGGACCAGACCAGGCGAGGCAGACCCCGTCCAAAGGCAGAATCCACAGCCGACGAAGAGGGGCAAGAAGCCGGCCTTCAACCAGGGGAGAGCGAAAAGGGACAGGGTCCCGCTCTTGGCGAAAAGGTAGTAGACAATGGCGGAGCCGTCGAAATTGTGAAAGGCGTAAAAACGTGGGAACAATTCCTCGCAGACCCGGCTGCAATGTTCGAAAATTGCTCGGGGGTTCCCTCGGTAAAGGATCTGGTGTTCTATCCCGAAAGAGGTCTTGGGGCAGAAAGGCAACTCCCTCCACCGGGACCACTCCCTGATAGCCGCAGCGAAGCCCCGCAAAACGTGTGTGAGAAGTGCCAGGGAGCAGAAGAACAGGAGGATCCCCAGCATCGACCCCAGGCGGGACGGAACCTCCTGGCCGGGGCCGTAAGGGGTCGCCAGCGCGGGGGCAGGGGTTGGCAAAAGGCCAATGGCCGCGACACACACGCTACGGCAAGCGGCTAGGACGGTGAACCTCCTCCCGGAAGGGGGCGAATAAAGATGCTCTTTGGGTATGGGAAACATTCCGGCCTTCAAGAGCGGGGAATCTTTGAACGAACCGGCCTGGTCATCAGGCCGGTCTGTCACCGGGAAGCCTCGGGTTGAAGACGGATCCTCTGGAGATCCTTGGCCTGGATCTGAAACGTCCCGTACGTTACTTTCCCTAGGAAGAGAAGTTTTTCGTCCACCCAGAAAAGCTCTTCCTGCTGATCTTGGAAGAGGACCCTGGCTTGCCGGCGGTGGTTCTGGGTTTGGCCGAACTCGACTGCGGCAATTCGCTCGAAGGGGATGACGACAAGAGCCCTGCCGCGGTAAGCCGGAAGGTACGCCTCTCCGTCGTAGCTGAAATGGCTTACTTCCGTGGACACGCCTTCCACATCGACCAAGACGGCCCCAAAGGGTTTCCCGGTTTCCGGAACGTCCCGCCGCGGCGCTTCGCCCATGATCCCCATGGCCAGCAACAGAGGCGAAAGGATGAGCAAGGCTGTCAGAGATCTCCGGGGCATGTTCATGTCATCCACTCCCTGAGGAGGGCACCTCCTCGATGCGGATCCCTTCTGTTTCGAGAAGGGACCCTTTGGCCTTATCGAACCGAGCCCGCGCCTTCCAGTATTCGATCTTGGCCCTCAGCGTGCTGATCTGGGCTGTTCTGAGGTCTTCCTCCATCTTGAGGAGCTGATAGTTCGTCGACAAGCCGAGGGCCAGCCTTTTCTGCTCCGCCTCGAACTGCTGCCTGGCGAACTCCTCGGTGGCGAGAGAAATCCGGACCTTGTCGCGGTTCGTCTCGAGGGCTCTCCAGGCTTCACGGACCTCTAGTGTGATCGTTTCCGCCAGACTTCGCAAGGTCCAGAGACTTCGGTACGCTTCCAGCTTCGCCTGAAGATACTCACTTTTGGCCTTCCGGTTTTCCAGAGGCATTTCGAAGCGAAGACCTACCCCCCACTGGTAGCTGTCCGTATCCACGAGTTCGCTGAAGCTCCTGCGCCAGGTCCCGTTCAGGGGACTCGTCGCCATAGGCGGTTCGATCAACCCGAGACCGACGAGGATGCGTTCGAACTCGGAAAGCTGGGAGAGGGCGAAATAGTCCGTGGACTCCACCGCCGAGCCCGCAAGGCCGTTGAGGCCAATCCGTCCCGTGAGGTCCAGGCTCGGAAGCAGCTGGTTTTCGGCCAGGCGGATCTCGAGGTTCTTGGCCTCGAGTTCTTTCCTGGCCGCCAAGAACTCAGGGCGGGAACGAAATGCGGCTTCCAGGGCTTGGTCCAAGAGATCCTCCTCCCTTGCAGGCGGTTCCCGAGGGGGATCGACCGGCTGGATCCATGTTCGAGAACGCGTGGGAGCTCGGTCCCACTGGAGAAGCCCCTTCAAACGGTCCTGGGCACTTTCGAGAAGACTCCGGGCATCCAGGAGCTCCTGCTCCCGCAGCGAAACGCCGGTTTTGGACTGAAGGACGTCCAAGGGGGCCAGGGTCCCCAGGCGGACTCGGGCCTCGTTCTCCTTGAGCAACTGCCTGGCCAGATCGAGAGAACGCTGCCGCACGTCGAGGTTTTCGAAGGCGAACACAAGGTCCCAGTACGCTTGCACGACCTCGAGGACAACGTCGGCTACGGCGCCCCTCCACTGGTTCTCGCTGGTCAGGCGGCGGTACTCGGCGATTTGAATGGGCGTTCGTTGAAAGGCAAGGCCCCCGTTTCTCAACAGGGGCTGCGCGACCGACAAGTTTAGATGCGAGGTGTAGGAGGGGTTCAGGACGAGGAAAGCCGAGTTGCTCCCCATCCGGGTGAGATCGAGTTTGAGATCGACCCGGGCGCCTGTGTCGATGGTCTTTGCCAGGCCGACGTCTGAAGCGATCCGCCGGCTTTTCAGCAAGTTCGACGAAGTGCCCTGCAGCTGGGAGGAGGTCAATTCAGAGGCGTAATCATGGGTATAGGAAGCCGTCAGATAGGTATCAAAAACTCCCCTGGCCTTGGGAACTTCGAGCTCGGCGATCCGGGGCAGAAGGCTTTGCGCTTGAAGATCGTAGTTCCCTTTCAAAGCGATATGGATGGCCTCCCGAAGGGTCAGAGGAACCGGAGGGGCCGGTTCCGATCCCATCTCTCCATGGAGATCCGCAGGCCCGACTATCGGGGCAGACTCCCGAAAGCGGCCGGACCATTGGTCCTTGACCAGGTCCCACGGTCTGGGGAACGACTCCGGCGGGCTTGATTGTTCCTGGGCGTAAGTGGAAGAGTAAGAAGGCAGAAAGGCCGCCAGGAAAAGGAGAGCAAGAATCGTTCCTCGGAGGATCGGATGGGGGGCTGCCTGCTTGGGCATTGGACGCCTATGCCCTCCATGCTTGGGCCGCGGGTTCTCTGAGGGACGATTCCCGGAGCGGAAAAGCTAGCACAGCCTTTTCCGGGGTGTCAAAGGGCCGGGCTTTGGTGGGGGCGAGGCTTTGATGGGAAGCCTTGCCGCCGGCTTTGTGGGATCGAGGGAGCTCCCAGATGGGCCTCGAAGGCCAGCGGGAAAAGACGCAGGAGTTTCTGGTCGATTGCATGCTCGGCCGGCTTGCACGATGGCTGCGAATTCTTGGGTGCGACACCTGGTACTTCCGAACCGTTGAGGATTCCGACCTCTTGGAACTCCATTGGTTGTCGGGACGGACTTTGCTCACCCGGGACACGCGGTTGATTCGGGAGGTAAGGCCCGGCAAGGGCCTGCTCGTCATGGGGAATCGATGGGAAGAGCAACTTCGGGACGTCACGGAGCGCCTGCGGATCACGGTCACCGAGGAGAGGATCTTGACTCGGTGCCCCGTGTGCAACCACCCCCTTCGCGGGGCTTGGCCGGAAGAAGTGCAAAGTCGAGTCCCAGAGCATGTTTTTCAGACCCATGGGATGTTCCGGGTTTGCAAATTGTGTGGGAGGGTGTATTGGGGGGGGACACACCGGAGAGCGATTTTTCGAGTCATCGAAAGGGTCGTCGGCCCCCGTGTCGAGCCAGGGGAAGGGAGGGGCCCGACCGCGGAAGCCGAAGACCGCTAGGGCCTGGAGGAGGTGGGATGAGAATAGCCCAAAGGGCAGCCAGGATCGGCCCTCGGGGTCGGGGCCGGACCGGGAGCCTGCGGGTGACTGGGGGATCGGCGAGGGGAAGGCGGCTGAAGATCCCCCGGGCTCCATGGATCAGGCCGACGCGGGAGGCGGTCCGCGAAGCCCTGTTCGACACCCTCGGCGGCGATGTTCGAGGCCGCCACGTGCTGGATCTCTATGCAGGCAGCGGCGCCCTTGGGATTGAGGCCCTGAGTCGGGGCGCGAAAGGAGCGGTTTTTGTGGAGTCTGACCCCGAGTGCGTGGAAACGATCCGGGAAAATTTGGAGCGCTGCGGGTTCTCTGGACAGGCTGTTGTGATTCGAGGTGCCCTTCCAACCGCGTTGTTTCGGGTGCCTCGAGTGCCGGGGCAAGCTTTTGGGCTGGTTCTGATGGACCCCCCTTACGGGTCTCCTTCTGCAGTGGCAACGCTCGAGGGGCTCGACCGTTTTTCTTTGCTCGCCGAAGATGCTACGATCGTATGGGAACTTGGCTCCAAGGATCGCCCCCGACCTCCGGGAGGAGTTTTTCGACCGGAGAAGGACCGCACGTACGGCAACACCACCCTCTTGTTCCTCAGGTACGCTCCAGGAGAAAAGCGAAGCGATGGCGAACGCTAGGAAGAGCAAGATCACGAGTCTGGCTGTTTATCCGGGGTCCTTCGATCCGATCACCTACGGTCACATCAACATCGTGCAGCGGGCCTTGAAGATCTTCGATCGCATCGTGATCGCCATCGCGAACAACACGAGCAAGCGGACGACCTTCTCCGATCAGGAAAGGGTCGACATGATTCGGGAGATCTTCCGGGACGAACCGCAGGTTGAGGTCGATTCCTTTCAAGGCCTCCTCGTGGACTATCTGCGCTCGAGAAAGGCTCACGTGATTCTGCGCGGCATCCGGACCGTTACGGATTTCGATTACGAGTTCCAGATGGCATTGGCCAACAAATCCCTGGCCCCGGACATCGAGCAGGTCTTCATGATGACCGAAGGGAAGTACCTCTACTACAGCTCTTCCATCATCAAGGAGATCGTCGCCCTCGGAGGGACAGCCCACGATATGGTCCCTGAGATCGTGGAAAGGAAGTTGCGGGAAAAACTCTGCCCGGGCCTTTGCAGACCGGCCCGCGCGTAGGGGTGGGCAGACGGGCGGTTTCGGCCGCCGAAGGGCCACCCTCCGGCTCCGGAGCGGATTCCCGGCGGAGGGGTGTTTCGGCAAGGGAGTCGCTTCCATGGACGCGAAGAAAAGGATTCTCCTCGGTGTCACGGGCGGGATCGCAGCCTATAAGGCGGCGGAACTCGTTCGGCTTATGGTGAAGCGGGGTCTCGAGGTGCACGTGGCCATGACGGCTCACGCGCAGGAATTCGTCAAGCCTCTGACGTTTCAGGCGTTGTCCGGGAACCGCGTTTGGACCGACACCTTCGAGCTGACGAGCGAGCACGAGATTGGCCACATCAAGCTTGTGGAAATGTGCGACCTTGTGGTCGTGGCGCCTGCAACGGCGAACGTATTGGGCAAGATTGCTTCTGGCGTTGCAGACGACGTCCTGACGACGATGGTCTGCGCGGCTGCGCGGATTCCGATTCTCTTGGCCCCCTCCATGAACGTAAATATGTACCGGAACCCCGTCACCCAGGCGAATCTGCGCAAGTTGAAGGCCTTCGGTTTTCACGTCCTCGAACCTGCCGAAGGGGACCTTGCCTGCGGATACGAAGGGGTCGGGCGGCTCCCCGAGCCCGGGGTGATTCTGGAGCACGCGCTCTCCCTGCTGACGCCCAAGGATCTCCGGGGTGAAACGATCTTGGTGACCGCGGGGCCGACGCACGAGGAAATCGATCCCGTACGGTTCTTGACCAACCGGTCCTCGGGCAAGATGGGGTTTGCCCTTGCCAGGGCCGCTTCCCGCAGGGGAGCAGAGGTCATCCTGGTCAGCGGGCCGAGTGCGTGCGAAGTCCCGATCGGGGTCTCGTGTGTTTCGGTCCGATCGGCGGAGGAAATGTATCACGCCGTGCTGGAAGCTTATCCGAAGGCCACGGTGGTGATCATGGCCGCCGCCGTTTCGGATTTCCGGCCGGCGAAACGGGAGGCCAGGAAAATTAAAAAAGGCGAGGGGGGATTTACGCTCCATCTGGAAAAGACACCGGATATCCTCCAGGAGCTGGGGAAGCGCAAGGAGAACCAAATCCTCATTGGCTTCGCTGCAGAGACGGAATCGCTGATCGAGAATGCAGAGATCAAACGGGCGAAGAAGAACCTCGATCTCATCATTGTGAACGACGTCTCCAGGCGGGACATCGGATTCCAGTCGGACCAGAACGAGGTCAAGTGCATCCGGAGAGACGGCCGGGTGCAGGAACTCCCCCTGATGCCGAAGGAGGATCTTGCGCACAAGATCCTGGATCAGATCCTGGAGCTCCGCAGCTCGAGGCCTCAGAGCGAGGAAGCTCTCCCCGGTGCCGCCGCCCTTGCGCGGACCGCACGGAATCTGCCTTCCCCGGATCCGGTGAAGTGAGCGGTTCCAGAATTCCGCTGGCGGGAAACCCGACCTTTCAGGGACGGGTGGCTGGGTGCACGGATCGCAAGACTTGCTCCACCATAAAGGGTTGGAGCTGCCCTTTCCGTTCCAGGATTCTCAAAACGAGGCGGGCCCGTTTCGCTCTCTTGAGTTCCGCCCGCCCGATCGGGTCCTTTTGCAGACACGAAGCGGACTCCTGACAGATCAGAAAGTCCATGGATGCCTGCAGGGAGAACGCCCGATACGTGCGGAGATCTTCTGGGTCGAGCTTCCAGGCTGAACGGTCTGAGAGGGTTTGGAGAAGCCTGTGCCAGTAGTCCATCCTGTGGAGAACGAGGATCCCGGCGAAGATCCGCTTGTCCGTCTTGAAAGAAAAGAGGGTCCTCTTCACGACTCGCTCGATCAGTTCGTCTTCCTCCACCGGGGCGGTTCTGGCGATTTCGCGCGCGAGAATCCACAGATCCCGATTCAACAGTCCGTCGAACCGGACCTCCCAATAGACATGTCGCAGCGTTCTGGCCGGGTAAGTCCGCACGAGGCACTCGGGGATGAAATGATTGTGGGCCACGGTGTCTGCCGCCAGGTGGCTCAGGTACCCGTAGGCAAAGGCCTGCTGGGGAGGAGAACTGGCCTCGTCCAGGACAGACTGGCCGACGCTCCAGTTATGAGAATGCTCATGAAGACGGGCCAGCCCTTTGGCGAAAATGATGTCCGCCCCGATGCAGCCATACAGGAAGTCGTAAGGAAAAGATTCGAGAAGCATCCTGAGGCTGTGCTGCAACAGATCGGCCTGCCGCAGGATGTCGAGGCCCAATTGAAGATGCATGACCGGCCCCCAGGCGTGAGCCCTGGAGGGGTCGAGCAGAAGGAGGAGCAGGGCGACGAAAGGGGTAAGGATGGCCCTCATGGATGCCGAGTCTTGGATGCCTTGTGGATTCGGCGCCAAGGAGACCGCGCGCCGGAAGTTGAAGGCGGCCGCCTTTTCCGATAGAGTGAAAACATCAAAATAATTATAGGAAAGGGAATAAACTTCTGCAAACCCCAGGGAGCCCTTCGGCCCACGGAGGAACGAAGCTGCATGAACAAGTCTGGTCGATCTGGCAGGCTCGGGCGGAGGCCAAAGAGGATCTGGCGAGCCTTGCTTTTGACCTTGGCTGCGACGGCGGCCTTGTATGGTTTTTCAGGAGCCAATCCACCCGGGTCGTTTGTGGCCGTCACGCGGATCAAGAGCACCATCAACCCCGGTATCAGCGATTTTGTCGTGAAGGTTTTACAAGACGCTGCCGGGGAAGGGGCCTCTTGCGTGGTGCTGCAACTCGACACCCCCGGGGGCCTGGATACGGCCATGAGAGATATCGTCCAGGCGATTCTGAATTCGCCGGTCCCGGTCGTCGTGTATGTGGCTCCGAGCGGGGCGCGCGCTGCCTCTGCCGGAGTCATGATCACTTTGGCCAGCCACGTCGCGGCTATGGCGCCCGGCACAAACATCGGAGCGGCCCATCCGGTGGGCCTTGGCGGCGGCCAGATGGACGAGACGATGCTCAAGAAGGTCGAGAACGATGCGGCCGCGTACTCCAAGAGCCTCGCAGAACAGCGGGGCCGAAACGTCGAATGGGCCGTCAAGGCCGTCCGGGAGAGCGAGTCCGTATCGGCGGAAAAGGCTCTGGAATTGAAGATCATTGACTTGGTCGCCGAAAACCTCTCCGACCTTCTGGAGAAGCTGGAGGGCCGCGAGGTCAAGACGCCTTTTGGGCTTAGGAAGATCCAAGTCAAGAATCTCCCGGTACGGGAGATCGAAATGGGATGGCGCTACCGCCTCCTGGACGCCCTCAGCAATCCGAACATTGCGTATATTCTGATGGTTTTGGGATTCTACGGGATCTTCTTCGAGCTTTCCAACCCGGGTGTTATCTTTCCCGGGGTTTTCGGCGCGATCTGTCTGATTCTGGCTTTTTTCGCCTTGCAGACCCTTCCCGTGAATTACGCCGGAATTCTGCTGATTCTGCTGGCTGTGTTGCTCTTCATTGCAGAAATCAAGGTCACGAGTTACGGGGTCCTCACGTTGGGCGGGATCATCTCCATGATCCTGGGGTCGCTCATGCTGTTCGAGTCGCCCGAGCCGTACCTGCGGCTTTCATGGTATATCATCTTGCCCACGGTACTGACGACGGCGGCTTTGATCGTTTTCGGGCTTTCCTTCGCCCTGAAGGCCCAGTTGTCCAGGCCGACGACGGGCCGGGAAGGCCTGGTTGGGCTTCGAGGCACGGCCCTGACGGACCTGGACCCGGAAGGGAAGGTTTTCGTGCACGGAGAGTACTGGAACGCCCGGAGCGAAGAGTTGGTGCGCAAGGGCGAAAGGGTCGAGGTCGTCAACGTCTCTGATCTTCTGCTTCTCGTGAAACGGGCTCCTGGGGGAGAAGGTTGAGCCTTCTTTCGCTGAGGTACGCCCTAACAAGGAGGAAGAGATGTCTGCTTCTTTACTGGCGATTCTGGTAATTCTGGGCCTGTTTCTGGCCAGCGCGATTCGTGTGCTCAGAGAGTACGAACGGGGCGTGATCTTCCGCCTGGGCAGACTGATCGGAGCCAAGGGGCCTGGGTTGATCCTCTTGATCCCCATCATCGACAAGATGCAGAAGGTGAGCCTCAGGCTGGTGACGCTCGACGTGCCTCCCCAGGACGTGATCACGAGGGACAACGTTTCGGTCAAGGTCAACGCGGTGGTGTACTTCCGGGTGATGGATCCCAACAAGGCGGTTGTCGAAGTGGAGAATTACCTGTATGCGACTTCTCAGCTCGCCCAGACCACCCTGAGAAGCGTTCTCGGCCAGGTGGAACTCGACGAGCTTCTTGCGGAACGGGAGAAGGTGAACGAGCGGCTCCAGGAGATCCTGGACCGCCACACCGATCCGTGGGGCATCAAGGTGGCCACCGTGGAAGTCAAGCACATCGACCTCCCTCAGGAGATGCAACGGGCCATTGCAAGGCAGGCCGAAGCCGAACGGACCCGGCGGGCCAAGGTGATCAGCGCAGAGGGCGAATTCCAGGCTGCGACCCGGCTCCAGGAAGCCGCGGCCATCATGGGTACGCAGCCCATCACGCTTCAGCTGCGATATCTTCAGACACTGGCGGAGATCGCTTCTCAGAACAACTCCACGACAATCTTCCCGATTCCGATCGACCTCCTGACACCGTTTCTGCGCCAAGGCGGGAAAGGGGTTGAAAAGGGGGGGTAAAGCATTCTTCCCGCCGGACTTCGGAAAGGGCGTCCCCAAAGGGTGTTGTGCCTTGGCCCGAGTCGGCTTCACGACTTCCATCCCCATCGAGGTTCTGGTGGCGGCCGGATGCGTGCCGGTCGACCTCAACAACCGCTTCATCCAGCATCCTCGGGCTCCGGAGCTGGTGCGGGAGGCCGAGCGAAAGGGCTTTCCCGCCACGTGTTGCGCATGGATGAAGGGCATCTATTCGATTGTGGGCTCGACGGGAGTGGACGAAGTCGTGGCTGTCGTCAGGGGCGACTGCAGCCAGACACAGGCCCTCATGGAGAGTCTCCAACTGGACGGGATCTCGGTCTACCCGTTTGCGTACCCGTACGACCGCTCCAGGCAGTCCTTGGAGCGGGAGATCGAAAAACTCATGTGCCACTACCGGGTGGGGTGGGCTCAGGTGGCGGCGGCGAAGCAGAGGCTGGACCGAATCCGACGCAAGCTCCGCGAGGTGGATCTTCTCACCTGGCGCGAAGGCCGCGTGACCGGAGAGGAAAACCATCGGTTTCTCGTGGCCGCGAGCGACATGGACGGAGATCCGGATCGCTTTGAAGAGGAGGTGGATTCCTTCCTGAAGGAGGCGGCCCGACGGGAGCCTCGCCCAAACGGAGTCCGGATCGGGTATCTGGGTGTGCCCGCCATCTGGACGGGTTTGTATGCATGGCTGGAACGAAACGGCGCCTGGGTCGTCTACAACGAAATGCAGCGGCAGTTCAGCATGCCAGGCTTCGAGCAAGACCTGGTGACCCAATACCTCGATTTCACCTATCCCTACGACATCTTTTTCCGGTTGGAGGAGATCCGCAGAGAGTCGACTCGTCGGAGGATCGACGGCTTCGTTCACTATGTCCAGTCGTTCTGCTTCCGGCAGATGGAAGATCGGATTCTGCGCAAGTGCCTGGACAGGCCGATCCTCACCCTGGAGGGGGATCTGCCGGGGAAGCCGGATGGCAGGACGGTGAATCGCATCGAGGCCTTTCTGGAGGTCCTGAGCAGGAGGTCTGATGGGTCCTATGAGTCTTAAAAATTGACTTTAGGGGCCCCTTTGTTTAGTCTTATTCGGATTTGTTTCGTGTTGTTCAATGGTTTTCATGGACGCCACGATGTTCTTGCGTTCGAGGGTAGACTCGGAAGTCTTCGTTCGGTCCCAGGCGACGACGGAAAACAGGCCGGAGGATATCTGGGATATCCGGAGGTTTGACTACGACCTTCCTCCCGGTTTGATCGCCCAGCATCCCCTGGAGCCACGGGACCAGTGTCGTCTCATGGTCGTCTCCAGGGGGGGCAAGGATCTGCGCCACACGAGGTTCGACAGGATCCGAGAGGTGCTGCGCAAGGGCGATCTCCTGGTGGTGAACAACTCCAGGGTCTTTCCTGCCAGACTTCTGGGTAGAAAGGGGTCCGGTGGAAGGGCGGAACTCCTTCTTGTTCGGCCCGCTTCCTTCGGCGCGCGGCCGGGAAGTAGCGTGGACCCTGCGCACCTGGCCACCGCGGAATGGCTTTGTCTGGCCCGATGCTCAGGTCGATTGAGAGGCGGTGAAACCCTGCACTTCCCCGATGGGGTGGAGGGCGAGGTTTTGGGGCGGGAGCGGGCCGAAGGCAACCTGTGGAAGGTCCGCTTCAACCGGGAGGGGGAGGCGTTTTTCGGCTGGGTGCTCCGGACAGGCTCGGTCCCTCTCCCGCCTTACATCCGCAGAGATCCCACGGACCCTGCTCTCAGGCCCGACGGCAAGGACAGCCTCGCGTATCAAACGATCTTCGCGAAGACGACCGGTTCTGTGGCCGCGCCTACGGCGGGCTTTCATTTCACAGAGTCCTTGCGCGCCGAATTGGAAGCCTCAGGCATCCGATTTTGCGAAATCACGCTGCATGTGGGCCACGGGACGTTCCTGCCGATCCGATCCGAGGATGTGCGGGCCCACACCCTGTGGCCCGAGAGGTTTGCTGTTTCGCCCCAGGCGGCTGATTCCATGCGCATGACCCTTGAGAAGGGCGGACGGATCGTGGCGGTGGGAACGACGGTTGTCCGATGCCTGGAAACCGTCGTTTCGACAAGAGGGGCAATGGTTGCCGCAGAGGGTTGGGCCGACCTGTACATCGTGCCTGGCCACCGCTTCCGGGCCGTGGACGCTCTGATCACGAATTTCCACCTGCCCAGGAGCACCCTCCTCGTGCTGGTGGCGGCCTTTGCGGGTCTTGAGACCACGGCCAGGGCTTATGAGGAAGCCGTGCGCAGGGGGTACCGGTTTTACAGCTACGGGGACTGCATGCTGATTCAGTAGAGGGGGACGGTTCCAGGATGTTTTCGTTTACCCTGGAAATTGGAGCCGGGGACGGACCCAGACTCGGCAGGCTCGAAACGGACCACGGGACCGTCGAAACCCCGCTCTTCATGCCGGTCGGCACGCAAGGGGCGGTCAAGGCTCTCAGTTCCGAAGATCTTCTTCGTCTGCGGGTCGGGATGATCCTGGCGAACACGTATCACCTCTACTTAAGGCCGGGACACAAGGTCATCGAAAAGCTCGGCGGCCTGCACCGTTTCATGGGATGGCCCGGACCCATGCTGACCGACAGCGGAGGATACCAGGTGCTCAGTCTGGGGGCCCTGCGGGAGATCTCCGAAGAGGGCGTTCTGTTCCGGTCTCACCTGGACGGCGGGCCCCACATGCTTACGCCCGAGGACGTGGTCCGGATTCAGGCCGCTCTGGGCTCGGATATTGGGATGGTGCTGGACGAGTGTATCGGGTTTCCCAGTCCATACGGAGAAGCCCGGGAAGCCATGGAAAGAACCCTCCGCTGGGCAAAGAGGTCGCTCGAGGTCGTTCGGGAGGAAGTTCCTTTGACTCTGTTCGCAATTGTTCAGGGGGGAGTGTTCCCCGACCTGAGAAGGGCGTGCGCCGAGGCGTTGTGCGGGGTGGGCTTTCCGGGGTACGCGATTGGGGGGCTCGGAGTCGGAGAGACAAAGGAGAGGACCTTTGAGATGGTGGAGACGGTAACGTCCATCCTGCCACCTTCCTCGCCCCGGTACCTGATGGGCATGGGAACGCCCCTTGATCTTGTGGAAGCCGTTGCAAGGGGCGTGGACATGTTCGACTGTGTCCTGCCCACCCGCAACGGTCGCAACGGAACCCTGTTCACCCGGTTCGGAAAACTCCAGATCCGGAACAGTCGATACGCCGAGGACGACGGTCCGATCGACTCGGCATGCGGCTGTTACACCTGCCGGAACTACAGCCGAGCCTATCTGCGGCATCTGTTTCTTTCCCGGGAACTATCAGCTTACCGGTTGAACAGCATTCACAATGTGCATTTCTACCAGGACCTCATGGAAAACATGCGGCGCGCCATCCGGGCCGGAACCTTCGACGACTTCCGGTGCAAGTTTGTGGAGGATTTCGAGGCTTCTGAGCAGCAGGACGAGCCTGGAGCGCTGGGCGTGGAAGGCATGAAAAGGGACGGTGGTTTCTGGCAAGACCTAGACATCAAACGTGCGGAGGGATGAAAGCATGGATTGGGCGTATGCCATGGCGACGGGATCCGGGAGCGGGGCTGGAGGAGCGGCCGGGGGAGGTGGTTTGGTGGGGGCCCTGGTCCCGCTGATCCTCATGTTTCTCGTTTTCTATTTCCTCTTGATCCGGCCACAGCAGAAGAAAGCCCGCCAGCACAAAGAGTTCTTGGACAACTTGAAGCGGGGCGACGAGGTGATCACATCCGGGGGGCTTCACGGGAAGATCACGGGCCTGACGGACCAGGTCGTGACCATGGAGATTGCGGACAAGGTTCGGGTCAAGGTCCAGAGGAGCAACATTGCTTGCATGAAACCCAAGTCCGTGAACGACAAGAGCGAGTGACAGCGGTCCTGGAGCCGATTGTCCTTAGCGTTTTTCCCCAAGAAGCAGGATGAGGCCATGACCAAGAGCTTGAAGTGGAGATTTCTATTGACGGGGCTTGTCTTGTTGGGAGGCGTGGCCTTTCTTCTTCCCACCTTGACCGACCGACTTCCGGACTGGTGGAAAAAATATCTACCCGCGGACAAGGTCCTGCTCGGGCTGGACCTCCAGGGAGGGATCCACCTCATTTTGGAGGTCGAGGTCAAGAAAGCCTTGGAGAGCACGGTCGAGCGAACGATTGAGGACATCAAAGAGGAGCTGCGAAAAAAGGATATTTTTTACGACCGGATCGAGAGGGATGGAGAAAGCCGGATTCGGATCGACGGCTTGAGCTCCTCGGACCGGGACCGTTTCGAAGCTCTTCTGTCCGAGCAGTATGGAAACTTGAAACTGTACTCCAGTCAGGAAGGGGACCGGGGCATGCAATACGTGCTCGGTCTCACGGATCGGGACGCCCGGGACATTCAGGAGAAGTCGGTCGATCAAGCGCTGGAAACGATCCGAAACCGCATCGACCAGTACGGGGTTTCTGAGCCCACGATCCAGCGTCAGAGCGACAACCGGATCCTCATTCAACTCCCCGGTGTCAAGGATCCGGATCGGGCCATGAAGTTGATCGGACAGACCGCGGTCCTCGAATTCAAGATCGTAGACGACGAACATAGCCTTGACGAGGCCTTGAGGGGCAATGTCCCGGCCGGTAGCGAAGTGCTTTATCAGAGGATCTACGATCCTGAAACCAACCGGACCAAGAAGATCCCCATGCTCATTAAGAAGCGAACGCTCATGACAGGGGATGTGATCTCCGAGGCCCGGGTCGAAGTGAGCCGGCGGTTCAACCAGCCCCACGTGGCCATCCGATTCAACCCGAGGGGATCGCGCCTTTTTGACCAGATCGCCGAGGAGAACGTGGGAAAGCGGTTGGCCATCATTTTGGACAACAACATTTACTCGGCACCCGTCATCCGCCAGAACCGGTACGGCGGCAGTGCGGTGATCGAGGGAGACTTCAGCATGGAGGAGGCCCACGACCTGGCCATCGTGCTGAGGGCCGGGTCCCTTCCCGCCCCGGTGCGAATTGCGGAGAAGAGGGCGGTAGGGCCTTCCCTGGGCTCGGACTCGATTCGGCAGGGTCTGATCTCCACGTTGGTGGGGGGATTTCTTGTCGTTCTGTTCATGGCCTTCTACTATCGCACGGCCGGGATCGTGGCGGACGTCTCCCTCATCTTGAACCTCCTGCTCATCATGGCGAGCCTCGCCCTCTTCCGGGCTACTCTGACCTTGCCCGGCGTGGCGGGCATCGTGCTTACCCTGGGCATGGCCGTGGACGCGAACGTTCTCATCTACGAGCGGATTCGCGAGGAGCTTCGGGTCGGCAAGACCCTCCGGGCCGCGGTGGACGCCGGTTACAAGAGAGCCACCCTGACCATCTTGGATTCCAACATCACCACCCTCATTGCGGCAGTGGTTCTGTTCCAGTTCGGGACGGGCCCGGTGAAGGGATTTGCCGTCACCTTGAGCATCGGTGTTTTCTGGAGCGTCATTCTGGCGATCTTTTTCACGCGGGAGATCTTCGACTACCTGATCCTGGTGAGGCGGGTCAAGACCCTGGCGGTCTGAGGTTTTCGAGGACTGCCGGGTCCGGGACTCCTTCGGGCAGGGCTGTTCGGCTGGACAAGGGCAATCTTGGTCGGGAGAGGTGTTCATGGAATTCATCAAAGCGGGCACGAATTTCGATTTCATGCGCTACAAGGTGGTCGCCCCGGCTGTTTCTGGGATCGTGATCCTGGCTTCGATCTTCTCCTTGTGGGTTCACGGCGGGCCGAACTACGGGATCGACTTCAAGGGTGGCATTCTGATCCAGCTCAAGTTCCACCAAAAGGTGGACGTGGGAGAGGTGAGGGACGTGCTTTCCACCCTCGGACTGCGCAACCTCGTGGTCCAGCGATTCGGGCTCGAGGAAGAGCATGAGTACCTGGTCCGGGTGGAGCAGATGGAAACCGACCTGGACGAGCTTTCGGGCAAGATTGTTGAGCAGGCCCTGAAGGAGCGTTACGGCGCTGAGAGCCTGGAGGTGCGAAGAACGGAAATCGTGGGGCCCAAGGTCGGAGCCGAGCTTCGCAGGAAGGGCTTCCTTGCGGTCCTATACTCGATCGTGGGGATTCTGATTTACATCACATGGCGCTTCGAATTCCGATTCGCCTTGGGCGCGGTATTGGCCCTTGTGCATGACGCTCTCATCACCATTGGTTGCTTTTCCTTTTTGAACAAGGAGATCAATCTGCCCGAGGTCGCCGCGGTGCTTACCGTGATCGGATATTCGGTCAACGATACCATCGTAATTTTCGACCGCATAAGGGAGAACATGCGCAAGATCCGCAGGCAGGCCCTGGACAAGGTGGTCAATTCGAGCATCAACGAAACCTTAAGCCGGACGCTTCTCACGTCGGGTACGACGCTGGTTGTGGTGGTCGCCCTGTTTTTCCTTGGGGGACCGGTCATTCATAACTTCGCCTTCGCCCTCATGGTAGGGATCGTCGTCGGGACGTATTCTTCGATTTGCGTGGCAAGTCCCATCGTGCTCTTCTGGGACTACGCGAAAGAGCGTCTGGAGAAGCGAAGAACACAGAGTGCGTCGGCTCGAAAGACGGCTCGGTAGGTTCGTGCTTCGAGAAGGGCCAAAGCGACGGCCTTGCTGAACGGCGACGGCGGGGCCCGGCCTCCTGGAGCGCGAGGGACTCTTCTGAGAGGCCCATGAGCGTAGTGGCCACGATCCTTCTCTTTTTGGTGCTTCTCTTCGGGGTCGTGAGCATCCTGTTCGGTCTGCCGGGCACGACGATCCTTTTCCTCGCCGCTCTCGTCTGGGGGATCGCTACAGGATTCCGGGAGGTCACGGCCGGGATGCTTGTCGGGCTCGGTCTGCTCACCCTGCTGGGCGAGGGCGCCGACTATGCCTTGGGCGTGATCGGGGCCAGACGGTTCGGCTCCTCTGGCAAAGGGATCGTTTTCTCCCTGGTCGGCGGGTTTTTCGGGGCCCTGGCAGGCGCTCCATTCTTGTTCGGAGCCGGGGCAGTGCTCGGGGCTCTGGTGGGCGCTTTTCTCGGTGCGATGGGGGCTGAGCTTCTCACCTACGGCCCGGGGCAATGGAAAAAAGCGGTTCGCAGCGGCTGGGGCAATTTTCTCGGCCGAGTGGCAGGCATGGTGGTCAAGATGGCCATTGCAGTCGGCATGGCGGTTTGGATCCTGAGCCGGGTGTTGTGAATGGCCTCCAGGGACGTACGACCGCCCTCTTACGAATGGGTTCTGCGGCCTGTGGACGAGGCCCTATGCCTGCATCTGTCCAACAAGTTGAACATTTCGGACCTTTCCGCCCGTCTCCTCTATCACAGGGGCGCCCGGAGCGTGGAAGATGCGACGAGGTTCCTGGAGACCTCCCTGGCAGGAATCCGTTCTCCTTTTCTTTTCCGGTCCATGGAGGCGGCGGTCGAAAGGATTGTCCGAGCGATCCGCCGAAGAGAGCGGGTTCTGGTGTATGGGGACTACGACGTGGACGGGCTGACGGGAACGGCCGTCGTGGTCCAGTTTCTGCGGCAGACCGGACTGGAGCCTTTTGTCTACATTCCGGACAGACTTGGCCAAGGATACGGCTTCCACGCCGAATGCGTCCCCGAATTCCGCGATCGAGGCGTCACGCTTGTTTTGACCGTGGATTGCGGCGTGTCGGCTCTTGAGGCCGTGGTCCTTGCCAATCGTTTGGGCATGGACGTGATCGTTACGGATCACCACGAATCGGTCGATCCGCTCCCGCCTGCCCGGGCCATTCTCAATCCCAAGCTGCCTCAAGAAGATTTTCCCTTTCGGGATTTGGCCGGAGTGGGGGTGGCGTTCTTTCTCGTTATGGCTTTGCGGAGCCGGCTCAGGGAAATCGGGTTTTGGCGGGGCAAGGCGGAGCCGAACCTGAAAAGCTATCTCGACCTGGTCGCCTTGGGCACGTTGGCCGACATGGTGCCGTTGCGGGACGAAAACAGGATTTTCGTGAAGTTCGGGCTGGAGGAGATCTCGGCTGCGAAAAGGCCCGGAGTGGCTGTTCTCAAGGAACAGTGCGGCCTGAGAAACGAAGCTGCCGAGTGCCGGGCCGTGCTCTACCGGCTTGTGCCGCGAATCAACGCGCCGGGCCGCCTGGGGTCTCCGAATGAAGCCCTTCGGATTCTCCTGTGCGAAGACCTGGAAGAGGCCCGGCGAGTAGCGGCCGCCATCGAGGAACGAAACCAACAAAGAAAGAGTCTCGAAGACGAGGTCTATCGAGAGGCTGCCGATCAGGCCCGGAGGCAGATCGACAAATCCGATGCGCCGGTTTTGGTTTTAGGGGGCGAAGGCTGGCACCGGGGGATTCTCGGGATCGTGGCAGCCCGGCTGGCTGAAGACTTCGACCGGCCGGTCGTGCTGGTGTCTTTCGATGGGGATGAGGGGAAGGGGTCGGTGCGGACCATCGAAAACGTGGAAATTCTCGACGCTCTCGAGTCCTGTAGGGATCTTCTGGAATCCTACGGCGGGCACAGGCTGGCCGCGGGCATCGCCGTGAAAAGGGAGAACATGGAGGCCTTCCGGAGAGTTTTCGAGGAGGCCCTCCGGGGCCGGATCGGAAAGGGGAGAACCACGAGGAAGCTCGAGCTGGACCTCTGGGTCAAGGAGCCAGGACAGTTGAGAGACGAGGTGGTGGACGAGTTCACCCGGCTGGCGCCTTTCGGCAGCGGCAACGCCGAGCCTCTTGTTGGCCTCGAAGGTGTTTCCATTTTGGACCGGCGGGTTGTAGGCAACAATCACCTCTTGCTCTCCCTCGACCAGGCCGGTCGCAGATACGAGGCCATCGGGTTCGGCCTCGGCGGGACCGCCTATCTCGAGCCACAGAGCGCCGGCCGCTGGGACGTGGCCTGCACTCCCGAGCGGGACGACTGGCGGGGCAGAAACCAAGTGCGACTGCGGGTTGTGGATATCCGGCCTTCAGGGCCGGCCCCGGTCCTTGGTTTGGAGCCAAAGGGCTGATGGGAAAGGTTCTCCTCCTCAACCCGGGCCGGCCACCTCTTCGACGTTTCTGCCGTTTGATTTTCCGGATGCGAAACGTTAGCGTACAGATGGTGTGTCGGGTTGAGGACTCTCGGGAGCCGGTCATGAGGTCCTACGAAAAGGATTTCAGGGAAGGCCTTGAGCGATGGATCGAACAAACGATTCGTCTCGCCTTTCAGAGTCTTCCCCATCCCTGCGAGAAAAGGGTGAACAGACTGCGCCAGCGGATAGAAGAACTCCGCGCCCGACTTGACCGTTTGGCCCGAAAAATCGACGAAAAGCAGGGGCAACCCCAGAAGAAGCCTGCACCCGAGGAAGAGCCTCCCCCGTGTCGGGAAGAACAGCTCAAGTCCGCTCTTTGAGGAAGGGTCGGGAAGTTCCGCGGGCTCCGGGCAAGATCGGATCCCGTCTCGGGCTGGACACCACAAAAGCTCCGGCCCGGCAAAGCCGGCGCCTCCGCGTTGTTTTAGCAATCCAGCAGGCCCGTCAGGGCCGGGCCGAATCGGGCAGCACCTCAACCCGAACCAGGTTTTTCGGATCCAGGTACTTTCTTGCCACTCGTTTCACGTCGGCCGCTGACACGGCCTGAATTTTTTCGGCGTATTCCTTGTAAGCCTCCGCCCCCAACCCGTAAAGCTCGTCATGAGCCATGAGCGCGGCCTGGGCGGACTGTGTCTGCAGACCCAGTTCGTACGCTCCGATCAGGTAGTTTTTCGCCCGCGCGAGTTCTTCCTCGGAGACCTGCTTGTCGCGAATCCTGCGCAGATGCCTGAGAATGCCCTTTAGGGCCCGCTCTCGCTTTTCGGGGCTGGTGGCGATATAGACGCCCACTGCGCCCGGCTGCATCCCCTCGCGGGTGAACGAGGTGACCGAATAGGCCAGACTCTGCCTGTCTCTCAAGTCCACGAAAAGCCTTCCCCCTTGGCCTGAGAGAATGGCATCCAGCACCGAAAGAGCGTACCGGTCCGGATCTGCGTGGATTGTCCCTCGGCTGCCCACCACAAGATGGGCCTGGAGCTTCTCAGCGGAAACGGCGCGGGAGGATTCACGCATAGGCTTGGTGTTGCAGGGAGAGACCGCCGGGACGGCGCCCTCCGGACCGTGGGCCGGCAAGGGTTCGAAGAGGACCTGTGCCATTTCGATTGCTTTCTCCGCCGATACGTCGCCCGCGATAGCCAGGACGAAATTCTTGCCCACAGCGTACTTGTTGTAATGGGCCAAGAGATCTTCTCTGTTGAGGCTTCGAACCGTGTCGAGGGTTCCCAGCGGATCCATGCCGTAAGGGCAGCCCGGATACAGGCTGTTCCAGAAGAGCTGGAAGGCGCATCGCGCGAGGTTGTCCTCTTGGTTCTGAATGGCGGCCAGGATGTCCTGTCGTTTCTTCTCGAGTTCTTCTTCCGGGAAGGCCGGGTGGAGCAGGCAGTCGGCAAAAAGGCGAAGGGCGGGCGCGAAGTTCCAGCTCACCACCTCGGCCTGCAGGCCGAAACTGTCCCGTCCGGAAAATCCGGACAGAGAGCCTGCCAGGGACTCGATTTCCTCGGCGATTTGGACGGCCGATCGGCTCGATGTCCCCTGGGTCAGCATGCTGGCCATGAAATTGCCCACGCCGTTGGTTTCGGCTGTTTCGGCCGGAAGCCCGGCCAGAAAAGCCGCGTAGAGCGCCACGACAGGCACCTCGTGGCTCTCCTTGACCAGAAGGCGGCCGCCGTTGGCGAGGTCGACCTTTACGACCTTGCGGGAGGACGCGTCAGGCGTGCCAGGGGTCGGGCTCTGGGGGAGCGAAAAGGGTTCGTGGCAAGCTGCCAGGATCCTCAGAAGCCCTTCCTCGTTCCAGGCTGAGTCCTTGGAAGAAGGGAGCAGAACCGCGACCGTTGCGTTTGAAGGTTGCAGATACTTTCGCCCCACCGCCAGGAGGTCCTGGACGCCGAGCGCTCGGACCGCTTCGAGGTATTTTCGGCCGAATTCCAGATCCCCGCAGAGCGCCTCGTAGCTGGCCAGTTCCCGGGCCTGCCCTTGCGCGGTTTCCTGCTGATAGATAAAGTCGCTTTCGATCTGGGCCTTGGCTCTCCTGAGTTCGTCCTCGCCCGCCGGTTCTGCGGCCATGCGAAAGACCTCGCGCAGCAGGTCGCTGAGAGCTTCTTCCAGGTTGGAAGGCTCCAGGGTGGCGCTGATCAGGAACATCCCGGGATCTGCCGGCGTCATGGAGTAGGCCCCAACAGTGTTCACCACTCTTTTTTTCATGCGCAGAGCCTGGTACAGCCGGGAACTTCTGCCCCCGCCGAGAACCTGGGCGAGAAGATCCAAGGCCGGCACGTCGGGATGGGCGATCCCCGGGATGTGGAATCCCAAATGAACGTAGGCCTGTTTCACGTCTGCTTGGAGCACGACGGCGCGGGGCTCTCGCTGGGGCGGCTCCTGGATGCGAACACGCTCGGGCGCGGGCCGCGCCTCGATCTTGGCCAGTCTGGCTTCCAATGCTGGAAGGAAGCGCTCGGTCTCCACGTCCCCGACCACGACCCAGACCACGTGGGCGGGCACGTACCACCTTCTGTAAAAGTCCAGGATCGTGTCCCTTGTCACGGCCTGAACTGTCTCGGCCCGGCCGATCACGGGATTCCGGTAAGGATGGGTCTCGTAGGCTCGCAAGAAGAACGCTTCCGAAAGCCGGGATTCCGGCATGTCGCGGGAACGGCGGATCTCCTCGAGGACGACCTCCTTTTCTTTTTCCAGCTCCCCTGGGTCGAAGGTGGCGTTCTCCAGGATGTCGGCCAGGATGTCCACGCCCAGGTCGGCGAACCGGGACGCTATGTCGACGAAGTAGACCGTCTGGTCCCAGGAAGTGTAGGCATTGATGTCGCCGCCGGCGGCTTCGATGGCTCTGGCGATGGAGCCCACCGGCCGTGTTCGGGTGCCCTTAAAAAGCATGTGCTCGTGCAGATGAGCCATCCCCGCCTCGTTGTCCCTCTCGGCCGTGCTCCCCACCCGGACAAGAGCCTGAATCGACACGACCGGGGCGGAGTGGTTTTCCTTGACGATCACCACCATCCCGTTCGGGAGAACCCGCCGAACTGGCTCCGGTGAGGCCGCGCCGGCCCGCGCTCCGGGAACAACGAAGAGAAGCAGAAGACCCACGACCCTTACGGCCGCTCTCGCCAGACGGCCCTTCCCTGCCCGCAGGGTTTCGGGGTGCATGGAAATTGTTCGATCCGGACGCAAAAGGCGGCAGACGCCGCGGCTGGCACGAGCGACCGAATTCATGTTTCGCCTTTCCTGTTACCGGCCTCTTGGAGGCTTCCTTATTGGTTTTGGGACGGAGCCGAGAGGTTCCCGTTCATTCTGGTCAGACCGCGCCGCCTTTGTTCTTTGTTGAATTTCCATTTGACGAGATTCTATCGCCCGCAAGGCTTTCACCGTGACGCCGGTCAGGGCGTATCGGGCTAATGAGTTTCGATGTGCCCACTTGAGCAAGAGTTCCCCGGTTCGGAGGCTCGAGGGCCGCTGGATCGGACGAGCGGTACAGACCACGACGGAGATCCGTTCGAAAAAGTGGGTGTACCCGTGATCGAGACGGAGAGGACTCGTATGAGGGACGGGCGAGATTTCCACGATTTGTGATAGAGCGGCCTTGAGCTTCTCCCAGGCGCTGGATTCGGTTTCGTCCTCTTTCAGCGGCTGGGCCGGCAGTTCCCACAATCCGCCGAGAAGACCATCGGCCTGTCTCTTTTGAAGGAGAAGAGCGCCGCGATGGATCACTGCGGCCATCACCCGGCGGCGGATTGGCAGGGGCGGCCTGGTCCTGCGCACGGGATACAAGGATGTCCGGCCTTTCCGATAGGAGCGGCAATAGCGGGCGACCGGACAGCGGCCGCACTTTGGGGAGCGCGGCAGGCAAAGCACGGCGCCGAGATCCATCAGGGCCTGATTGAAGGGGGATGCTTTCCCTTTGGGCAGAAGCCGGTCTGCGAGCCTCTGGAGCCGGGCGCGGTCCGCAGGGAGGTTGGGATCCCAAGGAAGGCAGAACACGCGGCAAAGCACCCGGGCCACGTTTCCATCCAAGACAGCCGCGTTCTTGTGGAAGGCGATGCTGGCGATGGCCCGGGCCGTGTACGGGCCGATGCCGGGCAGGCGCTCGAGGGCCCGGACATCGTCTGGAATCTTTCCATCCAGTTCGTTTACGACCTTTTGGGCGGCTCGGTGGAGGTTTCTCGCTCGGCTGTAATAGCCGAGTCCCTGCCAGGCTGCCAGAACCTCGTCCAGGGACGCCTTGGCCAAAGAATCCAGAGTGGGAAATCTCTCCAAGAAAGCCTGGTATCGGAGCCTGGCGGTTTCCACCCGGGTCTGCTGGAGAAGAATCTCCGCCACCCAGATCCGGTAGGGATCCCGGGTCCTCCGCCACGGAAGGTCTCGGCGATACCGGTTGTACCACCGGAGAAGATTGGCTTGTATGGAAGGCCTGGAACCAAGGGGCACGGAGGATCAAATCCCTTGCAGGAAGTTTCCGGAGGCCGTCGCAGGCAAAATATCGGCTCTGCGACGGGGGTGGATCACGAGGAGCGCGGGCCTCTCCATTTCACCTTCTCGAAAAAAGTTCGGTGCAAAGGCCCGTTGGTAGCGATCACACCGGTCGACCCCAGGCCGAGGGGCTCGCCTCGGCGGTCCGTGCACACACCGCCAGCCTCCTGCACGATGAGCATGCCTGCGGCGTAGTCCCAAGGGGAAAGCTCGTACTCGAAATAGGCGTCGGCTCGGCCGCAGGCGATCCAGCAAAGGTCCAGGGCCGCGCTGCCCGTCCGGCGGATTCCCTGGATTCCTGCTCGAAGAAGATCCCGGATGCCCTTAAGCGTCCTGTCCATGACGGCCCCCCGGTTATAGTGGAATCCGGTGATCACAAGGCCGTCTTGGAGATGCCGGGTCGCAGAGGTGCGAATCCTTTTGCCGTTCAGCGTGGCTCCCTTCCCGTGGACGGCGCAGAACATTTCGTCTCGGACAGGATCGTAGACGACGCCCAACAGGACTTTGCCTTTTTGGGCGTATGCGATGGACACGCAGAAGTGGGGGAAGCGGTGGACGTAATTGTTCGTGCCGTCGAGGGGGTCCACGACCCACAGGTCGGAGCTCTCGACGGCCCTTTCAGGGTGGAACTCCTCGGACAGAAACTGGGCGTCCGGGAAAGAGCTTCTGATGCGCCGCAGAATCGCCTTTTCGGCTTTGAGGTCGGTCGTGGTTACGAGGTTGTAGGTGAGGTTCGACTTGTGCGAGACGGTCATCTGCCTGTAGAACTTCAGGGCGATCGCGCCCGCCTCTCTGGCCGCTTGCTTGGCCACATCCAGCCTGTGCCTCATCGTGCTGCCCTCCGCCTCGTCTGGATACACGGGCTTGCCGGTTCGAAAGCGTCCCAGGATCCTGGATTGTGAAGGCGATCCGGCACCGAGTCAAATAGGCCCCTGCCTGGTTCAAGGGCGGGCGTTTGTATTCCCTTCGTCTCGCTGTCATCATAAAAACAGGAGGAGAAAGTCCCAGCTCTTGTCGAGACGAGGCCAGGCCATGAAGCCCACGCGCGATCAGTTCGTTCGTTACAGCCGGCAGCTCATCCTTCCCGAGGTTCAATGGGAAGGGCAGAAGAAGCTTCTCGACGCCAAGGTTCTCCTGGTCGGCTTGGGCGGTCTGGGATCGCCCCAGGCCCTGTACCTGGCTGCGGCCGGAGTCGGAACCCTCGGCCTGCTGGACGGCGACCGGGTGGACATCACGAATCTTCAGCGGCAGGTCATCCATTCGACCGAAGAGGTGGGCCGGCACAAAGTGGATTCTGCCGAGCGAAGGATCACGGCGCTCAATCCGGAAGTCAAGGTGCGGAAGCACAAGGAGTGGATCCGCTCAGACCATGCCCTGGAGATTCTCCGCGAATACGACATCATCGTGGACTGCACGGACAACTTCCCTGCCCGGTATCTCCTCAACGACGCTTGTGTCCTGCTTGGCAAGCCTCTCGTACACGGAGCGATCTACCGCTTCGAAGGTCAGGCCACCGTCTTTCATCCTGCCTGCGAGGGGCCGTGCTATCGTTGCTTGTTCCCGACCCCGCCGCCTCCCGATGCCGTTCCTTCCTGTGCGGAGGCGGGGGTGATGGGCGTGCTGCCGGGGCTCGTGGGCATGATTCAGGCCAGCGAGGTCATGAAGCTGATTCTCGGCAAGGGACGACCGCTGCGCGGCAGACTGCTGTTTTGCGACGCTCTGTCCATGACCTTTCACGAGATCGCCATTCAAAGGGACCCCAAGTGCCCGGTATGCGGCGATCACCCCACGATCCGGGAGCTGATCGATTACGACTTGTTCTGCGGCTTGCGGCCTGCCGCCGGGAGCGAGGAGCCTGCAATCGCTGCGGCTGAGCGCCCTGTCGAGAGCTTGCGGGTCGTGGATCTTGACCGGATCTTGCGGGCGGGCGAGCCGGTGGTTTTTCTGGACGTGCGGGACGAATGGGAACGGGCCCTCTACCCGCTTGAAAAGGCGGTTCAGATTCCCCTGGGCGAACTCAAGTCCAAATGGGAGACCCTCGAGCCTTTCAAGGACAAGCGGATCGTTGTCTGCTGCCTTTTCGGGTTCAAGAGCCAGCACGCTGCCCGGTTTCTCCGGGACAGGGGTTTTCACAATGTGTGGAACCTTCAGGGCGGGCTTGAGGAGTGGTCCGCTTTCCAGGAGGAGTCCTGAAAAGAGGGCGCTTCAAAGAGCGTCGAGAAGGAAGGTTGCCCGCCGCATCCTTTGTTCGACCTTTCTCACGTGCCTGAGGTACGAGGCGCTCCGGCTCCGCGGGTTCCACTTGGAAGGACGCGAAAGACTTGCCGCCAGGAGCGCGGCTTCCCGCTCGGAGAGATCCGAGGCGTGCTTGCCGAAATACGCAAGAGAGGCCGCTTCTGCGCCGTAGATCCCCTCGCCGAATTCCACGACATTAAGATAAATCTCCAGGATCCTGCGCTTCGTGAGATGCTGCTCCAACTGGCGCGCGAGCAAGGCTTCCTTGATCTTTCTGACCGGGTTCCTGGACGGGGAGAGCCAGAGATTCTTGGCCAGTTGCTGGGTGATCGTGGAGGCTCCGCGGGGAAATTCCTTTTCTTCCAGGGAGTCCCGGATGCTGTTGCGGATTTCGTCGAAATCGAATCCTTTGTGGGAAAAGAAATTCACGTCTTCGGACACGAGGACCGCCTGCTTTAGGCAGGTCGCGATCCGATCGTACGGCACCCAGATCCAGCGCAGCGGAGGCTTTTCCCCGGATCGGCCTCGCTTCTCGAGGTAGCGGTCGATGAAGGCCGTGCTCCTGGGATTCCGGACCGCAAGGTCGCCCACGTCAGGCCAGTTCAGAACCTCCAAAACGATCCAGACGGCAGCCAGCAGCGCCAGGAGGGAAAAGAGCCAGCAGGGCCGCCGGGCCGGACCGTCAGCCGGAATTCTGCGCAAGGCCTTTCTCATACCAGGGGCCGCTCTTTACATCTTGTCGGATCCATTGAAGAATAGCCTTTGTCGAAGTGCTTGGGAAGGGGCGGGGACCGGCATCATGATCACGATCTACCTGCTTTCCGGGTTGCGGGAGAGCGCGGGCACACACGAACTTCGGATATCCCATCAAGGGACGGTTTCGGCTCTTCTCAAGAATCTTTGCGGCCGGCACGGCCCGGCTTTTTCCGGGATCGTGTTTCCCTGCGGTGAGGCGGCCGGCCGGAATCCCTTTCTCAAGATTCTCGTGGACGGCGCGGACATCCAGGACGCCGACCCGGAGCTTTCGGGGGACGAGACGATCTTTCTCTTCCTGCCGATCGCGGGAGGATGAAGGATGCCCGGCCGGCTTCGCATCGGCTTTCTGTCCACGCTGTACCACACTTCCCATCTCATCCGGCAGGACTCTCTGATCGAGAAGAAGCTCGGAGTTCAAAGCTTGTGGCGTCTCTATGGTACGGGACCGGCCATGGTGGAAGCCTTTCGACGGCAGGAGATCGACCTGGCCTTCATCGGTCTGCCGCCGGCCATGATCGGGATCTCGACGGGCGTTCCCGTCGTGTGTATCGGGGGCGGACACGTGGAAGGGACCTTGATCGTCGGAGGCCCGTCTCTCCGGCCGCTCGAGGAAAGCAGGAGCCTCGGCGATTTCCTGGTCCAGTTTCAAGGCCTCAAGGTCGGCATTCCCTCCCGAGGGTCGATTCACGACGTGATTTTCCGGCATCTTCTGGAGCGCCAGCAAGTCGCGGGCGTGAAGATCGTCAACTACAGTTGGGCGGATCTCATTCTCCACGGACTGCGCAAGAAAGAGGTGGACGCAGCGGTCGGGACGCCGCCTTTGGCCGTACTGTGCGAAAAAGAGTTCGGGATGCGCGTCCTGGCAGGACCTCAGGGGCTGTGGCCCTTCAACCCGAGTTACGGTATCGTGGCCACCCGGCGCGCCCTAGAGGATGAGGCCTCTGAAATCCTGGAGGGTTTCCTGGAGGTCCACGAGGAATGCTGCAATCTCCTGCGGGAATGCCCTGGCAAGGCCGCCCGAACGGTGAGTCTCGCCCTTCCTGGGGTGGAGGAAGCCTTTGTTCTGAGGACGCTGGGAGTTTCCCCGCGCTACTGCGCTTCCCTTCCCGGTTCGTACGTGCGTTCTTGCCTCGAGTTCGGGCCGGTGCTCGTCCGTATGGGCTACATGGAAAGACTGCCGGCGGAGAGTGAGATATTTGATCTTCGGCTCATCAGCAAAGTCCATCCCGGAGCTCACCACTACGGCGAATAGGACGGCCGGGAAGGGCCGTACCGGTCCCGTCTTCTGTCCGGGCATTTGACAGAAAGACAAAGGACCCGTAATTTAAAAAATAGGCGCATTCGTTCAGCGCTGGATCTCCGAGCCTTTCCGCCCCCAACCCGTTGGGGAAGGGCGGAAGGCCATTGGGTTCTGCTGGAAACGGCAGGGCCTCCCGTGCTTGGAAAGGAGGTCTCGGCGGAAGCTCAGGCCGACCTCTGAAGGACTCACGGGGTCGGCCTTTTTTCTATATGGGCTGTGGAGAACGAAGATGTCCAGAACGCTTGCGCGCGTTTTCGCGGCGCTCCTTGTCGCGGGCGTGGCTTTCCGAGCCTCGGGCCGAGCCGATGGGCCGGTCCGCGTCCGTCTGGCCACCACGACGAGCGTGGAGGACAGTGGACTGCTGGAGGCTCTCTTGCCCGCTTTTGAAAGGTCCGTGCCCGGCATCCGGATCGAGGCCCTCGCCGTGGGCACCGGCAAAGCCCTCAAACTTGCCGAGCGCGGCGATGTCGACTTGGTGCTCGTTCATGCACCGGACCTCGAAGAGGATTTTCTAGCGAAAGGCCTTGGCGCGGACGCAGCCTGGATCATGAAGAACGACTTCGTGATCGTAGGGCCCGGAAACGACCCGGCCCGTGTGAGGGATGCCGGGACCCTCGGGGAAGCGCTTTCGAGGCTCAGCCAGAGCGGTGCATTTTTCATTTCCAGAGGAGACGAATCCGGCACGCACCAGAAGGAGAAGGCCCTCTGGAAGGAAGCCGGAGGCGTTCCCGGTTCTTATCTGGAGAGCGGCCAGGGCATGTGCGCTACGTTACGGATCGCCGGCGAGAAAGGCGCTTACACGCTTTCGGACCGCAGCTCCTTTCTGGCCTGCGGCAAGGATCTTGGGATGCAAATCCTCTTTCAGGGGGACCCGTCCTTGGAGAATCTCTACCGCGTCATTCTCGTGAATCCGAAGCGGCATCCCCATGTGCGGTACGACGAAGCCAAACGGTTTCTGAACTGGCTCGTCTCCGAGGAAGGACAGCAGCAGATCGGCTCGTACGAGCGAGACGGCATCGTTCTGTTTCACCCTTTCAGCCGATCCATCCAGCAAGCGCCCCCGGCGGGGCCTACCCGGTGACGCGGAGCGACTCGGGGCCATGGAGCTCTTCGACAGGGAAATGTTGGAGATCGTGGGGCTCTCGTTTCGGGTGTCCACGGTCTCGACGACGGCGGCTTCGGTTCTGAGCGTGCCGGCCGGACTGGCCCTGTATCTCGGACGGTTCCGAGGAAAGACGTTGGTGATCCAGATTGTCAACTCTCTCATGGCTGTTCCGACGGTGGTGGTCGGTCTGTGGGTGTATGGTCTTCTGTCCAGACAAGGCCCCCTCGGCAAGCTGGGTCTTCTCTATACACCGGCGGCGATTGTGATCGGCGAGATCATCATGGCTCTCCCCGTCATCACGGCGCTGACCTACGCGGCCTTCGAAGGGCTCGATCCTCGGATACGGCGCACCGCTTTGACCCTCGGGGCTGGCCCGTGGCATGTGTCGTTGGCCATGATCCGGGAGGCCCGTTACGCGCTCTTGGCCGCGGTTGCGGCAGGTTTTGCTCGGGTGATTTCAGAAGTCGGCTCGGCTCTCATGGTGGGGGGAAACATCCGGGGATATACGCGAACCATGACCACCGCCATCGCCTTGGAAACGAGCAAGGGAGAATTTGCCCGGGCCATGGCTCTGGGGTTTCTTTTGCTGGGTCTGGCTCTCTGTGCGAACTTGTTTGTGCGGAAGGCGCTGCAAAGGAGGGGCTGACGTGGCGCAAGCGCGCGATGTGTACCGGATTGAAGGGCTGACCAAGGTGTATGGAGAGCGCCTCGTTCTGGATATCCCGTTCTTAAGAATCCCCGACGGCGCGTTGGTGGCGATCACAGGGGAGAACGGAGCCGGCAAGTCGACTCTGCTGCGGATGCTTGCGTTCGTCGAAGAGCCAACGACGGGCCGGATCTTTTTCCGCGGTGCAAACGGAAGCGGATGTCTGAAGGAGGCCGGCCGGGATCGACGCTGCGGGGTGACTCTGGTGGAGCAGCACCCGTACCTGTTTCAGAGCAGTGTCTACGAAAACCTGGTCTTCGGGTTGAAGGTACGAGGCGTACCGAAGGCTCTGTGGCCGTCGCGTCTCGAACCCTATGTGGAACTTCTGGATCTGGGCGACCTGCTTTCGAGGCGTGCCTCTGCGGTGAGCGCAGGAGAGGCCCAGCGTGTGGCCCTGGCTCGGGCGCTGGCAGTTCAGCCCGGGGTGTTGCTCTTGGATGAAATTGCTGCCAACCTGGACGCAGGCAGACTGCCCGCAATCGAGAAGATCCTGACAGAAGTACGCGCAAGGGGAACCTCGATCCTGTTCAGCACCCATGATCTGGGGCAGGCTCGGAGGCTTGCAGACCGGGTGTTGAGGCTTTCAGAGGGCCGTCTGTTGGGTGGGAACGGGAGTGGTGAAGCATGACACGATTGACCCACGTGGACCCGAAGGGCTCGGCCAGCATGGTCGATGTGGGCGCAAAGAGGGTGACGCGCCGGATCGCCAGGGCCTCGGCCTTGGTGCGCATGGCGACCGCCACACGGGAGGCGGTCGTCCGGGGCGATCTGCCGAAAGGGGAGGTCTTCGGCACGGCCCGGGTCGCGGGGATTCTTGCGGCCAAGCGGGTCCACGAACTCATCCCCATGACCCATGCGCTTCCGGTGGACTTTGTGGATGTTTCCTTTGAACCGGTGGAGGAGGGCATTCGGGTGCTCACGGAAGTGAGGGTCCGGGCCCGCACCGGCGTGGAGATGGAAGCCCTCACCGCGGCGGCCGTGGCTGCTTTGACGATCTACGACATGGCAAAGGCCGTGGAGAAGGGGATGTCGATCTGCGATGTGCGGCTCGAATTCAAGAGCGGAGGGCGGAGCGGTACGTGGCGCCGCCCCAAGGAGGGCTCGCATGGCGACGGGAAGGATCGTCTCGATCAATCTAAGCAGGGAAAAAGGGACTCCCAAAAGCCCGGTCGAGGAGGCGGTTCTCATCGAGAACCACGGAGTGGAGGGAGACGCGCACGCTGAACCCGGTGTCCGACAGGTGAGCCTGTTGTCTCTGGAAAGCATCGAGCGGGCGAAGGAAACCCTCGGGCAGAGGGCACGGCAGGCTTCGGTGGCTCTCGATCCCGGCGTTTTTGCCGAGAATCTCACCACCGAGGGAATCGACCTATCGAGTCTCAGACTGGGATCGCTCCTCAGGATCGGAGGAGAGGTCCTGCTCAGGGTGAGCAAGATCGGCAAGGAATGCCACCATGGGTGCGTCATTCTCCGTCAGGTGGGCGATTGCATCATGCCCCGGCAGGGGATCTTCTGCGAGGTTCTCAAGGGCGGCCGGATACGGAAAGGGGACACCGTTGAGCGCATCCCAGGATAACGACTCCGCCGTAAGACGGGTGGACACGCTTCGGATCTCGGTCACGGATCGCTGCAACCTGCGCTGTGTGTACTGCATGCCTCGCGAGGGCGTGCCTTTGATCCCTTGCGAAGAGATTCTGCGTTACGAGGAGATCCTGAGAATCGTGACATGTGGGGTGCGCCTGGGCATACGAAAACTGAGAATCACGGGAGGGGAGCCTCTGGTCCGCAGGGACGTCGTGGACCTCGTGGGCGCCCTGGCTCGGATCGAGGGGGTGGACGATCTGTGCATGACCACAAACGGCGTCCTTCTCAAGGAGTTCGCGCCGAAGCTCAAGGCGGCTGGACTCCATCGCGTGACGGTGAGCCTGGACAGTTTGCGGCCGGACCGCTATGAGCGGATCACAGGCTCGAACTGCCTTGCAAGGGTTTTGGAGGGGATCGAGTCGTCCCTGAAACTCGGGTTGAGCCCTGTCAAGATCAATGTGGTGCTGATTCGGGGAGCCAACGACGACGAGGTGGAGGATTTCGCCGCGTGGACTTTGCGCTTTCCCCTGGAGGTTCGATTCATCGAAAGAATGCCGACAGGGGGCGTTGCGGGTTTCGGTCAGGGCTGCGGTGACCGGAAGGGGCAGGGGATCCCGGCCGAAGAGGTGCTGGAGAGAATCCGTCGGGCTTTTGGAGGATTGGAACCAGCCAAGGCTGGCGTGAAGATTCCGGGGCCGGCCCGGCTGTACCGCCTCCCTGGGGGCAACGGCCGCGTAGGGGTGATCAGCGCGGTGACCGCACCTTTCTGCGCCTCCTGCACCAGGGTTCGGCTCACCTCCGACGGCCGACTGCGAAATTGTCTCTTCATGGAGGAGTCTTTCGATCTCAAGGAGTTGTTGAGGAGCGGAGCCTCGGACCAAGCGCTCGAGGCTTTTTTGAAAAGGGCGATCGCCGCAAAACCGCGGAACCACGCTGCGCCTTTCGAAAGAGGCCGCAGTCCCATGAGCCAGATCGGAGGTTAGGCAAGCCATGGTGCGGGCTGGCATCCTCACAGTGAGCGATAGAGGATCGCGAGGGGAGCGGCAGGACCGGAGCGGCGAGGCGATCCGCAGGATCCTCGAGGAGGAGGGGTTTCGGGTCGAGCGCCAGGAGATCGTTCCGGACGAGATTCCTGTCATTCGGGAGCGGCTCGTCGCATGGACGGACCGCGACGAGCTCGATCTGGTGCTGACCACGGGCGGGACGGGGTTTGCGCCGAGAGATGTTACGCCCGAGGCCACGGCTCAGATCCTGGAGAGACCGACGCCCGGAATCAGCGAGGCGATCCGCGCCGAGGGCCGCAAGAAGACTCCGCGGGCGATCCTTTCCAGAGGCACGGCGGGGATTCGCAGAAAGACTCTGATCGTCAATCTCCCCGGAAGCGTCAGGGCCGTGGAGGAATCTCTCGAAGTTCTGCTGCCGGTTCTGCGGCACGGGATCGAAGTTCTCAGGGGAGAGGTCTCGGAGTGCGGCCGGGGATCGGAGGGCGGTTCGGACAAGGCTCCGGGTTGAGAATCGCTCCCGCCAGACCCTGTCATCGGTGCGGAGATCGTTGCTTTCTTCCTGTTGTGGAGGTTGATTTGAAGGAATTCCTGCGGGTGGTCACGCCAGGTCAGATCTACGAAATGCTCTCTTCCTTCCCGCGCGTGGGATCGACCTGGGTCCGGCTCGAGGAATCTTTGGACCGGGTGCTCTTCGAGGAGGTCGTCTCTCCGGAGGATCTTCCTCCGGCCGCCCGGGCCACGATGGACGGGTACGCGGTGCGGGCCGAGGACACCTTCGGCGCCACGGACGCCCTTCCCTCGTATCTCCAGGTTGCCGGCCGGGTCGAGATGGGCAAGATGCCCGACTTCGAACTCAAGCCCGGACAGGCCGCCTCGATTCCCACAGGCGGGTTCCTGCCCTCCGGTGCCGACGCAGTCGTCATGGTGGAATACACGAGCGACGCAGGGCCTGCCGGCATCGAGGTCAGCCGGCCTGTGACCGTCGGAGAGAATGTGCTCGCCCGGGGAGCCGACGTTTCCCGGGGAGAGGTGGTGCTTCGACCGGGAAGGAGAATCCGACCTCAGGACATCGGCCTGCTGGCCGGGATCGGACGCGTTGACCTGTGCGTGTACAATCGACCCAAGGTCGCTATCGCCTCGAGCGGCAACGAGGTCGTGCCGGTCGATCGCACGCCCTTGCCTGGCGAAATCCGCGACACGAACAGCTATACCGTGGGTGCTCTGGCGCGCAGCGCCGGCGCAGAGGTCGTTCCCATGGGAATCGTCCCGGACGAGGCTTCAGCGCTTCGGGAGGCGGTCGAAACCGCGCTGGACCGGACCGATGTGGCCGTGCTTTCGGGCGGGAGTTCGGTCGGAGAGAGGGACCTCGTCTCTCAGGTGGTCTCTTCGATGCCGGGCTGCCGTCTGCTCGCGCACGGGATCGCTGTGCGGCCGGGCCAGCCCACGCTGGTTGCCGAGATCCGGGGCAAGGCTTTCTTCGGCTTGCCGGGGCATCCGGTTTCGGCCATGGTGGTGGCTCAGGTGTTCCTCGTTCCTTTCCTGCGCTACCTCCAGGGAGAGCCTCTTGTGGCAGGGCTCTCGGGGCGAAGGATCGACGCGGTGCTGGCCACATCCATCCCTTCGGTTCCAGGCAGGGAGGAGTACGTGAGGGTGAGAGTGGTCGAGCGGAATGGAACGCTCTGGGCAGAGCCGGTCTTCGGCAGGTCGAGCATGCTCTCCAGCATGACCCGGTCGGACGGCCTCGTGCGCGTGCCCATCCACGCGGAAGGACTGGCCGGGGGGGAGAGAGTCGAGGTGGTGCTGTTCTGAGGGCGCGTGCAGAGCAAGAGGAACCATAGGTGGACGCCATATGGAGACGAGGAAAAAGGGAGAGATTTACCGTCACCTGAAGACTCTCGAAGAAGCCCGGGAGATCCTTCGGACGCGCTTCGGCGGACGGGAAAGCGGCATCGAGACCCTTCCGGTCCGGCATGCCCTGGACAGAGTGCTCGCAAGTCCGGTCAAAGCCGCCAGGTCGGTTCCTGCATTTCACGCGGCGGCCATGGACGGAATCGCGGTTCGTGCCGCGTCGACGTTCGGCGCTCTGCCGGAACGGCCCGTGGTGCTCCCCAAGGGGCCGGAGGCCCTCTATGTGGACACGGGCGACCCTCTTCCAGAAGGCGCCGATGCGGTGGTGATGATCGAGAAGGTGGAGGAAACGGACGGCGCCTGGGAAATCCGCGAGGCCGTCTATCCGTGGCAGAACGTCCGCAAGGTGGGCGAGGACATCGTGGCCGGAGATCTCCTGCTTCCGGCCAGGCGAAAGATTCGTCCCTACGATCAGGGAGCGCTCCTGGCGGCCGGTGTGCTCCAGGTAGAAGTCTACAGACGGCCACGGGTCCTCATCCTTCCCACGGGCGACGAGATGGTTCTGCCCGAAGAGGCCCCAGAGCCCCTGCCGGCCGGTGCTTTGATCGAGTTCAATGGGCAGATGCTCGCCTCGATCGCATTGGAATGCGGCGCAGAGCCGAAGCTGCTCAGGCCGGTTCCGGACGACCTCGATGCCTTGCGCCGCGCTCTGGCGAGCGGTCTTTCGGAAGGATACGACCTCATCCTGGTTCTGGCGGGCTCCTCGACCGGATCGGCCGACTTTACGCCTCGTCTGCTCGGCGAGATGGGAAACGTTCTGGTCCACGGGGTCACGGTCATGCCGGGAAAGCCGACCGTGGTGGCCGAGGTCCAGGGGCGTCCTGTGATCGGGATTCCGGGATATCCCGTTTCTGCCCTGATCGCAGCCCGGGAGTTCGTGCGTCCCCTTCTGTACCGTCTTCAGGGTCTGGAAGCGCCGGCCCCGGACCGGATCGCGGCCAAGGTGGCCCGCAAGGTTCCTTCGAAGCTCGGTCTCGAGGAACATGTGCGGGTGGTGCTCGGTCGGGTGGGGGGGCGTGTGGTGGCTGTTCCCCTTTCTGGCGGAGCCGGCGTGATCTCGTCAGTCGTGCGGGCCGACGGCATCCTGCGCGTTCCCCAGGAAATGAGTGGCATCGCCGAAGGGGACGACGTCGAAGTGGAGCTTCTCAAGCCCCTGGACATCGTGGAGAACAACCTTCTCGCCATCGGCTCCCACGACATGACCCTAGATTTGCTCGCCAGCCTGCTCAAGGAGCGGACCGGAGGCAGGGTCCAGCTTTCGTCGAGCAACGTGGGGAGCCTGGGCGGACTGGTGGCCCTGAAAAAGGGGATCGCCCATCTGGCGGGCTCGCATCTGCTCGATACCGAAACGGGCGAGTACAATCTCTCGTATATCCGGAGACACCTAGAGGGGATTCCCGTGACCCTCGTGACGCTGGTTCACCGATGGCAGGGTTTCATGGTGGCGCCGGGGAATCCGAAAGGGATTCGCACGGTCGCGGATCTTGTTCGACCCGGCATATCGTTCGTCAATCGGCAAGCGGGCTCAGGCACGCGGATTCTGCTCGATTACGAGCTCGGCAAGACCGGAGTCGATCCTGCGAGGATCCACGGCTACCGCAACGAGGAATACACCCACATGAACGTGGCCGTTGCCGTGGCTTCCGGAGCTGCGGACGCCGGACTCGGGATCCTGGCAGCCGCCAAGGCCCTGGGCCTGGATTTCGTTCCGGTCACACGGGAGCGCTACGACCTTGTGATCCCCACGGCTTTTCTCAAGGACGAAAAAATCCGGCTCTTGCTGGACATCGTCCGGTCGGCCGAATTCAAAGCCAAGGCCGAGGGACTCGGCGGCTACGAGACCGAAGAGACGGGCAAGGTGCAGACCTCCACCGCGGGATCACCCTGAAGGTCCGGAGCACGTCCCGCCGCGGGCGCCCGAAACCAAAGCCCCCGCCCGACATGAGAGACCCGCACCCGGCCGCCTTTGCAAGAAGTGTCGTCTTTGCCCTTGGTCTTCAGACGGGCGGGACCTCGCAAATGCCCTCAGAACAGAAGAGGCCTTCCAGACAATCTGCCTCTTCGATGCAGGGAGCGCCTACGTCTCCTGGGGCCTGGCAGGTTCCGATCTGATCGAGAAGGTCGACCTCACCGCACGCGCCCTGAAGCCGGTCGAAAAGCATGGCAACGAGCCGGTCGATATCGATGTGCCACGGGAGGTGCCTGAGCTTCTCGGAAAGAATCGGAATCAGGACTTCCTCGAAGTACTGTTCCAGATCCGAGACGAATCCAGGGCAGGTATCGGCCAGGGTCACGGCTTCGTTGCAGACCATGTCGAAGGCGTCGCAGTATTCAAAGGTGATTTCCCGGGATTGCTCGACCTGCTGGCGCCAATGAAGGGGTTGTTCAGTGCAGGGCATGGGCGGCTCGGGCGCGCCGCATCCCGCGGAGATCCAGGCAACGGTCAAGGCTGCGAAAAAGAGACGGGTTCTCATCGCCAATCCTCCCCGATTCGGGTTTACCCTTTGGGGGACGAAAAGCAGCTTCCGTGCCAGTTTGGGGCGGCCGCTTCTTGAGGGTTCAATCCCTTGAAATGGAAGGGGGTTCTCTCCAAGAAAACCGCATGACCCTGAGCCTGGGTCGAGAACAAAAAACGGCCGATTGAGCCGCGATTTGTAATCGAATCCGCTTCACGGCGTCACGACCGGGAAATTGGCGTCCACCGGTTCGATGAGATCCACAAGGGCGTCGTACACGGTTCGGTCCCCCTCGATCCGGATGTCTCCTTTTGCGACCTTGATCCCCACCGGCACCTTGACGAAAACCGTCAGGAGGAAATCCTTGAGGGAAAGCCGCGCCGTGGCGGCGGCCTTGGGGTCATGGATCCCCTGCTCATGGATGAGGACGCCGTTTTCGACGGTGATGAGGTGGCGCTCCTGGCGGTCCGTCAACTCAAGGTTAAGCAGGAACGGCCGCGCGCAGGCCTTTTCCGGATTCACCCGGACCGCTGCGAAATCGAGCAGCATGGAAGTCGGCGCGGCGGCTACGAACTCCTCTGTGAACAGGACCGGAGGAAGCTTCACCACCCCGGTTCGAAGTTCCTGGGCACCTGTGAGATAGATGTTGCGCCAGGTGCCGGCTTCGGCCTGAAAGCCGAGCTGTGTGTAGACCGAGGCAAGCAGCTCGCGGGCGGCTGTGTTCGTCTCGTCGGCGAAAACGAGGTGGTTGAGCAAAGTCGCAGCCCAGCGATAATCGCCGGCCTCGACTGCGGCTTTCGCCCGAGCCAGAACTGTCTGTGCGCCGCCCATGGCCTCGACGTAACGCTTGGCCGCAGGCTCGGGCGGCAGGGGCCACAGGCTGGCCGGATTGCCGTCGTACCACCCCATGTAGCGTTGATAGACGGCCTTGGAATTATGGCTCATGGTGCCGTAGTAGCCGCGGTTGTACCAGTGTCTCGCGAGCGCATCCGGCAGCTTGAGGACTTCGGCGATCTCGGCTCCGGTGAGCCCGGCATTCATGAGCCGAACGGTCTGATCGTGCAAGAACTTGTAGGCGTCACGATGCAGGGTGAGGAACTCGAGAATCTCTTCCCGGCCGAAACGGGGGATGCCGTGAGCGGCGAACAGGTAGTCGCTCTTGTCTCCGAAGAGTCGGATGGACTCGGTGAGGTAGTCCGCCCAGGCCTTGGCGTCGCGCACCAGGGCTCCTCTTGGTGGCAGGAGATTGTGCATGGTGAGGTTTGCGTTTTCGGCCAGGAAGACGGCTCGGAGCTGGGGCAGGTAGAAGTTCATTTCCGCAGGCGCTTCGGTCCCGGGAGTCAACTGGAAGACGAGCGTGAGGTCCCCGATGGAGATCTCCTGGCCGGTGGACTTTACCGTGTCCGTCGGCGCGATCAGAGAGAACGTTCCTGTGGGAATGGCAGGGCCCAGGCCGCACGTCAGCTCTCCCTGGGGTCCGCGCGGCAGGGTCATGCCGAACTGGAAGCGGGCGCGCCGGGTCATGGCAGGGCCCGCGATCACGTTCTCGGAGATGGCGTGTTGCAGAAATCCCTCCGGCGCGATCACGCGGACTTTTCCGGCCCGGACCGACTCGGCGCTCACGATGCCCACTACGCCGCCGAAATGGTCCACGTGAGAGTGGGAGTAGAGAACGGCCAGGACGGGCTTTTCGCCGAGATGCTCGGTGACCAGATCGAAGGCTGCCCGGGCGGATTCGATGGTTGTCAGAGGATCGACCACGATCCAGCCGGAGCCCGCGTCAAGAAAGGAAACGGTCGAGATGTCGAATCCTCGGACCTGGTAGACCCGGTCGCATACTTTGAACAGCCCGTGACGGGTGATGATCCCAGCCTGCCGCCAAAGGCTCGGATTCACCGTGTCCGGGGCAGGACCCTTCAAGAAGTCGTAGGAAGAGAGATCGGCCACGACCTTCCCGCTTGCGTCCCGGATGAGGGGATCGGACCGGGTTGCGATGAAACCGCGCTCGGCGAACTCGATATCCTTGCGGTCATCGTTCTCGACGAGGGCACGCGCCTCGGCCATGGCCTGCAATGCGGCTTCCGAGGCCTTCTCGGCGGGCCCGGCCGGAATCTCGGGCTTGCCCGCAAGGTTCAATTGGGCGATGACGGTCCGGAATCGATACGCCGCGGCGGCGAGGAGCGCCGTTGCGACGACCGCGCCCACCAGCATGCCGAGCCAAAAGCGTCCTTTCCCAGTCATGGCTTCTCCCTTCGTCGCGCCTCCGGGCAGTCCAAGGCTAGATCCCGAGGATTCCAAGGGTGCCGCCGGCGTCAGGCGGGATCTGATCGGCCCGCCGGACCATGGTCAGGCAGTTTGTTGGGCATGCCGACACGCAGTTCCCGCAGCCGAGGCACTTGGACTCGTCAGGCGAGATCCGCTCGTCCACCAGGCTGAGGGCGCCCACCTGGCACCGCTCGACGCAGTCCCCGCAGCCGACGCACTCCGCCGGATCCGCCTCGACCCTGAAGTTGGAAAAGGCGAGCATTGCGCTTGTGCCGGTAAGCTCCATGATCTTCAGGAACCCGCAGCAACAGCCGCAGCAGTTGCAGACGAAAACGGTGCTATCGCGGATGTTGCTCGTGTTGTGGACGAGCCCCGCCTTTTCGGTTGCTTCCAGGATCTGATAGGCTTCTTGTTTCGTGATCCTTTTCCCGAAACCGCGCTCGGCTACATAGTCCGCCGCCGCTCCGAAGGCAAGACAAGAATATTCGGGGATCCCAGGCACTTTGCAAGGCTTGCCCATGAGATAGGCGTGATGTCGGCAGTAGCACTTCGCCGCCGCAAAGGACGTTTCCTGTTCGACAAGCTGGCTGAGCTTCTCGAAGGAGTGAACCTGGGTGCCGGCGGGCAAATCCTTTTCCACCGTGATGGTCCGAGCCGGCGGGACGGGGATCAGCTGTTTGGCCATCTCCGGATCCCGAAACGCGGCCCGGGCCAGCTCTGCCATGTCTCCTTCCATGAAGTCCTCCAGCATCTTTGCGAGCTTCCGGTCTCTGGGCGTGTCGGTGCCCCGCATGAGCTGGAACTCGACGACGCCCGGCACGAACGGTGTCAGAGCGTACCGGCTTTGACCGTCCTGGGTCTTCTTCACAAAGATGGTGCCTTTGTCCGCCATCCTTTCCAACAGTGCGGCCAGGGGCTTCTCCGGCCTGCTGAGCTTTTGAGCCAGCTCTTGGGCTGTGCACAGTCCCACAGGGAATTGAGCGCCGAGGCGGGCCTCTTCATCTGTGTAGATTTCCCTCAGAATGTTCAGGAACGGCTCGACAAGAGGCATTTTTACCGGGTACTGATTCAGGCGCTCTCCCAACTGGAAATAGACGTCCTGTTCCATGGCGGCTTCCTCCGGCAAGGGGTTTTCTGTTCCCATCATGGACAATAAAGACCCCGGCACAGGGTGTCAACAGGAACGTGCCGAAGGATGCGTGCCGAAAGGCGCATCAGACGCTGGGTCGATTGGTGTTGATCCCTGAGCAGAGAAGGTACGGGGGCCGGCCCGGGATCATCGCCGACAGAAGGGTGGAAGGAAAAGACGGCAGGCATTCTTCGGAGGGGCATCGATTGGGGAAAAGAGGGGGACCGATGATCAACTCCCAATCGATCCCCCTTTTCCTGACGACACAAACGGAAATCAAACTCCGTCTTTGGACAGGCCAACCGAAAAAGGAGAAGAGGACGATCAAAGTGGCTAAGGCCCTCCGACCAAAAGGTAAGCGCGGTCGTCTGCGGTATATCCCACGATGTAGCCGTAGGAGTTGATTCCAATGGCGTTTCTCAGGACTACGCCCGGGGGCAGATCGCTGACCAGCGTGTTCAGATCCTGGATGCCGTTTGTCCTCGTCCAGAGGACGGCCACCTGTTCGTTGGCTGCGTTGTAAGCATAACCCACGATCATTGCCGCGTCGTTGACACTGTAGGCGAAGCTGATCGTGGGCATACCGCTAAACCCTCCGCTGCCTCCCAGTCCGCCAAGTCCCCTCATCTTCGGCCTGGCCGCATGGACATTGATGTGGAAGGCTTCACAGTACCCGTCCGAGTTCTCGGCGCCTCCAACCACGTGGCCACGGTTACTGATGCCTCGGGCCCTTCCGCTCGCGCCTCCGAGTGTACCGAGGTCGATCATCCCGGTGGCACGGGACCAGTAGATCGGCCGGCCGTAACCGTTGGTCCCGATCGAGTCGCCCACAACCTCGCTGCTGTCATTAATCCCCAAAGCGCGACTGTTGTGCAGGGGATCGCCAGTCAGGTTCCCCAAGTTTTCGGGTGGATCCGAACTGGTCGGGTCCCACCAGATGCAGGCTTTAAAGTTCGCGAACTCATTGTTTGAAAAGCCGACGATCTGCCCTAACTGGTTGATGGCGTATGCTCGGCTGTATGGGAAAGGCGAAGGTAGATAGGGTAAGGCTACCATTTGACCGCGTTTGGGCTTGTAGAAGGCTAGCTCTAACCCGTCGCTCGTTTGAGACATCCCCACGCTGTTCCCCAGTCTGTTCACCCCATAGGCCATGCTGTAGGCGCCTCCAGCGGTGCCAAGAGAGCGCATGCCACCGCCGGGCGACCAGATGAATCCCATCATGCCACCGTCTGGGTTGAGACAGCGGCCTACAACATACACTCCTGCGATGTTCCCTGCCTCCGAAAATGACCATCCGCTGAGGACGCCGAGATCAACGAAGCTGTAATCGGCTGTAGCTTGTCGAGTTGGACTGATCAACGGGACAGAACACAAGAAAAGAAAAATTGTAAGGAGCTTGAGTCTGGTCATGGCGATCCTCCTTTTTTTCGAGGTGGGAAGCGTGAGGCCGTCCTGCAATAAAATAATTTTCTTTAAAGTAACTTCACTTGTCAAGAAAAAAACGAAAGTTGTTCTCTCCACGCAGAAAGGCTGTTGACCGTTACCTCTACCTTGGCCGAAGGCGCCGGGCCAGGCCTCGCGATGGACGTCGCGTAGAACCAGGGCCCGAACATGTTGACCGAAATGTGTCTATACCTTCAGATCGAGTGAGCGCGGGAAAACGATAAAACGGTGAGGCGGGTGGCGTGCTCGGAGGCGTTGGGGCAGGGGGCGGGATGTGCGAAAAAACGGGCCCGACCCGGAGCGCGGAGGCCGGTGGCTTGAGTGGCAGGACGGGCTGCCTCAAGCCCGGGCAGGGCAGGGTTGGAAGGACATGGCCCTCGTTCGGGTGCACTCGGTGAACCTCATTCTGCCCTGTCAGCGGTGGCCCGGGTCGGCGATCTAGGGTGCTCTCCTTGAGGCCGACGCCTTCTGGCATCGGCGTATACATGATTCGGTTTTGTGGGTGCGATCGAGACTATGCGAATTTCCTGGAGGGCACGTGCTCGAGCGGGCCGGCAAGGTCACAGGCGCTGGTTCTTCACGGGGTCGAAAGAAAAGCGCGTTGGAGCCGGCCGGGACGGACAAGAAGGGCGAAAATGCCGGAAAGAAGAAATGCCGCCACGGACACCGAGAAGGGAACGGCGTAGCTTCGAGTCAGGTCGTAGAGCTTTCCCGCGGCCGGTATTCCGGCCAGGATTCCGATCGCGAACCCGCCCATGATGAGGCCCATGATTTTGCTGAAGTGGCGCTCGCCAAAGCACCGGCCCACGAGGACCGGCAGCAGGACCGCGTTTCCACCCACGCCCAGACCAAAGGGCAAAGCGTACAGCCAGAGAAAATGAGATTCCCTGATGCCCAGACGGATGCAGACGAGGAGCAGGACCGCGGGGCCGAGAGCCAGAAGGACCGCGGCACCGGCCAGGGCCGCAGCCGGATTCCGCCGGTCGGCGAGCCACCCGAAGAGAATCCGCCCAGCGAGACTAAACCCAAGCATGATTCCGAAGAATCCGGCAGCCGTCTGCGAGGGAAAGGCTGCCTGCCGCGTGGCAAAAGGCACGAAGTGGAAATTCATCGTGGAAAGCCCTGTGAGCTGAAGGACATAGATGGAACACAGAAGCCAGAACTCAGGGGTTCGGGTCGCTTGTCGAACAGAAAGTCCGCTTGGGTCGATGACGCTCGAGCCCGGGGCGAGGCGGCCGTCCGGAACCAGAGCCAGATCAGAGGGCCGAGTGCGGATGAAAAAGACGATCAGAGGCACGACCACGCCAATGACGATAAGGGCACCCGCTGCCCAGGCAGTGCGCCATCCCAGATGGCGGATCAGGAATGCGTTCAAAGGCGGTAAAAGAAATCCCCCGCTCCCGATGCCCAGCATGGCCCAGGACATGGCTCTGCCTCGGTAGACATTGAACCAGTTCGTGATCAGGGTCTGGGAGGGCACAAGCGTGGTGCCGGCCACGGCGAATCCTGCCAAGATCTGGATGGCGTAAAGCATCCAGAGTTCCCGCATCGCAGAGAAACCGAGCAAGGTGAGAGCCGAGGCGCAGGCCGCGCTCAGCATCGTGAATCGGACGCCGAACCTCGCAATCAGCAGGCCGACCAGTGGTGCGGAAAGGCCGAATACGATGGCCCAGACGGCCGCAGATGCGGAAATCTGGGTCATGGACCAACCGAATTCGTTGATCAGGGAATCGATGTAGACGGGAAATACGTAAAACCCGCCTCCGCCGGTAAAGAGCAGAATCAAGAACAAGGCAACAACGATGATCCAGCCGTGGAACAACCGTCTCCCGGTGGTCTCATTGCGCATCAGGCTCTCGCTGTTGGAAGTTGATGGGCGAAGCCTGGTTGTCGAGACATCTATGACGAGGGATCGACCTGGAAGGCGCTCAGGTGCCTGTATTTCGCCAGATGACGGACCGGCTTGCGCAAAGCGTCCCTTCGGAAAGGCTCGGCCAAAACCTCTGCCGACCCGTCCAGGACCGCGTCGATCACCGCGGGTTTTCCGGCTTTGAGGGCGGCCTCCACCACATCCCGGACGTCTTCCGGTTTCTCGACACGGTATCCCTCGGCTCCCATGTCGCGGGCGATGCGGGCGAAGTCCGGGTTTTTCAAGTTCGTTCCCACGAAGCGGTTGTCGTAATAGTCGATCTGGTTCTTCTTCTCGGCTCCCCACTGATTGTTGTCGAAGACGACCGCGATGACCGGGATCTCTTCGCGCACCGCGGTCATGACCTCGCTTAGGCCGCTGATGCCCCAGGCGCCGTCCCCCTGAAGGGCGAAGACGGGCTTGTCCGGTCTGCCTGTCTTGGCTCCAAGGGCAAGGCCGTAAGCGATGCCGCAGTTTCCCCAGCTCAGCGCGGCCAGGTACTGGCGGGGGCCGGTGGAGCCGAAGTAGCTGTTGCACATGGAGCACGTGTTCCCCACGTCGTTGGTGACGATCGACCCTGGAGGGATCGCCTCGGCCAGTTCCTTCAGGAATCGCCTCGGGTGCATGGGGCGGCCGCAAGAGGAGGACCAGAGGTCGAGTTCCTTTCTCCACTGCTCCTTTTCGTCTCGGACCAGGGCGAGGCGGCTGGCCTCCGGTTTCCGGGCGCCCCGGAGGGCCCGCATCTTCTCGAGCAGGCCGCGGGCGAATTCTCGGGCATCGGCGGCCACCGCAAGATCCACCCGCCGGCTGAGCCCGAGCTGGCGGTGGTCCGCGTCCACCTGGATGATCCGGGCTCTGGAAGGCCAGTACTCCATGCCGTACTGTGGGAGGGTGCCGAAGGGCCCCAGCCTGCATCCAAGGGCCAGGACGACGTCGGCCCGAGCCAGAATCTTCATGGCCGCCTTGGATCCGCAATACCCGATGGGCCCTACGGCCAGTTCGTGCCGGTCTGGGAAACTGTCGTTGTGGAGGTAACTGTTCGCGACGGGCGATGTGAGGTACTCGGCCAGCAGGCGCGTCTCCTCCACGGCCTCTGCGAGCACCACGCCGCCGCCCGCGAGGATCACGGGAAAAGAGGCTTCCAGGAGCATGCGCGCAGCCGCGTCCAGGGAGCTTTCAGGACCGGGTCCCTTGGGTACATGGGCAGTGGGGTAGATCTCGCATTCGATGTCGCCGTAGAAATAGTCCCTCGGGATGTTAAGCTGCGTGGGGCCGCACTCCGCTCTTGCCATGTAGAAGCAGCGCCTGGCCAGCTCTGCCATGCGCTCGGGCCGGTTTACCCTGACCTGGTACTTGGTGCAGGCCTGGAACCAGGGCATCTGGTCGAGTTCCTGGAACCCTCCCTGGCCCATGCCCAGGCTGCCGCTCTCGGGCGTGATGGCGACCACGGGGGAGTGGGCCCAGTAGGCCGCCGTAACGGCCGAAACGAAATTTGCGGCTCCGGGCCCGTTCTGGGCGATGCAGACCTGGGGCCGGCCTGTCACGCGGGCCAGGCCGTCCGCGGCGTGGGCCGCGGCCTGTTCGTGCGCCACGGAAATGAAACGGATGCCGGCGGCCGGGAACAGATCGAGAGCGTCCATGTAGGCGCTCCCCACGATTCCGAAAACCTCCCTGACCCCCTCGGCCACCATGGTTTCAACAAGAGCTTCGGACGGCGTCATCTTGGGCATATTGTTCGTCTCCCTATGGATGGTGTGTGCCTGGCGTCTTGCCCGGGTCTGGACGTGCTTCTGATGCCGCATGCAGCCGATTCAAGAAGACCCGCTGGTCATTTCGATGAGCTGCACGAACACGCCGTCCGGGTCTTCGACAAAGGCCACCCTGCGGTCGGGTCGGGTCCGGAACGGGGGCAGCACCACAGGAACTCCGTCCGAGGTGAGTCTGGCGAGCAGACCGTCCAGATCCCGTACTTCAAAGCCCAGGTGGTACAGGCCGGTCTGAGACCTGGGGTCGGCCTGCCGATCCGAGGGGGCACCGGGCTCGATCTCGATCAGGGTCGTGTCGTTTCCGACGAACACGAGGGTCTTTCCCATGATCTCGATGACTTCCCTGCGCTCCAGGCCGAGAAGGTCGCAGTAAAAGTGCAAGGACTTCCCGACATCCCTGGACTTGATGCCCACGTGGTTCCACCTCATCTCACTCTCCGTATTGTTCTCGGGTGAGCCGGAAGCAGATCTCGGCGATCTCGAAGGTCTCTTGGAGATCTTCGTCCGTGAGGGCGGCGCACACGAACCAGTTGTGATGGGGATGAAAGAAAATGCCCCGCCGGGCCGCCTGGCCGCAGAAAAACCGGTTCTTTTCAAAAGTGGGATCGTCTTCGAACATGAGAAAAGGCATGGCCGGAGGGCCGCTCAGGACGGCCCGTATCCCCGCTGCCCGCGCAGCCTGGGCGAGACCTTCCATCAAGGACGTCCCGAGATCGCGGATCCTGTCGATCACACCGGCCTCGCGCACCTCGTCGATCGTGGCCAGAGCGGCTGCAAAGGGGACCCCCGAGAAGAAATGAGTGCCGCTGAAAAAGACCTTCTCGGCCGCGCTCCTGAGCTTCTCTCTTCCCAGGGCTGCGGCGATCGGATACCCGTTGGCCATGGCTTTGCCGAGACAGTTCAGGTCCGCCCTGTATCCGTAATGGGCCGCCGTGCCGCGCAGGTCGAAGCGGAATCCACACCGGATGTCGTCGATCACGAGGAGGCATCCGGTCTTTTCGGCCAGGCTGTTCACCGCGTCCACGAATGCCGGGGTGGGCACCTCTTGTTTCCTGAGGGCGTCGTGCCTGTGAGGGGTGAGGATGATCGCGGCCAGGGTGTCCTTCAGCGAGTCGACGGCCCTGTGCAGGCCCTCCACGTCGTTGTACTCGAACTCGTGCACGTGAGACCTCCACTCCGGAGGCACGCCCTCGCCATGGGGCTGGCACCAGAAGTGGGCTCCGTGGTAGGAACCGTGAGCCATGAGAATGTCAGGCCGGCCGGTGTAGGCCCTGGCGACCGTTATGGCGTAGGAAGTGACGTCCGAGCCGTTCTTCCCGAAGACACACCAGCCCATGTCTTGGACGGTCTCCACGAGCGTTCGAGCCAGGGGGACCCAAAGATCGCTCGGCAAGGGGAAGCAGTCACCTTTTTCCTGCTGCGCCCTTGCAGCGGCGTCGACTTTGGGGTGTCGGAGGCCGAGGAGGTTGGTTCCGAAGGAGCAGAGGTAGTCGATGTACTCGTTGCCGTCCACGTCCCAGATTCTTGCTCCCTGACCTCGCGCGATGAAGGTCGGATAGGAGCCGAAGGTGAGAAAGTGCGGGCTCCTGGGCCCGTAGATCCCGCCGGGGACGTACTGTTGGGCCTGTTCGAAAAGCGCATAGGACTTCGTGAATTCGTAAAGGCGCATTCCAGAGGCTCCTCGGATTCGAAGTGGCTGCGTTCGGCCGCACTTCAGCACGGCGGCGGCCGTCAGGGTCGATTGGTTAAGCCTTGTACGCTCCCAGATTGGCCAGGGCCACGCTGCCCGGGCTGATCGTGGTCGGGTCCGTCATGACGTTGATGCACGCCGTCTTGCCTGAAGCGAAGGCCTCTTGCAGGGCCGGTCGGATGTCTTGGGGCCTCTCGACGAAAAGGCCCAATCCGCCCAAAGCCTCGACCAGTTTGTGGTAGTGGACCTTGCCGATGTACGTGCCGTCTTGAATGGCATGGCCCAGCCGGAGTTCCTGGCTGTGGCGGATCATGCCCCAGCCGAGGTCGTTCGAGATCACGACCACAATGGGAAGCCCCTTGCGAATCGAGGTTTCGAATTCCATGAAATTGAAGCCCACCGAGCCGTCCCCGATCGTGAGGCAGACCCGCTTGTCCGGATGGAGCAGTTTTGCGGCATTGGCATAGGGGATGCCCACGCCCAGGCAGCCGAAAAGTCCTGAATCCAAGTATCGGCCCGGCCGCCGAACCGTCCGGGTCATGCCCATCCAGATCTGGGTGTCCCCGCCGTCAGCCACGACGATGTCGTCTTCCCGGTCCATGAAGAGATCGACTTCCCGGGCGAGGCGCAAAGGATGGATGGGCATTTCGTGGCTTTCCCACTGGGCCTGGACTGCTGCCCGGCCTTGCTCGCGAGCCTTTCTCAGTTCCGACACCCAGGCCGAAAAGCGCTCAGGGGAGAGATCAGGCGGAGAATCCTTTTCGAGGATGCGGTTGCAGGCGCCCAGGAACGCGCGGACATCGCTAAAGATTGGAAGGTCCACGGTCCGGTTTCTGCCGAGTTCCTCAGGTTCGATGTCGACCTGGATGATCCGGGCTCCGCGGTTAAAGACTTCGCCGAAGATGTAATAGAGGGTTATGCGGTTGCCGAGGATCAGAACGAGATCGGCGTTCATGCTGGCGTGAAGGGCTGCGCCGGGCCGGATGCCCAAAGAGGATTCAAAACAAAGGGGGTGAAGGTCCGATACCGTTCCGCGGCCCATGCCCACGGTAAAGACGGGAATCCCGGTCTTCTCCGCAAAGGTGACGAGTTCAGACGATGCGTCGGCGTACCATGCACCGCTGCCCGCGATGAGAATGGGCTTTCGGCAGGACCTGAGCAGGTTGAGGGCCTCCCTCGCCTTTTCGAGGTCTACAGGCTGGCATGCGGGCAAGGTGTGGGTCCTGCGCACGGAAGTTTCCGGCACCGTGGCGTTGAGGACGTCGACAGGCAGTTCGAGATAGACGGGCCCGGGCCGGCCCGCAGCGGCCGTCCGGAAAGCCATGTCGATGAATTCCGGGATCCGCTCCGGCTTGTGGCAGACGAGGGCCTTCTTCACCATGGGCTCGATTACCGGCGCTTGCCGCATGTCCTGGAGGTCGAGTTTTTCGATGCTCTCGATCCCCACGCAACCGGCGATGAGGACGACAGGCGCGTTCGAGAACCGGGCGTTGGCCACCGCAGAAAGAGAGTTCGTGAAGCCCGGTCCTGCCGTGACCATGGCCACGGCAGGACCGCGGGTCATGCGGGCCCACGCCTCGGCCATGAAGACAGCGGCCTGTTCGTGGCGGGTGTCCATGATCCGGACCTGCGAGTGTTCCAGGTACTGATAGATCGGGGTGATGTGGCCTCCGCTCAGGGTGAAGACGTAGGGGATTTTCCGTTCGATCAAGGCCTCGGCGGCGAGCGCTCCTCCTTGCTTTGCGGTCACGGTGCCTCCTTGAAAGGATCAGGGTTCGGGTCTGGAAGCGGGTGTTTTCGGGTCTTTTTCTTCCTGCGCGGCTCAAAGCTCCATGAGCTGGCCTCCGGTGACGTTGATGGCCTGACCAGTGAGATAGGAGGATTCGGCCGAGGCGAGGAACGCGACCAAGTTCGCAACTTCTTGGGGGTCGCCGATTCGTCCGAGGGGGATCGTGGCGACCATCTCCTTCTTTCGCTCTTCAACCGTCGTCCCGAGAAACTGGGCCTCGAGTTCGAAACGCCATTGCTCCAGGTCCGTGCCGATCTGGCCCGGGCAGACCGCGTTCACGCGGATGCCTTGGCCGGCGAGTTCTTTTGCCATGACCTTGGTGAGCATGATCACGCCGGCCTTTGCCACAGCGTAGGCGCCGTTGAACAGGGGAGGGACCTTTCCGGCCCGAGAGGCGATGTTCACGATGCTGGCGCCGGGACGGCCGAGCAGGAGAGGCACCACGGCTCGGGACACCCGGAACACGCCGTGGAGGTTTACATCGATCGTACGATACCATGCCGGTGGGTCGTACGTGTGCACCGGGCTCGGCACGCCAAAAGAGGCTCCGGCGTTGTTGCAAAGGATGTCCAGCCGGCCGAATCGGGCGTCCACGGCTTCTGCCATGGATAGGACCTTGGCGTCGTCGGTCACGTCGACCTCCACTGGGAACGCCTCGATTCCGAAGGCGCTCGCGAGATCTGCGGCAAGATCGTGCATTTCTTCAAGGGAGGCGGTTCTGACCGGAGATCCGGGCAAGGAGATGCGGCCCAGATCGGCCAGCACCACGTGAGCTCCGCAAGAGGCGAGCTTCCTGGCCACGGCGAACCCGATTCCGGAGCGTTTTCCCGCGCCAGTGACGAGAGCGACTTTTCCGGCAAGGTCTTCGTACGGCATCTGTTCCGGCCTCGCCCTTCGAAACGCAGGGTCCGGGCGCCTCACAAGGAAGCCCCACCCGGTCGGCCGCTCCAGTGTGCCACAGGGGACGGGACCGATCAAGAAAGACACAAAGGGCGAATTGACTCACACCACACGTTGCCGATTTCATGTTCGCCAGAGGCGAAGAGGATTCAGATGTGTCGATTTGGGGGGATTGCATCTTCGAGGGACGCGCTTCGTCGCGTCCCTTTTTGGATCTGCCCTCCCTGCATCCTCCCCTCTCGGCCACGACAGAGCGCGGCCCTCCATTGTTGTCGGCCACGAGAAACCGCCGCCCTCCCGCTTCAGCGCCGCAATACCTGCCCGGCCCGGACTTCGGGAATGTACGAGCCGCCCCGCACCGCCGGCACCCCGTTGACGAGAACATGAGCGATCCCAATGGGCTTGCCGGCAGGCCGGGAACCAGAGGGCGGGCTGTCTGAAATCGAACCCGGATCGAAGACCACGATGTCCGCGGCCTTTCCTTTTGCGAGGATCCCCCTGTCCGAAAGGCCGAACCGTTCGGCGCTCGCGCCTGTCATCCTGTGGATGGCCGACTCGAGGGAGAAGAGGCCTTTGTCTCTCGCCAGGGGGCCCAGGATCCTGGGGAACGTGCCCAGAGCCGCCGGGTTCGGATATCCAGAAGCCTTGACCAGGGCATCGGTCTCGAAAAGGCAAAGAGGATGTTTCAAGACGGTCTCCAGGACCTTCTCGTTTCCCGGCTCGCCGCTGTATGTGTGAAAGAGCATCGAGGTCGCCCCCCGGCTCGCGCGGCTCAGGCGCAAGAGGGCTTGAAAGGGAGAGACCTTCCATCGTTCCGCCACTTCCGGAATCCTGAGGCCGTCGAGGTCTTTCATGCTTTGGATGGCTGCGTCCATGATCTGGAGATCCGGGTAGGAAAACCCAACCAACCTGAATCCGATTTCGAGTTCGGCCTTCAACCGGGCCAGAGCCCAGCGGCTCTCGTAGGAACCCGGAATCGCGGCAAGAAACCAGTGAGGAAGCAGAGCATTGATCGTGGTGTTGCCGCACGTGTAAGGAAAAGCGTCGATTCGCACGTCCACCCCGTCGCGTGCCGCGTCTTCGACCCTGCGAAGAGCGCGTTCGGCCGTGGGCCAGCTCTTCCGGCCCACGAAGATAAAATGGGAAATCTGGAGGCTGACTCCCGTCGTGCGGGCCAGAGTCAGCATTTCCTCCAGGGCCACAAGGTTATGGGGTTTGAAGGTCGTCAGCGGATACGTGGGCGAGAATCGGCTCAGGGCCTTCAGATGGACCGTAACCGGCCGATCTTTTTCCCGAGCGGTTCTGCAGAAGGCCTCGAGTTCCTCCAAAGGGGAAAACATGCCTGGGTCGTATCCCAGCCCGAAGCTCAGCCCGCAGGCTCCTTGGTCGAAGGAGCGCCTGACTTCGTCGAGACATCGGCGGAGTGCGTCAGGGCTCAGGGCTCCCCTTCGTTTCGCAGAGCAGGCGAAGCGGATGGTGCCGTGGCCGACGAGCTGGGCGATATTCACGACAGGCCTCGTGCGCTCCAGGCTTTCGAGGTAGTCTGCGAGGGAAGGCCATGCGGAATCCAATGGTTTGACGAGGATCGTGGCCGCCAAGGTCCCCTCAATATCTTTAGGGGACCTCTGCCCCATGGGCGCTGTCGATACGCCGCAGTTGCCGCCGATCACGGTCGTCACGCCTTGTTCGAGGAAGGCCTTCATCCAATGCGGATGATCTTCGAGGGGAAGAACCCAGTCCGAGTGGGAATGCATGTCGATGAAACCCGGCGCAACGGCTTGTCCGGTCGCGTCGAGGGTTTCGTCGGTCTGCGGCAGAGCGTCCCCGTTTCGCAGGATGGCTTCGATTTGGCCTCCCCGGACGAGGACGTGGCCGGCGAATCCCGGGGCTCCGGTGCCGTCATAGAGGGTGCCTCCGCGCACGAGCAGAGTCTTCATGGCCGTTTTCTCTCTCCTGAGTGGTTTTGTGGGGGCGAGAAGGGCCTTGGGGCTTTTGGCGCTTTTCTTTGTGGTCTCAGGGCCCGGCTGCTGCGGGAGGATACCCGTGAAGGGCCACGTCCCACACACGGCGCCAGGGTGGACCGACCGGATTGTGGGTCGTGCCGTCGGTATACGCGTCGTCGTAAATCGCCGGGATCGGGCCTCCGAATTCTTCAAGCCTCCTTGCCACGCTGTACCAGGCCTTGAGTTCTCTCCCCCGGTAGGGTTGCGGATCGGACTCGCCGAACGTGCAGAGAAACGGCTCGAGGTCCGCGCTTTGCGTCCAGGGCACGGGCGAGCCGGAGGCGGTTCTGGGTTCGATCGGGGGCACCGGCAGTCCGTATTCCGCAAACTGCCGGTTCAGTTCCTTCAGTCCTACGACGGGGATTCGGGTTGTCGTGATCGAGAGGAGATCGTCCTGGGTGAATCCGTTCCTCCAACCCAGGCCGAAGATCCAGGCTCCCCGGAAGATGTCCGTGTCGTCGTACAGGATCGTCTCCTGGGATTCGTCCGGTGAAAGGAGGGGCAACCTCCGGATCCGAACGAACGGCGGACTCGAGGAGTCGTAGACGATCCGCATGCCCGAAGGAACGATGAGATAGTCGGAGCTTTCCTGGCCCATGTAGGCGGTCGTGGCCTCCAGGACGATCGCGATCTCGCGCAGCGTCAGGAAAAATCTGTACAGGGGGGAGCCGGCCAGGCGGTCCAGGCTCATGCCCCGGTGGAGGGAGGCAAAGGCGTCGTAAACGCGGACGATACCCTCCGGGCCGCTGCGGTCGATGTGGACTTCGTCTCCGCCCAGAGAGACGAAGGCGAGATCCGACCCGGAGGCGGCTCGCATGGCGTCTGTGACGAGGTACATCGAGTTGAAGTCGCCCATGGGGAAGGCGGCCTGCGCCAGCTCGTCGAACACGCCCCCCTCCGCCAGGGGCGGGAATTGGGAGAGGTAGCTCGTCTCCACGTTCTCAACGAGACTCCTGCCGTAGGCGATCATCTCAGGGTCACCGAGGATCGTATCGTCCACGGGAAGGATTTGGACAGCCGTTTTCCCCGGAACCACCCTGCGATCTTGGTCCAAGTACAGGTCCACCCTGCCGAGGAATCGGGCCTCGTCTCCTGCCTCAACGATCGTGGTGGTCCATGTGCTGCCCGGGACTTCTTCGGCCGGTACCACGGCTTGAAGGCGCACATGGGAGTGACCGGCCACGATGACGTCGATACCCTCCACCTTCCTTGCAAGGTCGGCGATCTCGCCCGAGACAATTCCCTCGGTTTCCTCCACGCCCGCGTGCATGAGGAGCACGACCACATCGGCGAGTTCATTTTCGCGCAACTCCTGCACCAGAGATCGAACCCGCTCCACATCCACAGGGAAGGTGACCGGAAAAGCTTCAGGCACCGTGACGGCTTCTCCCAAGAGCCCCAGCAAACCCACCCGGATGCCGGAGGCCGTGGTGAGGACGATGGAGGGGTAGACGACGTGGGAGGGGTCGTCCGGATCGCCGAAGAGCGATTCGAGGCCGTCGTCGGAGGGAATGGTCGGATCGAAACGGGCGTTTGCGCAAAGCAGGGGAAACATCGGACGGGGCGCAGCCTCCAGGATTGCGGCCAGCCCTTCCGGGCCGCTCGTGAACTCGTGGTTTCCAAGCACGGCGGCTGCATACCCCAGTCGCTCCATCAGATCCAGGTCCGCCGTGCAGCGCTCCGCGGCGAAGAAGATCGTTCCGTCCGTAAAATCGCCTGCGTCCAGAAGGAGCGTGTCTGGTCCTTCGGCCCGGATCTCGTCCACGAGCGTTTTGAGCCTCGCGATGCCTCCCTGGGTTCCGTCCCCCGTGATCTCGGGCGTGTATTGTGCGTATGGGGTCCCCAGAAAGCTCGAGTGGCGGTCATTCGTGGACTGGAGGATCAAATCCGGGCGATCGCTCGGGGCGGGTTTTGCGGGGGTCTGACTGTCGGAGCCGCAGCCTGCAGCGAAGAAAGACAGGATCAGGGCAAGCCCATGCAGAAAGCGAAACGGGATGGGAATGAACCGTACCTTCATCCGGATTCTCCTTTTCCTCATGGGGCCCGAGGTTCCGGAGCGGCGAGATCGTAGGAGCAGGTCTTGCCGCCCGGGGGGTCGAAGACGCCGTTTCCGTCCGCGTCGACGTAAATCGGATTCGTGGTGAACCGAGGGACAAAATCCGGGATGAACTGTTCCATGCCGAGGGGGACACGCTTGGAGCCGAATCCGGCGACCACGATGTGCCCGTCCTTGGGGACGGATAAAGTCATCGTGCCGTCGTACTTCACGATCCCGTCTGGATCGGAAGTCTGGATTTTGAGGATCTGGTCGCAATTGAGGAACACGACGAAGTGCGTGACGTCGATCTCGGGGATAGCCTCGATGCGGATCGACAGATCCACCGAGCCGTCCGGGTCGGTCACGGTGTCGCCGGGTTCTGCGGTTCCGTTGATCGCGATCCGGGCGAAGGCGCCGTCGCTCACAATGGCGCGGCCGGCGCGCAGGGAGGCGAGGAAAGCGTCTTCGTCGAGTCCTTGGGGGCTCTCGGCCGGGTACCTGACGTACGTCCTGGGTTGCCCCGGGAAGTCCGGTCCGTGCACGTCGCTCGTGGCCACAGCCACGATGGGATGGCCGAGGTTGACGAAGCTCATCCAGTCGTCGAAACGGCCGGTGCCCTTGGGATTCCACTGGCTGGAAAAGGGGCTTTCGTGGCCGTTCATGTACTCGACCACGTCGAAGTTCCAGCTCCAAAGCTGCGCGGTAGGCTTCAGGCCGAGGAGCGTCGGATCCTCCAGGCGGGCCCGGCCGAGAATCCGGTCATAATCAATGAGGCGCAAATAGCCGGGATGATTGAGGGAGATCACCTTGGCGCCCCGGGATCTGGCTTCGGAGAAGATCTCGGCCAGATCTTTGCCGTACCATTTTAGAAAACCTCCGCGACCGCCCAGATCGGAGCGGGGCTCGATTCCGTACAGGTTGATATGCTCAGGCACGGAAGCGGTGACCTCAGTGCCTGAGATCGTGGCCACCCAGCGGCCGAGTCCTGTTTCCTCGATGCCGCTGTTCCAGGAGCCGATGTATTCGTGGTCCGTGCTCACGCAGACTTCCACCCCTTCGGTCGCCTCGGTTCGGATCCGGTCCGGGATGCTCACCTGGCTGTCCGGACTTGGTGAGGCGTGGCCGTGGCCGTCAAAGGCAAGGTACCCGCTCGTGTCGACCACGCGTTCCAGCCGGGCGCGCAAAGCGGCAGGCGCGGAGGATGCGGTTACAGTCAGGGTCGTTCGGAAGGGTTCGTACTCGAATCCGCGCGTCACAACCGCGTCGTAGGTTCCGGGCGCCACGAGGGCCTCTCCCGAGCCGTCCGAGGCGAGGATGCGCTTGATCATCTGGCCTGTCTGCCAGAGCGTGATCCGGGCGGGCAGGGGACGGCCTTGGCCGTCGAGGACTTCGTAGCCGAGATGGCCCTCTGGACCGAACCGGAGGGTGAAAGCAGGGGGGAGGGAGGCCTGGAACATTACAGGGTCTGGGGATGCACGGCCCTCCTTGGCGGCCGTGACGCGAAGGCGCTGTCCAGGATCTCCGAAAGAAGCGATCGTTCCTTCAAAGCGTCCGTCCTTGTCCGTCACGAACCGGTGGAGAGTCTGCCAGGTCCCAGAGAGGTCCTCAGCCTGCACTTGGATGGTCGCTCCGGCCACGGGCGCGCCGGTGTTTTGTTCCAGGGCGAGGCCGGAAACAGGGAGAAGCCCGTGCGGCGAGCCGTGGAAAAGCGCCGGGGTCGCTTGGAGCAGGGCGGATTCCGCAGAGGCTGCGTCGGTCGGCCCGACGCTCAGGAGGTAGGTGGCGCTGGCCGTGTCGCCGGCGGTTCCGCTCGCCGCGAGCTTCAGGGGAGAGAGCATTTCCCTCACGTCAAGCACCGCGTCCACGCCTCCCAGATTGGCGAGCATGAGCACCGCATCCGGCTTGGCAAAGGACCATCCGCCGTCTCCGGCCTGGGACATGGCTGTGATCCAGGGCACGCCCACTCGGAAAGGGTACCCGCCGAGAGAGAGGAAGACCAGGTTGTAAAAGGCCGTATCTGTGGTGTCGCCGAACAGGTTGGCTGCGGCTGGCACGATCTCCTTCGGCGTGGGCTCGAGATTTCGATAGCCTATCGTGATACGCAGGACGCGGTCGTCCGGGGGCAGGACGTAGTCCACGTACATCTCGATTCCCATGGGAGACGTGAGGGGTTTCGGCCTCCCCTGCCGGAAGGCCTCTACGATGAGGGTGTATTCGGCGACCCAGAAGAAGTCGTCCTCGCCGTAAATACGCAAGGCAGCGGCCTGCCCGTCGGAGCCGTCGTTTAGGATTTCGGCCCTCTTGCCGTGAAATCCTCTCAGGATCACGGAACCGAAATCCAGATCCTCGATGAGTCGGCCGAGATCCATCTGCACCGCCAGAGGCCAGAATTCCTCGAATCGTTCGAGCCCGGCCTGGCTGCACCCTTGGAGGGCGACTGCGTCTACGAGGATCCCGCCGTAATACCAGTACGTTTGCCGACTTTCTGGGCCTGTGACGATGAAGGCCGCCCGGTCGTTCATGAGAAGGTAGTCGCCCTGGCCGCCCAGCGCCTGGGGACCGGACATCTTGAGGTCGGCACGCCGGATTTCGGTGGCTCGGGCCTTGCCCGGCTCGGGGCAGCCCTCTACGAACAGGGAGGCGGATGGCACGGGCGGACTGGGGGCCTCTGAACGATCTCCGGAGTCCGAGCAGCCTGCGTGAAGGGTCAAGAACGCGCCGACAGAAACGAAAAGGAAAAGCAATGGGCGGGATTGCGTTAGGCCTTTCAAGAAGGTTCCCTTTCGTGGAAGCAGCCAGGGGATCCAAAGATTCGACTTATATGTGGTGAGGATAGAAGAGGCTCTCCACCCCTGTCAAACACGGGCGGCGAACGTGGGAGAAGGCTCCTTGGCGAGGCGAATGAACAGAGGGACCCACGAGCCCTCGAAAGGGCCGCGGGCTCCTTGACTCGCGATCGAGCCGGATGTATCGGTTGCTTGTACAGCGGGAAGCCCTGCTCAGGAAAAGACGGACTCGCCGGGAGGACGGTGAATGAACACGCTGGAGGGCCGCGCGCCTGCTTACCGGTGGGTTGTTCTTTTCGTTTACGCCCTTCTGCAGTTTGTGGCGATCCTGCTCAACTTCACCTTTGCGCCGGTCACCGGCGAGGCCGTGATCTTTTACGGCGTCACGCCGCTTCAGATCGGGTTTCTTTCGATGATTTCCCTCATCGTCACCCTGTTCCTGCAGATACCGGGTTCCTATGCTGTCGACACCTGGGGGATCCGGAGGTCGGTGGGGCTCGCGGCGGTGCTTCTGGGCGTGTTCGGATTCGCCAGGGGCGTTTTCGCTCACAGTTACGCCGGCGTCATGATTTGCACCTGGGGGTTCTGTCTTTCCAATCCCTTCGTGTTCAATTCCATGACGGCCGTGGCGGCCCGTTGGTTTCCTCTCGAGGAAAGGGCCGCGGCGGTCGGAGGGGCTCTCATGGCGCTTTACTGCGGCCTTATCGTGGCCATGGGAGCCACTCCGCTCTTGACAGCCCGCTATGGCATTGCCGGGATGCTGAGGTGTTACGGAGTTGTTTCCCTGATTGCCGCGTTGGCCTTTCTCTTTTTCGCCCGGGAGGCTCCTGCTGCGGCCTTTAACGACTGCCAGGTGGAGCGTGAGTCGGTGCTTGTCGGAGTGCGGGGGATGTTCACGAGAGGCGCAAACCTGAGGCTCCTCCTCGTCTGGTTCATCACCCTCGGCGCATGGAACGCGCTCATGACCTGGGTGGAACAGATGATTGCGCCCAGGGGATTCAGCAGCGTCGAGGCCGGGGCCGTGGGCGCCGCCATGCAGGCCGCCGGCATTGCCGGATGTCTGGTTTTGCCTTTTTTGTCCGAGAGGCTGAGAAAGAGGAAGCTTTTTCTCCTCATGTCGTGTTTGTCCCTGCTCGTGGCTCTGGCCGGGTTTGCCTTCGCTTCCTCTTATGGAATCCTCCTGGCGGCTGTCGCCTGCTATGGGTTTTTCGGCATGGGAGGATCGGCAGTGAGCTATCAGTACGCGACCGAAGTCAGCTATCCTGTCCCCGAGGCCACCTGTCAGGGGCTCCTCATTTGGGCAGGGCAGATCTCGGGTATCCTTTTCATATACGGAATGGACGTTTTCAGAACCCCATCCGGAGCCATGACTCCGTCTTTGGTCGGGTTGATGGCTTTGTGTGTCCTCACCTTCCTCGTTCTGCTCGGCATGAAGGAATCGCCTGCCTTCACGGGAGAAGGGTTCGGGAAGGTGCGTCTCAAGGCCGGGACGAACAGGGAGGGAGGGCTGGAGGGCCGCTCGTGAAGGCAGGATTCGTTTGGGGGAATTTGGAGTACGGCCTTTTGCGCAGGCAGGAGCGGCAGGAGCAGAGCCATAGAGCGCCTCACGAACGGAGCGAGGCGGACACCGGTCTCCGAGGAGGGAAAAGGCTTTTGTGCTCCCTGTGTCTTTTCCCGATCACGACCTCTGGCTCCCGAGTCGAGATTCAGGGCAGCCACGTTCACACCTTTGCAAACCCTCACGGGTACGTTTACCGCATTGGTTGTTTCTTGACTGCGCCGGGCTGTCTCGCCGATCATAGAGAGACGGAGGAATTCACTTGGTTCCCGGGCTTTGCCTGGAGCGTGGAGGTGTGCGGCCGCTGCCTGAATCACATGGGTTGGAGGTTTCGGGGTGAGACCGGATGCTTTCACGGCCTGGTGCTCGACCGCTTGGTCGAGGAGAATCAAGGAGCGACTCCGGAGGCGTAAATGTTTCCGGACGAGGATAGAGGGTACATGGGGACTGCGGAGGCGCCCGGCCCGGCCGATTCGGAAAGCCAGCAAGAGGTCGTGACCGAGAAGGATGTCCGGACCCGGACGCCGAGACCGTACCATGTGATTCTCCACAACGACGATTACACCACCATGGAGTTCGTGGTGGAGGTTCTGATCGAAATCTTTCATCATTCGCCGCCCGAGGCCACGCGGATCATGCTCAAGGTTCATACCGAAGGCCGGGCTGTGGCTGGAACTTACAGCCGGGAGATCGCCGAGACCAAAGCCGCGGAGACCACGGCGCTGGCCCGGCAAAGAGGGTTCCCTCTTCTGGCCACCGCCGAGCCGGCCTGAGCAGAGGAGGGGACGGCCGGGGCGCGCTGGGCCGAAGAAATAGAAAGAACAGAAACCATGGGACAACAGGAGCTTCAATTCGCGATTCAGTCAGCCATCCGGGAGGCCTACAGCCGAAAGCACGAGTACGTGACCGTGGAGCATCTCCTGCACGCGCTCTTGTCTGACCCCGGAGCCCGCCGGATCCTTGTTCATTGCGGGTGCGACTGCGACCTCCTTCGGAGGGAGTTGGAACGGTTTCTCGAGGACCATGTCCCGCGCTATCCCGAGGGCCAGGAGTCACATCCCCGCCAGACTCTCGCGTTCCGCCGCGTTCTCGAGAGGGCCGTTCTGCACGTTCGGAACTCCGGGAAGGTCGAAGTGGACTGCGGAGATGTTCTCGTTGCGATTTACGGGGAGCCGGACAGCCATGCGGCCCACCTCCTGGAGCGGCAGGGGGTGACGCGGCTGGCCGTGTTGGAATACATCTCCCACGGGATCTCGAGGCTGAACGCCCCTCGGAGCGGGGAGGATGCCGGGGCCTCCAGGCCTGAGCCCGAAGAGGAGGGCGCTCCCGAACCTGAGGGCAAGGCCCTGGCCGATTCTCTGATTCGTCTGAACGATCTTGCCCTTCAGGGCAGGCTCGACCCCCTCATCGGCCGGGAAAGGGAACTTGCGCGGCTCATGCAGGTCCTGTGCCGGAGAAACAAGAACAATCCGGTTTTGGTCGGGGACTCGGGCGTCGGAAAGACGGCCATCGTGGAGGGGTTCGTGCAGAAGGTGGTGGCAGGCGACGTGCCGGAGATTCTTCGGGGGAGTGAAGTTTTCTTGCTGGATTTGGGTTCTCTCCTGGCCGGGACCAAGTTCCGGGGGCAGTTCGAAGAGCGCATGAAGGCTGTGCTGAGGGGCCTGGAGCGCAAGGAGAAACCGATCCTTTTCATCGACGAAATTCACATGATCGTCGGGGCCGGTTCGGCCTCGGGAAGCTCGGTGGACGTCTCCAATATGCTCAAACCGGCCCTTCAGGCGGGTCGGTTGCGATGCATCGGCGCCACGACCCACGAAGATTACCGGAGGAGCCTCGAAAGGGATCGGGCCCTGATCCGGCGATTTCAGAGGATCGACGTGCCGGAGTCCTCCGTGGAGGATACGGTCGCGATTCTTAAGGGACTGAAATCACGCTACGAGACCTACCACGGCGTGCAGTACGCCGAGGAAGCCCTTTCGAGCGCCGCGGATCTTTCAGCGCGGTTCGTGAAAGAGCGGTATCTTCCGGACAAGGCGATTGACGTGATTGACGAGGCTGGGGCCTGGAACCGCATGCGGCCCGAGGGAGAACGGGTCGAGGTGATCGGGGCTGCCGAAATCGAAACCGTGGTGTCCCGGATCGCCCAGATTCCGGAACGCACCGCGACCCTGGACGAGAGGAGTCGCCTGGCCGTTCTCGAGCGGGAACTCAAGAGCGTGGTCTTCGGGCAGGACCGGGCGATCGAGGCGGTGGTGAGCGCGGTCAAGCTATCAAGGGCCGGTCTGGGACAGCCCGAGCAGCCGGTGGGCTCCTTTTTGTTCGTCGGGCCCACGGGCGTGGGCAAAACCGAGGTGGCCAAGCAGCTCGCCCGAGTGCTTGGGGTGAGTTTCCTGCGGTACGACATGAGCGAATACATGGAGAAGCACACGGTCTCTCGCTTGATCGGCGCGCCGCCTGGCTACGTGGGCTATGATCAAGGAGGGCTCCTCACAGAGGCGATCCGGAAGTCCCCGCACGCGGTCCTCCTTCTGGACGAGATCGAAAAGGCCCATCCGGATCTTTTCGACATCCTGTTGCAGGTCATGGACCATGCGACCCTTACCGACAACAACGGCCGGCAGGCCGACTTTCGTCACGTGATCCTCATCCTGACCACCAACGCCGGCACGCGCGAGCTGAGCGCGCGCGGCATCGGATTCAGCCGCGCCCTCGAGACCGCCGGAAGCCTAAAGGCCGTCGAGAGGCTTTTCAGCCCGGAGTTCCGGAACCGGCTCACCGAGATCGTGACGTTCAACCGCCTTTCGGACGAGGTCATGGCGAAGATCGTCGGAAAGTTCCTCCGGGAGCTGGCTCGCCAGCTCGAAGAGAGGCGGGTCACGCTGGAGGTTACGGATCGGGCCGTCCGATGGCTGGCCCGGGAAGGGTACGATGAGGTGTTTGGCGCCAGACCCTTGGCGCGCCTGATCCAGCGCAAGGTGCGGCTGCCGCTGGCGGACGAACTTCTTTTTGGCGCTCTCCGGGAAGGGGGAAGGGCCACGGTGGACGAATCGGAGGGAGACCTTGTGATCCGCTGCCTGCCTTTGGCGGCTCCTGCGGACTCAGAAAAAGGCCTTTAAGAGCAGATACAGGACGTCGCTGCCCGAGAACAGGCCGAACTTGGAATCTCTTGCTCCTGCGATCAGAGCGTAACCCGCCAGCAAAGAAGCGCCGTCGAACGGTACGAGTTCGAACTCTGGGTTGAACATCCAGGCGTGCCGGTTCCGGAAGTCCCCGTAGTCTGCCACTTCGAGAAGCCCGTTGAGGGTCACCTTGAGGGTGTCGTTGAAGAAGGCGTACTCGAGATAGGAGATGTAGTAGTCTTCAAGTTCCCCTAAGAAAGGGGTGTTGCCGGTTCCGACGAGATTCCGGGCCTCTCGGGTGTAGCCGAATTCGTCGTAAAATCCACGGTTGTATTGGGTGTTCCAGTAGAGGCCGTCCCCCACACCGAAGGTGTAATCGAATCCCACGGTGAACTTCGTGTAGGGCCGCTTGAGCAGAGGGACCTTGACGGGCGGCAGGTCCGGCGCCACGGCCGCGTGAAGTTCTGTCTTCACGTCCTCGGAGAGATAGACGCCCACTTCTGCCCACACGCCCACGGTCCGGATTTCTCCCGCCAGATCGAATCCGAAGACGTCCACCCGGGGATACCCGTACCGCACCTCAAGGGAAGGGAGCCCTTCCTCAAGCCCGACCTGGACCTTCTCGGGCAGGGGAAGGGTGTAGTGGCCGTGGTAGTAACTTAGGCCGAGGTCGAAGTTGGCGAGGTTCGCGCTGACCCGCAGCCCGTAGACGCTCGTTCCGAGCCGGTAGCCGGGGACGTCTGAAAGGACAGCGCGAGTGGTTCCCCTGGGCAGTCCGAAGGAGGATGTGAGGCTGTCCAGGGTGGCCTGCTGGACGAGGAGCAGATAGGATTCGAATCCCTCGGGAAGGGGAGAGGGTTTAAAAGCCGGAAACCAGACCGCTTGGACCTTCAGATCGAAATCGACCGGAAAGCGGTATTCGGCGGTCACGCCGTCCATGGGGATGTGATCCACGAAGTAGTCAGGATCGAAGGAGAAGAGATTCGCGTAATCCACGGGGTTTAAGTTGTCGATGACGTTCCATTCATCCGAAGTGCCCCAACGGACCCGCTGGCGGCCCGCCGTGAGGTCGAGCCCGGAGACGAAGAGGTCCTCGACTTTGAAAGAACCTTCCTTGAAGTACAGATCCACGTCCTGGACCTGCGAGGAAAAACCGTTTCCGCTTTCCAGATCCTCGAAGGTCTCGAAGCGTGCGTCCACGGTGTGGATGAAGTCCACCCGGGATCGGAAGCTCACGTTCTCGGAAACGTCGCCGTCGAGCCTTGCCCGCAGCTCGACGCGGGTCAGGGCAAAATCCCCGGCCTCGTGGTCGAAGAGCCCGGCTCCGTCCTCGCCCTCCGTGTAGACGGAGGTGAAGAATTTCACTGTGCCGCCGAGCCTGGCCGTCCTTTCGGCCAGGAGCGGCTCTGGGAAAGCCAGAACCAGGAGCAGCGCAAAACAGGCGCTTACAACCGCAGAACGGCGCTTAGTCATCCTGAATCTTTCTCTTGAGCTGTCGCTCGGAAAAAAGGTCGTCCGGAAGCCCCACGTCGAACTGGACGTCCTGCACTTCGATGAGGGTTTCGTGGTTCTTCCTGAGGTCCTTCATCCGCATGCGCACCGGCGTCCAGTATCCCTGCACCTGGCGCATTTCGGCCTCGTAGGCCTTCCAGGGAGTCTGTCCGTCGTCGAAAAGTTCCATGCGCCGGACCGTGAAGTGCTCCTTGTCGATCCAGGCCACGACCTTGGAGTAGATCCTCTCCGACCCGGGTTTCCGCTCGAGTTCCAAGACGTATTCCGAAGGGGTTTCCTCCCGCAGCCTGGCGCTGTAGTGGTGGGTGTATTTTCCAGTGGAGAGATCGTCGTTGGAGAGATCCGAGCCGGCGAAGCTCTCCTTGCGGGCGTGGGAGGCGATCCTGCGCACCCGGTCAAAGGCGGGCAGATAGAGATACATCTTGTCGTCCGCGAGGCTCAGGAAGCCGAGATCGCGGACCTCGGGCGGATAGAGGAACTTCGTCACGGACCAATCGTCCTTGTCCTGGAAGAAACGGGTCCAAACCTTGAGGCGCCGTTCCTTGCGGCTGCCATCCTGGTCCACGAGAATCATGATCGCCTTGCTCACACCATCCTTGGGCGCCGAGATCACGGCGTCTGCCTTGGCCAGGATCTGGTCAGCGTCCAGAGCGGCGGCAAGAGAGGCCGCCAAGATGGAACACAAGAGGCCAAGAGCCGAAACAACTTGTGTCGATGTTCTCATGGTCGTCCGTCCCTTAAAGTTGAGAGGGTTGCGGCTTAAGTCGGCCCGCTGTCCTTTTCTCGGTTGCGGTCGTCGATGTGGAAGAGCACGAGCATGGCGGGCAAGAGCGTAAGGACCGACAGGGTCACCAGCAGAATCGCCAGGGAATTGACGGCCGCGAAGTACTTGAGCGTTCTTGTCTTGGACAGGATGAGAACGAGAAAGCCAAAGCAGGTCGTGCCATTCGCCGTGACCACGGCCCGGCCCACGTGCCGGCAGACTTCCCCCAAGGCATCCTCAGGAGCCATGCCGAGGGAGAGAAGCCTGCGATAGTGTGTGAGGAAATGAATGGATCCGTCCACGCCGAGGCCGATGATGAGGGCTCCGAAGAGCACGGTCCCGTAATCGAGGGGGATGCCGGTCCATCCCATGAGGCCCAAAACGGCCGCCAGAGGGGCCAGCACGCACAGCAGAGAGGCCAGTCCGCGCCTCAGGGAGCGCTGAGTGATACTGATCAGGGCGAGAACCGCAACCGAGGCGAGCACGAGACTCTGGATCTGGCTCTGGTAGAGAAGCTCGTCGAAGCGGCGGAAAAGGTCCGGCGCCCCGGCCTGCTCGACCAGAACTTCCTTGCGTTGGCGGACCGCGGTGTCCACATGGGGAATGGAGGCGACCTGACGGGAGAAAAAAGCCGGCTGGTCGCTCCAGAGAGTCCAGAGGACTCCCTGGACGCGCTTGCGAAAGTCTTTGTTCTGAACGAGCCTGGCCGGGAAAAGATCCTCCAAGCCGCTCCTCAGCGCTTCGGCCCGAAGGATTCGAAGCGTGTCGAGCGCTCTGCGCGCCAACCCGTGGCCTGATTCGCGGGCGTCCTCGGCGGTCATGGCGGCCTCAAGCATAAGGAGACCGGCGATTTCGTCTGCAGAAGGAAATCGGCTTTCCTGTTTCCACCGGCCCTGCAGACCGGTCAGAACCCGCCGGACGGCCTCCGGGGAGAGGACCTGGACGGTCTCCTGCTCGAGATAATGCCGGAGCGCCTCCCACAGGCTCTCCAGGGGCAGACCGTCGTCGACACGAGGGAACGCCGCGGCGAGCCTCTCAAACACAGGCGCAGGATCGTATCGGGCAGGCTTGTCGTATCCCTGGGCCAGCCATGCGATCTGATCGGCCGCTTCCCTGAACCTGAGGGTCTGCAAGGCCCGCCTCTCTTCCAGAGGAAGGCGCTCCGGATCGAGCACCACGATCTCGTTGGAGAGGTTTTCTGCGATGTACTTGCGCAGCAGTCCCGCGATGTGCCACATGGCGGCGCTTTCGGGCTCCCGGAGCATGCCCGTGACCAGGGCCTGGGTGCGATCGGCCGTGACAAAGGTCCTGAGAATTTCCTCTCCCTCCAGGAGAAACCACAGGTTGGCGATCCCCTCGCGGGTTTCCGGTATCGCGAACACATTGTTCAAGGTCCAGTTTTCTTCTGCGATGAGTCCGTTGATGGAAGTAAAGCTCGAGAGGAGCTCTTCGGACCTTAGAAAATTCTCCAGATACTGCCCCCGATTGAGAACCGCCGGATCCTCGATATCTCCTTTGAGGTATAGAGACACTGGATATATGCCGCTGAAATGGTCGCGCAGGATATCGTGGCCGAGCCTGGGAGGCGAACGCTCGGGAAGAAGCTCAACGAAATCCACGTTGGTCCGGATCTGCGGAATGCCAGCGGCGAAGACTCCAACGGCGACGCAGACCCCGAAAAGGACAAAACGATTGTGCCGGTAACCCCAGGATCCCATTCGGTCCAACAGGCCTGCGAGGAAGTCCGGTCCGGCGGTCGGGCCGGACGGCTGTGGGTTGGGGCGGATCTTCAGCAGATGGATGCAGACCGGCAGGAGCAAAAGGGACAGCAGGCAGGCTGAGGCCAGTCCAAAGGCGAGTTCGAAGCCGAAGAACTGGAGGATGTCGATTCGGGTCGTGGCGAAAGTCAGAAGCCCTGCCACGGTAGTGGCGGCGCTCATGGCAACGGGGCTGGCGATCTCCGCGGTGGCGACGCCCACGTCGCCTCTGTTGAGATAGTGGTTGAACAGATGGACCGCGTAATCCGATCCCATGGCGATCAGGAGCACAACAACCGAGGGAGAAAGGATATTGGCATCCAGACCGAAAAGCGCTTGGAGGCCCAGGGTCCAGAGGATGCAGAGGGCGACCAGGCCGAGGGGCAGGACGACTCCCCAAATCCTTCTAAGACCGTACCCGAGGACGACGACCATCGTGGCGAGGGCCAGAGGGAGCAACAGTTCCATGTCCTGGGCCGTGTATTGGTCGAGGTAAAGAACAAGCGCAGGGTCGCCGCCGAAGTAGAAGGGATGATCGCCTGCCACCTGGCGCGCGGTCTCCAGGACCTTGCGGGCGGAAACGACTTCCTCGGTGCTCCCGTCGATGTTGCAGATGACGACCGTGTAAGCCGCATCCGGAGAGATGACCGAGTTTACGTACATCTCTCGGGAGAGCACATAGGTTTTGAGGGATTCGAGTTCTTGGTCGGACTGGGGGATCTCCTGAATGAGGTCGCGGACTTCGATGCCGTCCTCGGATCTTCGGATGTCGACGATGTTCGTCAGGCTTGTGACGTTGAACAGTTCCGGAAGGCGTTCCAGCTCTCGGGTCATTTTCTGAAGAAGAGCGAGAGATTCCTTGTGAAAGACCCCCTTGTCAGAGCAGTCGAGGACGACAAAGACCATGGCGTTCGCAGAGAACTCGCGGTCCACGAGTCTGTACATTTCGGCCACTTTGTCGCCGAGAGGAAGCCATGTGTCGTAATCGTTGTTGACCTTGAGCCGGCCGGAGGACCATCCGAAAAAAGCGCTTGCACCGAGGATGAGGGCCAGGACCCACCAGCGGAAATGGATCAAGACCTGGCTGAAGTTCTGCAACCGGCGATCGAGATCCATGAAAGCCTTCTCGGAAAGCCTTTTCCTCGGGTTCGACAGACGGCCTGGGCAAAGACGCAAAGGCGGCCGCAAAGATCGAAGATCGATGTCTCTATCGGAGACGAGGCGCCAGGGTCAGGGGGTTTCGCCCTGATCGGGCGTACCCTATAGGATGGGCTGAATTCTTGTCAAACCCTTTGAGCTGCCTGATAACGATCGCCGCTCGCAACGGTTTCTACCAGATCCGGGCCCGCGAGGAAGGGCCGAGTTCGAGCGTACGGAAGAGGACCAGACTCTGGGGCGAAACGAGTTCCGAGAGCGGGAAGACCAGGTCAGATACCGTGGAGCCTGCCCGGACGGTGACCGGCAGAGGGTAGGACCCGCACGCGTCCTCGATGTCGCAGATGAAGCCGTCGTCGTCTCGGTCCGTCCCTGCCAGGATGAGGTAGGTTCCGGCCGGGACGGCTTCCGTCGTAAAAGCATATCCGGTGCTCGCGTCGGTTGCGGCCTGGGCCACGGGTTCGTAAGAGTCCGGGTTCAGCACCAGGACGTAAACCGTGCCCACGTTTCCGGAGATCTTGTCGCCCACCTCGGCCTGGACCTCGACGGCCGCGGTCTTTTCGCCGACCGTGGCGTCGGTTTGGACCGTGATCGTCGCGGTGTACGTTCCGGCCCTAAGGCCGCTTCGGTCGACAAAGGCCTGAACGGTGAGTGGCGCGACTCCAGAGGAGGGCGTGACCGAGAGCCAGGAAGCGGTGTCTGAGACGTTCGTGACTGTGAGTGTGCCTGTACCCGCATTGGAAATCTGAAAGGAGAGGAACGAAAGAAAGGTATTGAACTGGAGGACAGAGGTGGACAGGGCCAGAATCGAGCCGTCCGGGAGGCCGGATCCGCTTCCGCTGAGGGTCTGGGCCGCAATGACGGCCTGAGCTGCGTCGATCAGCCCATGCCCGTAAAAGTCGTCTCTGCCCGGCTGGCCCAGGTCGCGGGTGATGCGGATCGAGGTTCCGGGGTGGGAGCCGGAAAGGAGCAGGTCCAAGTCGGCGGCCGTGAGTGTGGGGTTGACGGCGCGCATGAGGGCGACCACGCCCGAAGCGTGGGCGCATGCCATCGAGGTGCCCTGGTAGAACCTGTACAGGTAATCTCCGCGATCGTTGCCCAACGTGCTCAGGACGCCGTCCGGATACCCGTCGCCGTTGAGGTCCGCGCCCATGTCGCCCCCAGGCGCGCATAGGTCGACCGAGCTGCCGAAGTTGGAATAGGAGGCCTTGCGCAAACCGGCGTCGACAGCAGAGACCGAGAGCACGCCGGACAGGGAAGCAGGAGAGCTAGGGACGGCCGAGTTCTCGTTTCCGGCAGCCGCCAGGAGAAAGACGCCCCGGCTTCTGGCTTGGGACAGGGCGTCCTGCAGGGTCTGGCTGTACCCCGGCCCGCCCAAGCTCATGTTGAGGATGTCGGCTTTCTGGGCCGGAACCTTGCCGGACACATTGGACAGCCCCGCTCCGTACCGGATCGCCTGGGCGATGTCCGCGTCGGTTCCTCCGTCCACCCCCAGGGCCCGCAGGGGCATGAGTCGGCCCTGCCATGTCACCCCGGCCACACCGGTCCGGTTGTCGGTCACGGCCCCGACGGTTCCTGCCACATGGGTGCCGTGGAAGGAGCTGCTTTGTTTTTCAGGGTCGTCCCCGGGGTCTGTGGGATCCGGGTCGATTCCGTCTCCGTCGTTGGCCCTCCGGGGGTCGCTCACGAAGTCGAAGCCCGCGGTGAGCCTGGAGCTGAGGTCCGGGTGGCCGGTGAGCACGCCGGTGTCGATGAGGCCGATCGTCACGTTGTCCGAGCCGGTCGTGACGTCCCAAGCCTGGGGCAGGTTGATCTGACCGTAGTGCCACTGGGCGGAAAAGCCCGGATCGTTGGGGGTACGCATTGGTTTCCGGACAAAATTGGGCTCCGCATATTCCACTTGGGGCTCCCGAAGCATCCGGCGGAGCCGATCGAGCGTCAGAGTTCTTGCCAGGCCTTTCGAAGCCCCTTCGAGGGAGAGCTTTCCAGCGGCCCTGGTCGAGGAATCTTCATGAGAGACCTCAAGGACCTTCAGGATCTCCACGCCGCCCGGCAACACGGATCCGGATGCGACGCCCAGGGAAGCGTAAAGGCCAGGACCTGCGCCGAGGGATCCTTTTCGGCCGTTCTTCCACTTGACGAGAAGTTCACCTGGAACGAAATCAGCTCCCGGCGGGATTCCCATCGATGAAGGCCCTTGCAGGATCGAGGAAGAACTCGCCGAAAGGACGTAAACGCTCGAACCGGCAAAGGCCCTGATTCCGAGCAGGAACACGCCCGGGCCAGGTGTCTCGAGATACTCGGTGGACGTGTATCCCTCAGACGCGTCGAGGATCATCGAACCCTGGGCGTTCAAGAGAAACAGATCGAGGTCGTTCTGGCTGAGATCGTCTTCGGCGATCGTGAGGAAGAGACTTGTTTTGGCCGGGGCCTCGAGGAGGTACAGGTCGCAAAGAAGGACGCTGCGGCGGCCGGCGACGAGCGTATAGCCGGGATCGCCCACAGAGACGGAGCCTGAGATCACCGAGGGGACCGGGAGGTCCTGGGCCTGGGTGGGCGAGTCGTTGGGCTCTGATTCCAGGTCGTAAGCAGGCGGAACGATGAGGTGGCCTGAGATCGTGGAAGCGGACCGGCTGCTTTTGCCGTCGCCTCCGCCTCCTCCGCACCCCACGGCGAAAGCGCCCCAGAAGAGGAGCGCAAGAAAACAGGGAATGCAAAGGCAAATCTGGTTGCGGAGCGCGCCAAAGAGTTTCATGAAGATGTCCTCGGGGATGCTTCGGCAGGACGCAAGCCTCCCTCGGGCGGATCAGGCTTCAAGATCCTTCAAGGGGACGTTTCCCGGCGACTGTCGGAAGGATTGTTCCATGGAGGCCAGACGCTGTGCAAGAGCCTTCCACTCGGCCCCTTCTCCCAACGGGATGGCGTCGACGCCGCTGTTGTCCAGCCGCCGGATCACTTCGGCGATGGTAAGCTTCTCGGGAGGCAGGGCCGGCTGAAAGGCGTAAGATTCTTCCTCGTCTCTCCGGACCTGGCAGAGCACGCCGCTCTCGGTGAGGCCGTGGAGCACGTCGCGCACCAATCGAATCGGCAACCCGAGGGCCTCTCCGATCTCGGCAGCGTCACGGGGGCGGGAGCCTTCCAGAAAGGTTCGCACGCACAGACGGGTGATCCCAAGGGCCACGAGGTGCTGGAACCGCGGGCTGACCCGAAGGCAATCCTGCTCGAACTCGTAATGCTCCACGTGTTGCTCGGCGAAGGCGACCTCGGCTCCGAACAGGACGATGAGCCAGCTCGTTTGCAGCCAGACCAGGAAAAGGGGGAGGGCGGCGAAGCTCCCGTAAACCGCTCCGTAGGAAGACACCCCGATTTGGAGCTTGATGTAGACCCACTGGACGATCTGGAAAAGGGTGCCTGCGATCACCCCGCCCAGGATGCCGGACCGGATCCGCACCCGGGTGTTGGGAACGACGACATAGAGAAACGCGAAAAGAAGCCAGATCAAACCGTACGGCAGGACCTTGAGTACGGCCAGCATCAGGGGTTGGAAGGCTGCTTTCAGGTGGAGGCTTTCCAGAAACGACCCCATCCGGCTCGCTACGATCACGGTTGAGCTTCCGGCCAGGACGAGAAGGATCGGAGCGACGAGCATGATGGACAGGTAGTCGCTCACCTGGCGCTGAAAGGATCGTCCCTGCTTCACGCCCCAGATATCGTTGAAGGACGTCTCAATGTGCCGCAAAACCTTGATCACGGTCCAGAACAGAACCACCACGCCGATTCCGGCGATGAGCCCGCCCTGAGCCTTCTCCAAGAGGGTGCGCGAGAACGCGATGACCCGCAGGGCGGTTTCCTGTTGATCGGAAAAGGCCTCGAGGAGACGGCGTTCGAGGCTCTCCTCGAACCCGAACCCCTTGGCGACGCCGAAGGCCATGGCGAGGACCGGCACAATCGAAAAAAGGGTGTAGTAGGTGAGCGCCGAGGCCCGGAGCTGGCAGCGATCGTCCTGGAATCGGCGCAGGGCCAGCAGGACAATTCGAAGCTGGCGGATGAGAAGGGAGTTGCGGGGCGTAAGATGCCTGGACGGGATGCGCCAGACACCAGTTCGGACGAAGCTGCGCGTTTTCTCGAGGCCTGCAAGGGCCTTTTGGAACATGAACCGCTCTCTTTCGAACCGCCGATCAGATTTTGAACGGCAGGCCGCGGCTCGCCGCGCGCTTGAGATTCCACTCGATCAGGTTCGCGGGCGGCTCGCTGCGGTCCGACTCGGCTCTGGGGACAAGCCGAATGGATCCGGTCGGGCAAGTGGGGGCGCAGACGCCGCAGCCGATGCATCGCTCCGAGAGCACCCGGTAGGCGCCGTCCGCTTCCACGATCGCCTCCATGGGGCACCGCTCCTCTGCGCACAGCCCGCAGACCGCACATGTGTCGGTGTCGATGGCCGCAATGAAGTTGCTCTTGGCGAGGAGATAGGGTGCCTTGAGTTCCTTGACGCCCCGCAAAAGACCGCAACAGCAAGGGCAGCAGTTACAGATAAAGGCCTGCCCTTCGGCCACGTTGTACGTGCAGTGGACCAGCCCCTCCTGTTCGGCCTTTTCAAGAAGCCGGAACGCCTCCTCCCGGGTGATGACCCTGCCTCGGGCGTACTTGTCAAAAGCGTTTTCCTCGGGAGAGAGGGACAGGCAGATCTCGACCGTGTGGCTGCACGGGTGGCCTTCCAGGGCCCGCTCCTTCCTGCAGATGCACTCGGCGACCTGAAAGGACTTGGCCTCCCGCACGAGGCGCAGTACGTCTTCGTACGGGCGCACCTCGTGCTCGCCCTGGACCTCGGTGCTGACAGGGACGACCCGGGTCACGGCCGGCTCATGCATACCGAAGGTGCCGAGAAGCGTTGGAGCATACTCTTCGAACAGAGCCGCGAGTTCCTTGTCCATCCGGTGCAACTGGAACTCGTAAATGCCGATGACGAAGGGGAAGAGCATGAAGACCTGCTGCCCGAATAGCTTGAAGGTCCCGATCTGGCCCTTCTCGACCATGCGGTCCAAGATGGCCTGCATCTCGGGCAAGGGCTTGCCCAGCCTGGCCGCGATGGCGTCGGCTGTCTCTGGAATCGGCTTCAGCTTGAGAGCCATCTCGGCGTCCTCGGGCGTGAAAATCTTGCGGAGGATTTTGAGTTCCACCCCGCTTTCGGTGGAAGGGTAGCCGCTGGGAAGCTCATGGAGTCTTTGGGCCAGGCGCCTGTACACGTCGTTCATGATCTCTCCTTTTCCTGGGATATTCAGCTTTTGCTGAAGGCCGAACTCAAGAAGATGAATCCTCTATGGCCTTGCCGACGTAAGGAGGGGAAGCGTGATAGGCCGTCTTGACCTGGACAGCTCCCCAGCCGGATCCGGCGGATCGGTAGGTTCCCTTGACCTGGAAGGCGACCGGCTCGGCCGTGATGACCGAGGCGGCGACCGGCGCCCCTTCACGAAGGTCGGCCAACCAGGCCTCGACCGGTTTCCGGGGGAAAAGAAGCATGTCCGGCCGTGCCGGCGCAAGAGCGCGGACCGGCACGGCCACGGGGTGCCCTTTTCTGTCCAGAAAAGCGATCACCTTCACGGCAGCCAGCTTCGCAAATCGCGCGGCCACCACGGGCCTGAGCAGCCGACGGTCCGCTCTTTCGGCGCCGGCCCGAAGGCCGCGCAGCCTGGCGCCCAGGGCGGCAAGAAGGATTCCACCCTTGGAAAACTTCAAAGGCGCCGAGACCGCCGTAATCCGGATGGATCCCGCGCTGCGAACGCCCATGTAAGCATTGTACCGCATGTGAGGCGAACTGTTCACGATGTCCACGAATTCGCCCGTCTTCTGGAAACCCTCGAACAAGCCGCGCAGAGTGGACGCGACCAGATCTTCGGTGAAGACGGCCACAGAGACCCGCGGGTCCGCCTTGAGGTTCCGCTCGGTCTTCCACATGAGAAAGTTGCCGAAGATGAGCCTCCGGCGGTCATAGGGTTGAAGGGAGATGATGGGCACCACGTTGGGCGTCCCTTCGGCGTCGCGGGTTGCGAGAAATTTAGGCGTGAACTCGCCGCGGAGCGCTTGAACGAGCTCTTCGTCGAGCTCGACCGGCGGAAGATCGGATCCGGCGTGTGGCCGTCCCGATGCAAAGGAGTCGGTTGCGGTCGTCATCAGTGGCCTCCTGCCGCCCGCCGTCAGACCATGTGGGCGTGCCTTGCGATCAACTCGTCCTGAATTTCCTTGCCGAGGGTCACGAAGTACGCGTTGTATCCGGTCACCCTCACCAACAGGTTGCGGTATTCGTCCGGCCGTTTCTGGGCTTCCCGAAGCGTATCCGCATCGAGGATGTTCACTTGGAGGGCTGAACCGCCTTTTTCGATGTACGCCCTGAGGAGGGCGGCGAGCTTCTGCCGGTGCTCGGGCCCTCGGATCAAGGCCGGCGACAGGCTGAGGGTGTGGGAGCCTCCGTTGGGGATCGAGGTCCAGCCGATCTTGCCGACGGATTGGATGACCGAGGTCGGTCCGTTGCGGTCAGCTCCATTGACCGGGCAGACGCCGTTTGACAGAAAAGAGCCCCGCTTGCGGCCGTCGGGCGTGGCCGCGGTCCGGGGAGCGTAGGCGACCCAATAGTTCCAGGAGAGATAGCCCGCGCGGTAGCGCCGACCCGTGAAGGGCGATACGTACCGGGGCAGAGCCTCGGACCAGAAGCGGGAGACCCTGGCGGCCATTTGATCCGCGTAAGGGTCGTCGTTGCCGTACTTGGGCGCCTTGTTGAGAAGAAGCTGCCGGAGAGGCTCGTGGCCCTCGAAGTTGTCCTTGAGGGCCGTCAGGAGCTCCTCCATGGAGATCTTCTGATCTTCGAAGACGAGTTTCTTCAGGGCCAGGAGGGAATCGACGGCCGTGGCCAGGGCCACGCCCTCCATCGTGATGAAGTTGAACTCCGCTCCGCCCTGGTTGACGTCCCGGCCTGAGGTCTCGCAGCCTCGGACCAGGGTCGACAGGTAGGGGACCGGTTCGAACCGGGCCCGGATCTCGTCCGAGAGGTTGTAGAGCCGGATGAGCTGCTCCATGACGAAAAGGGTCTGCCGCTCGAAGGCCTTCCAGAAGTCCTCGAAGGAGCGGAAAGCCCGGGGGTCACCTGTCCTCGGGCCCACCTGCTCGCCCGTGGCCAGGTCCTTGCCGTCGAAGAGCGCCAGTTCGACCGCCTTGGCGAGGTTGATGTTCACGTCCACGGTGCCGGACCGGTCGTTCCCCTGGAGGGTGTTTTCCAGACAGCCGACCGGCGCGTAATCCCAGAGTTTTTCTTTGGGCAGACCGATCCATTCCAGGGCGGCCATGCTCGTTTCGTCGAAATTCAGTAGGAAGGGCGCGCCCTGGGCCTTGGAAAGAATCTCCACGATCCGGTCGAGAACCTTGGGAGGAGTGTTCTTGTGGAGCCGCACGTTCGGCTTGGGCTCCAGGAGGTTGATCTCCTCAATCACGTCGAGGCACAGCTCGGTAAACGGATTGGTCAGGTCCTCTCCGTTCGGCCCCATGCCGCTCAAGGTGATGAGCTGGCCGAAGGAGGAGTTGATGCCCTGGTTGTTTCCGATTCTTCCCTGAAAGTCGTAGGCGTAATTGTGCTTAATGAAAAAGCACGCGAGGAGCTCTTTTGCGAAGGTTCTGTCCAGGGCCCCGGATTCGACATCTTTTCGGTAGTACGGGTAAAGATACTGGTCGAAGCGGCCGTAGGAGACACCCGGGCCCGGATACGATTCTGCAGCCATGACGAGCATGTGAGTGAACCAGAGAGACTGGAGAGCTTCCCAAAGGCTGCGGGCCGGTTTCCAGGGGACTCTTTCGCAGATTGAGATCATCGTGTCGAGTTCCCTCGCCCTGACTGGATCCGTCTCCTGCGACCGGATCCTCCTGAGTTCATCCGCATAGCGCTGCGCCAGAATGCGGGGGACCTCGACGCTCACGAGAAGGGCCTTGAGGAAGCTCCGTGGCTCCGGGTCGGTCGTCCGGGTGAGACGGTGCTCGAAATTTTCCTTCAGGCCCTCGAAGCCGATTTCGAGCACGGTCTTGTAATCCGGGATGAGATGACCGGCCGTGGCGCCCGCATTTCCAAACCCGAGGGCGTCCAGCCGGCGAAGACGCCGGACGTAGCGCCGCTCCATGCGGTTGAACCGTCTGGCCTCCCGGCGGGTGAGGGTTCGGGACAGGGCCGTATTGAACTGGCCGCCGACAATGAGTTCGCCGTCCAGGACCTGGACAGGAAGGTGCTTTTCGGCCACCTCTCGAAAGAACAGAGCCCTTCGGACCGGAAGAGGCTCCTTCCAGAAGGACCGCGGGAGCGGCACGATCCTGGCATCGGCGAGAAGGGCGGCCTTGAAGGCCTCCAGGAACGGATAGATCTCCGGCACGACGCCCCAGGTGTGTTCGGTGAAAACGACGTCCCAAGTATCTCCGGTCGAAAAAGCCATGACCTCGTTTCGGAAGTATTCGCGTTCATAGAATGAGAAATACTCGGAACGAAGCCGGGCCACCCTCGGCGAAAGATGCTCAGAGGGAGACCAGAGGGGTAGGTTCGGTTGGCAAGCCGTGGCCATGACGACCTCCTGCGCGGAAAAGAAACGTTTCCTGCCCTTGCCCCCAAGGCGCCCGGATGGTTCAATCGGCGGCAGCCATGGGGGCGCTCTTCCCCTCGGACTCAGGAACTTTCTGGGGCGCATCTCCCAGAGGCTCTACGCCCCGCCCGGTCCGGCGCGCCGTCGGGGGGCGAGTGCTTGCCCGAGGCCCCCTGTCCGATTCGGCCCCAGCGGCTGGCCCCAGGGCAGCCAGAACGCGCTTTTCTCCGTATCGAAGCGCTTCGGACAGAACCTTGTCTGCAAGATCCGGATCCCTGCGGCGAAAGGCGGTGACAAGGCGCCTGTGTTGCTCAACGGTGCGCTCCGTCGCGCCGGGAAGACGGAAGAAAAACTCCACGTAAAAGCGGTAGACCGGTTTGAAGGAGTTGAAAAGAAGCTGGAGCACGAGGTTTCCGGAAAGCCGCACAACCAAGGCGTGAAGGGCATAGTCGCAGTCGGCCATCTCCCGGAACCCGATGGGTTTTTTCGACTCCTCTTTGACGATGGATTCCAGTCTGAGGAGGTCCTCTGCCGTTGCTGCCAGCACGGCCTTTCTCACCGCGAAGGACTCGGCCATTCTCCGGAATTCGAGAAGGGATAGGACCACTTCCCGGTCGAGTCTCTCGCCGTGCCGCATGAGGTGCGCCAGGAGGTCCATGGAGCCCTCCACGCGGTAGTCGGTCACGTACGTTCCGCTCTGGGGATGGGTCCGGACCAAGCCGAGCTGGGCCAACCTGCCCACGGCCTCCCGCACGCTCGAGCGACTGGCGCCGAACCGCTCAGTCAGCTCCCGCTCCGAGGGAAAGCGAGTCCCCGCGGGAAACTCTCCCTTGAGGATGGATTTCTCGAGGGCCAAGGCGATCTTTTCGGAAACCCGCAAGGGGAACCTCTCAGGGCGAACTGGTCCGACCAATTTGAGCATATCCGGTCTTGGGACCGGATGTCAACGGAAAAAGACAACCTCTCAGGGTCAGGCTTCGGGTCTGTCGAATCCTGGCGGCGAAAGGAAGGACGAGAGGCGAAAACCTGACAGGCAGGTCCGAAGATCTGTTACGCCGCCGGGAACGGGCTGGGAACCCCTTCCGGGAGCTTTCTCACTTGCCAAGTTCCATGGACGAGGGCCACAACCTCCCCCTGGGCATCTCGAATCTCGAGGTCCAGAGGGAAATTGGCCTTGCCCTTTTCCTCGGCCTCGCGGCGGATTCTGTCCGCCTCCTCCGAGGAAAGGGAGACTTCGAGCGTGACGTCCGTGACCGCTGGCCTCCGGAATCGAATCGCCACCTCGGTGACAATCGGCACGAACCGGGAACAATCGAAGGAGACCCCATGGACAATGCCGCCTGCGGCCTCTCCAAGGGTGAACAGCGCCCCTGCGTACATGATGCCCACGTGGTTGACGTTGCCCGCGATGGGCATGAGGGCCTTGGCGTAACGCTCCCGCATTTCGAGGATCCGCAGGCCGCTCCTGCGGATCCCTTCGATTCCGTTCTCGACGAATTCTGCGATCGCCCTGAATCTTTCCTCGATCATGCCGGTGTCTCCGCCGGTGGTGCGCCGTCACACAAGAATGTCGAGGTCTTCCAAAGGATAAGACACGCAGGCGTGGATGTACCCGTGCTTGCGGTCCGATTTGCGGACCAGGGCTCCGGGGGGCTGGTACACTCTGCCGGCCATAACCTTGACCCTGCAGAGGCTGCAGGCGCCCGAGCGGCAACTCGACGGCACCGCGACCCGATGCCGTTCGAGGCAGGCGAGAAGGGGTTCGCCGGCCCGGGTAGCGAGAGTCTTGCCTCCGTTGACCTTGACGGCCATGGGCGTGTCCGGGTCCAGTCCGGCAGGCCATCCCGGGGACCGGCGGATGTCGGAGGGCGTGCCGTATACCTCTCTTCGAAGCCTGCGCCTCGGGATGCCGAGCCGTTCGAGTTCCGGAATGCAGAAGTCGTACAGGCCTTGGGGGCCGCACACGTAGAACGTCTTGTCCTCGAGGTCGCCGAGAATTTCCCGGATGAGTTGGCCCGTGATGAGACCGGTCTTTCCCGTATAGGAAGGTGGCGGATTCTCAAGGACCGGGATGTAGTGAAACCGGTCGAACCGCGCCGCGAGGTCCGTGAGTTCCTCGTGGAAGATCACGTCTCCGGCGTCCCGGTTGCCATAGAAGAGATAGACCGTTCGGTCCAGGCCGCACTCCAGGATCTCGCGGATCATGCTCCGGAAGGGCGTGATTCCGCATCCCCCTGCAATGAGAACCATGTGCTTCGAGTGGAACAGGGGGTTGTGGTAGAACTCGCCGGCCGGCCCTGTCGCTTCCAGGAGATCCCCCTTGCGGGCGTGGTCCAGAAGGTGGTTGGAAACCAGACCGTCGAAATATCTTCGGACCGTGACGTCGTAGTGGCCGAGGTGGTTCGGAGGGGAGGAAATGCTGTAAGGACGGCTGGTGCGGATCGCGCCGACTTCCACGACCAGTGAGATGTACTGGCCTGCCTGGAAGGGCGGTAAGGGGCCGTCCCGGGACACGAGGCGGAAGGTCTTGGTCGAAGGGGTCTCGACGAAGACATCCTGGATTTGAAGGTGCAGCGAGGCAGGATGGAGCCTCCGGATGTAAGGCTCCGGACTGTCCTTGTCCGGCGTGTAATCGACTCCGTGCGTCCGGCTCAGCTCGATCGCCCGCACCACCTCTTCGTATCCATCGAATTCGCGCAGCACCTCTGGCTTCATCCTCTCACCCTCCCGCTCGGAGTTCCCGCAGAATCGCCTTGGCCGCCCCGTGGCCGGCTTCCAGGGTCGGCTGAAAACCGCAGTCCCCGGACCAGGCGCTCGCAAACAGGAGCCCCTGGATCGGCGAGGCTCTTCCGGGCTGGAAAAACAAGGAGTCTTTGGTGTGTTGCTCGAACCCGTACACCGCCCCGCCCGGGTGCCCCAGGTACCGCATGTGGGTGAGCGGTGTGGCGACCTCGGCCTCTTCGATATGGTCCCGGATGCCGGGAAAGACCTTTTCTGCTGTGCGCAGGAGCCGGTCCGCACAGCGGTACTTGGTCGCAAAGTACTCAGAGGGAGGCACCCGGAGCCACGGTTCCCCGAACTTGAGGGTGACGAGACTCGCCTGGCAGGTGCCGGGCGGAGAAAAGTCCGGGTCGGCCACGTTATAGCAGCTCAGGACCATGAGCTCGTTTCCGGTTTCGAGCTCCCGCATCTGGTTGTAGGGCTTTTCCGTTATGTCGGTATGGGAGACGATGAAGGTCGTGGATTCCGTGAATCCGCACGTCCGGGCGTCGCGGTCGAGACCCATGAAGACGACGAAGGCGGAAGGGCCCACGCTTCTTCCCCTGAGTTCGCGCAAGGTCTGCTCCGGGACGGTTCCGGGCTCGAGGAGCTCCAAGTACGTGACGATCGGGGACAGGTTCGAGACCACGAACCTGCATGGGAAACGCTCGCCATCCTCCGTGATGACGGCGCGGACTCTGCCGTTTTCGGTCTCGATTTTGCGGGCTCCGCAGCGGAACCGAACTGTGCCGCCCGAGGCCAGGAACTTCGAAACCAGAGCGTTGGAAAGGGCCTGGGAGCCTCCCTTGATGTGGAAGGGCTTGAATTCGATGTAGGTGAAAAACAGGATTGCCAAGTAGGCGAAGGCGAGCCGGTTGGGCGGCAGGCCGAGGTAGCCCCAGTAAACCGAAAGGACCGTCTTGAGCAACGGGTCCTGAAAGAATTCGTCCAGAACGTCCTTGCAGGTCCTCAGGGCGTACCGGAACAGGGTGGGGTACTTGCTCCTCGAGGCTTCCGGATCGCGGAAGTAGACGGCGCTCAGCATCTCGCCCGCGAAACGGTACACGAGATCGAAGAAGCGCTCGATGGCGTCCCGTTCGGCCGGGAAGTGCTTTTGAAGTTCTGAGATCACCTGCCCCCGGTCGGCTTTGAGCTTGACGTCGATGACCCCGGGCATGGCCACCCGATAGAGGTCAGTCATTTCCACGAACTCGAGATCCTGTGCGACGCCGAGCCCGTTGAGCAGCCCCCGCAGGGGCCCGGGCTTGGCTTCGGTGCCCAGGCCGCTCAACTGGTGAAGGGCCACCTCGAACTCGAAGCGGCCCCTGCAGAAGCTCGTGGCGCACCCTCCCGGGATGTTGTGCTTTTCCAGCAACAGGACCTTCAGGCCCTGGCGGGCCAGCGTGGCGGAGGCCGTCAGGCCGCCGTTGCCCGCTCCGATCACCACCGCATCGTAGTCGTTCATGTTCGCCTTCCCTCTGAATCTTCCATCCTAAGGCTCTCTGGGGATGTCCGGCCAAAGGCCCGGTCGACGTCCTTGTCCGTTTCGGAATTCCCTCTTCATTTGCAGAACTTCTGGAAACCCGCCATGGAGAAATCGTCGAGGTCCACCTGGGCGAACATGGTCCAGATGTTTCTCGGGCCGCAATTTTCGGTGATCGTGGCGTGGTCCGCCCGCTCGTCGATGATGTTCTGGCCCGCCACGGCGACCAAGGCCATCTTCTTGTCCGGGCTTTGGCAGAAGAAGTTGACCATGTAGAGGGTCTTCCAATATTTGCCGCTGCGGTCATAGATGATCTTATACGTGGTCGCGTACGTCTCGGGGTCCGCCCAGAGATAGTGGGTGCCGTAGTTGTAGTAGCGGTCCTTGGGCGTCATCTCGATCACGTACATAGGTCGCTTGACCCAGACGAGGTTTGTGGGCGCCCAAGGGGCGCCCTTCCAGTCTTTGGCTTGATACCCGTAGATCACGGGCTTGACGTCTTTGGGGGTCACCCATTCGCCCGCCTCGTTTTGGGAAAACGAATAGGGCTTGGTGTCCAGGAAGGGCACGAGTCCTTCCTGGACGCGAAGGAGCTTCCAGTCGAAAGCGGAGATCTTGCCGTCGTATCCATTGGCATCGTCCACGCACTCGTCCGATCCGATGAAGGTGTCCGAACGGTTGGCCGCGCTCATGCGTCTGACTCGGCGGACGGCCGGGATGTATCCGAAGGTGTTGTCCGGGGTGTCCGGCGACAGGTAGCGCCACAGCATGATGGCGGTGCCGGCAATGTCGTAGGGCTTGGTTACGAGCAGAATGGAATATTTTTCGATCCCTTCCGGGTTTGAGATGTCCCGCGCATCCGGATGGCAGGTGAGGGATGCGGACTGCCACTTGGCCTGCACTTCGCGCTCGAAGCCCGACCGCCCGACCCAGATGAGCTGAAAGTTGAAGCGGAAGTGGCCGTAGGCGTGCTGCATGTACTGGTGGTTGTACATGATCTTGTGCACGACCTTCGAATCGGCCGGATCGAGTTCCGGAAAGGGCAGGCCGAGAATGTATCCGGCGGTCCGTCCCGAAGGGAGATCCACGATGCCTCCCCGGCTGTCCAGGTCGTAGCGGCCCTTGTTGTCCTCAAGGGCCTTGAGAAGATACTCCGGGTGCGTGGTCTTGGGGTCGAGAGCGAGCTCGCCGATCTGAAGGATAAAGTCGCCTTTGCGGACCCAGTTGAGAACAGACTCCGGCAGCAGCCCTTCGGCTTTCTGCCAATTCGAAGCGTCGACGGTGTCGCCCGGCGAAACGTCGGGAAAACCCGGGTTGGAGAAGCCGACAAGGAACAGGAGGGCCAGGCATACGGACGTGGTTGGCTTCCGTCTCATGGTGTTCCCCCTCCAGCCGGACTTTGAAAGGCCCGGCCCTTCTGAGATTCCCGGAGAAGCTCCCTCACGATGATGAGCTTCTGAATTTGCGTGGTGCCCGCGCCGAACTCGATCCCCTTGACGTCCCGGTATATCCTCTCGACGGGAAACTCCCGGATGAACCCGTACCCGCCGAAGATCTGCAGAGCCTTGTCCACGACCCGCATGCCGACCTGGGAGCAAAAAAGCTTTGCGTAGGAAGCCTCCAGACGCAGCCGCGGCCTGCGATCGCAAAGCCACGCGGCCCAGTAGGCGAGGATTCGAGCGGCCTGGATGTCCGCGGCCATTTCGGCCACCAGGGCCTGGATCATCTGGAAGCCGATGATGGCGGTTCCGAACTGCTTTCGCTCGCAGGCGTACCGGAACGCGGCGTCGAACGCCCCCTGGGCCGCGCCGACCGGGGCGGCGGCGTACAGAACCCGTTCGCGGTCGAGGCCGCTCATGAGGACCTCGAGTCCCCGGTTCTCGCCGCCGAGAAGATTCGAGGCCGGCACTTCGCAGTCCTCGAAAACCAGTTCTCCGGTCGGAGAACCCCGAACGCCCATCTTCTTCAGCGTGCGGCCGCGGCTGAACCCTGGGAAGTCCTTTTCCACGATGAAAGCCGAGATGCCCTTGGGACCGGCGGCAGGATCGGTCTTGGCGTAGACGACGGCGACGTCCGCCACGGGGCCGTTCGTGATGAACATCTTCGTTCCGTTGAGGACGTATCGATCCCCTCGCTTTTCGGCCCGGGTGCGAAGGCTCAAGGCGTCGCTGCCCGCCTCGGGTTCGGTGATGCACAGGGCGCCCACGCGATGGCCGGAGACGAGGTCCGGAACGTAACGGCGCCGCTGGTCCTCCGTGCCGTTGCGAAAGATGTTTTCCGTGCACAAGACGGCATGGGCGCCGAAGGTATTGGCCGTCGAAACGCAGCCGCGTGCAAGCTCCTCCATGACAAGGGCGCAGGAGAGGAAATCCGCGCCGCTGCCGCCGTATGCCTCGGGGATGGTGATCCCGAAAAGGCCCATTTCGGCCATGGCGCGGAAGTTCTCGACCGGGAACCGCTCCAGTTCGTCGGTCTCGGCGGCCCGGGGAGCCACTTCCGCCTCCACGAAACGGGCAACGGTCTCCTTGAGCAGGGCCTGTTCGCGGGTCAGTTCGAAATCCATGGCGCCCTTCTATCCCTCGAGGGTCCGAAAATGGCGGATGTCGAGCAGATGCCCCCGGCGATCGCCCTCAAACAATGCTTCCCCTCGCATTCCAAGCCGGATCCTGGTGGGATCGCTTCTTCGAGACAATGATGGAAGGCGTTGTCCGTGCGCGGTCGAGCCGCACGAGAGCGAAAGCGAAAGAGTCTTCCTCGGGATGAATCGCCTGCTGGCACCCAGGGACTGTGGATCTCACGAGAACCCCTCGAGGCCCCACGTCCCGCCAGTCCATGGCCGTGTTGCAGCACCTGCCGCTCTTTGTGCCGCGGGGCGACGAGGGAGCGGCTCTCCGTCTGCCGCCCCCACCAGGTGTACGGGACCCTGATTCTCCCCTTGTGCATGGAAGTTTCAGTCGCGCCGGTCTGCTCGTCCATTCTTTGTCCCTGCTGGGTTCGAACCGGGAAAAAGGCGGTCACGCCTTCTGCGCCGATCGGGATTGGTTCTTACTCAGTTCCATCTCGCGCAGCTGCCTCCGCAGGACCTTTCCGATCGCACTCTTGGGCAGCTCCTCCAGAAACTCCACGCTCCGAGGCACCTTGTAGGCTGTCAACTTCGTGCGGCAGTAGGAAAGCACTTCTTCTTCGGTCAGGGTCTCACCCTTGCGGACCACGATGAAAGCCTTCAGGGTCTCGCCCCGATAGGGGTCGGGCAGTCCGACCGCGCAAGCTTCCTGGATTTTGGGATGCTCGTAGAGAACCTCATCGATTTCGCGAGGGTAGATGTTGAACCCACCGGCGATCACCATGTCCTTCTTGCGGTCCACCACGTAGAGGTATCCCTCTTCGTCCATGTATCCGATGTCGCCGGTGTGGAACCATCCGTCCCGCAGGGCTTCGGCGGTCTCTTCGGGCCGCTTATAGTAGCCGATCATCCTCTGGGGCCCTTTGAGGAGGATCTCTCCGGCCTCGCCGGTCTTCAGGTCCCGCTGTCCGGATTCGGCGTCCACGATCCGGCAATCCGTGTCCGGAAGAGGGACGCCCACGCTGCCGGGCTTGCTCCGGCCGCCCCAGGGGTTCGCGTGGCTGACGGGCGACATTTCCGTCATGCCGTAGACCTCGACGACTTGGGCGCCGACCCGGGCTTCCCATTCCAGATGGGTTTCGAGGGCCAGGGGAGCGGCTCCGGAAATGCAGCCCTTCAGGTGGGCGAGCCGTTCCTTCGGGGGGAGCTTGGGATGCCTGAGGAGGCCGACGTACAGCGTGGGGACGGCGCCGAACAGGGCGGGCCGGTACTTGATGAGCGAGCGGAGCAGGATGTCCGCGTCCGGCTTGAGCACCAGCACGTGGGTGAAGCCTCGGTAGATGCACGTGTTCATGCCGCCCGTGAAGCCCGCGGAATGGAAGAAGGGCAGAATGCCGATCACGGTCTCCGCGCCGTCGCGGCCGTTGTGGATCAAGGCTTTCATTTGCTGGACGTTGACGCTCAAGTTCGCGTGGGAGAGCATGACGCCCTTGGAGACGCCCGTTGTTCCGCCCGTGTAGAGGAGGGCGGCGAGATCCGAAAAGGCCAGCCGAGTTGCCGGAAGCTTCGAGGGAGCGCGGCGGAGCAGATCCGAGAAGTCGAGCACCCCTTCGGCGGGATGGGTCTTGCGGTGCAGCTTTCGCCGCACAAAGGGGAAGATCTGCCGGAGCGGAAAGGGCAGATAGTCCCGGACGTGGCATGCGACGACTGCGCGAAAGGGGAGCCGGGCCTGGAGCGAGAGGATCTTGGGCACAACCAGGTCCATGGCCACGACGACCGAAGTGTCCGAATCGCGCAGTTGATGCTCGAGCTCTCGCTCGGTGTACAGGGGGTTGTTCATGACCACCACGGCACCCAGTCGCCAGATCGCGTACGTGGCGATCACGATCTGTGGCATGTTGGGAAGGACCAGGGAGACCTTGTCTCCGGCTCCCACGCCGAGCCCTGCCAGGGCGTTGGCGAAACGGTTGACGGCCTCGTCGAGTTCCCGGTAGGAAATCTTGCGCCCCATGAGAATCAGGGCCGCACGGTCCGGATAGTTCCGGGCGGTCCTCGCCAGTGCCTCCGGTAGCGGCATCTCCTCGTAGGAGAGGCTTGGCGGGACCTGGGGTGCATAGGCCCTGTGCCAGACCCGTTCCTCCACAGCAGCCTCCTCTATCATCCTTCCATCGCGCGATCCTCTCGTTCAGCGAGACGGGGTGCAGGCGCCGGCCAGCGACTGGGGCGTGCGGGCGATGATGGCGTCTTGGAGATTGCGGTCGAGATCGATGAAATACGCGGCGAAGCCGGCGACCCGGACCATGAGGTTCGGGTACTTTTCGGGGTGTTTCTGGGCGTCCTCCAAGGTCTGTCTTCCCACGGTGGTGAACTGGATGTGGTGAATGCCGAGGTCCCCGAAAGTCTTCAGATAGTTTCGGAAAAGCTCCGCGTTGGGCCCGGTGAGGTACTCGGGCTGGAAGGTCTGGTTGAACAAGTGGTTCCATGTGGTGAGCGGGTCTACCTTCGATACGGACTTGAGGACCGCCGTGGGTCCCTTGCGGTCCCGGCCCGTCATCGGCGATATGCTTCCGTCGTTGAAGGGTTCTCCGGCCAAGCGGCCGTCCGGCGTTGCTGCGCAGACGCGGCCGAAGCTCCACCAGGCCGTGGCGGCCGTGCCGTCCGGCTGAACCGGGGTCCCGAGATTGGTCTTGCAAGCCCGTGTCTCTTCCGCGATGCGCCGGGCGAATTCCCGGCTGATGGAATCCACGTAATCATCGTCGTTTCCGAACTTCGGCGCCTGGAGGCAAAGCCTTCTGAGCGACTCGGCTCCCTGCCAGTTGTTCCGCAGGGCCTCGATGAGTTCCTCCATGGTGGCCTTCTTCTGTTCGAACACGATTCTTTTGACGGCCGCCAGGGAGTCGGCCACCGTGTTGAGGCCGAAGAGCGTCACGTCCCGGTAGTCCGGGATGTAGTTCCACTCTCGCACGTCCTGGGCTCTCTCGATGCAGCCGTCGGTGACCGCGGAAAGAAACGGCCTTGGAGCGTATTGGCGGTAGAGGGCGTCCGAGATGTTACCGATAAGGACGAGCCTGCGGATCACCCAGCGGTAATTTTCGACCGTGGCGTCGAGAAGCTCTTCCATGGAGGAGATGGTCTTGGGGTCGATCCTCCTCTCGCCGGCTTTCTTGTAAAAAGCCAGAGGCGGAATGCCCAGGGCCGCGTTCAGACACATGGGCAGGGGAACGCCGCTTGCCCAGGCCGAAATGTGGTTGAAATTCTTTCCGGGGATGGTCGGGACCATGCAGTTGTTAATGGAATAGTTTCTGGCGTCCCGCAGAGGGCAGCCAAGCCCGGTGAGCCTGAGGACATTGACTTTGTCGTTGAAGATCGCGGGCTGAGGCATGCCAGAGGCGAGCACCTCGATGGCTTTGTCGACAAGCCGCCGGGGGATGCCGTCGTGCCAGCGCAGGGCCAAGGGGGGCACGATGGCTCGGACGGTCTTCGTGGCGTCCAAAACGATGTAGCTCATTTCGTTCGTCACGTCGTTGCCGTCTCCGTCGGTGCCTCCAATGGTGATCGTCTGAAATCCCAGAGCGCCACCGCCGAACCCGGACCAGATGGGAGCGTGGAGAAAGCCGGTTTCCTGGAATTTCACGATGAGGAACTCCACCAGTTCCTGAGCGGTCGGCCTGTCGAGCCTGCCGGCTCTGAGATCTGCCTCGTAGTATGGGTTCATGACCACGTCGAAGCGGATGCCGCTGCCTACCTGGGGCAGTTCGATGAAATTCACGATGAGGTGGATGAACCAATACGCTTGAAGGGCTTCCTGGAAGGTCCGGGCCGGGTGTTCCGGGACCCGCTCGCAGACGGTCGCGATCTCCTCGAGTTCCCGGCTCCTCTCCGGGTCCCGGACGCCCCGGGCCATCTCCCGGGCGAGCTTCGCGTACCGTTTGGCCCAGCCGATGGCCGCCTCGAGGGCGATGGTCATGCTCTCCAAGGTGTCCCTTGCCGAGACGAACTCGAACCCGTTGATAGACCCGTCCAAGTAGTGCCGGTCAAGCCGTTCCCTGCGCCGGCAAACCTCGTCCAGGATTCCACGGAGGCCCAGGCGAAGAATCTTTTCGTAGTCCGGCGTCCCGGACTCCCAGTTGAAGATCCAGAACACCTCCTGAAGGTCCGGAGGCAGGTACCGGCGCAGCATGTGATGGATCGAGTTGTTTCCCCAGTAGGCGCCGATCTCGGCGAGTTCCTTCCTTCCTTCGTCGGAGAGCATGCTGCTGTAGACCTGGCCCGGCGCGGTTTCCCGGGCGATCCATTTCCAGGCGAATTCGGGATAGAAGGGTACCGAGTCCGGGTCGGAGGCGAAGTTTCCCACGATCTTCTCGCCCGGCCGGATGTAGAGGGTCATGTTCTTGAGAATGTGGGCCAGGGCCAGAGCCCTGCGCAAAGGCATGGGCTGGCCCTCGGTGCGCTTGTAGGATTCTGTGACGAGCCTGGCCCGCTCCAGATCGAGCTTCCACTCGTAGCCCGGCCGGGTGGCCCGCATTTGGTCGGTAAGCTCGAGGAGCGCGACCTGTTGGGCCTTGATCGGGGTCTGAATCATGAGGGCTTCGGTTCTGGCAGACATGGGGGCCTCCGTCGGTCAAAGAGTTTCGAAGTCTTGCGGTCATGGCCGCGGGGTCTTCAAGACTTCCTGCGCGGCCAGATAGCCGGACAGGATGGCGGTGGACTGGCCGTTGCCCGGAAAGGTCCAGCCGCCCGCCAGGACGAGATTGCGGATCGGACCTGTCTGTTTGAGCCTCTTGTTGAAGCTCTGCTCCGGGGAGAGGGCGAAGCCGTAGACAGCGCCCTGGTCATGAAGGGTGTACCGCTCGATGGTTCTGGGGGTGCCAACCTCCATGACCTCGATCCGGTCGCTCAACCCGGGCAGAACGGCTTCGGCCCGACGGATGAGCTTCCAGGCGATCTCCTCCTTGGCTTTTTGATAGAGTTCGTACTTGTCGCCCTTCATCCACTCCCCTCGGTAATCGTAGGGTGCGATCGTGACCAGGGAGACGACGGATTTGTCCTCCCCGGGCGCCAGGGACGGGTCGAGGTTGGAATAGAGGCCCATCACGATGTGCGGGTCGTCGAAATCGCCGGCCTGGAGTCTCTGGTAGTCTTTTTCGAAATCGTACCCGCTGTTCAGGAAGACCTCGTGTACACCGGAGAGGTCGGTTTTGCGCAGGTCGAGGTCGAGGCCCAAGTAGACGATGAACAGGGAGCAGGAGATTTCCATTTTTTTGAGGTCTTTTGCGAAACGGGCCGGAAGATGCTCCTCTCCCACAAGCTTCAAGTAGGTCTGCAAGGCGCTGGCGTTGGAGACGACGAAACGGGTCCTGTATTCCTTGCCCTCGGAGGTCCTCACGCCCGCGGCTCGGCCGTCCTCGAGGAGAATTTTGTCGATGCGGGTGTTGAGGAAGACTTGTCCGCCTTTTTCTTTAAAGAAGCCTGCCAGGGCGTTGGAGATCGCCTGACTCGATCCTTTCGGATAATAGCCTCCCTTTTCGTGCAGGCCGTGCCACATCAGGGCGTAGTATAGGCCCGAGGCCCGGGAGGGAGGCAGCCCGAGATATCCCCAGAGCTGGGCGAGAATGCCCTGGAGGCGAGGGTCCTTCACGTGCCGGTCGAGCATCTCCTGCAGAGTGGCGTTCCGATATCGAAATACGTTCGGGTAGAGAAAGGGAAAAAGCGCGTAGCGAGGGACCCGGGCGAGGAGGCTCTGCCGGGAGAGCTGGCCGAGGTCGAGGACCTCGTCGAAGACGGCTTCGGCTGTGGCGAAGAATCTGTCGATCCCCTCCTGTTCCGCCGGAAACTTGTCGGCGAGGAGCTTCCGGAAGGCCTGCCGATTCGCCGGCACGTCGAAGGTGTCGTCCGGGAAGACGCATCTCCAGAGAGGATCGATCCGGACGAACTCCACTCGGTTGAGCACGTCCAGGGACTTGAGGATTTCGTAGAAGGCGGCTCCTTCTGTCACTTCCGCCAGCACGTGGAGAGACACCTCGAAGGTGTAACCCTCCCTCTCGAAAGCGGTCATGAACCCGCCGACCTTGTCGTGTTGTTCGAATATGGCGACCTTGAGGCCAGCCTTGGCTAGCGTGGCCGCGCAGGCGAGCCCGCCGCCTCCGGCGCCGATGACAGCAGCGTCGTAATCGTAAGGTGCGGCTTTTTTCTCCGGGGCGCTGCAGGCGGCCAGAGCGAGGCCGAACAGAACGACCGAGAGGACTGCTGCCGCAGAAAGCCGTCCCGGCAGGTTCACCTGGGTCGAGGGGATGCGGGCGCGGCTTCTCATGGCTGCTTCCTTTCGATCCCTGAGAAGATGAACTTGCAGAGATCCTCGGTGAGATCGTCCGGGGAAATGTCCCGCTTGAAAATAACGCCGGTCAGGCACACGTGCTCGATGCTTCCGAAGATGACCTGGCGGATGAGTTTCGGCGGGATGTCATCGCGGATTTCTCCTTCCCGAACGCCTTCTTCGATAAGGTCCAGCAGGATCTTGCTGTATTGTTTGACCAGCTTGTACGTTTCGCTGTTGTAATAGTCCAGATGGTTTCGCACCTCCACGAACAGGATTCGGGCAAAGACCCGGTTGTTCGCGTAGACATGGATGTGCGACCAGATGAGCTTTCGGAGTTTGTTGAGGACCCCCTTGATGCCTTTGAGGTCCCGCTGGAATTGAATGAGGTACTCCTCCAGATACTCCTTGAGAACCTGGTGCAGGAGGCCCCGCTTGTCTTCGAAGTATTTGTAGATAAGGGCCTCTGTCACCCCGGCTTTGCGGGCTATTTCGGCCGTGGTTATGGCCTGGAACTCTTTGGTTTCGAGCAGCTCGAGAAAGGCCTTGGCGATCTTGATCCTGCCAGGAGGGTAGGGCCTGTCTCTTCCGTCCGAAGGACGGGACCCGCCCGGGGTTGGGGGCGCTTCCTGGTGCGCGGCGGCCTTCCTGTATCGGGCCATGAGGTTCTCTGTCAAAAGGAGGCAAACAAGACTGTGGAGTTAGTGAAGATAACCTGACTTTGCTAAAATTATCGCTATGATTAAAAACAGAAACTCGTGATCCGCCAAAACCTTCCTTCTCGGTAAGTTATACACACTTACCGAAACCGTGTCAATAGATTTTCTTAGGGGGGACCTCCTTGCGGAGATTCTCTGGCGGCCGGGGCTCAATTACTCGATTTTGTCGCGGGGATACTTTCGCACCAGGCTGTCTTCCTTGCTCAGCCGGATGCAGTTCTTGAGGCGGTAGATGAAATCGTCCTCAATTTCCCGGTTTCGCTTGTACAAGTTGAACAGCACCAAGAACAGAACGATGGCCAGGCCGAAGAAGTACGTCTTGCTGTGGGCCGGCAGGTACCTGTAGACAAGGACGATGGTGCTCGCAAGCACGATGAGCCAGATGGCCGGCGCGATGAGCAGGAGCGAAACCAGCACAGACCTCTCGTGGCGGTTTTCCTCCAGCAGCCTGCGGACTTTTGGGATGAGCGTGACCAGGGGATAGGCAATTTGACTGAAGGCCACGAGACCGAAGCCGAGCCCGGAGAGAAAGGCCACAATGTCGAGATACTTAGGATCGATCTTCACGGACTTTCTCTGTGGAGGGAAGCATAGGGCTTGGCGATCAACCCCCAAAAGGAAAACGCAGAATCTTGGGCAAAATCGTAGGTATTATGAATATCATACAGAACATTTTAAAATTTATCAAGTTTCAAGTTTCAAGCCTCCCCGCAAGACTTTTTCCTCGAAAGTTCGGCCTTCTTTGCTCAGCTGTTTGTACAGAGACCTGTCTTCAGGCTCTGTGGTCGCCGATCGAACAGACCCAAGCTTTAGGAAATGCCCGTGGCGTGTCAGTCAGGAAGGACCATCCTGCCCTCGACAGAGGACAAAGATGGAGAGCCGAGGACCGCCAGGACCGTGTGAGAGGCGTCGAGGATGTGCAGGTTGCCAGGATCCTTGGCAGGACGGTCGGACAGGAAAAAGGCGTCGTCCTGGGTGTGCATGCCTGTGAAGGGGCCCTCGGTGTCGAAGATCTGGGTGCGCGTCGTGGCGCCCTTGAGGTTGGACCCCGGGTTTGCCAGAAGAACGAGATCCGGCGCCGCGCTTTCGAAGGGCCCGCGGAACAGTTCTTCCTTGCGGAAAACCCTGCGCAGGACCTTTTCGCTTTTTCCAGGCCCTGTCTCATAGCAGAGGCCGGCGAGGCGTGAGGTCAGTTCGTCCAAGAGCTGTTCGTATTCTCTGCCGGGCAGGACCGAGCCCTGGGGAAAACGCCTCTTGAGATTCACGTAGATCCGGCCAGGGTCGAGACAGAAAGCCCGCGTTCTCGCCGGATCGATGTCCGCCACGGAGTCCCTCTTGGCCCCGGCAAAGGCGAGATACCCGTTTTCCTCGAGCCACCGGTTTAGGTATACGTCGCGACGCAGGCGGCCGAAACCGTGGTCGGAGAGGGCCAGGAAGACTGCGCGGCCGTTGAGGGCTTCATAGAGCCTTCCGGCCAGTTCGTCCACCTTGCTGTAGTATTCCAGGAACCGGGAGTGGTAAGGGGACGAGGCGTCCTCCCACGCGTCCCAAAAGAAGTGATGGAGCCGGTCGGTTCCAGTCACGACGGCGGCGAAGAAATCCCAGTTTTCTTCCCGCATGAGCCGGAGGAAAACCTCTTCCCCCTTTTCCAAGCTGATGTGGAGCTCTTCGAAAAAACGATCCGGATTCTGCCGGGCCAAGGCTGCGTCCACGTCGAGACGGTAGCCGATCTGCCGAAGCCAGGGCACAAGACTCTTGGGATAGGTGGCCTTCTCCAGATCGATCGCAACGAACCCCGCAATGAGCGAGCCGTCGATTTCCTGGGCCGGGTAGGTGCTGGGCATGTTGACCACGACAGATCGGCGGCCTTCCTTGCCCAGGCATTGCCACAGGGTGGGACTGCGGACATGGGTGGAATTGGGGAAAAAGGTGCTGTACGAGCCCGGTTTGAGGTCCACGAACCCGAAAACGCCGTGGCGGCCAGGATTCACTCCGGTCATGAAGGTCGTCCAAGCGACCGACGAAACCTCGGGCACGGTCGTGGACATTTTTAGAACCGACCCCTGGGCGGCAATCTGCGCGAAATTCTTGAAGACGCCCTGGGAACAGAGAGACTGAAAAAGTCCCCAGGGCGTTCCGTCTAAGCCCATGAGAAACACTCGCTTCGGCGCGGCCTCTTTCTTGAAAATGCGTCCCAAAATGCCCATGGATTCTTCCTCTCCTGCCCCTGTCGCAAGGAATCCTTGGCCCGCCCGGGCGCCTGGCCGAAGGGGAACCCTTGATCGAAGGCGCTTTTGAGCCGGTCAGAGGTATCCCAGATCCTTGAGCCGTTTGGTGATCTTCTCTTCGTCCTCGGCGTTGTAATCGCTTCCGGCGACTCGGGGGATCCATTCGAGGACTTCCAGGGTCCTTATGATCTTTCTGGCTCCGATGTCCGGATCTTCCTCGCCGGGCTCCAGGACGATCTCCGGATGCAAGGGCTCCTCGTAAGGAATGTCGACCCCCACGAAATTCGTGAGCTTTCCCTGAAGAGCCTGGTCGTATCGGCCGGTCTTGTCTTTCTTGCGGCAGACTTCCACAGGGCATTTCACGTGGACTTCGACGAACCTGCCGATCAGGCCGCGCAGCTCGTTACGGACTTCCCGAGAGGCAGAGACGGCGGCGGCAACCGCCAGGACACCGTTTCGGGTGAGAAGATGGCAGACATGGCCGAGGAAGCGCGTGAGCCCGTCCTGTTCGGCCCGACCGTACCCCAGGGAGGGGAGCCAGTTCTGCCGGATTTGGCTTTCGTCGAGTCTTTCCGCGTCCGCGCCCCTCTCGAGAAGGATCTCCTCCAGCCTTGCGGCGATCTCCGACTTGCCGCAACCGGGCAAGCCCGTGATCCAAACCGTAAAACCCTGCGCCATGATTTGTCTCCTCCTGTACGGGCGCCGGCGTTAGGGAGCGGCCCGGTTCCTGTTTCCTTCGAGGGCTTTCCTGCGGATGTTCGCGCCGATCATGTCGTCCGGCGGCCGGATTCCCAGGCTCTCCAGAACCGTGGGCGCGATGTCGTAAAGGGTGATGCCGTCGAGTTCCCTGCCCCGCTGTGAATCCGGCAGTCCCGGATCGGCAAGGACGAAGACGCCGAAGCGGTCGTGGTTGGCGTCGTCCGGTCCCGTATCGTTTTCAAAGGTGTGAAGGGCGTCCATCCCCACGCTCCCCACGGAACGCCAGTCCAGGTCTCCGAAATAGGCGATCAGATCGGGCGGCACGTTCCGGCACTCCCTGTAAAGGTCTTGCGGCCGGTGCAGGATCGTGCCGATCGGGTGTCCCTGTTCGTCTCCGAGAGCCTCGAGGCCCTCCTTGATCTCAGAGCGGAATCGCTCGTATTCCGAAGCCGGGACCACGCCCTCGGGTTCCCGGCCCTGGACGTTGAAGAAGATCCGGGAATAGTACCCGCCTTCTCCCCAGGCTCTGGTGGCCTTCCAGTCGATCTGGTCCATCCTGAGGCGGCTTGAGGGGGCAGGGTCCTCCCGGAGAACGAGGTAGCCTTCGCGCCTGAGCCATTCGTTCACGCAAATGCCGCCCTGCATCCGCTTTGCCCCGTGGTCCGAGACCAGCAGGACGAGAGTCTTCTTGAGATCAATGTCCTCGAGAATTTCGCCCACCTTGCGGTCGAGAAACACGTAGTAATCCTGAAGTACGTTCCGGTAGGGATTGCCCTCCTGGTAGAGGCGGTGCCCGGGGTCGCAGAATCTCCAGAAGCCGTGGTGGAGCCGGTCCGGCCCCATTTCCACGAACATGAAGAAGTCCCACGGCTTGGTCTTGAGAAAATGCCGGACCACCCGAAAGCGCTTCTCTGTCATCTCGTAGACTTGCCGGAGAAGCCAATCCTTGTTCTCGGTCCGGAAGTCCTTGACGTCGATGATGTACCCGTCTGCGACCCTCTCCACCTCCTGCTTGAGCTCGCTGGGGTAGGTGTACTCGCTCTGGTTGTCCGGGGCGAGAAAACCGGTGACCAGGTGGCCCCGCAGCGGCTTGACCGGATACGTCTGGGGGACGCCGACGAGCACGGAGTCTCTGCGGTTTCTCGAGAGGATGTTCCAGAGGGTCGGCTCTCGCACGGCCAGGGAGTTGGCGAAGGAGAGCCCGTCATAGGAATAATCCTTCCTGTTGCGGAAGCCGTAGAAGCCGAGCTGGCCAGGATCCTTGCTCGTCACCATGCACGACCAGGCGGGCACGGTGATGGGGGGGTCGCAGCTTCGGAGGCGGCCCCAAAGGCCGGCCTTCATCAGGCTCCGGAGGTAAGGGAGGTGGTCGAGATAATGCTCAAAGGCGAGCTGGGGTGTGAGGCAGTCCAGCCCGATGACCAAGACCCGTTCGACCGTCATGGGCAAGCCTTTCGCATAGGAAGGGACGTCCTGGGAAACCCTCCCATCGGCCGACTCTCGGGGCAGAGCCCATGGCTCTGGTGAGGGCGTTTTCTTTTTTCGGATGCGAGGGACGGGCCGTTCGATGCGGCCAGACCAGTCAGTATAGACTCTTGGATCGACAAATCAACGGAATCTCTTGAACGGGGCCTGCCCATGTGTTAGACATACGGCTGCCGCGTCCGACTCGGCAGCTCCGAGATTCTAGGGAGGGGAGTTCACGCTGCTGCAGGTTTCCAGACCATACAAGGGGGTGGGCATGAGGAGGCCAAAGGTTTCGAACAAGTCCAATGAGAAAACCGCCCGGAGGGGGAGCGTTCTTTTGCTCGCCGCGCTGGTTGCCTGCTTTGTTGCGGGTTGCGGCGGAGGACGGACCCAGGTGGCGGAAAGGCAGTTTGTCGCCTTGCCGCCGTCTTACACGGACGAGACGAGCCGGAGTCTGGCGAGCGCCACGTTTTCGCGGCTGCCGGAGTTCTACGAGGATTACCGAGTCGGCCCCGAGGACGTGCTGGAAATTACGATCTTCGAATGGGAGCTCCGCGAGGAGACCAAGAGCGTGGAGATCCGGGTCTCCGAGACGGGCATCATCAGTCTACCGGTCATTGGCGAGATGAACGTCCGGGGCCTGACAGTGGAGGAGATCAAGGCCAGGATCGAGAAGCGCCTGAAGGACTGGCAAATCATTCCCAATCCCCGCGTGAGCGTGGTGGTGCAGCAGTTCCGGAGCAAGCGGGTTGCCGTGGTCGGCTGTGTGAGGGACCCTGGGACATACACCCTCAGGCGGAATGTGACCACCTTTCTCGATGTTCTGTCTCTTGCGGGGGGGCCGGACGACCGTGCGGGCCAGGTGGCCTATGTGATCCGGAGCATCCGACCCGTTGAGAAGAAAAGTGACGGCGGTTCTCCGGAGGCTGCTCCGGAGAATCCTGTCGAGCCCCCGGCCGCTCCGCAGGAACAGCAGGTGATCGCAATCGATCTTTACGAGCTCATGGAACTCGGGAACATGAGTCTCAATGTCCTGGTGGGCGATGGGGACGTGGTGAACGTGCCTGAGGCCAAGCGCTTTCAGGTGCTGGGGTTCGTGAAAGATCCCGGAACCTATTCCCTCAAGAAGCCGACCACGGTTCTGGAGGGGATCGCCATGGCGCGGGGAGTGTTGGACGAAGAGGCTTCGAGCTCCCAGACTCTGCTCAAGCGGAAGACGGCAAACGGAGAGGTGGTCATGGTGCTGGATCTGCCCGCCATCGCTCGGGGCGAGAAGCCGAATCCTTATCTCCAGGCCGATGATGTGATCGTGGTTCCTCAGTCCGGGCTGAGAAGGTCGGTTCTGTACGTGTATAACCTGATCCGGAGCATGTTCAACTTCGGCGTCTCGGGCCGGGTGTTCTGAGATCGCCGCGAGGAGCGAAAGATGGCAGTGGATGTGAAGAGCCTCAAGGCAGGAGACCGGGTGACGATTCCCTTCGGCAAGGGGGAGAAAGAAGGAGTCGTGGAGAGAATCTGCGGCAAGAGCCTTGTTGTCCGGGTCGATTTCCCCCGCCACCCGGGCAAGCGGATCCGTAGAAAACTGCACGAGTTGGAAGGCGCGGGTCGCAAGGGAAAGAAAGCGGGCAAGAAAAAGTGACTCTGGGCAGCCGGGTCATGAGCTTGGCGGGATGAACACGAAAGGCCAGGTGACCTGGGTGGTGCCATTTTCTTCTGGAATGCTGGGAAAACGCCATTTGAGGATGTTGGCGAGAACAGCCTGCTCCAAGCTCGGGGAGCCCAGGGTCGAGGAGACCAGGGAGGAGCGGGTGACCTGACCCGACGGGCTGATTTCAAAGGAGACCGTCACTTTCCCCCGCAGAGTCGGATTCGTACGCAGTTCTTTGTTATAGAGGTATCGAAGCCCGCCCAGGTAGGATGCCACGACCTTGCGGATGTCATAAGGGGACCTGCCTTTTCCGGTGACCGTCTCTTCTGTCTGGGGCCCGGTCCGAAGAGACGCCTCCGGCAGGTCCTCGACGCCCCCGTAGAATTGAACCTGGCTTTCGCGGACCTCGCCGATCTTCGATGCTTGCAGAATGTACCCGATGTCGCTCCCTTTCTTGGCGACCTCGGGGAGATTTCCCACGCCCAGGAAATCGTCGTCTCCCTCGCCAGCCTTCTTGGGCTGGCTCAAGTTCTGCAGAGCCTTGTCCAGTTCTTCCGAGACGTCTCTCTTCTTGGAGGGATGGTAGGCCCTGAGGTCCGAGTCCCCGCTTTCCTTGCTGATCAGGCCGAGGAGGCCCTTGCGGGCCACCATTTTCTTGAGATCCTTGGGTTGTTCCGGAAGGGCCTTCGGGGATCCTACGGCGCTCAAAGGAGGTGGAGAGGTGAGCTTTTTCTTTTCCGCGGGCGTCAAGGGCCTCGGAGGAGGCTCTGACTTCGCAGGAGCGGCTTTCTCTTCCAAGGGTTTGATCGGCTCGGGCTCGCGCAAGAGAACCTCCGCGACCTTGCGTGCCTCGGGACGGGGAATGTAGAGGGGCCGCACAAACCGCATGTGTTGAAAAACCTGGGCCGTCACGATCCCGACAAAAAGGACCGTGAGAAAGATCAGGGTGAACACCTTCTCTTCGTATTGGGCGTCCAGGCTTCTCAAGCCGGGGCGGAAACTGGGTTGTGCCGTGGTTCGTCTGGGCATGGTCATGACCGGTCTTGCCAGCCTTTATCCTTGTTTCTGAAAGACCGCAAGGGAGATCTGGGGGAAGTCTGCGCGGTCGACGGTGAAAAGGATTTTCTTGAGCAACTGGAACGGGATCTCCCGGTCGGCCTGGATGGTCACCTTGCCCGAGAAATGGAACAGAGGGGCCTTTTGTTCTAGTTTCTTGTATTCCTGCTCTTTGACCTTCAGGGTCTCGTACAAGGGCGGGATGAGAAGGCCCCCGGGCTTGCTCCAGGGAGCCAGATCCTCGATCACGACCACGCCGTCCACATAGAGCTTGTCTTTCGCCACCGACACCTCAACGGTAGGCTCGAGCTGCTCCCGGCTGAGGGACTCGGGCATGAGAATGTTCTGGACCATGTAAAGAAGCTGCCCGCCCGTGGAGTAGTTCATGAGGAGGAATACGAGAAGGATCGTGAACATGTCCACGAGCGGCGTCAGGAGCAAAAGGGAGGAAGTCGGGGCCGTCGTCCCAGCCAGGGGACGGCCCGAAACACGCCGGCGTATGATGGAAGATCTCGGATCCATCGGATTTATTGGATTCCCAGTTTCTCGTCGAGTTCCCGGGTTCCCTGTCGAAGCCCTTCGTATACCCCGTCTTCTCGAAAGGCCTCGGAGATCGAGATGGACGGGAACAGGGGGCGCCGGATTTCCCGGCCTTGCTCCTCCAGGATCTCTTCCCGGCAAGCGTCCATCGCCTGGACGATGATGTCATAGGTTACCTTGTCTTCCACGAGAAAGACAATTTTCTCGTGCCGGGGGTATCGGGCTTTGAGGTTCTTCAAGTGGCTCTGGAGGCCTTCGAGGTCAAACCGGTCGCCGACGAGGGGGAACGAGGCTCGAAAGTCTTCGTACGTCTCTTTCTCTTTGCCGTCGGGGTCGTGGCTTAAGGTCCCTTCGAGTTCAAGTCCGTCGGGCCGGATCAGCAGTCGGAGTTCCACGATGCCCGAAGGCGAAGGCGACTCGCCTGCGGACGGGCTTCGTAAGGTTGAAGCCTCGGGCAGGTGTGCCTTCAGAACGGCCAGCCGCTCGAAAACCGCCGTGAGGAGGAGCAGAGGCACGAGGATGATGAACAGGCACATGATGGGCGTCAAGTCCACGTTGGCCGAGTGAACTTCTCGAAGGAACCGACTGTTCCGTCCGAGAGGGGGACTCACGTCGTCTCCTTTCGGGCAGGCTCGAGGGATTCGAGCAGATTGGCTGTTTTCACGCTGTACTCGTCGATTTCGTCGAGGAGCCGGTTCGCCTTGGATTGGAGAATCGAGTGGAACAGCAGGCAGGGGATGGCCACGATGAGCCCAAAGGCGGTCGTGGCCATGGCGATCGAAATGCCCCGGGCGAGCTGCACGGCTTTTTCGCCAGGCTGGGCTCCTGAGATGGCCGAGAACGCGATGATGAGACCGATGATCGTGCCGAGCAGGCCCAGAAGGGTGGCGATGTTGGCCAGCACGACCAGATAGTGCGTTCGCTTCTGGAGCTTGGGCCCCACCTCGAGGGCGGCTTCCTCCATGGCTTTTCGAACTCCGCTCCTTGTCAGCATGTACTGTTTGAGACCCGCCTTGAGGATGGTGGGGAGAGGCGCGTCGTCGCACAAGCCGATGGCCCTCGGAATCTCTCCCTTGAGGAGGTTCGGGCGGATCTGCTCGAAAAGTTTGGCGCCGCTCACGTTGTATTTATAGTACAGGAAATACAGACGCTCCAGAATGATGGCGATCCCAAGACACAGGACGAACAGGATCAAGTACATGAAATTGCCGCCGCTCTGAAACACCTCGATCACGGACAGGGACATACGTTCCTCCCTTGTTGCGCACCCGACTGGCGCAGTCCTGGGTTCTTCTGTTCAAGGCTCCAACGGACTCCCCTCAGGGGGACGGTTTCTTTCCATGTTTTCGAAGGCCTCCCGGTCGATGGGGGCCAGGATTTCAGCCGAGAAATCCTTCCCGCGCCTGTTTTGCCTATATTCGACCGGCGCCATGGGGATGACGAACATGGCCTTGGGTTTCTCGACTTCGCCGAGGATCTCGATTTCCTCCATCCGAATCGATTTCTTGGGGGCCTTGTCCTCCCGTGGGTCGGCTGACTGCGGCGTTGGCGCGGATGCGGTTTTGGCCGGTTCCTTTGTCTGGGAGATTCCAAGCCCGGGCAATCCCGCAAAGACGATCCCGAACGCCACGATCCGGAAGATCGCTCTCCTGGCGGCGCGGCTGCAGCGTCTCGTTGTCGTTCCGCCGTGTCCTGGCCCGCCCCTTGCCGGGCCGAAAGCCGGACCCGGGGCATGCGTCTTGCCTTGCTTCATCGTCTCCTACAGGGACTCCCCATTCAATTTCAATCGCTGGTTTGTTCTTCGAACGTTCCTGGGGCAGACCTTGCTTGCCCTCGAGCCGCCCCAAGCCATGCCTGGAGAAGATCCCTCTGGTGGGTGCCTCCCTTCTCCAGATACCGGCTGAGATAGTTCGTCATGTTCTCTGTGTCTCCTAGATATTCACCATAAATCACCGCGGCATTCAACAGGGCCGGCGCAAAGGCCGGGTCTTTGTGCTCGGCCTCGAGAAAGGCGGACAGGGCCTCCCGGAACGCCTTCCTGTAAGCGTGGACGATCCCGAGGTTGTTCCAGGCCTCGGGCCGGTTCGGCCCCTGGGCGACGGCCTCCAACAGGTCTGCCTCTGCTTCCTGGAGAAGGCCCTTTCGGAGGAAGGCCACGGCCCGGTTGTTCCAATCCTCATACCCAGCCTCCCGGCTCTCGAGGGCCCGGCTGCAGGCTTCGACGGCTTCGTCCAGCCGGTTGTGGGCGAGAAGGACCGCGGCGAGCTTTCGGAGGACTCGGGCACCGGCCTTCGGGTGATCGAGAACCAGGCGGACATGGTCCATCGATTTTTCGGGCGAACCTGCCCGGAAGAGAAGATCGGCGAGTTCCACGTGGGGGTCGAGGAACTGGGGCAGGAGGGAAGCGGCTCGTTCGAAGGAGGCTGCGGCCCCAGAACCGTCTCCGATCCGTGCCTTGACCACGCCCAGCATGTAGTGAGCTCCGGCGTACTCGGGGGAAAGACGGACGAGTTCCTCCAGATGGGCCGAGGCTGACTTGGGGTCTCCCTGTTCGAAATCGAGAACAGCGAGATTCAGGTGAGCGAAGCCGATGTTGGGGTTTTGCTGCAAAGCGATCTCGTATTCACGGCGAGCGGATGCCTTGTCTCCGAGCAGATGGGAAAGCACGGCGAGATTGAAGTGCACCTCGTAAAGGGTGGGCTCCTTCGTCAGAAGCTCGGCAAACGCTTGGACGGCCTCTTCGAGTTTTCGGGTCTCCAGGTTGTCTCCGGGCACGGGTTTCTGGAGCGTCTTGAGGATCTGGTCGAGCCGATCCTGGAAGGTCTTGGCCTTGCCTTTGGAAAAACTGCGGGAAGGACTCCATTCGATGGACCGGACAAGAGAGCGTTTCTCGCTCCAGCGCTCGACCCAGGGCACCGGCGAATCCTCCAGCAGGGAGGGATAGGCCGCCGGGTCCATTGCGGACAGCCGGTCATAGGAGGCGAGCACCCAACGGTTGAGGATTCCCTTTTCTCTGGCTTTCTCCAGGGTCACCCGATAGGCGGCCAGTGCTTTTTCGCGGAAGGGCGAAGCCTGCTGCTCCAGCAGCTCCCTGTAAATGGGAACCTCCTCAGGGGTCAGGTCTCGGGGGACAGGCGACTCCAGGAGACTTCGGGCGAAATCTTCGTAGATCTCTCCAATCCGGAAGGCCGATGCGGTGGAAGATTCGCCGGAGCCGTAGCGAGCCGTCTTTACGTAGCCTTCCACCAGCCGATCCATGAGTTTCTGCTTTCGGGCCAGGTTCGTTTTGAGGGGCTCGACGAGCCGCACGTCCCGGTACTCCTCGAACAGGGGATCGAGGACGCGATACTGGGCCTTGGAGAGAGAAGCCGGGTCCACCGTAAGGGTTGGGTCGCTCTTGATGAGTCGCTCGTAAGTCTCCAGGAAGCGGCGGTAGCCGGCGAGTGCTTCGGACGCAGCCCCCCGCTCTTCGTCCATCTCGGCGAGGGTGTAGACGATCTCCAAGGTGCGGACCGAGTCTTGCGGGTACCGCTTTGCGTAAAGAGCGAAGACTTCCCTCGCCCGGTCCTCTTCGCCCTTGTTGCGAAGCTTCTTGGCCAGCTTGTAGAGGTTTTCCCGGGCCACAGGGTCCTGCGGATCCCTCTGGTACATACGCCCCAGGTGGTCCAGGATCCGGTCCCACTGGCCGGTCTCCTCGTAATAGGGCAGGGGCAGGACCAGGGCGTTGCCCGCGTGCTTGGATTCAGGATACTGGGAAACCATCCTTTCGAGGCAGACTGTGGCCGTCGGCCGGTCGTTGGCTTTCTCGTAACAAAGAGCCGCGTTGAAAAGAGCATCCGGAGCAACCGGACTGTCGGGGGATTCCTCGGCCAGGACGCGGTACTGTTCCGCGGCCTCGGACCATTTTCCCTCCTGCTCGTTTCGACGGGCCACCTCGAAGCGGGCCAAGGCGCGGACTTGCTGGATCCTGCGGCGCTGCTCGTTGCTCAAAGGGAGGTCCCGGTCGAGGATCCGTTCGGTCCAGGCCGCGACTTCGGGGTATTGGCCGGCCGCGAAGTAGGCCTCCACGATCAACATCCAGGCGCGGACGGCCCTGGATCCCGCCGGGTCGGCCTGGAGGATACGCTCGAAAGCGGCCGCCGCCTCCAGGTAGCGGGCCGCGTTGAAGAGGATCTCGCCCTGCTTGAACAGGAACGTGCGGGCCTGTTCGTCCGCGGGATTCTGCTCAACGTAATCCCTGTAAGCGGCCACAAGCGCGTCCAGCTCGACTTGATTGCGGGCCCGGAGCATTTCCAGACATTGGATCCGCCTGAGGGAGGCCTTGCCTCGATATTCGAGGAAGCGCTCCTCCCGGGCCACCTTGTCGTACTCTGCTGCTGCCCGGTCCAGACGGCCGGACTCGAACAAGCATTCGGCGAGTCGGAACCGGTTTTCGTAGGCCGCCTGGTCGTCTGGAAAATAACGGAGGTAGTTCTCGTACAGCTGAATGGCCTTGTCGTACTCTGCCGAATCTTTCCGTTCGCGGGCCTGTCGGTGATGGGCCACGATCTGGCTGGTGAGAATTTCCCGAATCAACGCATCCACCCGAGAACGGAGGTTCGGATCCGGGTTGGCGGCGTCCCAAGGGGTCCCCTGGCCGTACCGGTCCACAAGAGCGGCCTCTCTCGCCTCAGCCTCGGTCGACCGATTCTCCAATCGAAGACTTTCGATGAGGGATTTCTCCACGAAGGGAGCCCGGGCGTCGTTCGGGAAAGCGGTGAGGATCCGTTGATAGGTCTCGATGGCGTCCTGGAACCGCGAGGTCTCCCTTAAATAGTCTCCGAGCTGCAGCGCCAGCTCCACGCCGTAGCCCGGATTGCGGCGTTCCCGCAGGAACGAGTCCAGGGCTCGGGCAGCGCCCTGCTCGGCCAGGATTTTGGCCAAGACCTCGATGGACTCTCGGTACAGATCTCCAGGCTTATTCCGGCTTTGAGAAGAGTTGAGGTCCAGGAGTCTGGCAAAGCGCTCCTGGGCTTGTTCGATGTCCTGTTGGGCGTAAGCGCACCAGCCGAGTTTGAACAAAGCCTTTTCGTAAAGAGGGGTCTCTCCCAGTTCCAGAACCTTCTTGTAATATTGCTCGGCCCGATCGAACTCGTTGAGCTCGAAGTGGTGCTCCCCGAGTCGCAAGTAAGCCTCAGGAGCGAACCGTACCCCGGGAAAGTTGAGCGCGATTTCGCCGAACAGTTCAACCGACCGGTCGAGGTCTCCTTCCTCTCCGTAAGCGTAAGCGAGGTTGTAAAGCACTTCCGGCCTCGACGGGGAATCGGGATACCGGTCGAGGAACTGCTGATACAGGGCCTTGGCCTCACGGAAGTCGTACCGGGGAGCCTCGGGCCGCACCGTCGTGTGGCCGAGCTGAAAGTTGCGGTAGTTCTCCTCGTATTTCTGCATGTCCTTTCGGTGTCGCGCCAGACAGTTCTCGAAGGTGAGGTGGGCGAGGTTGAGCAGGGCGGACTCGAGGACAGAAGGATCCAGGGCTTCTGGCTCGGCGAGAAGGGCTCGGTAGTTTTGTATGGCCCGCTGCCGATTCTGGTCTTCCTGCGCTTCCAGTACAGCCGCGTCGGGCCGACTCCGGCGCATGCCCGCGGCACGCAGCCGTTCGGAGATTTCCTGAGCCCTCTCATCAGCCTGTTTGTAAAGGTCCGCTTCAGGCCCGGTCGGATTTGACGGTTTTGCGGGCAGACAGGAGGCGCCGCAAAGAGCAAGGAGGACCAGAAAGACGGCTTTCGTGGATCTCATGGATTCTCCGGCTCTGCTCCCTCAGGGGGCGCCTGGGCCTTTTCGGCGTCCGGCGCGGACAGATCTTCGGTGATCTCCCGCTGCCTGAGCAGAAGGGAATCTGCAAACATGCGGCGCGAATCCGCTACGAGCCTGCGCAATTCTACGACCCGCTCCCTATGGAACTTGCGGACGTGGCGCTCCAGCGCAGCGAGAAGGAGGCCCCTGAGCTGATCGACCCGTTCCGAAAATCTTGACTCGAAAGACTCGATCGAAAGATCAGGAGCCGAAGCAACGATTTCGGGGCAAGACGCCTCGGCAAGAAGGTACAGGGGAGAACCGTCCCGCAGAATCCTGAGCTCGGCCAGGCTCCTGGCGTAAGCCATCCAGACCCGGAGGCGGACCTGCTCCGTTGGGGACGGGGATGCGCCCGCAAGGGTTTCGATCCTGCTCGACGTGTCCGCGAGACCCATTGCCGTTTCTTCAATGGATCGGCGAAAGGAGAGGAGCTTTTCCAAGATCTTCCTTCGCTCTTCCAGGGAAAACGGCAGATACCTTACAAAGCTTTGAAGCCGGTCGAGAAAGGCTTGGGTCTCCGCCTCCTTGGCGGGCGGGAACAGGATGTCTTCCACAAGGGACCGGTAGAAGGGCACGCCGGTTCGATCCCATTCGTTTCGTTCCGGTTCCTGGGTCAGCCCCCAAAGGGCGGCTGTGCGCAGGATGCGACTTTCAGCGAAAAGGAGGCTGAGCCAGACATCGAGAAGCGCGGGCACCGGCTCACCCAGGGCCAGCACAGGGGGATCCAGGGGAGGAAAGAGCGGGGAAAGAGGGGTGGAGGCGGGTTGAAGCGAGGGCGCCCGTCCGCCTTTTAGCCTCTGGAGCTTGGAGCTCACTCTGTCCAAGGCCTCCTTTGCCTCCAGGAGGCTTCTCACGGGCCCGGGCTGCAAACGTTCTCGAGCCAGGAGCGAGAGCACTTCCTGTCGAAAGCCCTGCAGATCTTCCGGGGCGGCCGGACCGGAATTCGAAAGGGCTGGAGGGCCAGCCGGGTCGAGCAGCAACCGGGAGGCTTCGGTCAACCACTCCTCGGCTTCCCCCCATTTTCCATATTGGGCGATCCTCTGCATCAGGTGGACCTGCACATTGTGGAAAAGCTCGGTCGCGTCCGGATCATCTCTGGCCTCTGAATAGATCCGGGCTGCCTCCATCTGGGCGCGGGCGGTTTCCGTCGGAGACGCCGGCGTTTTCTCGACCGCAAGAAAGTAGGAAATCGCTTTGGCCCTGTCCCCCAGGGCATCGTAGGACCAGGCCAGTCCCATGAGAGCCTCGGGAAGGAAAGGGGAAGAAGGCTGGACTGCCCGGAACCCCTCGGCTGCCTCGGCGTACCGGCCGAGTTGGTAGAGGATCCTGGCCCGGGTGAGCAGGAGGTGGTCCTGAAGAAAAGGAGCAACAGCGGGGGATTCCGACTGGGAGCACAGAGAGTCTAAAAGGGAAAGCGCGTTTTCAGCTTGGCCCTTTTTGTACTCGATTTGAGCGCGGGTGAAACGGGCATAGGGAGATACCGACGACTCCGGCGGAACGGACTCCAGATAGGGTTGCGCCGACAGGTCCTCTCCAAGCCGGTACAGACTCTGCCCGACGACAAAGAGATCTTCTGGAGAGAGGGCTTGCCGTTTGTCCCTTTCCAGGGCTTCGGCCATGGATGCGATGGCCCGAAAGTTTTTCTGGCGGAAGAGAAGGCCGAAAAGCGCCGACTGGGCCGGAGCACGAGTCCGCCCCTCGGAATACCGTTCGAGGTGCCTGCGATAGGCCTGGACCGCGTCCTCCTCGAGGCCCAGAGCCTCCCAGCAACGGGCTTCGAGAAAGGATAGGCTTTCGCCCGAATCGGGTGGCAGGTCTCCTGAGGGGCTCGACGATGAAGAGAGCGCGGGCGGCTCAAAGGCCCAGGCGATGCAGGTGTTGAGGTCGGGTTTGACGAAAGCGTTCTGTTCGACTGCGGCCAGGGGCGATTCGTCCTGGTCGAGGAGGGGGGGGCTCGCAACTCTATTCGTGGACCGCCCGTCCGCTGGCGCTGGCCTGTCATCGGGCCACAGGCTGCCCGGGACCGCAGTGGAAAAAAGACAAAAGGCCGCGAAGGCCGCAAGAGCATAAAAGCCGGCGCGGCCTCGAAGGGTGCGAAAGGAACGCATCATAGGGGAACCGAATCCTGCTGTCCGGGTCCGTGAAGCCCAGGGGCCTTGGTGGAATGGCCTGAACGGTGCGTTGCGGGGTCCTTTTGCATTGCAGACCTCGTCAATGGTTCATACCATCTCCAATCGGGCAAAGCAAGGCCGTTGAAATGAAAGGAATTCCGACCCAGACGGGTTGTCATGGGGATCGGAACGGGCCCCTTGGAAGCCCAAGGGATCAGGAGGCCAGGATTCTGTTCGGGCAACGGTGTGGGAACGGAGCTAATTGACCCATTGCCTCATGGTGTCCGAAAGGACGGGCAGCGACGAAGGCTCTTCTTCGGATTCTTCCTCGGAATAAACCTCGATCCGAGCCTGCAATCCCCCGAGGATTCGGCGGATCTTATGGACGACATGGACGGCCACCAAGCCCGTGAGGACGAAGAAGATGGCGACGGCCGCGCGAAAGGCCTCAGGGTACACAAGAACGGTGACCCCCAGCCAAACGAGCAACAGGCCGGGCGCGAAAGGCATCCAGGACCGGAGGCGTTCGAGGATCTCTTTGCGGCCGGGGACTCTGAGGAATCGCTTTTTGTTCATAGGGTCTTGTCTCCTTTGTTCTCATTATACGTGCAGGGGCCCAGGGGTCAAGATCCCCCATGTCGCCCGAATTGACAGGCAAAATCCGTTGCCAGTACAGTGACCAAGCAGGGAGTTGCCGCAGAGTCTGCCCTTTGGAAGGGCAGAGTCGGGGACTCGGGACTGAAATAGATGCTGCGGAGTTCAGGAGATGAGCCGGGACCTCAAGGCAGAAGTCGGCGGCCCCCAGGAGACGCTCTCGTGGCAGTCCGGATTCTGCGACCTTCTTCTTGACGTCATGACCGATGCGATCAAGATCGTCTCTCGGGACCGTCGGATTCTCTTCGTGAATCGCTCGGCGGCGAGGCTCTTGGATGTTCCCAAAAAAGACCTTGTGGGACTCCGGTGCCATGAGGCGTTCAACGGGTTCCCGGACCCTTGCGACTTCTGCCGTGTCGACGAGGTTTTCGAAAGCGGCAGGGAAAAGAGGTATTCCCTCTGGGTTGAAAAGGGGAGGGAGCGGACTCAGCGATTCCTCGAGTTTTCTTTGTACCCTCTGCGTGACTCGGGCGACTCGGTTCGATGGGTCGCGGAGGTCACCCGGGACTTGACGGAAGTCAGGAAGGCGGCTGACCGCGTTGCCTTCGAAGAAAAACTCGGATTCTTGGGCGACCTCTCCGCGCGTGTCGCCGAGGCCATGAAGAACCCCATGAGCGCCATCCTGACGGCGTCGAAAATCCTGGCTGAAAAGCCCGAGGACCTGACGGCCGAAGAAAAAGGAACTCTAGCCGGCATCGTGCGCGAGCAGGGAGCCCGCCTCCAAGGGCTTCTCCGCGACCTGCTCTCAATCGGCTCTAGGCGACCTCCCGCAAGGGAATTCTTCGACCCGGCCGACCTTGCCGACGAGGTTGTGTCCGCGATCCGAAACAGCCCGGCCTGGCCGGAAGGAGTCGAGTGCGAGGTGGATTCTCTTCCCAGGGGGAAACGGGTGTTCGCCGATCCCGAGCGAGTCCGCCAGGCCCTTTGGCACATTTTGGAAAACGCCCTCGAAGCCGCGGGAAGCAAGGGAAGGGTGGCGATCCGCCTGGCTCTGGAAAACGACGCGGTCCGGTGGCTCATCACGGACTCGGGGCCGGGTATACCGGCGGAGCATCTCCCCCTGATTTTCGACCCTTTTTGGTCATCGAAAAAGGATAAGCGGGGGCTCGGGCTCACCCTCGCAAAGAGCATCGTAGAAATGCACGGCGGAGACGTGGAAGTCCGGAGTGGCCCGGGAAAGGGCACGACGGTCTCAGTGCGTCTCCCCTTGGCGAAATGAATCCGCCATGGCGAAAATCCTGCTCGTGGACAGCGATGCCTCGGTGAGAACCAGCGTGGGGCTTCTTTTGCGAAAAAGGGGATACGAGGTCCACGAGGCCGAGAGTGAAGAGGAGGCCCTGGAGCATCTTCGGAAGGACCGACTGGATCTGGTTTTGACGGAGCTGTCTTTCGGGGACCGGCTGGTCGGCATGAAGATCCTGGAATGGGTCAAGGCTCAGGGGGCGGCGACGGACGTCATCGTCCTCACGGGGCAGAGGGGCA
>Ga0315298_1000032_pt1 | contig 254126 bp, 264 predicted proteins | sample WHS_1_MG_FD_203077 | JGI IMG/M metagenome (GOLD analysis project Ga0315298, IMG submission 203077) | Extremophilic microbial mat communities from Washburn Hot Springs, YNP, Wyoming, USA - WHS_1_MG | ecosystem: Environmental > Aquatic > Thermal springs > Hot (42-90C) | place: USA: Wyoming... | reverse complement strand
CAAGTCTGCTAGATGGGTTGAAAAGGGGGGGGGGGCGCTGCAACTCCTCATCAAGCAGCAAATATAATGCTGTAACTACCGTATAGGGTTAGATGCTTTCCAACTATTCTCGTCGCGGTCTTGATTACTAAGCCGTTCTCAGCAATGCCATATGATATGATTCTCCTTATGTGATTCATCCTCCAGCTTCCTTATCGTGATTAAGCCCACCGGCTCAATATATCTTCTCTCCAGCATGAGGTTGAGTAAACCAAGAACCAATGTCTCCTCGTCGTGAAGCCCCTCATCTATGAGGAGTAGGTGCAGCCCACCACTATCCCTGCCGCTTCCAACCAGATCTCCAGGCATATCCACCTACCCTCTTGATCAAGGATAGCAGACCCCTGAAGCGGTCAACCAAGCCCTTCGCACCCGCAACACCCTTCAAAACATTCTGCTTCACGGTATATGCGTCAAGAAACTCCTACCTTCTCCCGCCGAGCGCATCAACCCTCCAACCCTCTAAGCCACCTCAACCTCAACCTCTAGGGGCGGCCTATCGACAGCAACATAGAGTGCGTTGCAGTTACCCGTTGATGAGGCGGTGCAGAGTATCTGCTGCGCGGAGATGTCGAAGCCTGAGGTATCCTTAAGATACCTAGTGTCCGATTTAGTGTCAGATTCACGCAAGAAAAAAATTTTTTCAACAAAAACCCGACACCAAATCTAACACTAATCTACCTTCAGGAGCTATCATCACTCTAGCAAAGGCTAACAAGCTAGAGGCTTCCGATAAGAGATCGATTTGCATTATTGGCTGGTAAGCGGGGAAAGTGGAGCCCCTCCTTGAAGTAGATCTTCAGCCATTCATACACTTGCCGTCTCTCCACGCAATCAAGCTCTTCAAAACCAGATAACCGAAGAAGAATCAAACCTCCGTATGAACCTCAATACCAAGACTCGAAGCTAACTCAAAGGCATCTTCATCGGCATAAGGCGTCACCACAACCAACCTATCCGGAACCCTACCACCCCTCCTCTCATAAAAAGCAGCCTTACGCCTAAACAAAGAAATATCAGAACGTCTCACATGAGAAGCAACCTCAATCAACAGAACCTTACCATCACTCACAGCAACATCAACCTCAACGTCACTAGGATGCCCATACACAGACCCCTCCTCATCAAACCCCCTCCACCTCTCAACCCTAACACCAAAATCCCTCTCCAAAACACCCCTCAAACCCTCCCTAAACGCCTCCTCAGCCATCAAACCCCACCTCGCACCCAAAGCAGAAATATGCCTATTAACAGCATCAAACCCCCTAGCCATATCCCCTCTCAACCTAACGAGCTCCTCTGAATGCTTCGCTAACAGCTCATCGTGTCTAGCAAACCCCTTAACCATGTCCTCTCTAAGCCTAGTGATCTCCTCAGAATGCTTAGCTAGTAGCTCATCGTGTCTAGCGAAGCCTTTAACCATATCTTCCCTAAGTCTACTGATCTCTTCATCGTGCCTCTTGAACCCAGCAACCATATCCTCCCTAAGCCTAGCAATCTCCTCAGAATGCTTAGCTAACAGCTCATCGTGTCTAGCAAACCCCTTAACCATATCCTCCCTGAGCCTACTGATCTCTTCATCGTGCCTTTTGAACCCAGCAATCATGTCCTCTCTAAGCCTAGTGATCTCCTCAGAATGCTTAGCTAGTAGCTCATCGTGTCTAGCGAAGCCTTTAATCATATCTTCCCTAAGCCTAGCAATCTCCGCATAATGCTTATCCATCCTCTTCAAAAGCTTAGAAAATACGCCATCATACTTATCAAACCGCTTCAGAACTTCGCCTAAACCTATCAAACCCGCTACAGTGTACCTAAACTCCTCATCCTCCTTCAGCAGCCTGATTAAACTCTTCTTCAACCTAGCGGAGGTCTCCAAACTACAGATAGATGACACGTCCCACATCTTATAAACCTAGCGATGATGACACAAACCGTGCCAAAGAAAGATAACCAAATCCAACTAGACCAATCCAAGAGAAGTCGCCCTCTTCTCTACACTACCAGTCTAAGAAGTTCGATTACTATTCTCTTAATTCTCTTATTTAACCAGCTATCTACGTGACCAAAGCGAAGACGCTCTTGAAAACCACACACTATAAAAAACGCAAAGCGCTATATAACCTAGATAAAGAAGCTTTATTTAACCAACAAAACCAAACTAAGATGAGAGAATTGGTAGAAAAAGTTCTGATGGAAGACATGACTTGGAAGGAGATAGAAGAAGCCATAAAGGCGGGTAAAGACACAGCAATAGTCGTAGCATCCTCAATAGAGCAGCACGGACCCCACCTACCCACATCAACAGACACAACACTAGGCTACGCATTAGCAGAAGCCTGTGCAAAAAAACTCGGAAACGCTCTAGTAGCACCAGTAATAAGACCAGGACTATCAGAGCACCACATAGGATTCCCAGGCACGATCACCCTATCAATAGACACCTTCGTCAACATACTATACGACTACTGCGAAAGCCTAGTTGAATCAGGCTTCAAGAACATCATCATACTATCCTCACACGGAGGCAACTCAGACACCATAATAACCTACACACCGAGAATAGCCAAAATCTTCATAGACAAAGCCAAGATCTTCGCCATACCCACAGACCGCTACATAAACGCAAGCACAGACTACCTATCGAAGAAAGGCATAAGCAGAGTAAAAGCAGGTGTCCACGCAGGTTACGCAGAAACCTCGATGATGCTCCACGTAAAACCTCAGACAACAAGAATGGATTTAGCAGTAGAGGGGCTAGCGGATGAAGAATTCTACAAGCCAGAGCGCCTCAAAATCTCACAGCTAGAGAGCTTCACCTACGGGCTGAAAAAGATGACTCCAGTAGGCATCCTAGGCGACCCAAGAGGCGCCTCAGCAGAAGTCGGCAAAAAACTACTTGAAGTCACAGCAGAAAAACTCGCAGAAGAAATCAAATCATTCGTAAAGCCATCCGAAAAGAAAGGCGCACGTAAAAAGAAGGCTTCCTAAGCTCTGCCATAGATCTGCCTCCTGTAAGGATCAAGGATATCCCTCAGCCCATCACCCATCATATTTATTGCCAACACTATCAGCATAAGTACCAGCCCAGGTAAAGTAGCGTACCACCAAGCCCTCTCCAGATAGAGCCTACCCTCAGCCAACATGTAACCAAGCGAAGGCGTAGGTGGCTGGATACCCAAACCTAAGAAGCTCAACCCAGCCTCAAGCACTATAACAGTAGCGACATTCAAAGTTGCGACCACGATTATAGTGGGAAGCGCGTTGAGAAAGATGCATCTAAAGAGTATGCCCAAATCCCCCACACCAAGAGCACGTGCAGCCTCAACGAACTCCTTCTCTTTCAGAGAAAGGGTTTCACCTCTAACGGTCCTAGCGTAAACCATCCATTGGGTTAAACCAATGACCAGCACAAGATTCGTAAACCCAACCCCAAGCACCGCTATCACCGCTATCGCCAGAAGAATCACAGGTATGGAGAGCATAATATCCGTAACCCTCATGATGATATGATCCAAGACCCCACCATAATACCCAGATACCAGACCAAGAGATACACCGATAAGCCCAGATATGAATACTGCTAAAACACCAAGAATAAGCGAAACCCTTATCCCATAAAGTATCCTGCTAAAGATATCCCTACCAAGATGATCAGTTCCAAGCAGATAATCAGAGGATCTGTCAACGAAGGTAGGTGGTCTGAGCCTATCTGCGAGACTTTGCTGAAGCGGGTCTTTCTGCGCTAGCCAAGGTGCTAGAAGCGAAGCCCCGATTATAGCTATGAGGATGATGATTCCTATCAGAAAAAGCGGTGTTTTCTTTATACTCGCAAGCAGCAGACTAGGCATAATCACCCATACCCTATCCTAGGATCAAGATACGTATACACAACATCAACTACAAGGTTAGCAAGCACCACGATAACAGAAACGACAAAGACCACCGCCTGAACCACAGGAAAATCTCTGGCGTAAATAGCGGTTATAGCAAGCCAACCTACACCAGGATAAGCGAAGATCTGCTCAGTAATCACAGCACCACCCATCAAAGCAGCAACCTGAAGACCAAGAACTGTAACCACGGGTATAAGCGCTGTTCTCAAAGCGTGGCGTATAACGACTGTGCTATACTTCAACCCCTTAGCCCTAGCGGTTCTAACATAATCTCTATTCAATGTCTCCAGCATACTTGAACGAGTAAGCCTAGCGAGTGAAGCAAGAAGAAAAGAACTCAAAGTGATAGCTGGCATAATTAGATGCGCAGGTGTGCCTATACCAGATATCGGAAGGACTCGAAGCTGCACCCCCAAAAAAAGTATGAGCAGTATACCAAGCCAGAAGCTAGGTATAGACTGCCCGACAAATGTGAATGTCATCCCAGCGTAATCGATCACCGAGTTATGCTTAAGCGCAGATACGATCCCTATAGGTATAGCTATTGCCACAGCCAAAAGAACCGTAACAACTGTGAGAATCAGCGTGTTAGGTAACCTCTCCAGCACAAGTTCCATAGCTGGGACACTATTCCTTATAGAAACCCCAAAGTCTCCTCTCAAAGCATTACTTAAGAAAATAAAATATTGAATATGTAGTGGCTGATCTAAACCTAACGCGTGTCTAAGCGCAGCCCTGGACTCTGGTGTTGCTTCCAGCCCAAGCATAAGATCAACTGGGTCACCTGAAAGCCTAGAGATGACGAAGATGATAGCTGTCACACCGACGATGACTATTATGGCTGAAAGCAACCGCTTAGCAATGTAGCGCCAGATATTCACCCTAGCCAACGCTCAGCGCACACATACCCACATGTACGATGCTTGTAACCTTTTCTACCTTGCTTCGTACCCCAGAATAAGCTCATCAGGCCTAGGCTGCCAAACTACCTTAGAGTTCACACCATAGATATCTACGTGTTGATAGAGGAAGATGTAGGGCGCCTCTTCGAATATCAAGTCCAATGCCTGCCTAAGGATCGCATTGTGCTTCTCTAGGTCTGGATTGTCAAACGCTTGATCTATCAGAGCATCTAACTTAGCATTGCTGTACCAAGAGAATGGTCTATTACTATGTAGCAGAGAGTTAATCGATTGGAGCACGTTAAAGGTGTTGTTACCCCAAGCAGCATAAGCTAAGCTCCGAATCTTATGCTCCTGCGTACCCTTGGCCCACACACCAAATTCAGGCGTGTAAAGTGTTGTCTTAATGCCCACTGCATTCAGCATGCCGGCAATTGCCTCCGCAGCAGCCTCAGCTCCAAGCCACCTTCCCCTAGCGACCTCCATTTCTATCTCGAACCCATCCTTGTATCCCGCATCTGCAAGAAGCTGCTTAGCCTTCGCAGGATTATACTCATAGAACTTGGTGTTAGGATCATAAGGTGCGAAGAACGAGGGGCAGAGTGTGGATATCCTCTTAGCATAACCTTGAAAGATATGCTGTATTATGGAGTTCACGTCAACAGCGTAATTCAACGCCTGCCTAATCCTAGGATCACGAAGCTTCTCATTGGTCTCAGTATTCATCATCACAAACGCCACTCTAACGCTCGGAACCGTACGTATATCGATATTAGGCTCAGCGTCAAGGGCACCAGCTTGATCAGGTGGAACATTCGTTATAATATCTACATTACCTACTCTAAGCTCAGCAACCCTAGTTGCAGCCTCAGGTATAGGTCTAAAGACCACCTCATCTATAGCAGCTGGACCACCCCAGTAATCTGCCTTCTTCACTAGAGTAAGGTGATCTCCCTTTATCCACTCCTTCAGAGTATATGGACCAGTACCAACCGGCTTCGTTGCAAGAATATCAAACCCATTCTCCTCGACATACTTCTTCGGTATAACTAGCTTGTTTCTAAGTATGCGCAGCAGAAGTGGATCAGATTGCTTCATCTTTATCCTTATTCGATAGCTATCCAGCACCTCAACATCTTGCACTGTCAAGTAGTCACGCGCTAAGACCGTAGGTTTAGCATTAGGGATCAGCGGAGGAGTAGTCATTCTGCGTATGTTAAACGCAGCAACTTCGGCATTAAACTCCTCTCCATTACTGAATTTAACACCCCGCCTCAGCTCAAGATCCAAAGTCCTCGGGTCCTGATAGGTCCACGAAGTCGCTAACTTAGGGACAAGCTTTCCTTCCCTATCAACTTCCAAGAAGCTGTCATAAACGTGGAAGAGCACCACAAACGTAGGTGTCTCACTTTGCATATCAGGGTCCATCGTAGTAGGGTCCACACCTTGAGCTACTGTTAACCTAGGTCTAGCTACTGGCGTGGCAGTCTGCGTGATTGTTACCGTCGCCGTCTGCGTAACGGTCGTAGTCTGCATCACAGTAGAAGGTGCTGTTATAGTCTGTGTTACAGTAGTAGCAGGCGCAGTAACTGTCTGGGTGACCGTTCGAGCTGCTTCGGTTTGAGTTACGGTTCTAATAACCTCGCGTATCTCAGGTGATCTGAGATAATATCCTGCTGCTGAACCTACAACCAGTCCTGCTAAAGTGCCTCCGACGATCTTAAGAAATGATCTTCTATCGGGTTTTCTAGACTCTGAACTGGACATATCTTATATCAGCCCATTATACAAATATTGGTTATATAAATCTTTTACCTTCAGATAAGATTAAAACCGGCTTTGCAATTTGATAAATATCATCTTACGCATTCAAGTAGATCTAAAAGCTTTAAATTCTGCCTCAATCTTCTAGGTTGAGGCACAAAAGTACACAGATGTGGTGTTATATTTGGGTGATCTTCTAGCTGTTAAGGGTCTCAAAACATACTTCCTAACCACGCCTAAACCCATTAGAGCTGTCGATGATGTGAGCTTCTCTATTAAGCAGGGTGAGACACTCGGGTTAGTGGGTGAATCAGGCTCTGGCAAGACTATGACCGCCCTCTCTATTCTCCGTCTCTTACCAAACTTCGCAAAGATAATTCAAGGTGAAATCCTCTTCAATGGTAAGGATCTTGTAAAAGTTACCGAAGAAGAGATCCGTGAGATCAGAGGAAATAAGATCTCTATGATATTCCAAGATCCTATGACGTCTCTTAATCCCGTCTATACCGTCGGTTTCCAAATCTCTGAAGCGATTCTAGCGCATAAAAAGATGAGGAGAAGCGAAGTCTATCGACGCGTTCTAGAATTAATGGAGCTGGTTGGGATTCCCTCTTCTGAAAAAAGAATGAAAGACTTTCCACACGAATTCTCAGGCGGTATGCGGCAGAGAATCATGATCGCGATGGCTTTAGCCTGTAACCCCCAGCTTCTAATAGCTGATGAACCTACAACGGCGTTAGATGTCACTATTCAAGCACAGGTTCTTGAATTGATGAAGGAACTAAGAGCGAAGATAGGCACAAGCATACTTTTGATTACACACGACCTAGGGGTGATTGCTGAGATGTGTAATAAAGTAGCTGTGATGTATGCTGGACAGATAGTAGAGTACGCTGATGTGCACAGTATCTTTAAGAGACCAACACACCCCTACACAATCGGTTTACTAAAGTCACTACCAGGCTTAAATGTTGGCTTAGGAAAGAAGCTTTATTCCATCGAAGGTGTAGTGCCTGACATGATAAACGTGCCATCAGGTTGCCGTTTTCACCCGAGGTGTAAAGAGGCGATGGATCGATGCAGATCGGAGGTGCCGCTCTTCTACAGTGTAAAATCTGGGCACTATACTAGGTGCTTCTTATACAGTGACCTAGAATGCAAGGTAGACGTGTATTAGTAGAAACAGTTGATCTGGTAAAACATTTCCCCATGTCCTCAGGTCTATTGGGGAGAGCAAGGAGTGCCGTGAAGGCGGTCGACGGTGTGAGCATAAGGGTGTATAAAGGGGAGACTTTGGGTGTTGTAGGGGAATCTGGCTGCGGCAAATCTACACTAGGTAGATTGATCATAAAACTTCTTGAGCCTACTAGAGGCAGTGTAAAATTCGATGGCATAGATATAACAAAGATACCTACCAAGCAGTTTAGACCATATCGGAGGAGGATGCAGATAATCTTCCAAGACCCATATGCTTCACTAAACCCAAGGTTAACTGTAAGCGGTATAATAGGTGAAGCCTTCAAAGTGCATGAAATAGTATCCTCAAAGCAGGAGCAGAAGGCACGCATAAAAGAGCTACTAACAACAGTAGGTTTAGCACCAGAGCACGCTGACCGCTACCCACACGAGTTTTCTGGAGGTCAGAGGCAGAGGATAGGAATAGCTAGAGCACTCGCTGTCAACCCAGAGTTTATAGTCGCAGATGAACCTATTTCAGCGCTTGATGTTAGCATAAGGGCGCAGATTCTAAATCTGATGGTTGATCTGCAGCAGAAGTTTGGGCTAACATACCTCTTTATAGCACACGACCTTAGTGTAATAAAGCATATCTCAGATAGAGTTGCTGTAATGTATCTTGGTCGAATCGTTGAGTTAGCAGAAAAGAACGAGCTCTTCTCCAAGCCTCTCCATCCCTATACACAAGCCTTGTTATCTTCAGTCCCCATACCTGATCCAGAGGCAAAGAGAGATAGATTAATTCTGAAAGGTGAAGTGCCCTCGCCCCTTAATCCGCCGAGCGGCTGCAGATTCCACCCAAGGTGTAGATATGCTAAAGATCTCTGCTCAAGTGCTGCTCCAGAGTTTAGAGAAGTTCTTGACGGGCACTTTGTAGAATGTCACTTTGCTCCTGATCCAGGTTAATAGGATGCCAATATTTTCAAATAGTATGCTGCTCTATGGTAGAATAGGTGAGCAGAAATCTGGCTGCAGCCCAATTTAGACGCTTTGCAGAAGAAGTAGTTACGCTGATTGGAAAGAGGGTTGCCGTTACAACTACATATAACAAAACCTACGAAGGAGACCTAATTGGTGTAGATGAGCACCTAAACATCATACTAAACAATGTTAGCGGTGTCAGGGAAAGAATCTTTAAGATAGTCTTAAACGGGATATTCGTTCAGGAAGTCTGCCTAGTAGAGAAACCCTTCGACCTAAAGGCTCTGGCGGATAGGCTCAGCAAAGTCTTTCCAGGAAATGTCAAGTTAAGGGAAGATATAGGCGCCATAATCGTGATGGAGAGGATAAAAGTTACACCAGGAGGAGTAGAAGGGACAGGATTAGCTGCTGAAAAGGTCAAAGAAGTCTACGAGAAATTCGTAAAAGAAGTGAAGCCGCAACAACCTTAAGGCAGCTGAGGCCGCTAACCCCCTTGAGCAGAGGATGCTTCGAAGTCAAGGCAACCGACCTCCTAGGTAGAGTAGGTAGGCTCTATACAAAGAGCGGAGTGCTAGATACACCAGCCCTCCTCCCAGTAGTTCACCCTCTTGACCAAGAGATTGACTTGGAGGTGATTAGGAGGATCGGGTTTAAGGCTGTGATGACCAACGCCTACATCACACTTAAGCGTATAGGCGAAGAGGCATCGAGAAGAGGTATCCACTCTATCATAGGCTTCGATGGCATAGTTATGACAGACTCAGGGGGATATCAGGTGCTTGAGTATGGTGAATTAGATGTTAAACCAGCTGGGATGGTCCTCTTTCAGGAAGAGATCGGCTCAGATATAGCAATAGTGCTAGACCGACCAACAGGCTTCAGCAGAAACAGAGCCTTCGCTGAGCAGACCGTTAAAGAAACGCTCAAAGCAGCCCAAGAAACCATTGATACAAAGAAGAGGGGCGATATTCTTTGGGTAGGGCCTATTCAAGGAGGTTTGTTTGCAGATCTAGTTGTTGAAAGTGCAAGAAAAATATCCTCTCTGCCCTTTAACCTACACGCGTTAGGCAGCCCGACGGAGGTGATGAAATCATACTACTTTAAACAACTAGTCAAGATGATTGTGGCGGCTAAAACAAACATACCCCTAGATAGACCTCTTCACCTATTTGGAGCAGGTCACCCTCTAACGATGCCCTTAGCAGTAGCCTTAGGTTGTGACCTTTTTGATTCAGCCTCATACATCCTTTATGCTAAAGACGACCGTTACCTAACACCCACAGGAACCCTTAAACTCGATGAATTAGTTGAATTAACCTGCACCTGCCCAATATGCACACAACACACGTTAAGCGAAATAAGAGCCTTAGAAAGAGCTGAGCGCATCAAGCAGCTAGCGATCCACAACCTCTACCTTCTGCAATCTGAGCTCAAACAGATCAGACAAGCCATAATAGAAGGTAGGCTCTGGGAGACCGTAGCAATCAAGGCTAGAAGCCACCCTAGGCTCTGGTCAGCATATGAAGATTTCACAAAACACACCAAGCTACTTGAAGACGGCACACCCCTATACAAAAGCAGAGCCATCTACATATACACGAAAGAAGATCTAAAGAGACCAGAAGTATATAGAGCTGTAGCGAAGATCAAAAAAGACTACAACCCAAGTAGTAAAGGCGTCCTGATAATATTCTCCTTACCTAGCGAAGAAAGGCTACTAGCAACACCTTTCTGCAAACGTTTCATTGAAGGAGAGATGGAAGACCAGCAATTGCTCTACATATCTCCCGTCTATAGGCTAATACCAGCGGAGTTATCGGAGATCTACCCTCTTTCTCAAACACTCTACCCAAGTAGCATACATAGAACCTTATCCACCAGAATCCTACACAGAGAAATCAGGAGATTGATAGAAGAAGGCGGATACAAGCAAATTATAATGGTCTGCTTAAACGAACACCTGCATACCAAACTAGCGACTTTATCTCGCAGACTAAACATTAAGCTACTTGACTACTGTAAGCGTGGCACATCGGGGCAGATAGAAGCTGCTGAAGAAGTACAGCGCCTGATCTCTGGCGCATCCTAGGTGTAGATCGATTCACCAGCCTTGCTCGTCTTTGCTTGAGCCTTCTGCAGCTCAGATTCTATGATCTCCGCGCCCCTCAGAAGCGTTGACACATCGACTTCAAAGCCATAGTACTTTGACAACACATCAACAGCTGTGGCGGTAGCTCTTGGATCCATACGCTCGGTAGACGCATACGCCAATATGGCGAAGGCGGGGAAGCTTCTTGCCTCAAAGTAGTTTAGAAGAATCGCAACAGGTCCGACTATGATATGGTCGTCTTCTAAGACTTTTGCCTTCTCCAGCTCCCCTGTTGGTTTATAGCTGGAAGTGTAGGCTATGCGGTAGGTTGAATCATCATATCTTAGATTTGAATCAAGTCCGCCTACAAGCGCAACCTCCTTGAAGCCGGATTGTGTAACCCACTCCCCTATGGCTCTGAAGAACTCCACCTCAGAATCCTTATATGGAGGCGCTTCCACCTTCAATATAGCGAATGAACCCTTTCTGAAGACCTCGTAAGGTGTGACTAACCTGCTCTGGGATGTTGAGGAGATAGGCGCAATAAGATCTGAGTCAAATATGACCGCCTTCTCAGCAATAAGCTTCTGGATAAGATACTTTACCGTCCAGTACCCGGTAGCACCTATGCCGTGGAAGCCAGTGATTAGGCTGCATCCATCGAAGCGGGCATTCATCGGAAATGCTCTTAATATCAATCCACCACCCTCTGGCGAAAGACTTAACTTACCACCTATTCAAAAAGATGCCTATAAAAGGTAATCTAAAGATGGAAGTAAGAGTCCTCGGCTCAGCAAGGGAAGTGGGAAGATCAGCCGTGCTCCTTAAGAGTAGCAACACAAACCTGCTCTTCGACTTCGGAGTCCTGATGCAGAAAGAGATAGGTTTCCCAGTACATGTACAGCCCAAAGACGTAGATGCTATTCTCTTGAGCCACGCACATCTAGATCACTCAGGTGCTCTGCCCCTCTTTTACTTAAGCAACGGCCCAAAGATCTACACTACAAAGCTCACATTAGAGCTCTCAAAGCTTCTTATAGAGGATCTGCTTAGGGTTTCAGGCTTCTACCTCCCCTTCGAGTACCTAGACCTGCTGGAGATGATGAGGAAGACCATGACCATAAACCCTAATGATAAAGTGAAGATCTCCTCGTTCGAAGCGACTTTCCATGATGCAGGACACATCCCAGGCTCATCATCCATACTAGTAGAGGGAGAAGGGAAACGCATCCTCTATACAGGAGACCTAAACGATGAAGACACTCAGCTCTTAAGAGGAGCTGAGTACGAAATAGGCGAACTCGATCTCATGATAACCGAGAGCACATATGCAACCGAAGACCATCCTCCAAGGAGCGAGGTTGAGAAGAGCTTCGTAGACTACGCAAAGGAGGTTGTTGAACGCGGTGGCACACTATTTGTGCCAGCCTTCTCTGTGGGGCGTGCGCAGGAAATAGCCTGCGTACTAAGCTCACACAGGTTCCCTTACCCAACATACATGGACGGCATGGCTCTCAAGACCAACGAAATCCTATTTAGGTACCCAGAGTATCTGCGGGATCCAAAAGCCTTTAGGAAGGCGATAAACAGCGTAGAAGTAGTAACATCGTGGAAGCAGAGGAAAAAGATTATCGACGCACCTTCAGTCATAATCTCCCCTGCGGGTATGCTAGTAGGTGGAGCCGCTGTCTTCTACAACCAGCAGATAGCACAAAGAGAGAAGAACGCTATATCGATAGTTGCTTATCAAATTCAGGGAACCCCTGGGAGAACCCTGCTTGAAAAAGGTCTAGCTTTAGTAAACGGTAAACCCACCAAGGTGAAGGCTGAGATAAAGAGATTCGACTTCTCATCCCACAGCGGCAAAAGCGGGTTAATGAATCTAATGCGTAAAGTCAGAGGCAACCCTAAGATCCTCATGGTTCATGGTGAAGAACAGTCTTGTCTGTCTTTCGCAAAAGCTGTCAAAGAAACTTTTGGGTTTGATGCATATGCACCTAAGCCGGGTGAATCTTTTCACATTTAGGGAATCAACCCTAAATACTCCTTCAAGACATACTCCTAGGCGAACTTGTCCAAACCTTCAGAAGAAGAATGGTCTAAGACTGAGTCTCTAGCATCTAGAACTTGGAGTAGAATCAAGATAGGCAAGGAGGCTATAATATCCCTAATAATCTTTGGCGTCGCCTGGCAGATCGTATCATTCTTCACCCCCTCTTACATCGTGCCTGGTTGGCAGGTTATTTTCGGTAAGATGCTCACTCTGCAGCCGAATCAGATCTATGTCACGGTTGGAAGGGTTATCCTCTCGTTGGTTGTCTCATTCGCATTGGGTGTGCTTGGTGCTGTAATCATGTACCTCTCCAAGAAGCTCGAGAACTACATATCTCCTCTAGTGAAGCTGATTATGGCTGTACCAGTAATATGTTGGATACTCTTCGCAGTATTATGGTTTAGCGCTGTAGAGTTTAGAATATTCTTCATATTGGTCATAGTCTGCTGCCCTGTCTTCTTAATAGATATACTTGATGCACTAAAGGGCGTGCCTAAAGACCTCAGAGATATGATACTATCATTCAGACCGACTAAGACGCAGTATATACGAAAGCTTCTCCTCCCAGCTATCGTGCCAGCAGTCCTCACAAGCTGGAAGATCAACCTAAGTCTAGCGATCAGAGTGGTTACGATAGCTGAGCTAGTTGGTGCGGTCTCAGGCATAGGTTTCGCGCTCAATATCGCTCAAGCGAACTTTTCAGTCGCCGAGGTCTTCGCTTGGACTATCGTCTTAATAATCATACTTCTCGCAGCTCAAGTTCCTGTTTCTTGGGTTGAATCTAAGGCTCTTAGGTGGCGCATCTAAATGGCTATTATCCGCGTCGATGCTTTAAGGAAGATCTATGCTCAAGCAAACACTTCAGCTAAGGTTATGGCGATAGACAACCTTACATTCGATATTGAAGAGCATGAGATCACTTCGATAGTCGGTCAGACAGGATGCGGCAAATCAACATTCCTCAATATACTCATGGGTTTAGAGAAGCCGACTTCAGGTAGGCTGATAGTTGATGGCGTAGCACCATACGAAGACTTCAACAGCCTAAGGGGGAAGATGGGGATAGTCTTCCAGCAAGATAGGCTCCTACCATGGCGGCGAGCCATAGATAACGCGAAGATCGGGCTTGAAGTGCTAGCTTACCCGCCTGAGGAGCAGATTAAACGTGCTACAGAGTGGCTTAGCAAACTCGGTTTAGCAAACTTTCTAAACGCTTATCCCAGCGAGCTATCAGGAGGTATGAGGCAGAGAGTAGCGTTAGCTCGGGCACTCTGCATAGATCCAAAGATCATACTGCTTGATGAAGCATTCGGGCACCTTGATGAAGTCACCGCCAGAAAGCTCCGTAAAGACTTCTTAGAACTTGTGTACTCGACTAAGAAAACCGCCGTATTCGTAACCCACCAGCTAGATGAAGCAATAGAGATAGGTGACAGGATCATCGTCTTCGGCAAACCAGCCAAAGTGCTCGCAGAAATAAGAGTTGATCCGTCGATAAAAGAGGATCAATCTAAGATTCAGAAAATGAGGCAAGAGATTCAACAGATATTAGATAGAAACTAGGCTAATTTAAAATAAATAGATTTCAAAGCTCGAATAATTCTAAAATCGATATCTTTAAACCACCTTCCTCTAATCCAATTTGGGAGGGAGAAAAAGATCTAAAGTATGTTAGACCGTAACTATAATCCCACAGATCTTATGCTGCTGAAGAAGGTTTGCTCAGGCTACGGTGTAGAAGTGAACATAGCAGGGTTAGCTAAAAAAGTGAAAAAGCATAAGAAGACGATTAGAAACCGAGTTACCTCTCTTCTAAAATATGGTGTTGTAGATAGACCAGTCTTTCCCTTCAAATTACTCTTTAAAGAGTATCCCCTTTTGGTAATCTCTTATGCAGATCTACCATACGATGAGAAAACAGTAGAATGGTTAAAGAATGATAAGAATGTATTCGCAGCCTACAGGGTTAGGGAGGGTGAGAGCAATACTGTGATCTTCGAGTTCCATAAGGATATCTGGGACTATCATCTCTGGAGGGAGAAGATAGCGGCTGAGGGTAAGATACCTGAGAGGAGTAAAAGAGCGCCTTCACACAACTACTACTTTTCGAATAAAGCGATATTCAAATATGAGCCAAGCACACCCATGCAGCTGATCGAAAAAGAATACGAAGAAAAGGGATCTGTCGAAGTTAATGGCTATGAGCTCGATGGAGTAGCGATTGAAGTCTTAAAGCAGCTCTTGAGAGGAGAAGGTGTTAGGATCAACGAAACCCTTCTAGCAAAGGAGCTTGGTCTGAGTAGAAAGGTTGTCATCAATAAGTTAGCTAAGATGCAGAACGAAGGAATAATCTTGAACCCTCTATGCAGATTCCCCCACTTCTTCGTTCCACCTAACTATCTTCTTGTGCTAGCCTTGGTTGAAGTCAGAATGTCTTTAGATAATGTGATGCAGCAGATCAAAGAGGACCCCCACGTTACTTTAGCCTACCGTATAAGCGAGGGAAGATATAATCTGCTCCTATTCGGATGCTACAAAAGCGTAGAAGAGTACTTGAGGTGGGAGGACCTTTATAGCCAAAGGAACCCAGGTTGCTTCGGTTCGATAAAGATAAGCTTCCTTTCACCCAAGATGACTATACACATAGATCAGCAGAAGGTTTCACTTGGCATAATAGAGGAGAAGCTTAAAAATGTTAGTGGTAGCTAAACAATCTCGCTTTTCAGACCTCAACTTTCACAATAAACACGACTGTTCACCCAATCCTCTGACGCAAAACATCAACCAATAATACATTTGGAATACACTCTACAGTCGGTTTGCGATATGGCGGCACCGACATTCAAGATAGGAAGGATAATTAGTTAGTTTATTTCTGCCCGAAGCCGTTTGGTAATGCTAGGGCGAAAACCTCATGTGTGCGATTTGACCAGCTTCCTTGATCCATTATTACCTCAAACTCTCCCCAAATAGGGTAGCCTCCATCTCTCCAGTAGTCGCTGTTTTCAAGCTCAGCTCCTACCCAAATTATCTTATAGTGCCAGACTTCTCCTGAGCCCCCTGGCACACGCCCGTTCCACTCATTTGTAAGCCAGGCGTCTGGGGTCCAAGGTGCACCATGGAACCTAGCGTCATCCCACGCCTTGCTCCACTTCATGACAAGATGATCCTTAGCATATGTTGAGTCACCCTGCAATTTTCCATCTAACACCCTGTCTACACCATCAGCCGCACCGACGAATATTCTTGCCTTATAGTTATATCCAAACTCGTCGAAGCCGTTGGAGTTGTTGGCTGCGAACACTGTAGGTGCGATGGTGACAATTAAGATAACACTGACCATAAGAGCAGAGACACTAATCCATCCTCTACTTAATGCTCGGCGACTCATCTTAAGATAGAATGAAGAGAGCGCTTAATGATAAATATTTTGGTCAAGAATTCTTAGATTGTTTCAGTGTGACAAAAGTTTTTTATAGTACTTTTACTCTTCTACCCTCAATCTTCAACTTTCCTTCCACAAAGAGCTTCACAGCTTCAGGGTATATCCTATGCTCTTCCCACAATATCCTCTCACTGAGCGTTTCCTCGGTATCGTCATCATGAACAGGAACTACCGCCTGCAGTATTATAGGCCCCTTATCCACCTCCTCGTCAGCGAAATGAACCGTGCACCCAGTATACTTGACACCATACTCAAGAGCCTGCTTCTGCGCCCTCAACCCAGGGAAAGCGGGTAAAAGAGATGGGTGAATATTCATTATACGCATTCTGTAGCGTTGGATAAAGGTTGATGAGAGTATCCTCATATAGCCAGCCAACAGTACTAACCCTTGCTGCGGCGTTACACCATAATCCATAAGCGTATTGATGACTCGGCTGTCGTATTCTTCTCTTCTCCCTTTATACGGCGTTGGATCTAAGTAGACTGCTGGTATAGATGCTGCCCTAGCCCTCTCAAGAGCGTATGCATCCGTTCTATCACTTATTACAACCTTGATCTCAGCATTCTTTATGTAACCTGATTTTATAGCATCTATTATCGCTTGCAGGTTAGACCCTCTGCCAGAAGCCAAGACCCCTATAGGCACAATCAAACCCTTAACCCTTCTTTCAGTATCTTCACGGGATCTACTTTACCTACTCCAGGCAGCCAATCGACTCTCTTCCCCACGGTACCCTTTTCCACTCTATACTGGTAAAGTCTTCTTACTCTCTCAGAGAGCTCGGCCCTCCTCTTTAAGAGCTCCTCAGAACCTATGTCGCTTCGGTGGAATAGTCCCCAGCCGTCTGTTAACTTTACTGCCGATATTACCTTCTCTATTTGTGCCGATGCGACGGGTAGGGTTTCGCCAGAAGCAAGAATCTCTACCAGCCTGGAGCCTGCTGATACTATTCCACCATCTTCCTGAAGATTACATGAAGCCCAGAATAATTCACAGTCGTGCCTGGTTATTATTGATTCATCAACCTCAACAGGATGCCCCATTGCTAGACGCCTATTATCGGGGTAGCCTTTAGGTGCAATGGCTTTCACAACCACAGCCTTCTTCTCGAATTCCAATCTTACGCTATTGAGCCTCTCATCTATTATCGCTAAGCATACATCTACCAAATCATTCTTTAGTGTATGCAGCACATTAAGCGCCTCTGGGTCACCCAACCTACTGTACATCTCTATTATCGTAGGCCCCTCAACTTCTGTGAGCATCATCTGACCAGCAACCACACCGTGATACCTCTTACCAGTCTTATCCTGTATAGCTGACACCATCTTCTCAACTATACGCAGAGAATCCTTGTATTCACTCAAAGTGAGGAATGGTAAGGACATATCAGGCCCAGAAATAGAGCCCATTCCACCAGTCTCAGTCCCTATATCGAACTCATGAGCATTCTTGTTGTCCTGCACCATAGGCATACCAAGCACCGTTTTACCATCGGTGAAGCACTGTAGTGTATACTCAGGTCCCCAAACATTCTCCTCAACCAGAATCTTATCCTCTATATCGCCGTACCCACGCATGTAGCCTTCTAACCAGCCCACATGCTTCGACTTGAACCTCTGCTTCTCATCGTGAAGATAGATCTGCCTATCTTCGACTACCTTTACACCTTTCCCACCAGCCTGCCTAGCAGGCTTTAACGCAACATTTTGAAGCCAAGTAAGTGACTCAGAATACTTCTGCAGGATTGAATAGGCTTCTTCCGCTGATCTGAATGTCTGGAAGAGAAGTTTACCGGGAACATCATACTCCCACTGCAATCGTCGCATATCCGCTTTTGACATCTCTATGAGAGCCACACTTCTGTTAGCACCTATACAGGGTATGCGCATCTCTTCAAGGCGATCCGGGACCCCGTGAAAGTTCGGCTCCTCAGGTCCCACAAACACAAAGTCAACACCAAGTCTCTTAGCCGTTGAACCTACAAATTCAGGATCAGTTGTGTGGCCTTGTATGAATTCTCCGCCGCTTTTCTGGCATATCCTTGATATCCCTGGATTTCTATTTTCGCCTATCCAGTAGAGTTTGGGGTTGTATCTGCTTGCTGAGAGTTTCTTGGCTATTGCGTGCTCTCTAGCGCCTGCACCGATACCTAAGATCTTCATCTACTCCACCTTCTTGCTTGGATACTCTCCTGTAAAACAGCCCAAGCAGAGCATCTCTCGAGGCAGCCCAATGGCTCGAATCAACCCTTCTATTGAAAGGTAAGAGAAGCTGTCTGCACCTATTATCTCAGCAATCTCGTTCTGGGAAAGAGCTCTACCGATGAGTTCATCTATAGGCGGAACTTCTGTCCCGAAGGGGCAGTGTGAGATAATAGCTGGGCTACCTACTCTGACATGAACCCTCTTCGCACCCTTCCTTCTAAGGTTAAGCACCGTATTCTTCAGAGTGTTCCCTCGCACAACACTGTCATCTATAAGCACGACATCTTTATTATCAACCGCAGCCCTTATCGGATTCAGCTTCAGCTGCACACCCATCAACCTTTCGAACTGCGTAGGCTTAAGGGCTGATCTAATATGTCTACCGGTTCTAGTGAAACCTAGCTTTACTGGTGTAGATGTTTTCCTAGCGTAGCTCAATGCGAAGGGTAAAGCAGTCTCAGGTATCCCTATAACAACATCACTTTCAGCAACCTTTTCCTCAGCAAGTATTTCACCTATCTTTTCCCTCACGGCATAGATCGGTATATCGTTTATGAACGAATCAGCTCTCGCCAAATAAACATACTCGAAGGCGCAGTATGCCTTACTATTCAAACCTCCTTGCTTCTGCCGCCTGATGCTTAAAGGATCAAATACCACGCACTCGCCAGCCTGGATTGGACCTGAGTGAGTAGCCCCAACAACATCCAAAGCTGCGCTTTCAGAAGAAACTAAACCCAAGTCAAATCCTACTGCACCTACTTCAAGAGGCTTAACACCAAGAGGATCTCTGCAGCATATCAACTCCTCCCTCTCGGTTAAAGCTATAAACGAAAAGCCTACCCCCGCTTCTGCTATAACCTGAGCAGCCGCATCCATAGGGTCACTCTTATCAGCAAGAAGCGTAGAAAGTCTTTCGGCCAATCTTCGGAAGGCTTCAATCTTATCCCCCTCGTAGTTCGGTTTACCATCCCCCGCTAGGACAAGCCTAATAGGTGATTCAACCTCCACCAAACCATCATCTTCTGCTGGCGAGACCTGACCTATACCTATGAAGCCTCGAGCTTCGTTTCCAGAGATATGCTTGTAAAACTCCTCTACATGAGTGTTTCCTGTGTAGACACTTATCCGCTTGGATCCGCTGTTAAGTAGGGCGATACTTGTGCACGTTTCCCCTCTTCCCTGAAGCGCTGTCAAACCGTAGTAGAGGAATCTTGAAGCATCCCAGTTCTCTCTACCCTCACCAAAAGGGTAGAAACCTATTATACCCGGCACTTCACCATCTCCCCTTCTTCATGCGTTGAGTATATTGTGGGGTCTTCTTAAAGCAAGAGTAGTTTCCAGTATGGCAGGATGTACAGAGTTCTGAGAGCGGTCTACCTATCCCTCTTGCGAGCCCTTCCAGTGTATTGTACCCTACCCTATCTGCGCCTATTTCCTCTGCTACTCTTCTGTTTATTTCTTCTAGATCACCTAAACCCTCCCCCACTCTATGAGCTATCAGCTCCTCTTTTGTCGGGAAGTCTATACCAGCATAGCAAGGATAGCGTATAGGCGGGAAAGTTGAGAGCAGACAGATGAACTTTGCACCAGCCTTCCTAAGCGCCTTGATTATAGTCTTAGAGCTCGTACCCCTCACTATACTATCATCTATAAGCACAACTCTTTTTCCTCGCACTGTCTGCTCTACAGGCATAACCCAGCGGTTTATCTCAAGCCTGCTCCTCAGGGTTGGTTCTATGAAACTCCTAAGCCCACCTTTCTTGCTGTACCTATCCTTCATAAGCCCCTCTTCAAGAGGTATGCCGGATACTTGAGAGAAGCCTAAGGCTGCTGGGCGAGCCGAGTCAGGCACTGGTATCACAACATCCGCATCTATCTTATACAGCCTTGCTAGCTCTTTGCCAAGCCTCTTACGCGCTTCATAAACGTTCACACCATCGAGGGTGGAGCTCGGGTTTGCGAAGTAGGTGTATTCAAATGCGCAGTGCGCTACTCTATCAGACCTAGCGAAGTAGTGTGATTCAATAACTCCCTTAGTGATTCGAATAACCTCACATGGATTCACATCTCTAATGAATTCGGCTCCTATTGCGGAGAGTGCGCAAGATTCTGATGCCACTACATAAGATGATGTCTCATTGTGCCAGCCGACACATAGTGGTCTAAACCCAACCTCGTCTCTAGCGGCATATATGTCCCCTGTCTTTGTTAGGATGATGAAGCAGAATGCCCCGTTAACCTCACGGCTGAGTTCCTCGAACGCCCTAAACCAGTCATTGTTAACTTCTGACAGAATGTGTGATAATCTGTAACCGACTATCAGAGTATCGCTAGCCCAACTTGGTATCTCGTAATGGCTTGGTAGTTTGCTTACGATCTCCTCTGTGTTAGCGATCGTCCCGTTATGTGCTATAGCGAACTCTCTGCCCACCATCATCGGCTGAACATTCTCAAGAGCTGTACGACCTACCGTTGAGTATCTTGTATGCCCTATTGCGCAAGGTGAAGGTGAGTTTGCGCAGATCGAGACTGCTTTGCCTAAGCTTTCAGAGACTAGCCCAAGCATACGCCAAGGCTCTTTACCCGGCACAGCTAAACCCCAGGCTTCTTGTCCTCTGTGTTGAAGCCCCCTCAGCAAATTGACTACTGACGGAAGGACGTTGGCTCCTTTTTGCGAACTAGCAGCAGCTAGTCCACACTTCTCTTTTATCATTGTTCATCCCCCATTAGTTTAGGTATTGTACCTTTCCAGGCACGCTCTAACTCCCCAACTTTTGCCTCGATCTTTTTAGCTCCGATTTTAAAAGTTAAGAGTTTCCCTACCGCTTCACCTATGTTTTCGCATTGGATATTATATGAAGCGCAGACCCTTTTGATCTTACTCTCCCCGATTTCATCGACTCCTACTATGAATCTTCCGTGGGTTTCTGAAAATAAGATCTCATCGACCCGCTCGCATCTATTAGGAACCTTCGTTAGATCTACTACCATCCCTATCTCAGATTTAACGCATATTTCTGCTAAGGTGGTTGCGAGCCCACCTTTAGATACATCATCGATGCATTTTGCCAACCTTAGGTTTACGATCTTAGATATACATCTATGCAGCCTCTTCTCGTAATCAAAGTCTACTTGAGGCACAACCCCACCTATTAAACCGTGTATACCTTCGTAGTATTCTGATCCGCCTAGCTCCGGTCTAGTTTCACCTAAAATCAAGATCTTCATCCCAGCCTCTACACAACAACCCTTCAATGCATCAAAGTTATCCACAAGACCTATAACCGCTACTACTGGTGTAGGCTTTATAGCCTTACCACTAACCTTATCCTCGTTATAGAAGCTCACTTTCCCCCCTATGCAGGGTATACCAAGGTTCTTGGCATAGTCAGCCAGCCCCTTCACAGATTCTTTGAACGCCCAGAAGACTTCAGGATTAGAGGGGTCTCCGAACTGAAGGTGATCAAGCATAGCGATAGGTTTAGCGCCTACCGCTAAAACATTTCTGCAGGCTTCAGCGAAGACACCTGCCGCACCATTATAAGGATCAAGGTAGCAGTGCTTGGAATTTCCATCGGCTCTCACTGCAATACATCTGCCGTTAGGTAGGCGCAAAACCGCGGCTCCTGTTTGACCAGGCTTGATAACACTCTTTAAGCCTACTTCGTGGTCGTATTGCTCGTAAACCCATTGTTTAGATGCTATATTCGGTAGGCTTATGAGTTGGATTAGCGTCTGGGCTAGATCACGGGGTTCTTCGGGTTTAAGCTTTGTCAGCCCTTCTATGCTCTCAGGCTTCGTTGCGCTTCTATAGATAATAGGTGCGTTTGCGAGCACCTCTGCTTTCATCTTCGCCAACACTTTGTCAGCTTTTCTTATAGTTACGTGTTTATCTTCTGTTACCTTGCCTATGATCGCATACCTAACCCCATATTTCCTGAATATTCTAGTTACTTCTTCCTCGTAGGCCCTTTGGACGACGAAGAGCATACGCTCCTGTGATTCAGAGATCATGATCTCAATAGGATGCATATCTTCTTCGCTTAATGGAACGGTCGTAAGATCGATTTCGACACCTGCCCCCCCTTTTTCAGCGATTTCTGAGAGCCCGCAACTCAGACCCCCTCCGCCTAGATCCTTCAGCCCTCTTACCCTACCAGTAGATAAGGCATCGAGGGTAGCCTCAATAATCATCTTCTCAGCGAAGGGATCTGGTATCTGAACAGCCGACCTATCTTGTTCAGATTTTTCCGTTAGGACTGCTGAAGCGAATGAGGAGCCGTGTAACCCATCTCTACCAGTTAATCCACCAACTAATATTATAGTGTCGCCAGGATGTCTTGCTTCAGCAAGGACAAGATCGCTCCTCCTCCCCACACCGAAGCAGACTACATCAACCAAACAGTTCCTTTCAAACGACTCGTCAAACTCAACCTCCCCACCTACCGTAGGCACACCTACGCAGTTTCCATAGTCACTTATCCCCCTGACCACATGCTTAAAGAGCCACCTCGAATGGCTACTAGTTAAGATGGAGCCGAATCTGAGCACATCAAGCAGAGCTATTGGGCGTGTCCCCATACAGAGAATATCCCTAAGTATACCCCCAACTCCAGTAGCAGCACCACCATAAGGGTCGATAGCTGATGGATGGTTATGGCTCTCTATGTGTGCGGTTAGCACATATCCGCCTCCAATATCCAGCACACCAGCATCATAACCTGGACCTAGAACAACGTGCCGACCTTGAGTAGGTAGAAGCTTTAGAAGAGGTTTAGATGATTTATAGCTGCAGTGCTCAGACCATTCAGCATCAACCATAGCTAATTCCAGATCATTAGGTTCTTTGCCAATCGCTCTTCTAAGGTGCTCCACCTCTTCGCCAGTAAGGTTTAGCCTAAGCTGCCTCACACGCTCCAAGAGGCATCAACCACCCAAATCAAGCATCGATCTGAAGATCTCCAATCCATCTGCCGCACCTGTTGGGCTTAGAACAGCCTCGGAGGCTCTTTCAGGATGAGGCATAAGCCCAAGCACATTGCCCTTTCTATTACATATCCCGGCTATCCCCTCTAAAGAGCCATTTGGGTTAGACCTCTCGGATACTGTGCCGTCTGGTTCTGTGTAGCGGAAGACTATCTGGTTATGCTCCTTTAACTCCTTGAGCCCCTCTGGGTCGATGTAGTATCTGCCTTCATTGTGCGCTATCGGTATCCGCAAAACTTGCCCTTTAACATACCTCCTTGTGAATAAGGTCTCGTTATTCTCAACCCTAAGATTAACCCACTTACACACAAACCTTAACCCTATATTCCTCATCAAGACACCAGGGAGAAGACCTGATTCGACAAGAATCTGGAAACCGTTACATATACCTAACACAGGTTTCCCTTCCTCAGCGATCTCCTTCACTTCACGCATAATCGGGCTGAAAGCGGCTATTACACCAGCCCTAAGGTAATCACCATAAGAGAAGCCTCCTGGCAAGATCACTGCATCATACTCCCTTAAACCTCCGTCAGCATGCCACACTAAATTAGCTTTGATACCAAGCACATCCGTAACTACATGGTGCACATCTCTATCGCAGTTACTCCCAGGGAAAACTATGATCGCAACTCGCATATGGCTTAAGCACCTGTTGCTTCGATAGAGCAGATGCTGACAACGGGATTGTATATTCTTAGTTCATCACACATCTTCGAGATGAGCCGCTCTGCTTCTTGGCTGCTTGACGCCTCGACAGTGATCTTGAGAAGCTTAGCTGTTCTAACACTCTTGATCTGGGTGTAGCCGTTCTTGACCATCAGGTCTCTCATTATAACCTCTCCTTCGGGATCCCTTATCGTGGGTTTATTCTCTATTACTACATTAACATTAAATCGAGGCAAATTAAAGACCCTTTGAGCTGAGTGGCTATACCCTAGTTATTAAACCCTATCCCTAAATTACAATTATGCGCCAAACATTTTTTCGATGAAACTCTATTCTACCCTCTCAGCGAAGAAACACAATTAATCAAGTTAACAACATTTAGACCAAAATCTTCTTCAAGAACTACAGCCCACTCTTCTCAGTTACATACTTAAGCCAAGCTTTAACGACTTCAATTAACCCAGATCTTAGCCCTTCACCTTTTAACATCTGCTTTCTGAGTGCAGCGACCTCCTCGGCGAGGAGAGGCGCTTGAATGACATCCCTTATCCAGCGTTCAAAGTCTCGTCTATAGAGGTGAAATTCCAGTGACTTAGCATCTACAGTCGTAACCGCTTCCAAAAATGATGTTACAGAAGATGCTAAAATACCTGTGTACCTCCCGTAGTCTGAGAAGAAATAGAAGGGTTTTTCGTGTGTAAATAAGACTGTACCTTTGACCTCTTCGCCCTCCTCCACCACAACATTCGGCCATACTCTGCATCCAGACTTTACTTGAACTTTCTTCTTAATTAGGGCAGCCTGACCGATAATAGACTCCTCTACTGTAACCTGCTCACCTATGACAGCTTTCTCACCTATTATGCTCTCAGAGATCTTTGAGCCACTTCCAACCGTGACACCTTCAAATAGTGTTGCCAAAACTACAGCCGAGTTACTTGAGATATTTGATCCGCTTAAAATGTTTGCGTAAGGTCCAACTAATGCGCCGTCATCAATTTCTACTCCTGAGTCTAGCAGCACAGGCCCCTCTAATTTAGCCTCTCTTCCAACAGTGGCTTCACCTAGCATCCATATCGAGGATTTGGTCTCCTCCATATGCTTCCTAAGTATGTGCTTCTGCGCCTCGATGTATCCTTCTCTGCTACCTACATCGACCCAGTAACCGTTACCCTCATAGGCCAGCATCCTCTTTCTAGAAGCAAGCATCTTCGGAAAAACATTCTTTGCGAAATCGCAGGGGTGCTGGGTTATGAAGTCAAGAACCTCGGGTTCAAGCACATATATTCCTGTGCTGACCTTATTTGAGCGGTGCTCATCTGGTCTAGGCTTCTCCCGGAAGCATGTGATGAACCCGCTCCTATCATGTTCGACTGCGCCGAAGAGCCAGGGATTTGGGGTGCTCTTTACAACTATGGTGGCATCAGCCCCTCCTTTGGTATGCGCCTTAACTGCTTCTGAGAGATCTATCTCTGTATATGTGTCCCCTTGAATGACTAGGAAGCGCTCACTCAGCAGATGGCTGAGCAGCTTCACGCTTCCTGCTGTGCCTAGTAGAAGATCTTCAGGCTCGACCGAATAATGTATCTTTGCCCCTAGTTTCGATCCGTCACCTAAGTAGCTTCTAACCTGATCACTTAGGTAACCTACGGTTAAGATTACCTCCTCGAAACCACACTTGGTTAAGTGTTTTATCAGATGCTCGATTACAGGCACTGGACCTAGGGGTAGCATAGACTTCGGGCGTGTGAGCGTTAGAGGTCTCAACCTAGTCCCCTCCCCCCCTGCTAGAACTACAGCCTTCAATCCAACATACTAAGTGCCGCTACAGACTAATAAAGGTATAGGTGAAGCGAGGGTTTATTTGCCCCCTTCTATGGTGCATAGTTGGGGGATGTTCGACTACGACACCTATCTATCGGTCTTCACCTGGCGCTACGGAAGTAAAGAAATGAGGCAACTCTTCTCCGAAGTAGCGACAAGGGCTGCTTGGAGGCGCCTCTGGCTCGCCTTAGCTGAAGCAGAGGCTGAGAAAGGGCTTGTGGAACAAGAGGAGCTGGAGGATATAAGATCTTACGCCGACGCTTCGAAGGTGGATATAAGAAGAGCACACGGGATAGAGCGGCAGATCAGGCACGATCTGATGGCTGAGATAAGGGTTTTCGCTGAGCAGGCTAAGAAAGGCGGGGGTAAGATACACCTGGGCGCAACCTCAGCCGACATCGAGGATAACGCGGATGCTCTGAAGATTAGGAGAGCTTTGGATATAATCTTAACCAGGCTGGTAAACTGCTTAGACGCAGCCTCAAGAAAGATCAGGGAGTACCACGATCTAACCTGCATGGGTTGGACACACCTCCAGCCAGCCGAACCAACTACTGTAGGCTATAGATTAGCGCAATATGCGCAGGATCTTGTAACCGATACTAAGTGCGTAGAGTTCCTTTTAGAAAAGGTGGTTAAGGGGAAGGGGCTTAAAGGGTCGGTAGGCACATCATCTAGCTTTAAGGAGTTGCTCTCAGGCGTTTCCGAGCCTACTGAGCTTGAGTCTGCATTCCTAGGTAAGCTGAATCTAGATGCCTACTTCGTTTCAACTCAGACATATCCTAGAAAGCTCGATCTTCTGGTCTTATCCATCTTATCATCTATAGCTCAGAGTGCGCATAAGTTTGCCTTCGATGTTAGGCTTATGCAGTCACCAGTGTTCGGCGAGTGGTCTGAGCCTATAGGTGATAGTCAAGTCGGCTCATCGGCTATGCCTTTTAAACGTAACCCTGTTTCGAGCGAGAGGATCTGCTCCTTGGCGCGTTTTGTCTCTGTGCTGCCTCAAGTAGCGTTCATCAACGCATCGACGACGCTGCTTGAAAGAACACTAGATGACTCAGCGAACAGAAGGATAATCATCCCAGAGGGCTTCTTAGCTGTAGATGAAATACTCATACTCTACGATAGAGTGATGAGCGGGCTTCAGATATATCGGAGGGTTATTGAGAGAAACCTTAGGCGCTTCGCTCCGTTCTCTGCGACAGAGCGGCTGCTTATGAAGCTAGTTAAAGCTGGTGAAAGTAGACAGGAGATGCACGAGTTGATCAGAGGCTATTCATTCAATGCTTGGAGAGCTGTTTTGGAGGGTGAAGAAAACCCGCTTGTAGATCTTTTAGCGGGTGATAGTAGAATCGCTGCCAAGCTTCAGCGGAGTGAAATAGAATCCATACTGGGTTCTGCTGGTTTTAAAGAGCAGGTAGGCGATGCACCGCAACGATGCCTAGAATTTATCCGAAGGGTAGTCGAGCCTATTCTAGAGAGATACTCTGATAGAATTGGGCGTAGAGTCAGCGCCGAATTTTAGGTGAAATAGAAGCGTAATCCCTCGATCATAAACTGAAATGCTATCGCTGCTATGAATATAGCCATAAGCCTAGCTGCAACCACAGAGCCTGTCTCACCCAGAAATAGGTAGATCCTCTCGATCGAGATGAGCACAATGGATGTTACGAAAATTATGATGAGTACTGCTAGTATGACTTCGACCACACCCATGGTTTGCAGCATAACTATTGTGGTCGTTATTGCGCCCGGTCCAGCCAACAGTGGAAAGGCCATTGGGACCGCACCTGCACCTTCAGGCTTGATCTCTTTCTCCTCCCAAGAGCCCGAGATAAGTATCTTCATGGCTAGTAGAAGTAGGAGGAGTCCACCAGCTATCTTGAAGCTCTGTATAGATATGCCGAAGAGTGTTAGGAGAAGCTGGCCTGCGAAGGCGAAGAGCAGTAGCAGAATTGCTGAAACGATTATCGCTGATCTGAATGCTCGGCTTCTCTGTGTTGGGCTGAGGTTCTTTGTTAACCCAATGAAGATAGGTACATTACCTATGGGGTCGACTACAACGAATAGCGCTACTACTGCTCTGAGAAGTGCTTGCCAATCTATTTGAAGCCACTCCAAGCCGACTCAGCACAACCTTCTACAGAGAGATAGATTAACCTTACCAGAAACTCAACAAGAAATTTAACCGTAGAGTGAATTATCTGTATAAGACCTGCAGCCATTCTCTATGTAAGATTCAGAGTTATAGGCGCAATAATGGATATAGCTGGTTATCAAATCTTTCAATTCCCTATGTGAGATTCAGAACACCACCAGACTATATGAAAGGTAGCGAAGGATGATGGAAAAGTAGTCAAACTAGGCACCACTTATTAGGGATATAGGTGTATGCTCTGGAGATGGTGAACATGACCAGCTGGCTGATAGCACCAGGACCAGCAAGCAGAGAGCAAGGCGAAGAGGTTGCGAAAAGACTAGGTTTAGAAGTTCTTGACCTAGATATAACTGTCTTCCCAGACGGGGAATCTAAGATCAGAGTCAAAAGCGAAATTCAAAGAGCATCTGTCGTTATCATACAGTCAACCTACCCTCCAGTTGATAGAAATCTAATGCAGCTTCTTTTCCTCGCCCACAAACTAAGCGAATTAGGTGCGGAGGTCTATGCATTTGTACCCTATCTTGCCTACGCTAGGCAAGATAAAGAGTTTCTGAAGGGTGAAGTGGTGAGTATAGCTGTTGTAGCTAGGCTTATGCGTGCCGCTGGCATAAAAAGGCTTGACACAATAGACATTCATAGTGTGAACGCTTTAGCGTACTTCGCTTTCCCAGCGCACAGCGTCTCAGCCATACCTCTTCTAACGGAGTACATAAAAACAAACTATGATCTGAAGGATCCGGTAATAGTCTCGCCTGACGCTGGTGGTGCAGCTAGAGCTGAGGCGTTCGCTAACCTTATAGGAGCAGAGCACCTTGTACTTAAGAAGACAAGGGATCGACTCACGGGAGAAGTCAGCGTAGAGGACATCGACTTCAACGTGAAATCTAGGGACGCGGTACTTGTCGATGACATAATAAGCACAGGTGGGAGTATGGGGAAGGCAGCAACCCTGCTCTACAAAAAAGGCGCCAGAAAGGTCTATGCAGCATGCACCCACCCCCTCCTTTTGGGCGACGCATTAGAGAAGTTGATTAGGGCTGGTGTTGAGGTCATAGGAACCAACACGGTCCCAAGTAAGGTGTCTAAGGTAGATATCGCACCTCTATGTGCTGAGCATCTATCAGCGATATGTACCTAAACTTAGAGAGGGAGCACTAAGTGGTACAGCTCAAGGTCACATTCCTTGGCACCTCTTCATCTGTACCTACCAGGAAGAGGGGGCTTACATCGATCGCCGTGATGCGTGGTGCCGAGTTGATACTATTTGATGCTGGTGAATGCGTACAGAGGGCTATGATGCATGCTGGGCTTGGGCTTAACCGCCCTATGAAGATATTCATCACACACCTACACGGAGACCATTGTGTAGGGCTGCTTGGTCTGCTACAGAGTATGTCGATGATGCAAAGAGATAAACCTCTCAGCATATACGGCCCCAAAGGTATCGTCAGCTTTGTAAAATCTAACATCAAAGCGCTTGCATTTGATCTGAGCTTCGATCTGGAGATAAAGACGGTAAAGGAGGGGCTTGTCGTCGAAGAATCTGAATACACCATATATGCGTGCAGAGCAGCTCACTCCCGCCTCACATACGCATACCTGCTTGAAGAAAAGCCCCGCCCAGGTGTATTCTACCCAGAAGCTGCAAGAAGCCTAGGCATACCTGAAGGTAGACTCTGGTCTATACTTCAAAGAGGTGAAGAGATCACATATCAGGATAGATTAATAAAACCGGATCAAGTGACAGGTCCGAAGAGGAGGGGTAGGAAGATAGGCTACTCTGGGGATACGAGACCGAGCAGCAGGCTTATCGAATTCTTTAAGGGATGTGACCTCTTGATATTCGACTCAACTTACGCTGATAGGCACGCGGATAAAGCCGAGGAGAATCTGCATTCAACCGCCAGAGAAGCAGCTTCGATCGCTAAAGAGGCTGGTGTGAAGACTTTAGTGCTCACACACTTCAGCGCAAGATATGATGATTCATCTGAGTTGGTGGAGGAAGCATCAGAGGTGCATAGCAACACGATCGCAGCTGAAGACTTTATGGAGATAGAGGTCAGATACCCCGAGTGAATCTAAGTTGCCTTTCAATAGTAGAGGTCTTCTCCTTTAACCAAGCAACGCTCTTAAACGGATGCTCATAGGTTTCAGCCACAAAGTAAATCATCTCACTTCTGCTGCATACTTCCCTAACTATCTTTAACCAATCTATAGAGCCAAGCCCAACTGCAAGGTGCTCATCTAACTCACCTTTATTATCATGCACATGAACCTCTGAAACACGCTCGCCAAGAGTCATGAGAAAGTCATCGACAAGTCCAGCTAGATTAGCGTGCCCAGGATCAAGGGTGACCTTAAGATCTAAACCCCTTTCTTCTTCGATAGTCAAGAATTCCTGAGGTGTAACCAGAAAATATCCTTGATTTGGCGGCATGTTCTCAACACTTAAGAGTACACCTCTGGAATATGCATAGTCAAATAGACTCGTTATAGCGTCAGCATTGAGTATGCTCATTATCCTCTTATCCTCTTCAAACCCCATACATGTCCCTGGATGAAGGTTAAAGGATACAGCTTCCAGCTCGGCTGCGGCATCAATAGACTCCTTAACCCTATTCATCGACTGCTTCCTTCGAGCAGGCTCCTTATCAGCGATATTGATCCAAGGGTCATAAGGGCAGTGTAAAGACATCTTAAAACCAATACCCACTAAACCCTTTAGCCTACTTACCCTCAACTTATCCAGAGAGTGGTGCTCACTATCCACAACTTCCCATAGATCAGGCTCCTCCTCTCTACTTCTCTCAGCTGAGATCACGTGCTCAAGAACTTCAAAAGGCTCTTTTGCGCGGACTAGGTATAGTGTTGAAGCACCGACATAAGCGATCAACGCAAACTCACCAAGGTGCAAGCCAGTCTAAGAACAAATCTTTATCACGGCATTCAAAGAAGACTTTGATCGGACCTAAGGGAGACTCAGAGGGGTCTTCGCACACAACCACTGAACCAGCGTAGGCAGCCTGCTTATTGAAGTAAAGCCAACTTTTTTCACCCACCAGATGCTCCTCATAGAGCCGCCTAACCACACCAGCGGTCCTACGCGCCCTTATCTGCTCATATAGCATGATAAGGCAGCTCGAATCCGAGCTTTCACCTGTGAGCACTCTATTTGAGGGGTCTTCCCTGACATCTATACCAGGTAAGAGGTTAAGCACAGCCCTCTTAACCTTCTTTGAGTCTTCAGTCTTCATAACCCCAGCTATAAAGGAAGTGTGTACACTTATCTTAAGAGGTTGTACCCTCAAATTCCTTCACCCATCTTAAGATAATATCCATCACCATCTTCCGCAGCTCTTCTTTACTTATGTTATTATTAGAGATCACTTCATCGGCTAGTGCTATTGCTTCACCCACTCCTACCTCTAACTCTCTCTTGTCTCTCTCCTTAAACCGCTTCCAATTATCGGTTAAGTCACTTCTACTCCTATTAACTATTCTGGCGAACCTTATCTGTGGTGCAGCGTGTATAGCAAGTAGCTTGGTCTGAGCAACACTACTTATGACATCAACTTCATCCGAGCATCTTATACCATCCACCACGCAGAATCTACCCGCCTTCTCTATCCTCTTTAACGCAAGCTTAGCCACCGCACCTCTTCCACTCTCAAACCGTATTTCGCGCATAACCTTACCTAACTCTTCATCCGTAAGAGGCAGATTCCTCTTAGAAGCCTCCTCTCTCACTATATCCCCCAAGGTAATCACCCCAAACCCAAGTTGAGTAAGCATATTTGCCACAGTCGTCTTGCCAGAACCAGGCATACCAGCTAGACAAACAGCCAGCCTATCTACACGCAATCCTTTCCACTTCACCCTACATTAACGCTCTTAATAGAGATTCCTTTAAACCACCAACTGCTTAGAGGGTGGTGATGAGGGTCTTCATAGCAGTCGACTTAGAGAGCAAAGAAGCTTTGGCTAAATTAACCGCTCTCCAAGGATATCTAATTGAGAGCGGAGCTGATGTTAAACTTGTTGAGCCGCATAACCTTCACTTCACAGTAAAATTCCTTGGTGAAGTGGATGCTGGCATAGTCTCTAGAGTGAAAGATGTTCTCTCTCAGATAGAATATTCGCCGATCAAGATAGTATATCAAGGTGTTGGCGCCTTCCCATCCTTAAGCCACCCAAACGTTCTATGGGTGGGTTCGGATAAAGAAGGTGGTATGCGATTGACCGAGCTCGCATCCATAGTGGAGTCTAAGATCGCTCATCTTAGAATTGGTGACCGCAAGCCCTTTGTCCCTCACCTAACAATAGCTAGGGTTAGGAGTAGAAGAAACAAAGAGGCTCTGATTAGGATGATTAACTCTAACCTTAACACAGTCTTCGGCGAAGAAATACTTACAAAGATAAAGCTCAAGAAGAGTGATTTAACACCTAAAGGTCCGATTTATAGTGATCTTTATGTGAAATCTCTGGCGAGCTAGATTTGACCAAACTCGATGACGTCCTCTCATATGCGCGTAAGATAGTTGAGCCTGACGAAGATGAGCGTATACATATCTCAAAAGTAGCAGAGACTATACTTCAAAAGGCAAGATCGGTTATAGGTGTGAAGAAGATCGGGGTTGAGGCTGTGTTAGGAGGATCCTACGCCAAAGACACTTGGCTCAAAGGGGAGTGTGATATAGATCTATTCATAAAGTTCCCACCCGAATTGAAGATCGATGATCTTAAAGAAATAGGTCTTGATGTTGCCAAAGAAATATTAGCCGGCTACCCGGCTCTTATGAGGTATTCTGAACACCCCTACCTAGAAGGGTTCATTGACGGCATACGCGTCAATGTCGTGCCATGCTTTAATGTTAAACCAAAGCAGTGGATCAGTGCGGCAGACCGCTCACCCTACCATACAGAGTATGTTAGGCAGCATCTTAAGGAAGAGTTGAAGAGCGAAGTTAGGATTCTTAAGAAGTTCATCAAGGCAAACGGGATTTACGGCGCCGAGGTTAAGACAAAAGGTTTCAGTGGTTACGTGTGTGAAGTTCTTATCCTCAGATACGGTAGCTTCATAAATACTTTAGCGGCTTTCTCAGACCTCAAGCGTGGTGCTGTAATAAGTTTAGGCGAAGTGCCTGCTGATGTGAAACTGAGGTTTCAAAGCCCCCTCATCATACTAGACCCCATAGACTCCGAGCGTAACCTTGGCGCAGCCATTTCAGAGGAGAGTCTGGCTACACTCATCTCCTCAGCTCGAAGCTTTCTACAGAATCCAAAGATTAAGTATTTTGAGAAATCCAATATAGATTCAAACACTCTCCCTATACTTGAGCCGATGGTTGATAGTCTGGTTCTCCTCCATTTCACACATGAGCGGAGGAGCCCGGATATACTCTGGGGGCAGCTGCATAAGACTTCAGAAGCGATAGAGAAGCAGATGAAGATTAGGGGCTTCGAGGTCCTGAAGGTCTGCGTAGGAAGCAGCGAGCTTGATGAAAGCGCTATACTCTTTCTCTTAGAGTCCCAAACTCTGCCTAAGTTTATGCTTAAAGTCGGGCCTGAGGTCTATCGTAAAGAGGATGCTCTTCGCTTCGTAGAAAAGAATCTGAAGCGCTCAACTATGCTATGGTTCTCTAAGGAGGGTCGGATAATGAGTCTTCAAGAGAGAACTGAGCGAAGTGCAGTAGATGTGCTGAGAAGGATACTGAGCAGCCCGAAGGAGATTGGTGTATCAGAAGGATTAAGAGAGGCCTTAAGATCCTCAATCAAAATATCTACTGGAAAAGAAGTCCTCGACGCTCTTGAAAGTAGGTCTTGGCTGAAGAAGGAGGTGATGAGACTCGCCTCTACAAGAGGCCTTGCATTCGATCCCGATTGAAGCTCTAGGGGAAGAGCCATACTCAATTATACTGTGCTATCCGAACCCTACTGAAGAGCAGATCAAGGAGAGGTTGATGGAACTCAGAAGACTAGGTGTTAAAGAGGTGATCTTGAAGGGTAGAGTTGAAATTTGGGGGCTTCGTGTGCTGGGTAAAGGTTGTGTAAGCATAGTGGTTGCAGCGAAATGCGGCGTGGAAGAAGCAGCACTAAAGATCAGAAGGATAGATGCAAACCGACCGAACCTAAGCCAAGAAGCCGAGCTACAATCTCTAGCGAATAAAGTAGAAGTGGGTCCAAAGCTATACAACCATACTGATAACTTCATCTTGATGGAGCTAATAAGAGGGGTAAACCTGCCTGAGTGGGTAAAGCATCTAAAGGGTAGGGGCACAACCACGAATCTAAGGCGTGTATGTAGAGATCTGCTGGAGAAGTGCTGGAGGTTGGATCAAAGCGGCTTAGACCACGGCGAGCTCAGCAACCTCAGCAAACATGTTATCGTAGGAGATAGGGTTGAGATAATAGACTTCGAATCAGCATCGACAACACGCTCTGTCAGAAACTTGACTTCAGCTGCTCAATACCTTTTCATCGGAGGCTCGGTAGCAAACAGAATAAGAAGAATCCTTAATCTCACAAGCACTAGCGATATTATCGAAGCCATAAGATCATACAAGAAAGAAAGAGGAAGCGAGGAAGCCTTCCAATATCTCCTTATGCAGCTAAAACTCAACAAGCGAGCTAAATCTTAAGATTTAAGAATGTGTGGTCTTAGAGAGTAGAGTAAGGTTGTCGATAGAAGAAGCTGAAGTTCTGAAAGAAATGACATATTCATTCGTTAAAAACGCTATCCGCCTGTTTGAGGAGAAAGAATACGATCTGTCAGCCTTTAATTTAGATCAGTTCCGCCAACTTTTGCTGAAATATAAGTTGCTCATAGAGACAGGAACATACCCAAGAACACATTCATTAAGAATCCTAAGGGGGCTGGATGCAGCCTTTCTTCGTTTATCGACCCAGGAATACTTTTCCTGACCAAGATGGAGGATGTGCACATAGTCTACCCAGAAGGTTTGAGGAGCGTGAAGTTGAGCAGCCACTTGCCTTCGCTAAAAGATTCAAGGATGTGATCGAAAATATTTGAACAGTACCTCAACTCTCGAAAAGAGTCTCTAAACCATTTATCGAAATACAGATCAGTAGCAAGGAGAGTCAAAGAAGTGGTGGGTAGATATGGTAAAGACGCGAGAATATATGTCTTCGGCTCGTTTTTTGAAGGTAGGTTTACAGCAGCGAGTGACATTGATCTACTCATTGCAATGAAATTGATACCGACGAAGCGGAGAACCTGAAAGCTAAGATACTGCAATCTGTAGGATAAACCCTACCAATACAGCTACACGTAACCACCACTAGGAAATTCAAAGAATGGTACCTGAAATTCATAGATAAAATCGAAGAAATATAGCAAACACTATCCAAATAAGCAAGCATCGTAGAACGAGACTGGGGCACGGGTGGTAACATTAATCTTAAAAACAGCCACCTGAATACGAAGAGCGTAGGGGCCGTCGTCTAGCTTGGTCAAGGATACCAGCCTGGGGACAAGAAGGCTAGAGCGCTGGCGGTCCTGGGTTCAAATCCCAGCGGCCCCACCATGATTAACAATGAAAACAAAAAAAGAGTGAGGGAAGAGTGTGTTATTTTAGGCTGGTTTTCTCGCCCTTAGAACGATTAACGGCGTGATTACAGCGATAATGATAGCTACTACAGCCACACCTATGGCAGCTAACGCATATGTCGAGACTTCAAGTATCCTAGTGGATAGATTGTTGATACTATCCTCCAGTGATGCTAGGGTGCTCTCGAGCCTTTGGCTTGATGTGGTTTGTGTAGTCTTTAGATCTGTAACAGCTGACTTAACTTCTGTTAGCGCTGTCTTGACATCTGATACTGCTGTGTTTGTTTTATCTATTCCTGTTGCCACAACCTTAAGAGAGTCTGTTAGGGATGCTCCCATTTTATCTACTCCAGAGGCTACTGTCTTAAGGGCGTCGGCTAAGCCTGCTTGTACGCCCTCTATCTTCTTTGATAAGCCCTCTTCTACGCTTGTTGTCTCGCTTTCAAGCTTCTTTGATATATCCTCTTTGACCCCACCAACTTCCTTAAGTATGTATTCGAGCTGCGGTACCACGTTGAGTGGTGATGTCTTAGTAGCTGCTAAAGCTGCTTCCGCACCTACACCTATTACTGTAAACTTGTGTATGCCTGCTACGAGTTTGCTTGTGGTCTCCTTTGTGAACTCTACCGTGAAAACACCTGGCGCCTTAGCCGATGCTGAGCCAGAAGCGACAACAACGCCGCTTGGATCTTCCAGAACATACTGCACGTTAACTTCGCTGTACGGTTTGCCCTCAACACTGCTTGTTATATTTATAACAGCCGGCAGCCCTGGTACGACTTCTGTTGGGACTTGAACAGTTATAGATGGTACTCTGGGGCTCCGTAGACTATCCCATCTGTCAGCTGTGAACGGGTAGTCTCTGTAAGCGGCTAATATCACTTGAGCAGCTACTGGATCAACTCTCTCTATGTAGAATGGTCCACTCATTACAAGATAGTGACCGTATTTCTCTGAGAAAGATCTCAGACTGTTCCATCTTGGACTGGGATCTTTAACAAAGTCTCTTACAGCAGGATGTATGAACGATGGCGCGAGCTTATCTAGGTACTCCTTTAGTAGCGGTAAGGTATCCCCTTTGGTTAGATCGATTTGCGTTACACCAAGTTCTCCAGCCGTGGTCTCTGAGAAGGCTGCCTTCTTATCTTGATAAAGCGAATTGACAAGCGTATAGAGCTGCCAAGGCATGAATGGAAAGACATCTGCTTGGGCTGCTATAAATGTCTCATCCGGGTGCGTATAATCTATGTATATTTCGTAAACGTTGTCACTTAGCCACTTTATCCCTTTGAATGTGTTAGCGAAGGTTTGGACAGCCGGCGCTATGGCTGCGGCATCATAGATTGGGCTTTTAGGCGTAGCTATGCCAAGTATTTCGTATATGAACATCATTATATCCTCCTTACCTACTGGTGTGCCGTCGTGCCACTTACCTAATGTTGCTGTGAAGGTGACTTTGCTCTTTGATGTAACATTCTTACCTACTTGTATCCACTTACTCTGCTCCCAAGACCACTTTAATGCATCTTCAGGCACTCTAACACCACCTGTCTGCACAGTAAATGTGGTGCGCATTGGCATATAGCGTCCAGTGTGTGGATGAACCCACACACCTGGGTCAAACAGGTTGTTGAATACCAAGCCGTCGAAGAGCCAGTTGAAGCCTATGTCTGTTCCTCCTCCTGAGCCAGGCATCGCTAGATATGCTGAGACGAACATAACCCTGCTACCTATCTTAGCTTCCCCACCAATCTTATCAACAAACTTCATGCTGCGACCGAACAGCACACCATACGGTCCAGCGTAGAGGTCTGACACTCCTGGCTGAAGTGATTTAGAGTATGGGAAGGGCTCGAGTTGATCAACTAAGAAGATTCTGACTGAGTCCTTCAAGGCAAGATCATTCGCTGACCTTACAAGTGCAGCCCTTTCATCCAAGTTAGCATATTTTCCTTCGTTGAGCTTTGTGGCAACATCAACCAGTAGCGGCGAAGGCTTGTAGACTGAGTGAACCGCATCTGTACCTGGGGAGACATAGTAGAAGTATGCATCAGTGTCTTCATAGGCAGATATTCCAGTATAAGCCCAGCCTTCCGTGTATAGGTTCCAAGCACCTTCAGCTGGGTCGCCGCTATATACTATTCTGAATGCTACCGCTGCCCTCTGGTACATTCTATCAACGGTAAACCCTACCTTTTCCAATTGTGTTGAGATGTAGTCTCCTATCGACTTCCTCAGATCCTCTACCCTAATGGAGAATTTGATTACAACAGGCTTCCCTTGATACATCCACTTACCTTCCTCAAATGTAGCGCCAGCCTTACCCATGGCTTCAAATATCATCACCTTAGCCTTCTCGAAGTCGTATGCATACTTGGTTTCAAGGTTCTTCATGAACACTATGTTCCGCACGTAATCTGGTGAGAAGGATCTGTGAAGCGTCCATCTGGGCACCGCAAACCCTTTAAGGATCTCGTTTGCTATAAAAGACCTATCTATCAGATAGTTTAGAGCCTCCCTGATCTCAGGTATAGCAAACGGATTAAAGCCTTCTCGGAATGAGACGGGGTTTACTAAGATATCATATGCACCTGAAGGAGACTCAAGTATATTCAGTCCCGCATCTTGGGCCTTTTGAACCGCTTCAAGAGTTCGTAGCCCCCACCAACGCATATGCGCTTCACCCGTCTGAATCTTAGCTATAGCTTCCTCATCAGAGGGGAGTTGGAAGTAGATGATCTTGTCAACGTAGGGCCCTTTAGGTGCGGCTTGGGCTGCTGCAGGAAGAACGAAAGATGAAATCAGTAGAATGGCTGCTAATCCCATAATAATCTGTCTAGATGGCTTTTTAGCCATATCTCTAACATCTAACAGTTAATATTTAAGCTTTAATAAGCCCATTTTACTATGATCCAGTAATGTTATCTAAAAGCTACCTAGCAAAGAGGGCTTCTTTGCTAGCGATTACGCTAATAGTAGCCACATACCTAACAGTGGTCATTGCTAACGGTGGTGGTTTGGTAGATCAGATACTAGCGAACCAGATCAGATTCGATGTTACATCCACTTTAGTTAGAGACCCTTCCTTTAACAGGTTATCTGAAGCTGAGCGTGAGAAGCTGCTAGAGCAGAGAATAGAACTAGCTATACACGCTAAGGGCCTTGATCAACCCTTCATCGTGAGGAGCTTTATATATTTGGTTGACGCATTGACTCTGAGGCTTGGGCAAGCCCTCGTGATTAAGAGCAACACAGGGTCAAGAGCGGTAATTGACATAATAGTAGAGCGCCTTCCAGCAACTGTAGCCTTGTTTACGACTGCAACAATAATCTATAGTATTTTAGGTATTCTTGTCGGTTTGGTTATGGCTAGGAAGCCAGGAGGCTTTTTTGACAGATTTATGACTATGTTGGCCGTGATAACAGGGGTTATACCTCCTTGGTTCTTCGCTATAATCTTCCTGCTGATATTCGCTTTTTACATAAGGCTCTTTCCCTTTGGAGGCTTTGTTAGTGTACCTTCCCCAACAGATCCGCTACTCTACGCTATTGATGTTATGTTTCATATGGTTCTACCTCTAATAACCTGGATTATCGCTTCATTCCCCTTTTGGGCTTACATAACTAGAAATATAGTCATCCAAACCATCGGAGAAGACTTTGTGACTATGGCTAAGGCTAAAGGTCTTTCTCAAAGCGCGGTCCTAAGAAGATATGTGCTCAGACCCTCTCTACCCCCTATAATAACCAATGTAGCTTTAGCTTTAATCGCCTCTTGGCAAGGTGCGATAATCACTGAAGTAGTGTTCGGATGGCCTGGTATAGGTAATCTCCTCAACTTAGCGATACTATCTACTGATGCACCAGTAGTCATAGGGGCTGCTGTTGTATATGCTTACTTACTTGTTGCCACGGTGCTGATTCTAGACATCATCTACACAGTATTAGATCCGAGATTAAAGGTTGGATGATCGTTATGAGCAGTGCACCTGTTGGCATTAAATCTGTAATGCATGAGATTTTACATTCGAAGAGCGGAGTGGCTGGTGTTGTAATTTTAGCGTTAATATTATTAACCTCACTTACTGCTGTAGTCTTCCCTGATAACATTGTTGAGAGGTGGAATGATCCTCAGGCCTGGCTTGATAAACCTAGACTAGCAGCACCAGAATGGACCACATTCTTTACAGGTGAAAACCCTTCTAGGACGATCATCGTTAAGATCCAAGACTTCAAAAGAGATGTGCAAAGGATTGAGCAGCTGAATGTTACGAAAATAGAGCTTAGAGCAAGGGTAGTCTATGACTACGATACCCCTCCCTCTGAACTTAACATTATGATAAACTTGGTAAGCGAAGCAAGATCTCTCCTCTCAGTGGAATGGATTAGACCAGATGGGAGTACTGTTGAGCTTCTAAGGGAGGTTGCTGAACCGGGAACAAAGGCTGTATTTGCATACATAGATAGGACTGTTGCTTCAAATGTGAATGCATATCTTCAGAAGCTCGGTGTTTCACAATCCTTACCCATTGGGGTTGTTTTATTCTCAAGTGAAAAGTCCTTGGCTTCTGGTGTGCCCAAGCTAATCAAATCTCACGACGTTAAGCCATCAAGACCCTACGAACTGGTAGTTGTTGCTACATCGGAAAGTAAAGGATTTGATGTAGAGGCTCAGCTAAACCTTCTAGGCGTAGTCTATGGGTTATGCGGCACCGATAATCTGAGGAGAGATATATTCATAGGCATCGTTTGGGGCGCACCCATAGCATTAGCATTCGGCTTAGTAGCTGCCTTCGTAGTAACCCTTATACAAGCAATATTCGGAGCCATAAGTGGATACTACGGATCCAAAATAGATGAAATCATACAGAGGATCACAGATGTGTATCTTGTGCTGCCTTTCCTATCGCTTCTAATAACTATCCAATTCATATACAAAACTACGATATGGACACTCCTTATAGCAGTAATAGCGCTATCACTATTCGGTGGTGTCACAAAATCCGTTAGAAGCATGGCTCTTCAAGTTCGAGAAGAGCCCTACATCGAGGCTGCTAAATCCTATGGTGCAAGCAAACGTAGAATCCTATTCCTCTACATTTTACCAAGGTTACTACCATATACATTCGCTAACATAACGGTCTCTGTACCTGCTTACGTATTTTTAGAAGCGAGCTTAAGCATACTAGGATTAGGAGACCCTGCTTTACCCACATGGGGCAAACTTATCAGCGAAGCGTTTTCAGGCGGAGCCGCGTACTATGGTTACTGGTGGTGGATAATCATACCCTCGACATTCATAGTGCTTGTTAGCACGGCGTTCGCCTTGCTCTGGTACTCGCTTGACAAAGTTCTAAACCCAAGGTTGAGAGAAGAATGAGTACAATACTATCCTTAAGAGATTTGACACTCTACTATAGAACTCGTAGAGGTATTGTTAGAGCTGTTGATAACATAAGCTTCGATCTCGAAGAAGGTCGCTGCTTATCTTTGGTTGGGGAATCAGGGTGTGGAAAGAGTTCTATGGCTTATGCGATCATGAGGATCCTACCTAGGAACATCCACACGTATAGTGGTGAATTAATATTCGAAGGGAAGAATCTGATGGCTCTCTCAAACAGTGAGTTAAGTAAAGAGATTTGGTTAAAGAAGATGGCTATGGTCTTCCAAGGCGCGATGAATTCACTTAACCCCGTGCTAAGCGTAGGTGAACAGGTTTCTGAAGTCTTTACATTACACGCTGGGTTAAGTAAGATAGAGGCTGAGAAGAAGGCGGCTGAATTATTAGAGCTTGTTAGGCTTCCAAGTTCTTTGGTAAATAAGTATCCCCACGAGTTAAGTGGTGGTATGAAGCAGAGGGTTGTTATCGCCATAGCTCTAAGTATGAAACCTAAGCTACTGCTCTTGGATGAACCTACATCAGCCCTAGACGTCATAACCCAGGCAAACATAATTAATCTTCTGAAGAAGCTACAGAAAGAATTCAACCTCACATACATCTTCATAACGCATGACCTAGGTTTAGCAAGTGAACTTAGTGACTACATAGCGGTAATGTATGCTGGTAGAATCGTTGAGCTTGGTGATGCAAGATCTGTTCTCACAGACCCTAAGCACCCATATACTCAGAAGCTGCTTGCAGCAACACCACGGCTTATGGAGGAAGCGAAACTTGAATTCATTTCCGGCTCTCCTCCTGATCTAGCTTTTCCGCCGGCTGGTTGCAGGTTCCATCCGCGCTGCCCATTTGTTATGGATGCTTGTATGGTGAAGGAGCCTCAGCTTTCCAAGCTTTCGGAGCGTCGACATGTGTCGTGTCTATTATGGGAGGGGGAGTGATGTCAGATTCAAACCCGCTTATGAAGGTAAAAGATGTCAAGATTTGGTTCAATATTGGTAGGGGGCTGTTCACTAAGTCGGTTTACGTTAAAGCGGTTGACGGTGTAAGCTTAGAAATAGGCGAAGGTGAATCTGTGGCAGTCGTGGGTGAATCCGGCTCAGGTAAAACTACACTAGGCAAGACATTGCTGCGGTTATATAAGCCGATTTCAGGAGAAATCTATTATGATGGCAGAAGAATAGATGGCCTAGAGGAAGAAGAGTTAAAGTGGTATAGAAGGGAAGCTCAGATAATATATCAAGATCCTTTTGGGAGCCTAAATCCATTCTTCACAATCGAGCGCATATTGTCGGAACCCTTAACTATCCATGGCATATCTAAAGATTATAAAGAAACAAAGCGGATGATTAATCAAATATTAACAGATGTTAAACTTGAACCACCAGATATGTTCGCATCGAAGCACCCCCACATGCTCTCCGGCGGACAAAGGCAGAGAGTAGCGATAGCCAGAGCCATGATACTCAGACCCAAGCTAATAGTTGCAGACGAACCTGTAAGCATGCTTGACGCCTCTGTCAGGGTTGAAATAATGAGCTTACTGAAGAGCCTCCAAGAGAAGCACAAAACGAGCCTCCTTTATATCACACATGATCTAGCAACAATCAAATACTTCTCGCAAACCTTGTATATAATGTATGCTGGCAAGATCATTGAATCAGGTTCAACTAGAGATGTTCTAAAAGAGCCTTTGCATCCCTATACACAAGCCCTAGTCTCAGCTATACCAGACCCGAACCCGGATAATAAGAATAGATTTAGAAATGTACCTGCTGGTGAGCCGCCTAGCTCAGTAGCCCCTCCCTCCGGTTGCAGATTCCATCCTCGCTGCCCTCGTTTTATTAGTGGCAAATGCGATGTATTAGAGCCTCAGTTGCTCAGGGTTAAGAATAGAGATGTTGCTTGCCACATCTATTCTTAGCGTAAAGAACTTATGTATGTGCTGGATAAGGGATTACTGTGGTATAGTTGGCTCCACTTACAGTTAGGGTTAAGGATGCTATGGATACTAAGCTGGTTAAGATCGAGAAAGATAGACCGGCTATAGAGGCGCTTAAGCTGATGATAGGCAACGGGGTCTGGTCTGTGCTTGTAACTGACAAAGGTGTTATAGTAGGTGTGATGACTGAAAGAGACTTCATAAGACGATGCGTGCTTAAAGGCTATGATCCAAATAAGACTCCTGTGGAAAAGCTGATGAGCAGCCCTCTGATTACCATAGAAGCGGATAGACCACTCGGCGAGGCCCTTCAGCTGATGACGACTAAGGGTATTAGAAGACTTTACGTAGTCGAAGGCGGAAAGATAGTAGGGAGAATAACACAGACCGAGTTGGCTGAGAAGACTCTAGACATATTTGTGGCACTCTCATCGCTTCAGCGTCAGATGTAGCCTACATAAGTCTACGATCAACCAACCGTCTCCACGTCTTCCACGTCTTCCTAGCGAAAGGTGGTATCTCACCATGCTTTCCTAACCATTCCCTTAGAAACGCTATCGTATTTGGATCAGCAGGATAACCGCTTCCGAAGTTACCGTACCTCTCACGTAGCCTGGCGATCTCGGCATCACGCTCCACCTTAGCTACAATGGAAGCTGCTGAAACGATAGGGTAAGTCTTATCCGCGTTATGCTCTGATATAACTTCAACTCTCCGCTTGATCAAAGCAACCACATTTTTCTTGAATCTCTCAGGATCAGTATCTGAAGCATCTATATACACTAAATCCGCTTCAAGCTCCTCGACAACCTTTGCCGCAGCTTCTGCTTCAAGCAGATTGAGTTTGATATACTTCTTTCTCCGCGCAACATATTTATCAACTTCCTCAGGTGGAACCTTTACTGAAACCACTTTGTATGCTAGATCCTTGATCAGAAAGTAGAGTCTGATTCTTGCTGAAGGGGAGAGTGTCTTAGAGTCTCTAACACCTATCCCATTAAGCTTACTTATCTGACTCTCCTCCAATGCTACACCCGCCAAAACAAGCGGGCCTATTATACATCCTCTACCAGCATCATCAACCCCGCCGACTAATCTTCTACTCAAGCCTCTCACCAAGCAGATTAAGGACCGCCTCTGAAATCTTTGATGCGGTCTCATCAGAGTGGTAGATGTCTATCTCAACAATCTCCACATTAGTAGCTGTTCTGAGTTCATCAGCTAAGGGGTCACGAATATGTTTATGTATAACACCTATCATCGGCTTACCCGAAGCTACTGCCTCCTTAATCGCTCTTCGAAACTCTGGGCTAGCCATTTCCATAGGCCCTATTTCATCGCAAACGATTAGGTCACAGTGCTGGGTAGCCTCAGTAAGCGCTCTTGCCCCTATATCTGATAAAGCCTTCAGGTTGACCTTATATTTTCCTACTTTAGGTCCCATCTTCTGCTCCACCGAAGCTAAGACATCTCTACTTCCAGACAGCAGATCAACTACTTCGAAGCCCATCCTAACCCCCTTAACTCTCTTTTCTACCGCCACCACTCCACCTATAGAGTATCCTTTCGCTCTTACTGTATTCACTATCTTCATTAACGTTGTTGTCTTTCCAGAGCCGGGTTCGCCTGTTAACAGCCAGATTCTTTTGACCAAACCTATGCACCTCTAAACTAAGCAAGAACATACTATTTATTATAGGCCACGCAACATTAATTGCGTTCTGGGTAGTAGGCTTACCGTGCATAAGTATAAAACATAGAAACAGTTAATCCTGGTTGGATAAAGATGATTGGTGATGGCTGAAACCCGCCCGCTTCCTGATTTAAAGAGCTTAGATGATGAAATCTCGAGTCTAACAAAGGAGAGGAGAACGATCATAGAGGAGCTCAAAGGTATGCGAGAGGCGAGGCGAAACCTGCTGACGAACTTAAAAGAAATACGTGAACATCTCAAGATACAAAGAGATATGAGAGACGCTGCGATTAACAATCTAAGACAGTTAGTTGAAGAGAGCAAATCCGTTAAGGCTAAGATGCAAGAGAGTCTGCAAGCTCTCTCCTCAGGTAGAAGAGAGATCATGGCATCGGGCAGAGCTCGTAAGGAGGAAACTTTTGACAATATCGAGCGGGCTATAACTGAATTAGAGTGGAGACTGCAGACTGAGAGGCTAACAAGGGAGCAGGAGAAGAGCCTCCTGCAGAAGATAAAAGAGATGCATATGAAAAGAGCGGAGATTAAGCAGAGGGAAGCTGCCTTAGAAAAGCTTAAGCGGATTACATCAGAATCAACAAATCTCTCTGAAAGATTGAAGGAGATCGAAGTCAAGATCGATGAAGAGAAAAAGAAGATCGATTCCGCGAAGGAGGCTGTCTCTAAGCTGATTGTAAGGCGGACGACTCAGCAAAGTGAACTGGAGATGCTGAACAAAACGATACAAGAAAAAGAGGAGAAGCTAAATAGCTTGCAAGGTAGGCTTCAGATAAGCCTTGCCAAGCGGAGAGAGCTGCTAGAGGCCAAACGCCAAGAGGAGGCGAAGAAGGCAAAAGAGAGGATGAATCAGGAGATAAACAAGATAAAAGAAGAGATTAGAAGTAGGTTCATTGAGGGGAAGAAAATTGGGTTTGATGAACTGAAACTTCTTCTGAATCCCGAAGACGAAATCACTTAAGTATTAGGGAATAGTAAGATTTTAGGAAAAGGTTGGAGGCCAAAGCCAAACCCGCATTACTCGTCTTATGTATTGACAGAGACAACGATGTAGGTGTGAAGACTGGTTTAGCAACACCCATTGTAGGTAGGGATAAATGTCTTGTAGCAGCGACCAGATTGGCTTTGGCTGATCCCGAGGAAGCTGATGCAAACACTATCTTTGCAGCTATCAAGGAGCACGACGATTTGCTGCAGCAGGGATATTCGGTGGAGGTGGCTGTGGTTGCTGGAACACAAAAGCGAGGTATTGATGCTGATCGTAAGATAATGGAAGAGACCAAGAGCATTCTTGATACACATAAAGTGGAGGGTATAATCTTCGTATCAGATGGTGCTGAAGACGAATATGTAGTCCCTGTTGTACAGAACTTTAAGCCGATTTTGTCGGTGCGTAGAGTAGTTATTAAGCATAGTGAGAGTGTTGAGGAATCATACGCGATCTTATCGAGATATCTTAGAATGTTAGTTTATGACCCGAAGTATTCTAGGTTCTTTCTAGGTGTTCCGGGTCTTCTTCTCCTAACCTTTGGTATACTAATGGTGCTGGGTAAGACTACTGAAGCCGTTGCTGCTGCTTTAGTTATATTGGGTTTATCTTTTATCGTAAGAGGGTTTGATCTAGATCGACTAGCTTCAGCCCTTACACAGATGAGACCTTCTGGTTACTTAAGGTTCTTCTCTACCCTCGCTGCTGCTCTCATACTGATCTCATCAGTTTATGCAGGGTTCACAACGATAAGCGGTACCCCAGAATACACTAAGATAATGATTCAGCCAGAGCTCTTCTTTGAATATGGTCCATACCTCATAGGCTTATTCCTCCAAGAGACCGTGAACCTCATCTGGATTGGTGTAGGTGTGTACTTAGCGGGTTCAGCCCTCTACCATTGGATTAGGCAGAGCTATAAGGTGCTTAGAACTGCAACAAACCTACTTATCCTATTGCTACTCTACTTTCCAATGACTCAGATTTCGCTTATCCTCTTAGGTAAAGGCAGCCCCGCCTACCTTATCTCAATTCTACTAGTCGGCTTAGCCATCTTATTCTTGGTCGTCTCCTTGGTCTACCAATACGTTATCATTAAGCGTCTAAGAAGGTGAAGGGCACTGCTCCAGACACTACTGAAGGTATTTGGCATCTACAAGATATATGGTAGATACCTCGAGCACCAGATTTCAGAGCACGAGAAGCCTAAACATATAGGTTTAATCTTAGATGGGAATAGGAGATGGGCTCGAGAAAAATCGCTACCTCCGAAGCTAGGGCACTATTTCGGCGCTGATAACGCGAAGAATCTGCTTGAGTGGTGTTATAGCCTTGGGATAGAGAGTGTTACGATCTTCGCTTTCTCAACTGAAAACTTTAACAGACCTAAAGAGGAGGTTGAAGAACTCTTTGCTATCATTGAGGAGAAGTTAAGGGAGCTCTTTCAAGATGAGCGTATACATAGATATAATGTTAAAGTTAAGGGAATAGGTAGGCTAGATCTACTCCCACCAAGCATTCGCTCCCTCCTCTCTGAAATTGAACAAAGCACAACACACTATAATCAACACTATCTGAATATTGCTTTGGCTTACGGTGGTAGAAGTGAGATCGTTGATGCTGTCAGGAGGATATGTGATAAAGTGAAGGATAATATGTTAGATCCTTCGAGCATAAGCGCTGAAACGATAGAGCAACACCTCTATACCGCTCATCTACCACATCCAGACCCTGACCTAATTATAAGAACCTCAGGTGAGGAGAGGCTTAGCGGTTTTCTCCTCTGGCAGTCAGCATATAGTGAGTTGGTCTTTCTAGATATCTTTTGGCCTGAGTTCAGAAAGATCGATCTCATGAGGGCTATAAGAATCTATCAGCAGCGTGATAGGAGGTTCGGTAGATAATCAGTTAATTATAGGTTGGGTATAAAGGGTTAGCGGTAGTATGTCTAAAGCCGTGCTGGTTGTAGGTGGGGCTTTCGGAGATGAGGGGAAAGGGAAGGTTGTCTCATACCTAGCTGTTAAAGATAAGGTTGATGTGGCTGTCAGAGGGGGTGTAGGTCCGAATGCAGGCCACACAGTGGTATCTGGTGGCAAGACCTATAAGGTAAGGTTAGTCCCAACTGCGTTCACGAATCCACAGACACGCCTCCTCATCGGGGCAGGTGTAGTAGTTAACCCTCAGATCCTATTGGAAGAGGTTGATTTAACCGGCGCAAGAGGAAGGCTAGGTATTGATTATCAATCCGGCATTATCGACGAGGAGCATATTCAGCGGGATAAGGTTGGTCATCTGAAAGAGAAGATCGGTACGACAGGCACCGGTACAGGTCCAGCGAACGCGGATAGGGTTCTTAGAAAGGGAAAGGTTGCGAGAGACATACTTGCTCTGCAAGAGTTCTTGACTGATGTAGCTGGTGAGGTGAACAGTGCGCTGGATGAAGGTAAACAAGTTTTGGTTGAAGGGACTCAAGGCACCTTCCTATCCCTCTACCACGGAACCTATCCCTTTGTGACATCTAAAGATACTACTGCTTCTGCAGCCTGCGCTGATGTTGGGCTTGGTCCTCTCAGGGTTGCTGAGGTAATCGTGGTCTTTAAAGCGTATTTAACAAGGGTTGGAGAAGGACCTTTAGAGGGTGAGATACCTACAGAGGAAGTTGTCAAAAGAGGTTGGGGTGAATTCGGAACGGTTACGGGTAGGATGAGAAGAGCAGCTCCGTTCAACTTTAAGCTAGCCAAGCGGGCTTGCATCCTTAACAGCGCAACGCAGATAGCATTGACTAAGCTAGATGTATTATTCAAATGCGATGCTCATGTTAAGAAGTTTGAGGATCTTTCCGCTGAGGCTAAGAATTTTGTGAGGAAGATCGAGGATGAGATCGGCGTGAAGGTAACACTTATAGGAACAGGCCCAGGTGTCGATGATATGATCGATAGGAGGTGTCTGGTGTAGGTTGGAGAAGGCTAAAGAATCATTAGCAATTAAGATGAATGAACTTAAGGATCTTACTCAGAGTCTGGTGGACTTTTTAAAAGAGCGGGTGGGCGCGGATGTCACGGTGCAGAATGATACATTGATAGTTAGTAAAGGCGATGGTGAAGAGGTTAGTGCTAGAAGATTGAAGGTTTATCTTAAGAGGTTTCTCCACTTAGAGAGATTGAGGGGGAAGTATCGGATACTTGTTAAGAGCGGCGAAATTAATTTTGTGAAACTGAAAGAAGAAGATTAAAGGCGCTCAATCTTTTCTTCAAGTAAGTGAAGGAAATCCCTAGCCTTTCTCACCTTCTCCAGCGCTTCAAGAATAGTCTTAGTTGAGTCGTTCTTCAAAACATCTGATATAAACTCTTTAACTTCACCAATAATCTTTTCTGGCTCACCGTCTATTGTATATCTTGCCCTCCTTTCTTCGCGGTCAATACCTGATGTGAGTTTTATCAGGAGTATGGCGAGCTCTAGCATACACTTTGCTCTCCACAAGTCGAGCTTGCTTCCTTTCTTTAAGTTGCCAGACGACTCAATCTGCTGAAGTATGTTATATGCTGATTGGAGCTCAGATCTTACGCGCTTAAGCCTCGCATCTTGATTGCTACTCACCTTTACCATTCTCCTGTTTAGAGCATTTTAAGGAATCTTTCGGCGTCTTCACGCATAGATATGTTATTGAACATGATGTAAACCGTCTCTGCGTTCTGCTCGTCAACTATCCTGCTTAGCTTACGCAGATCATCCTCACTATACCTATAGACATAGGGCCTGGCGCCTAAGCCGTGCAGCCTAAAGTACTGTATCTTCGTCTCTATGATCGGCTTAGCAGTTAGTGGATCAACTATGTGGACAGCCCCAATCTCTTTAAGATCCTCTGATGTCCGCTGAGCATCTTTAAACCAACTTGGGTGTCTAAATTCGATGCCAAGGTCGATCTTTCTCTCTTTAAAAAATGCTCGTAGCCTTTCCGCGTTCTCTTCTGTTCTGCTGAACGACGGAGGTAGGTTAATCACACAGAACGATGCTCTAAGTAGTGAAGAGATATGAAGAGTTTTACGCCAGCACTCAAAGTTCTCCTTGGTTAGTTGTAGATGCCCATATGCTTCTTGGTTTTCCTTAGGCTTCTGGCTTCCTGCTCTCCTCCAAGTCGGACTGGATATAGGGTGAGTAATGCCTTGGAAAGCTTTCAAGGTGAACTCAAATTCTCCAGCAACACTATTCCTCCATTTCGCAGCGGTGTCGGGTAAAGGAAGCTTATAGAATGTGTATTGTAGCTCTATAACCCTAAACATCTTTGAGTACTCAGATAGTGATAATCCAGCTAAGCCGCAGCATCCCACTTTGATCTCCTTAACCATACCAAAGCTTGTAGAAAGAGGGTTATGTAAAAACCTATTTAACGTAGAGCCAAGAGTTTAAGGTGATGGGCGTGCAAAAAAGATTAGGCTCACCTATATTTGTGGAGCTCCTCGACTTGCAGGAATTAGGTAGGTTATGCTGTGCACTTGAACGTGTACCTATGCTTGTCTTCTCGTTCCCTTCATCAGAGGGGCTGAGGTTAGCTGTTCACGTCTACACATATTTTGGAAGCCCTGTGTTCTACTACGCTTTATCAAACAAGTCGGGTCACTTTCTAGAATATCGTAACTCCGCTGGCTTAGAAGAGGTGCGCATATCCAATACTCCATCGTTCATCACCTACACTCCTATCGTCTCCGTGCAGAAGTTATCAAAGAGCTTTGAATCGAAAATAGAGGAGAAGAGGACCACTAAGATGTCATCTATGCAGGTTGCTGATGTGCTTAGCCTAGCCAAAGTTGCGGCATACAGAATGCTCTTCGAAGAATCTCCTCTTCCTATCTTCACCTATAGAGCAGATGAGGATTGGTTTGCGGGTGTGTTCACTCGTATAGATGATTTTGATGAAGCGTCCATCTTCTTCTACTGTAAGCTGGAGAAGGAGCCCGCTGGCCGCTTCATACGATACTCAACTACCTCATCTGAGCTGTCTTATACCGATAGGTTGGAGGAGCACGGCTATGTCTACCTTAAGATTATTAAGTTGAAAGCACCTTACCCGCTGGTGTCACCTTGACTACGTTTAGAGACCGCTTAGCGAAGTCTTCTATCTTACATAAAAGTAGACTCGTGTTGGCTCTTGACCTAAACCTAAAAGAAGGTCTTTTGGAATCAGCCTTGGATCTAATCGAACAACTAGGCTATGAAGTCGCTGCTGTGAAGGTTAACTATCATCTTCTTTTACCCCTCGCCCTAAAAGACATAGCCTGCATAATTGATGCAGCACACCAGAAAGGGCTGCAAACAATTGCAGACCTTAAGCTCAACGACATCTCCTCCACGAACTTGGCTGTGCTAGAAATTCTTCATCGAGCTGGGTTTGATGCGTTCATAGTGAATCCAATAGTAGGCTATCGGGATGCTTTGCAGCCAACCATAGAGGAGGCTCATAAAAAAGGCATGGGTGTAATCTTCTTAACATACATGAGCCACAAAGGTGCCTCAGAGGGCTACGGACTAAAACTGAGGTTAAGATCGAGTTCTGTGAAGCCACTTTACAGACTTTTTGCTGAGAGTGCTTTAAAGTGGGGTGCGGACGGGCTTATAGTAGGTGCCACTAGACCGAGTATAATTAGGCAAGTCGCTGCCTTGACAAACAATTCTTTACCTATATTTTCACCTGGGGTTGGTGCGCAAGGTGGTTCAGCATTAGATGCGCTCAAGGCTGGTGCCAACTTTTTGATTGTAGGTAGATCTATAATCGACTCACCCAAGCGTCTTGAGGAAGCGAAGAAACTAAGAGAAAGGAGTTGGTCAATGTTCTAAGTTTACTGACTCATTTGCGTTAAGAACTGATTGGCTTCTTTTAAGACATTTCTTGCGTTTTGATATGTTACTTTTGCCATGGCTTCTTGTATGGGAAGCCAGATATACCCTTGGTGCTCGTAGGATAGTTTGATATCTTTAGTCTTACTCTCTGCTAAGTAGAAAGTTACGGTCTTCCTTACTAGCTGATCACCCCTTCTATAATAGTATTGTATCATCTTCTTAAAGCCATTAATAAACCTCAAATCAGTTAAACCTGTTTCCTCGCCGATCTCTCGGATAGCAGCATCAAGGTCACTCTCGCCCTTTTCAACATTTCCTTTTGGGAAGTCCCAGTGACCCGCTGGGTAATGTAGTATTAGATATTCTATCGCGCTGTCTGATCGATGTATAACTATCGCACCAGCAGACCTTTCCTCAAGCAACTCTCAATATACCTCCTCTTAACCTATTATTTAACTTATGAGCTTCAGGATCTTCTCCAGTAAAGGGGGGCAACCTGCTGCAACATACCCTAGTGTCGCCTTACTTCTGAGGTCGATGTCTCCCGCCGTATGAAGCATCTTGAATACGCCCTTAGCCTCCTTAACTAGGAAAAGTGAAGGTAGGCAGTCATAGGTTCTTAGCCTAGGATAAGGTTCTATGAACCCATCCACCTTACCCACCGCAACATACGCCGTTTCTAGGGCTGCTGTGCCAAGAATCCGAGGATGCCTTATACTATTAATAAGGTTGTCAAGTATCTTTGGGTCATTCTTATACTGCCCTTTGATTCTTAGGCTTAGAGACACTACAGCTGCTCCTAAGTCATCTATTTTAGATGGATGCGCTTCTTTACCATCTACTCTGCACCCTTTCCCTTTAACCGCTGTTATGACATCTCCGTTCACTAGATCTACGGTGCCAGCAGCTGTTATGTCTAAGAACCTCCTGCCTCTTGCTATCGCTATGCTTGCTGAGAAGACAGGTATGCCACGCCCAGCGTTTGTACTCCCGTCAACAGGATCAACCAGCACCGTCAGATCTGAGTCAGCATCACCCACATAACCAGCCTCTTCTGAAATAATAAAGCATCTTCCCAACCGTTCCTTCAAAAGTGTTAGCATCTCGTCCTCGAGGACCTTATCGAGCAGTAGTGTGCTATCCCCAGAAGCACCTATACCAACTACTTTAGCGATTTCATTTCTAGCCTTAACTTCAGCAAACCTTCTTTTAGCATGCTCAAGAGCTTCAATGACAGTATCTTCATACACCAAGCGTCTTCTTCCTCTGCTCACCAGCTTGAGTTTCTTTCTCTATCTTTCGACGTGAAAGGTATGCAGTAACTATGATGGCAAGAACACCTATAACAGTCGCTAAAGTGTACCTCATATGCAGATTTTCAGCGACAGGTATCTCTGCTGATAGAGATTCACCCTGTAGGACCTCACCTTCGAAGCTAAAATTGATCTTAGAAGTGATCTTGAGAGATAATACAGAAGAGGGTGTAATTTGGACTGTTTGGTTCAGGGTCTGCTTAGATCTAAGTTCGCTTGCCTTCAAGACGATAGATGTATCTGGTGACTCAGCGCCGCTTATCACCACGTGTGCCTCTACATCATAGACTGTGAGTGAAGAGGGGTTAGTGAGGTTAAGCGTAAGAGTCGCAGGTTGCTTCTCAGTAAGAGAGGTAGGTGTAGTTAAAGATAGTTTGATAGGCTGCTCCACATTCAAAATGAACTTGGGCATCTTAAGCGTCTGATTCTGTGCTGAAAACACAAAGCCGCCCTCAATAGGCAGGTGATCATAACCTCCCACATTCAAATAACGCATTCTGAAGTTGAATGTGAGTGTCTGACCAGCTTCAAGAACCTCAATAATCTTATCCGCCTTCTCAGCTTCAACGTAAGAGTAGTTTAGAGATCTAACTTTAAGATCATAAACAGGGAACGGACCAAGATTCACTAACATCACTTTTACATCCGATGTTGAACCTACGAATGCTGATGGCTTGGAGACTTCTTGGGTAACCTTAAGCCCAGTTGCATAAGCGTATGAGTTTGATGCTGCCTTTAATATGAAACTACCCCACCGTATCTCAGCTGAGATCGGGGCTTGAATAAAACTTGCAGCTCTGCTTGACCTTAAACTGTAGTTAAAGATTTGTTCAGTAACCGATTTATTGAATTCTGAAGACACTTTAATAGATCTTCCGCTGACTGTGAAGTTGCCACCTGTAAGTTCGAAGCCCTCTGGTAGTTGTGCCGAAAGTTCGATCAAGGTTCTGTTTGCCAAAGTGACCGAGGCTTTGACAACTCCATTTACGACAACCCCTGATTCATCTAGGAAAGCATCTACTATCTGGTTAACAGTGACCTTCGGTGCCCCAAGCGTAGAGCGAATGAACCGAATGGGAACCGTGTTAGTCAAGACCTTCTTTTCACCGTCTTCGTCAATCCACCCTACAGAAACCCTAACCTCTCGGTGTGATTGAATCAAGTTTTCAGGTCTCACTGGGACTTGAACTGTCCAGTCCTTAAGTGGTATAAGAGCAGGCTCAGATGCAACCACACCTTCACCCAGCGTGACCGTTAAGTTATTTGCACTCCTCATTCCTACGTTAGTGATCTTGAGTGTTAGCTCGTTCTCAGCTTTAAGCGGGCTAGGGTCTTTAGGCTCAGCGGTAACAAGAAGAGACGGCCTATACTTATTTAAAACAAGAATAACATCGTTGGGATATGCTCTACCCTCCCATATCTTATCGCCAATCTTATATCTATAGGATATAGGTGTAGTTTCGCCTGCAACGTAGAGGTCTGAGGGGGTCTTTTCGTTTAATCTGATGACGTAATGGATCTCTTTCTTCTCACCAGCTTTTAATGTAGAGTCCTCTAGTAGGGTTCTTCCGCTGACCAGCTCAAATTTGCCTCTCCACCAACTCTCTTCTATAGTTAAGACTTCAGCTGGTATGCTGTTTGGTGGGGCAACATTCTCCACCCTAAGTGTAACCTCTACCGTATCTCTCCCTTCAGCAGCTTCGACAACACCTTCATCGACAACCCGCTCAACTCTAATAAAAGGAGGATAATAGGTTAGCTCGATCTTAGATAAAGGCGGCTTTTGACCCTCAGCCACTCTGAACGATATCTTAGATGAAAGGTTTCCAACTAGGTTCACAACCTCAGCATCAGATAGAGAAGTTGATGATATCAGCGCATCAGCAAACACCACCTCAACTCTATTTTGACTGACACCCTTTGATGTTGTTAAGTTGGAGAAGCCAGGTAGAACAGAGTTTAGGTCAAATGTCGATGATAAGCTTCTTGATTCAGCATACTGCAGAGTTAGCTGTGTTGAAAAGCCTATCTGAGATCTAGATGCCTCCAACACTATAAACTGAAGACTCTTCTCTAAGAATATCTGCTTCAAAAGATTAGTGAACCCCCCTTCAATATTTGGTAAAGCGCTTAGGAGGATCTGGCTTATGAACCTGTAGTTGCAGTTTGAGTAATAGATGTACTCGTGGTCCCTTGAACCTATTCGTATAAACGCAGTTTTCATAACTCTACCTATGGCTTGGGCTGCAGAGTCTGCTTGATCATCATCTTGTGCATTAACTATAAGTGTTAACCCTTCTTTCGGAGGTGGGCTTAACGGAAGAACATTATACCCTTCATCCCCAAGAATGTAGAACTCGGGAAGCCACTCAGTCACATAACATGCTACAAGCTTATAGCTATTTACACCGTTCAGAGATGTTGTTTCCAGCCCTCTAAGCGTTATATTCCCACCACTTAACCTAGCGCTGACGACGATTGAATCTTTGGTTACGAAGAGTCTTAGGTCTTCTGCAAGAGGATCTGAAGAAGATGATATTGGATATGGTTGTATCAGTAAGGATAGATTCAAGAGTATTATTAGAGGTATTAGGGCCTTACTCAATTGTCTTCTGCATACCGTGGTTAGCTGTGGTGTTATAAAGTTGTCCTATCGCTTCTTAGGTGTATCGTCAGGGTCATCTACACCCTTCTCGTTTAAGATGAAGACGGTCTCGCGTTCAGGATGGTAGGGGCTGTCTATGATTCTGGCGATGCGATTCTTCCCAGCCTTCTTAAGGTATATTCTGTAGGTGCTAGTATGCGCGACCACATGCCCACCCGTAGGCTTGCTAGGGTCACCGAAGAAGACATCGGGTGCAGCCTGAACTTGATTTGTAACCACCACCGCAAGGTTCCTCGCTTCAGCCGTTCTGAGAAGAAGATGCATAAACCTATTCAGCCTCTGTTGCCTCTCAGCCAAAGTACCCCGCCCAAGGAACTCTGCTCTATAGTGCGCTACAGCCGAATCTACGATAACAAGCTTTATGGGCATCTTCTCAACTACAGAGCCGAGTTCTGAGACTATAAGCTCTTGGTGTGAGCTATTATATGCTTTAGCCACTATTATCCGCTCAAGCGTCTTTAATGGATCTAATCCACGCACTTCAGCGATCTGAAATATTCTCTCAGGTCTAAAGGTGTTCTCCGTATCAATATAAACTGCACCAGCCTCAAGTCCTCCTTTATCTCTGCTCATCTGAACTGTCACGCACAACGTGTGGCAAAGTTGTGTCTTCCCGCTACCATATTCGCCATAAAACTCTGTAATGGCTTGTGTTTCTATGCCTCCATCAAGTAGTTCATCAAGATTCTTAGAGCCAGTTGTTATCCTATCGATATTCTGCCTTCGTTTGTAGATTTCGCTTGCTGGAATGAATTCTTTATCAAGAAGCCCTAATTCGATAAGCCTAGTTCGGGCGCTGCTGCTGAACTCTATGGCCTTCTTAAGATCTACACCTATCGCCTCTGCTATCTCACTAGGTCCGCGTATGGCTAGATCCAGTATCGTATAGATCCCTGCGTTCTCTAGCTTCTGTTTTGTAACAGGCCCTACACCGTCCAATGTATCAAGGCTCAGCTCTTCTATACTCATCCTCAACCTACTTATCCAAAGGTTGTTTATAACAGTATTTGCTAAGGAGTCTAGGTAGTCTGAGGTCGGTTCTTAGAATTCTCGACGCAGGCTTGAATAAACCCTAGATAAACAGGGCTGGGTCTCCCAGGTCTGCTCGTGAACTCAGCGTGAAATTGTGTGGCCATAAAGAATGGATGCGTTTGCATCTCAAGTATCTCTAATCTTCTCCCCTCATCACTATACCCAGAGAAGATGACACTCTTCTCCTCAAAGGTAGGTTTGTACTTCTGGTCGAATTCGTATCTATGCCTATGCCTCTCTCTTATAACACTCCTACCGTAAAGCTTGTAGGCTCTAGTTCCTTCTTTGATGAAGATGTCGTGCCCACCTAAGCGCATAGTTGCACCCATCTCCTTAACCTCTTTCTGCTCAGGTAGCAGATCTATGACGGGGTGGGGGGTATCTGGGTCAAATTCGGTTGAGTTTGCGCCCTCGAGCCCGCAGAGGTGGCGTGCTATCGCTATGGCTGCGATCTGGAAGCCTAGGCATATTCCTAGATACGGTATGTCGTGTTTGATGGAGTAGGTCGCAGCCTCTATCTTACCTTCGATCCCTCTTTTTCCGAAGCCGCCTGGGATGAGTATGCCATCATATGATCTTAGTGTAGTGAGTGCTTGCTTGTCTTTCTCTATGAGCTCTGAGTCTACCCAGTCTATCTTGATCGCTGCGCCTAGTTTGGCTGCTGCGTGTAGTAGGGCGTGGTTTATGCTGACGTAGCTGTCTGCTAGGCTTACGTATTTACCGACCATAGCTATGTTTACTTTGGTTGTGGTCTTTTTGAATGATTCCGCTACCTTCGTCCATTCTTCTAGGTTGGTGTTCTCTATGGTTAAGTTGAGTCTGTTTGCTATTACCCTTGTTATCCCCTGTCTTTCAAGCAGTTCTGGTACATCGTAGACGGATTCGACATCTGGGTTGGATATGACGGCCTCTATGGGTACGCTGGTGAATAAGGAGATCTTTTCTCTGGCTTGCTGGGCTAGGGGTCTTTTGCTTCTCACTACGATTATGTCTGGTTGTATGCCGATTCTCCTCAGCTCTTGGACGCTGTGTTGTGTGGGTTTGGTCTTCTGCTCTCTCACGGTTTCTAACTCTGGGGCTAGTGTTACGTGTAGGAAGAGTGAGTTTGTTGGGCCGACTTCTAGCCTCATCTGCCTCATAGCTTCTAGGAATGGTAGGCTTTCGATGTCTCCTACTGTGCCTCCGCACTCTACTACACCTATGTCTGCGCCATCTTCTACGACGACTTGCTTTATCCTCCTTTTGATTTCGTCTGTTATGTGGGGTATTATCTGGACGCATTTGCCTAGGTAGTCGCCGCGCCTCTCAGCCTCTATCACTGCCTTGTATATTTGGCCGGTGGTGATGTTGTGGCGTCTGCTGAGGTTCTGGTCTAGGAACCTCTCGTAAGTGCCTATGTCCATGTCTGTTTCGCCGCCATCATCGGTGACGAAGACTTCGCCGTGTATGATGGGGTTCATCGTGCCCGCATCCACATTGAGGTAGGGGTCTATCTTTATGCAGGTTATCTTAAGCCCGGAGAGTTTGAGGAGCTTTGCTACGGAGGCTGTGGTGACACCCTTCCCTAGTCCAGACATCACCCCGCCTGTGACAAAGATGTACTTTGGCACACCACTCTCTCTACCAGCAGAAAATTAAGGCTTTAGGTTATTATGGTGAATGATGTAAGTTAGCAAATCGTTTTTTACGGCTTTAAGCATTCGTAGATTGATGCGCAACTGATCTTCTCACCATCTATTTGAAAGTAGGATCCTTCTACTCAAAGCCGGCTTCGATCTTAGAGCCTTTGGTACTTCTACAACCCTATGTGGGCATACGCCATATGTAATCTTCAGGAATTTCTTAACTTCTATGTTGTGGATCTTCTCAACATCCTTTACCACCGAGTTCGCAAGCTCATTTACGTCTAGTTCTCAACCTTCTTCTTAACATTCTTCGCCCCCTCAACCCTTAACTAGCTCTATTACTGCACAGTAGACTTCAAATTGCTCTTTTTACTTAACTTTAAAACTTCTTTCGGAATGACCTCAGCACGTTTCTTTTTTTGGACTGTATCAAGTGAAACATTATTCGAATCTTCTGAATCGTTTCCTCAAGTATCGGACGATTTACTCTTTTGCAAAGCTTATCAAAAGATGCGCTGATTTTTCTTCTAAAATTAACGGATTTGAACAAAGAAAACTGTTTAGATCCACGGAAGCTAGTTGTAATGACCCTTGACCCAGCTGACTTCTGCCAATGATTTTCAAAAGATATAGCGACTAACGGAAGTCGTAGCTAATACGTACGGTTTATCGCCGCGATAATCTTCTTGCGAAGAATTTCCTGATTTCCTCTGCAAGAACAACTATAACGGCTAGCATTGCTAAGAATAACCAATCATTAAGAGCCAGAGGGGCTGTTCCAAAGGCGTTCTGTAAGGGCGGAAAATAAACTATTGCCAACAGAACAGAAATCTGTGCAGCGATTCCCAGCCAAATCCACTTATTACTTCTTAAGCTCGTCTTGAAAACGGAGGTTTTGTGCGTTCGGCATGCAAGAACATTACCAACTTGCGCTACGACAATACCAGCAAAAGTCATGGTCGTACCTTTAGTGTAAATAGGGTTGCTAATTGAGAGGGCTCCGAAATGCCAGCCACCTGCGAACCAAGTGTTTAAACAGCCAAACATAGCACCAGCAGAGATCATTAACCCAATGTAGAGCGAGCGCAGAAACGTCTCCTTGTTAAATAGTCGCTCAGTAACGCTTCGCGGGGGCTCCTGCATTATGCCCCTTTCTGGTGGTTCGAGGCTCAGTGCCAACGATGGGATGACATCAATGACCAAATCTATAGCTAAAACTTGAACTATTAGCAAGGGAAGAGGGATTTCCAACACCACAGAAAGAATGAAGGGAAACAATTCAGCCCAATTATGTGTAAAAACATAAACGATGAACTTTCTAATGTTCTCATAAATTACTCTTCCCGACTCAATCGCATGCACGATTGATGCAAAACTGTCATCCAACAAAATCAAATCAGCCGCATCTCGAGCCACATCGGTTCCAGAAACACCCATAGATATGCCGATGTCTGCCTCTTTTAACGATGGCGCATCATTAGCCCCATCGCCAGTAACAGCTACTATCTCTCCAATTTTTTTAAGCGCAGTGACAATACGCAGTTTCTGCTCTGGGGAAACTCTCGCAAAAATGACTTCACCTTTCTTAACTTCTTCAAATATCTCTTGATCACTCATCGACTCCAACCAAACACCAGATATCACACGACTCTGTCCAGCATTGGTTATGCCCACTTCTTCGGCAATGGCTTTTGCTGTTATACCATAATCTCCAGTGATGAGTACGATTTTTATGCCTGCTTGTTTAGCTTGTTTCACCGCGTCTTTAACTTCAACACGAGGTGGATCTTTTATCGCAACAAGTCCAAGAAAGACCATATCTTTCTCGATGTCTTCCTTTACAATAGGCAAGCCCCCAGTTTCTTTGTAAGCTACGGCTATTACTCGTAACCCTTCGTCTGCGAATTCACGGAACTTCTGCTCGACAGATTGCAGATGCTTCTCCGCGAGACTCTCTATTTTATTGTTTAGGCTTATCCTCGTGCAAACAGAAAGAACACTTTCAGGTGCACCTTTTGTATAAACCAAAGTTTTTCCATCAGCTTTATGAACGGTTGTCATTCTTTTTCGTGTCGAATCAAATGGTATCATATGGACTATGGGCTTTTTTGCAAGCAGTTCTCTCGGATTAAGATCACGTTTTAAAGCAGCAATAAGCAAGGCGCCATCTGTATAATCTCCGATGACACGCCATGACCTATTTATGTCAGAAGGTGGTTCAACCTTTGCATTGTTACAAAGAGCACAAGTCTCTAAAAGCTTCTCTAACCCTGCGCTCCCGCGTTTTTTTATTCTTCCGTCGATGATAAAGTCGCCGACAGGTATGTATCCGACTCCAGAAACTTGTATAACCTTATCGTCAACCCAGATTTTAGTAACGGTCATCTCGCCCTTGGTGATTGTTCCAGTCTTGTCTGTACATATGACTGTCACGCTGCCAAGTGTTTGAACCGCCGATAAACGTTTTACGAGGACATTTCTCTTCAGCATCTTCAAAGCATTGAATGCAAGCGCACATGACACTGTAACCTGTAACCCTTCAGGAACACAGGCAACCATCACACCTATCATAAACAATATACTGTCAAGAAAAGTTAAGTGAAGCCAAATCAAGCTAACTGTAAAGAAAATCCCTCCCACAACTACTGCCAAGATAAAGTCACACTTTGCGAGATATGCTATTTCCCTCTGAAGAGGACTTGGCTCTTCGCCTATTTTTTGAGTGAGATCAGCGATTCTTCCAAGCATAGTTTTCATGCCAGTTGCAAAGACCACAGCTCTTCCGCGTCCCTTTACGACGCTAGTGCCCATAAAAACAAGGTTAGGCGCGTCAACATAGGTCGAATCGGTAACTTCTGTTGGCTCACTAGACCGCGGGTGCGGCTCTGGCTCGCCAGTTAAGGGTATATTGTTTGTCCACAGCTCAAATGCTTCAATCAAGCGTGCATCTGCTGGAACACGGTCGCCTTCTTCCAACTCAATAACATCACCTGGAACAAGGTCCCTCACGGGAACCTTCTTAAGTTCTTCATCCCGAATGACCTTAGCATATTCAGGCATCCACCTTCTGAGCGTTTCTATTGCCTTTTCTGCTCGCCACTCTTGGAAAAGACCGAAAATCGCGTTTACTACGACTATGCCAATGATAATTAAACTGAGTTGCCATATTCCACTTATAGCAGCAAGCAGAGCTGCAAACAGCAACACAATACTGAATAAATCCCTTAGATAGGCAACGAACTTGTACGCGGGGAACGTGCGTCTCTTTTTAACAAGCATGTTCGGACCGTATTTGGCAAGGCGTTTTCGAGCTTCTTCACTGGTTAAACCCTTAGGCGAAGTGCCAAGAAAATCAAAAACAGCTTCCTTGCTCAAACGTGCAATGTCCTTCAATTCTAACACCGCTTCAAGCAGATGCGCGTACCCGGCAGTTCCATACCCCATCAGCGGATTGAAAAGAAAAAATTGCTCTAATATTTAAGGATATAACTTAAAATTTGTGACCTGGCAACTTAAGCTCACCTCCTGAGGTGGTTGTAGTACAGTGCGAAGAGCTTTATGATTAGGTTCCAGCAGAAGATAGACCTCCTGGGCCTCTCGCTTCTGTTTAGGGGGTTTGAGGTTGTGTTGTTGAAGAAGGCTTTCGTCCTCTGCTTGAACGATGAATATACTGACTCAACTAAGCTTCTATCTCCGAAAGGACTCTACGTTGCATCTAAGGCCCAGCTCCTTAAGGGCCGCTGTTAGCCACGGAGCACTATCTACGGTGAAGGAGGGCTCTCCCTCACAGTACTTTAAGACCTCCTCTATGAAGAGCTTGGTAGCCAGTAAGCTCCTGGATGGGAAGACCCTCATGGATATTATATCGTTTCTATCCACATCTATGGCTGTGTAGACCCAGTACTCTGATCCATTCGCCTTCACGCACGTCTCATCCAATGCTATGAGCCTCCTAACTATCCTAGGCGGCTCAATACTTACCTTCTCACCAAGCTTCCTAACCCACTTCCAAACAGCAGTCTTAGAGACCCTACGAACCTCAGAAAGAACCTTAGCAGCCCTCCTCAAACTCGAAAGCTGAATATAGAAGGCCAAACCCAATATCCTAAGCTCCACAGGTACTCTATTCTTCTCGAAGACGCCGATGCTCTCAACCAAACACCTAATACTCAACATAGCATAAAGAACCTAAACTAAGCTGACCTAATAAGCTTTAAGTTGCCTTGTCTTCTAAGCTCAAGTGAGTAAACTTCAGACTCAACTAGACAAAACACCCCACACCCACCTAAAAGACACATACACCACAACACCCGCCTTTACTACACAGCAGAAAAATTAAGTCTTTGGGTTACTTGACGAGGGGGTACATGGGGTATGCTAAATCAGCGATATCTACATCACACCTCGCTATCCTAGAGAAGCTAGAGGCGACCCTAGACAAAATGGTAGCATTCTCATTAGACCCTATAGATTTCTCAAGCTTCGCTATTTCACCTACCACCTCTTCATACAGCTGCACCACCTGCCTCCCCTCTTCAGGATCTTTAGCGAGAAAAGCTCTAACAGCAGACTCCTGCATCGCCCCAAGCGTCTCAACAATTTTGTGGGCTGCCTCCCTCTCAACCTCACCTAAAACATCTTCAAGAGGATGTGTCGAAGACTTCGCTATATCCTCAGCCGAATCCCCAATGGCTTCGAGGAGATAGGCAGAAAGCCTATAGTCCAAGCAATCTATTGTAGTAAGCTTCAATTTAGCCGCAAGCTTACTATCCATAGACGCTGATCTAACCAACCTAACTAGGAGGAAGTAGAGGCGGTCAACCTCATCATCCCTCTCAGACACAGACTTCTTCAGAAGCACATCCCCCTGCATAAGGGCTTGAACAGCATCAGGCAGCATACCCATCGTAATGAGATGCATACGCCTAAACGTCTTCTCAGGATCCAAGTTCGTCGGCTCAAGCAGAAACTGCGCTGTAATGGATCTAGAATCCTCCTCAACTATCTCAAGCCCAACGAGTTGGCGTATCGCCCTCTTCATGGCTTGCGCATCCTCATACGGTATCCTCTCTCTACTCACCACCCTTATTATGTCGAAGCCAAGTAGATACGAGCCTGTAATCAGATTTATCAGCCTCCTCATATACTGCGCTGGGTAAGTCAAGAGTATCTCCTTAGGCTTCTTCTCAACTTCAACCGCTGGGAAGACCATCAAGCTCCCACCAGGAGTTACCTCAAGCGCTAAGAGGCTACCCTTACTCAGCCTGTTCTTCACCACCCAATCTTTCGGTAGAGATATAAGTAGGGTTCCTCCGCCCATCTCCTGCGCTCTTCTAAGCTCCATCTCTCTAATCTATTCAACTATATAGCAGACCTTGCTTATCTATATTTCTTTTAACCAAGCGAGATTGACGATGTTACGATAAGGTTTCAGTGCTCGGTGCTTTCTTTGGTTGTCATATGTCTGCTTATCGTAACATCATCGTGTGATTAACGCAAACATTAAAGTATCTTGATCCGCCTAAACCGACAGTAGAGCAATGGTTAGTATAGAGTTAGAGCCGCTTGGCTATGTGAGATCAGAGTTCGACGAGGATAGAGGTGATAGGAACGAAGGTTATGCTTTGCTAGAGTTTGATCCTAAGTACGCTGAGGCTCTAGACGGAATAGAGGAGTACTCCCACATCTTCGTGCTCTACTGGATGCATAAGCTAGACAACTCCCTCCGCTCAACATACAAGACGCATCCAAGGGGAAGAGAAGATCTGCCCCCAGTGGGTGTTTTAGCGACCAGAGGTAAAGCGAGACCAAACCCCATAGGGCTTACTGTTGTAGAACTAGTTGAAAGGAGAGGGAATGTGCTGAAGGTAAAGGGTTTAGACGCCTACGACGGCTCACCCATCCTAGACATTAAGCCCTATGACCACTAAGATATAAAAGAGGGGATAAAGGTGCCTGGTTGGTGGTTGATGGTAAGCAGAAGAAAAGGTTAGACCTCTTCTTGATGGGCTCAACCACAACACACTTAGCTGAAATAAGAAGGTTGGCAAGTGTCAGACCAGCGATGCTAACAGAAAGTGCTGCTATGGGTAGGATAAGGTGTGGCGTATGTGAAAGAAGATGTCTCATAGCGGAGAAGGGTAGCGGCTTCTGCAAGACCAGATATAACATAGATGGCTCACTCTACACCATAATCTACGGCTCAATCTCATCGCTCTCAATAAACCCGATAGAGAAGAAACCCTTCTACCACTTTTGGCCAGGGAGCAGAGCCTTGACAATAGGCAGCTGGAGCTGCAATTTCGCCTGCCCTTGGTGCCAGAATTACGACATCAGCAAGAAGCATCCCTCACCAACAGATGAGATAATAGAGCCGAAGAAGCTGGTGAAGCTGGCGTTAGCAGAGGGCTGCCAAGGCATCTCCTTCTCCTTCAACGAACCAACCCTACTCTTCGAGTACGCTCTTGACACCTTCTCCATTGCTAGGGCGAGCGGGCTATACTGCAACTTTGTAAGCAACGGCTACATGACAGCAGAAGCTCTACGCCTCTTGGCTGAGGCTGGTATGGATGCGATAAAGTTTGATGTAAAGGGGTGTGAAGAGGTGGTTAAAAGGTTCTGCGGCGCCTACTCAGAGCCAGTGTGGAGAAACATAAAGCTAGCTAAAGACTTTGGGCTGCACGTAGAAGTTGTTCTGCTTCTAATACCAGATGTTAACAGCGACATAGATGAAGTTAGGCAGATCGCAAGAAGGGTTAGACAGGTTGCCGGCGAAGACACACCCCTACACGTAACAAGATTCTACCCAACCTACAAACTTACGAATAAGCCTCCAACACCGATTTCAACTTTAGAGAGAGCAGTCCAAGCTGCAAGAGAAGAGGGGCTGAACTACGTCTATATCGGAAATGTGCCTGGGCATAGATGTGAGAATACTTGGTGCCCGAAGTGTGGAGCCCTTCTCATAGAGCGCTACGGCTTTGCTGTGACACGCTACGAGCTAACCAAAGATAAGAAGTGCCCAAAATGCGGTGTAAGCATACCTCTTGTTGGGGAGCCGCTTAGATATCTGATATGAAGCCCAAGATATTTCTTAAGGTTAAAGGCGCTTCCAAAAGTGATGTAGAACATATACTGCAAGTGATAACAGAATGCTACACCAGCCTACCGCATAATCTTGATGCTGTCGAGGTTAACATCTTCCAAAGTAGTAGCGACGCACTCTCCTTTCTCGCAGCGCAATCTAATGTAGCCGGTGTAAAATCTAGTGGCTTTGACGAAGAATTCTACGCATACCACCACGCTTGGCTAGGCCTACCAACCATAACGGTAAGTGTGGAGAAGCTCAACACCCTAACCCCAGAGTTGGCTGATGCGTGTATAAGGCATGAGGTAGCGCACTCTATGCTGCACGGAGAGATTCGCTACTATGTTATACCAACCCCTCCATCTTACCGTAGACTGAAAGAGGTGTGTAAACTGAGCGATGATTATCTGCTAGACTTAACCTACTTGACAGCAGTCGCTGTAAAGGACTATGAGGCTACTAAGCTACTCTATTTGCATAACTATAGGGTTGATCAAGCGCGATACGCTGAGCATCTATTAGATGAAGGCTTAGAAATAACCCTATGGAAGATCGTAGAGCATCACCCTCAAGCGAAAGCCCTCTTCTTAACTGGCAACCTAAAGGTACCCTTCTGCATAAAACCCCTCCTTGATCAAGAGAATATCCGCCTGCAGAAGAAGCTTGAATCCTACCTACAACCGCTAGGAGAGTATCAGCGCTTATTGATGGAGGTGGTGGATGAATCAGCAAAAAGATCCACAGACGATACATACAGCAACATAAAGACAGCAGCAGAAATATACTGTGAAAAGATCTTAAAAGAGGTCCTAACATAGTCCATTCAGAGAAATTATGGCTCAAGCACTTAATCTTTATAAGATCAGCATCCAGAAATCAACTGGGATGACGTGATCGCCGCTCCAGACTGAGCTCAGAGGTCCCCAGCCTCTGAACGTTGAAGAACTCGCGACGATCTGACCAACTGTGCGGTGGTGTTTGTGAACAAGATCATAACGCCTGATGGAATGCGGATGGTTGAGGAGAGGGCTGCTGCCCTAGGCGTCTCTAGGCTGCTTATGATGGAGAACGCTGGCTGCGCTGTTGCCAAGGCTGTCTTACGGCTAAGAGCCTCTCCCAAGGAGGGTGTTCTCGTCGTTGCTGGGCTTGGGAATAATGGTGGTGATGGGCTCGTTGCAGCACGCCACCTCGCTGGGGAAGGTGTGAGCGTCAAGGTCATCCTACTAGGCAGAGGTGCAGACATCAAGGGGGAGGATGCTGCTGTAAACTGGGGTATAGTTCGCAGAATGACTCGCTCTATAACAACGCTAACCGCTACCAACAGAGAGGAGCTTACAGCGCACAAGAACTTATTCGAGGAATGCGGCGTAATCGTCGATGCGATCTTCGGCACGGGCATAAAAGGCGAAGTCAGAGAACCATTCGCTACAGCAATAGATCTAGTCAACAGCTCAAAAGCATACAAGGTCTCTGTAGATATACCCTCAGGCCTAGACCCCTTAACAGGCGAAGTTCAGAGCAAAGCGGTCAAAGCAGATCTAACCATAACCTTCCACAAAGCTAAACCTGGGTTACTAAAGAACAAGAAGATCGTAGGTAGGCTCATTGTAGCACCTATAGGAATTCCACCTGAGGCTGAGCTGTAAGATGAGTGTGCTGCAGATACCTGTAGGCCCTATGCAGAACTTCACCTACCTAATCTGGGATGATGAAACCAAAGAGGCCGCGATCATAGATCCATCTTGGGATCTCGACAAAGTGCTTAAAGAGGCAGAAGCAAAGTCTCTCAAAATAAGATACATACTCAACACACATACACACCACGACCACTGCTTAGGTAACGAATATGTGAAGAAGAAGACTGGAGCCGAAACCATAGGTGGAAAGGGCGCTAAGGTCAAGCTCGCTAAAGTTGTTGGTGACGGTGAGCAGATACCCTTAGGGCGAACTCATACTAAAGTCATAAGCACACCAGGCCATTCGCCAGACAGCATCTGCTACCTCTTCCAAGGAAACCTTTTCACAGGCGACACACTGTTCGTAGTGGAATGCGGAAGAACGGATCTGCCTGGAGGCAGCGCAGAAGACCTATACGAAAGCCTATTCAACAAGATATTAAGGCTCGATGACAGCATAAAAGTTTACCCTGGGCACGACTACGGCTTCTCACCCCACTCAACCATCGGATACGAGCGCAAAAACAACTACACTCTCAAGCAGAGAACAAAAGAAGAGTTCATCAGGTTTATGATGGCCCCCTGACGAACTCTATTTGAGTCTTGAGGAGACTACGCTCCAGCCGATGTTTTTGAAGAAGGCTTCTATGTAGTCAGCGCGCTTTAGACCGTAGTCGATCATAAAGGCGTGCTCGAAGACATCCATGACCAGTAGGAGTCTGCAGCCAGCAAGGTGTCCTATGTCGTGCTCGTTGATCCAAGAGTTGAATAGTTTGTTTGAAATAGGGTCTAGGTAGAGGATTACCCAGCCTATACCCCTCATCGCGCCTGTTGCTTTGAACTCCTTCTCCCACTCTGCGTAGCTGCCGAAGTCTTCAGCTATCTTCTTCGCGAGGTCTGAGTTTGGGTCTAGCGGTTTTCCGCCCTTCACCAAGTTGTCAAAGTAGTATTCATGAAGCCTCATACCATTCCACTCCCAGCCGAATCTCCTTTTTAGCTCAGCGTATTCTGGTGTGTTCGCTTTCCCTTCTTTCAGCATAGTTTTGAGGGTCTCAGCCAGCTTGTTAGTATTATTCACGTAGCCTTGGTATAGTGTGAAGTGGTTCTTTAGAAGCTGCTCGCTAAAACCGGGTATGCCGAGTAGCCTACTATAATCTTTTGCTCGGTAGCTCATAGTTAATAAAAGGGTGTTAAGCAACTTAAATCCGTTACTGGAGCTAAGTGTTGAAGTATGGTTGCGAAGATGATCTATATGTCAAGGGATGCTGTAAGCGGTATGCTTGCCTACTTTAAATCGCTTCACCCAAGAGAAGGTATACTCTTGATGCGAGGTAGGGTTAAGAAGGATGCGATCCATGTTGAACAGCTGATTCTACCACCGAAACCGACTCTGGCTGAAGACTTCTCTTCTTTTTCACTCTACGATCTACCGCTCGATCTCTCGATACTTGGTATAGCGCACTCTCATCCAAATGGTGTTCAGCAGCCCTCCTTAGAGGATTTGAACAACTTCTACGGCAGATTTATGGTGATCGCCACCTACCCCTATAGGTCTGAAGCAGATATCGGCGTATTCGATAGAGAGGGGAACAGAGTGGTTTTCAAGGTGATTTAGCTGGGATGATGCAAAGAAAGACGAGGTCATCATCACCACTGTTCCTAAACTGATGAACCTCATTCGGAGGAATGAAAACTACCGAACCCTGTTTAATCAGGATGCTCTGCTTCCCATCTCCCACTTCACCTAACCCCTCAAGCACGTAAACCTCATGCTCATAGTTGTGTGCGTGAAGAGGGGTATACCCTCCCGGCTTTACCCTAAATTTACGCATTATGAAGGTTGGGGCTGGTGGGTGATCTATCAGAATCTGTATAGTTGTGTCTTTGACACCCTCCGTCTGCACCTTCTCAGCCTTAACCTTATCCGAATCTATAACTAGCATAGCACAACCCCTAGTGTTCCGGGCGAAGATAGACTTTACGCAGCATCTACTGCTATTATCCTATTGTAATACTCTGTAAGGGTTCTTCTTTCTACCCCGTCTATATTGCCATACACCATAAAGTTTACCGCATCTTGCGCATAAGACGCCCCTATTAGAGTAAAACATGATCTCCCCACCACAGCTGCAGACTCCAAAGACGCCCTTATCGGACAACACAATAGGTTCTTTTCTAACATCCCGCGGAAACCCTTCCTCTTGATATATTTTTGCCATCATAATATAGTCATTTTTTCACCTATTTAAATATAACTATGTTATATATTATCAAAAGCGATAATAAAAGTAAAAACAAAACATCCAAGCATTGTCTTTCGCAATTTAGACGAAAAAATAGTGCGAATTTCTTACTTATATCGCCTAATACAGCGCCTCCTTCAAAGCGTCTTTGCAGAAGCAGGTGCGCTCCGTTGGTATAGTAGGTATAAGATCCAGCAGTAGGCGCTTCACCTTTCCGATGTTCTTTTGGAGGGTTTCTATAACCTCAGCTCCAGAGACTGGTTTTTCAGCCCACACGTCATAATCGGTTACGGTTGCAACTGTAACGTAGCAGATTTCAGCCTCCCTAGCTAAGACGCACTCTGGAACGAGTGTCATACCTATTATATCTGCACCCCAAGCTCTGAACATCTTAGATTCTGCTCTAGTTGAGAACCTAGGTCCCTCTATGCATACATATGTTCCGCCGTCGTGCACCTTGAATCCGATGCGCTTAGCCGACTCAACAGCCAGTCTTCTTAGCTCTGGGCAGAAGGGGTCTGCGGTTGAGATGTGGCATATTCTATGCCCCTCGTAGAATGTGCTTGCTCTAGATTTGGTTCGATCTATGAATTGATCCGGTATGACAATATCCCCAGGCTCCATATGCTCCCTTAAGCTCCCAACCGCTGAGGGTGCAATGACGCGTTTCACACCTAGGCTCTGTAGAGCCCAAATGTTCGCTCTATAATTTATTAGGTGGGGTGGAATCTTATGCCACTTTCCGTGCCTAGGTATGAAAGCTATCTTCCGCCTTTTATAGGTGCCTAGGGTTATAAGGTCTGATGTAGGGCCGTAAGGTGTGTAGACTTTTATTTCTTTTACTTCTCCAAGTATATCGGGATCATAAACACCAGTTCCACCTATTATTCCGATCTCAGCTTCCTCTTCGCTCATCTCCCTCACCTAATATGCGACAAGAGCGTTGACTTCATAGCCTCTTAGCCTTTCTCTTCCCTTTAAGTCTGAAAGCTCTATAACAAAGGCGAACCCTACGACTATTCCGCCTAGCTTTTCGATGAGTTCAGCAGCCGCTTTAGCTGTTCCTCCTGTGGCTAGGAGGTCGTCAACTATTAGCACTCTTTCACCAGGCTTCACAGCATCTTTTTGGATCTCCATCGTGGCGCTACCGTACTCTATCGTGTAACTTACCTTCAGAGTTTCACCGGGCAGCTTACCCTCTTTTCTTATTGCGATGAAGCCTTTATGCAGATTTTGTGCGAGTAGTGCGCCGAATATAAAACCTCTTGATTCTATGCCGGCAACCAAATCTATCTCTTTACCTCCCAGATGACCAATCATTTCATCCACAGCAAACTTTACGGCTTGAGGGTTCTTAAGTAGAGGCATAATGTCCCTGAATATCACGCCGCTCTTCGGCCAATCGGGGAAGCTTCTAATGATCTGCTTCAGATCCATAGCAGAAGTAAGCATCTGACTTGCAAAAATATGTTACTGTTATAACATAGGTAAGACTTATTATTCTAATCTTTGATTGGTTCGATGAGCACCTATGCCGAGAGAAGGCTTTGTTAAAGCCTGTGGAGAAGATGAAATATCTAGCAATTCGCTGGTTGTTTTGCTTCTAAGTGGTGTTGAAGTTCTGCTAGCTAGGGTTGGTGGGAAGATATTTGCTACATCAGCTCGTTGCAGGCATAAAGGGTGTTCTCTGGGTGAGGGTTGGTTAGATAGAGGTCATCTGGTCTGCGGTTGCCATCTTTCTAAGTATGATCTTGAGAGTGGAAGAGTGGTGGATGGGCCTGCAAATCATCCGTTACAAGTATTTGAAGTCCTTGTTGAAGATAGATCCATCTGGGTTAAGCTTGGTTAGTAGCGTGGACTTTGTTAAAGTATTGTTGAACTGCTTCTCTTATGAAAGCCTCATCTAACCTACCGAAGGGTGTGGGTGTCTCTAATATCCTCTTAGGTATGCGCAGCGCCTCCACCTTGAACCCTTCTCTCTGTTTGAATTCGTGCTTTAGAGCTAGAATCTCGTAGCCAACCTTCTTCATGTCCTCCAAGCTCAGATCCCAGCCGACAACCTTTAGGGCTCTTTGCACCGTTTCGGGCTTATAGATTTCCCGAGCGAAGAAGCAGACGACGAGGCTTGATAGAATCTGCCTCCACACCTCCTCCTCGAACAGCGTATTCGCAACCGATGTAGGTGTTGATGTGCCTTTCGATGCCAAGATCTTCTGATCTAGGCTGTAGCCTGCGCTATCTAGGTGGCTGTGTCTTGCGCCAGTCAAGTAACCTATGTGCGCCGCTGGTCCTGTGTGATAACCGGGCATCTCGTTTCCGCCGAATGCTAGCGCATACTCTAACCCCCCGTATTTTGTTGCTGCGTATTCAACGCCTTGTGCTAGGGCTTTGTAGAATTCGTTCGGCTGCTCCACGATGTATTCAACAGCTTTTATGTATGCATTATAATCCCCCCATCTAGGGTTTACTATAGAGCCTTCAGATCCGCTGCTTACCACACCTTTTTCAACAGCTTCTGTAGCCCACGCTAAGGCTACGCCACAGCTCATCGCATCTAAACCAGCAATCTCAACCTCATCTATCAGCTTCAGAAGCCCTTCTGGTGAAGTTATGCCTAGCATACTCCCTAAAGCGTATGTTGGCTCGTAGTCATAAGATATCATAGTTGTCTTGTAGAAGTAGGGCTCCTTCTCATAAGGCTCTCTTAGGGCTGCGAGATGTATGCAGCTTACAGGGCAGTGCCCGCAAGCAACTCGTCTACCCAAGTAGTTTTTAGCCAAGTTTTCACCCGAAATTTGCTCTGCACGATCTAGGGTTGCGCTCTTCAAGTTGTACGCTGGGAGGGCTTGCAGCTTGTTAAGTGGCATCACATTCATGGGTGTGCCGATATCGTGGTACTTCTTTAGGGCTAGTGCGGTCGTCTCCGACCTAAGGATCTCTTGATACAGCTCCTTGTAGGCTTTGATGTCCTTAACCTTTATGTTGTTTGTACCAGCTATGGTTAGCGCCTTGAGTTTCTTGCTTCCGAAGACCGCTCCCAGACCTAGTCTGCCGAAGTGTCTGTAGGTTTCTGTTATTACGCAAGCGTACCTAACCATCCTCTCACCAGCCCGCCCTATTCTCATGATAGTCCTAAGCCCAGCCTTAGGTTCCCTCTCTCTGACCACCCTACCAACGGTGTAGCTGCTTCTCATACCCCAAAGGGTTCTAGCGTCTCTGAAACCTGCTTTGCCGTTGTATATGGAGAGGTAGATGGGCGTATCGCTAGCCCCTCTTATGACCAGAGCACCGAAACCAGCTGATCTGAGCGCTATGCCGCTTCTACCGCCAGCGTGGCTTTCACCTAAGTTGCCTGTTAGAGGCGACTTGAACATGGCTACTGTTTTAGACGCCATTGGGAAGACGCAGTTCAAAGGCCCTACAGCAAAGATTATCGGATTTTCTGGGTTAAGGGGATCAGCACCCTGCTTACACTCCTCCAAAAGGAGTTTTATAGCTACGCCTGAGCCCCCAATATACTTCTGAAAGAGATCAGCTCTCTTCTCAACCCAGTATCGGCGTCTACTGAGGTCGACGAAGAGGACATTCTGAATAGGGTCTTCCTCGATCAACTCAATCACCTCTGGAGAGTTCTAGCACACCATAAGGGCACGCTTGAGCACAGAGCCCACAGTGCACGCATATCATAGGCTTATCAGATTCATCGTCCCATAACACTGAATCAACAGTGCATGCGTTGACGCAGAGTTTACAGCCTACACACTCAGCGGCTTCAAGAAGCACTCCGCCACCAGACCTTAGCTTCAAAGCATTAGTTGGGCATACCGCAGCGCAAGGTGGGTTCTCACAGGCTCTACACACCTGCACAACAAATCCTCGCTCTATACCGCCTGCTGAACGTATAAGAATGGCTGTCTTGCTCAAACCAGCGTAGCCGAATCTACGTGAGCAAGCAAACATGCAGCACTGGCATCCTACACATAAGTTCACATCCACAACGGAAAGCCTTGTCTTAGCCAACTTCAAAATTAAATACAAGCGCCTAGTATTTAATGTTAGTCAAATTGTTGACCGAGGCTATCGAACTTATGATCCAAGGATGCAGGGTGCTAGGTACTCTATGCCTACCCAAAGAAGATAGGAAGGCAGTGTTCACTATTCTACATGGGCTGCCTACAACATCAGAACCGGCGGAGCGGAAGAGCTACCTAGATCTAGCTTCACTATTTACAGAGAGAGGACTTGCGGCTGCGCTTTTGAACCTTAGGGGCACAGGCGGAAGCGAAGGATACTTTGGCTTCTCTAATTGGGCTGTGGATGCAGAGGCGTGTATACGGTATCTGTGCTCAAGATTAGAAGGATACAAGCAGTATCTGATCGGATTCAGCGCAGGAGGTGTAGTGGCTATCTATATGGCGGCAAACAATCCCATAGTTAAAGGTGTTGTCTCATGCAGCGCTCCTTATACGCCTCTGAGCACTGATACAGCAAAGACCCTTCTCGATAAAGCTTTGTCAGCCGGGGTGATAAGGGGAGATGGGCGACCAGACTTTGTAGACAGAGTGATCTCAGAATCTCTATATTATGCACCCTCGAGATGGATAAGATCTGTTGCATCTAAACCAATCATCATAGCGCACGGCAGATTGGATGAGTTGGTATCGGTTAAGGAGGCTTACAGGCTCTTTGAGGCAGCTGCTGAGCCAAAGAAGATGCTTTTGTTCGATGCAGGACATAGGCTTAGAGCTAACCCTACAGATATAGCGAAGATCATTGATGAAGCGCTTATCTTCTTTAACACCTAAATTATAAATACTGATTGTTTAATGAGGGTAGGTAAAGTGTGTCTAATTGAAGCCTAAGATTCTTGTTGTTGGCCTTATTCTCTTCATAGTAGGACTTTACACAGGTGTAATTAACCCTTCAGTAACTCTTGCTCTATCGAAGTCTTTAGGGCTCGCAAACACTTCTTACCGAAACGAGCCGCTAATACCTCTAACATTACTCAACGTAAATCCTAAAGACAGTGTTAAGGTGGAGATAGATCTACCAAGCAACCCAGATAGAGTAGCTATTATTGGCAGCTTCACAGCAGATGGGCTACTGAACTTCTACCTTATGGATGAAGATGGGTTAGGAGCTTGGGAGAAGGGGTTATCAGCAAGAGTCTATGATGCAGCGATAGCTCAAACCAAATACAACTTAACTCTATCTCTTGAAAAGCTTGGTAAATACTATGCTGTCTTCGACAACACGCAAGAGAGCCGGAGGAGCGTTGTGTTCACGCTAAACCAAAGGGTGTTGATCTACTCTCTGAACTCGCAGATGGATATCCTGCCACAGCTAACTGTACTCATAGGTTTCATAGTCATGTTGATAGGGTTAAAGCTTGGTGGTAAGAAAGAGCGGGCTTAAGGATATATGTTTAAATGGACGGGGCAGATAGAAGTAGAAGGCGAGGAGCAAAATGAGTGTTGATATGGCTATTAAGGTGCTCGACGAAAGCCTCGGCAAAACTGTGCTAATTAAACTGAAAGGTGGTCAGGTGATCCGAGGCACTCTTCAAGGCTTTGACCAGCATATGAACCTCGTTTTAGACTCCTCAGAAACCGTCTTAGAGGAAGGTAAAACCGAAAAACTCGGGACTATAATAGTCAGAGGAGATAATGTTGTTATGGTCTCTCCTCCGCCTTAGAAGTGATGCGATATGACCAAAGGCACTCCCTCTTTTGGAAAGCGTGGAAAGCATAAAACGCACATAGTTTGCAGAAGGTGTGGTAAGCACTCCTATCACATTAGGCATAAAGTGTGTGCATACTGCGGCTACGGGGCGAGTCCTAGGCTGCGGAAATATGCTTGGCTAGGTCAGAAGATCAGATAGTGCTTGTAAAGTTTAACTAACACCACTGATCAAGGAAGTCATAGTTGGACCTGCTAGCTGCTGCGGTTGGAGGGGCTATAGTAGCCGCTGTCTCAGCTACATCTTACTACATATACCGTAGAAGATCATCTCAGAAAATCAAACGGGCTCAACCTAGTGTATCTGAATTTGATCTACACAGCAGAGAGGGGGTTGAGAAGCAGGTTACAGATTTAGAGCTGGAGAGGGCTAAGCGTGAGATTAAGACAATACTGCTTGAGAAGGAGTTGGTTACAGGCGCCATCACAAGACTTTATGAAGCTGAAGCATCGGGTAAGATAGGTAGAGAGGATCGTGAGAGGCTAACAGCGAAGTATAGGGAGCAGCTGAGGGAGATAGAAGCAAAGTTAAGTGACCTAAACCTGATAATAGAAGTAGGGGAGCTAGAAAACCTGAGGCGAGAACTGCTCACTCTCTTTGAAAGAAAGATTGCGCAGATAGAAGACAGGTTAAAAGAAGCTAGGGCGCAGCTCGAAGCGTTAAGAGGTCTTCAGCCGCAGCCAGTAGCAGAAGAGCCGAAGCCGAAGGCAACAGCTGAGGAGAAGAAGGTTGAACGTCGGAAGAAGTCTCCTGAAAGTGAGGCTGAATCAAAGATAAAGGAGATAAGGGAAGAAGTATTAGATGCGCTCGCTAGACTTGAGCAGATAGACCTAGAGGGCTGATAGATTGCCAGAAGAGCACATATACAAGATGGTGAAGCTAGTGGTCTCCACTGTGCCAAAAGACGGTGTAATCGGTTTAGGAAGCGGATCTACAGTCGCAGCTTTTATTAAAGCGTTAAGCGAGACAGATGCGCCGAAGGATCTAACCGTCATACCTTCGTCTATGCAGATAGAAGCAAAAGCTTTGGAGTATGGGTTAAGAATCGGCGACTCTTCGCAAATAAATAAGATCGAATGGACCTTTGATGGAGCTGACCAGATCGATAGACACCTCCACTTGTTAAAAGGAGGGGGTGGTGCTCTACTTAGAGAGCGTGTACTTTTATCAGCAGCCAAGAGGTGTGTGATTATGGTTGATGCGAGTAAGGTTGTGGAGCGGCTTAATAGGCCCGTGCCTATCGAGGTTCTGCCATTTGCTAGATGGTATGTAAAAGAGAGGGTAGAGTCGCTAGGAGGTAAGGCTGCTTTTAGAGCAGATAAGAAAGGTTACCCCTTTATTACAGAGAACGGGAACATCATATTAGATGTAGATTTCGGCGAAATCGCTGAACCGAATACCCTCCATCATAAAATAAAAGAAATAGCTGGTGTGGTAGACACAGGTCTCTTTACTCTACCATCTTCAGTTATCTACGTTGCTCGTGAAGACGGCTCAGTTTATCGACTAGACAAAGATTCACTTCGATGACTCTAGAGCTTCCCTTAAGCTTATCTGGAAAGGACCAAGCTTACCTCCGAAGTTGACAGCTGAGATCTTTCTCACACCCTCTACCTCAGTAGCCGCCTTCACACCTACTGCTGTGGCCTTCTTAACAACCTCGGTTGTTATGCCGTTAAACACAATCTCGTATATGCTCTTCACACTATCAGGAACCTTAGACTCAGATATCACACCTTTAAGCATTGGGCAGAAGGAATGGTTCGTAGATGCTGGAAGCTTATACTTCATCGAACCCACCTTGGAGCCAGATCTGCATATCCCACCAGGGAAGGTTAGCACAACACCCTCTATCTTCTCCATTGCCTTCACTGCCTGCATAGCACCCTTCAGTGCAGCCGCTTGATCTTCCGCCATGACCAGAAAGTTTCCGCCAGCCACACACCTTCTTACTCCGAATTTATGCTCTATAATGAACTCGCCCTCCATAACGGGTATCCGCCAGATCGTCTTATCACCTAACTTATCTTTCTTCTCGTAGCCATCTCCAAACATCCTAATAGACGCGCCGATTCGAAGCATCTTCCTTGGATGAGGCATAGCGTCAAAGGCTGCTGTAGTGGGGCAAGTGAGAATACACTGCCCTATTCTCGAGATGAGCTGACTCTTAAGATCATGCCCAGTCCTATGATAGATCTGAATATACACACCAGGGCGACCATCAGGCGTCTTCCCAGGAGGAGCAAGAGGGCCTTCAACACCAGCCTCAGCTGGCGACATAATTATAGATGAAGCGAAGCCAGTTGCTGTTCTAGCAGCTACTCGAGCCCACTCTTCATTAGTTGCTGTAATCAGTATTCTGGATGCAAGCATAGGAAACGCTTCAGCAAACGTGTCCTCAATCTCAACTTTCGAAGCCATAAAGATCTACTATCTCAATGTATAACACGTTAAAAACCTTTTTCATCTATGTAAAATACAAAAGTAAAGGAAGGATATCAAAAATATATGTTTTTCCTGGAAATAAATTCAATTAAATAAAATCTTACATGATGGCATAAGGTGACGCTAACTTTAAATATAGTTGATAGAAAGTGAGGGAGGGTTCAATTAGGTGTTGGCCGTTTCTGGAAGAATCTACAGCGCTGCCCTACTTCTTGAAGATGGCACCATTTTTTTAGGACGTGGCTTCGGGTATCCAACACAGAAAGTAGGTGAAGTGGTCTTCACCACAGGAATGGTGGGATACACTGAAAGTATAACAGACCCTTCATATAGAGGGCAGATCTTAACCTTCACATACCCTCTGATAGGTAACTACGGCGTCCCTTCGTTTAGTGATGTTGATCAACACAACATACCTCTGAACTTTGAATCGGATGTTGCTCAAGTTTCTGGGGTTGTGGTTAGCGAGGTTTGCAGAGCACCTAGCCACTGGAGGTCCAAGAAGAGTCTGCATGACTGGCTCTATGAGGAAGGTGTGTTTGGGATAGAGGGTGTTGATACCCGTGAATTGACTAAGCGGCTCCGAGTGCACGGTGTTATGATGGGTGTTATAGGCGTATTTGAAGAGGAAGTGGACCTAGAGAGTATGAAGGTAAAGTTAGCGAAGGCTGAAAGGTATGGTGAGCAGGACTTCGTAAGTATGGTGAGCGTGAAGGAACCTAAGATTTACGGCGAGGGGAACGATAAGGTTGTGGTGATAGATTGCGGTATAAAATACGGTATAATACGAGAGCTGCTCAAAAGGGGATTGAAAGTTATTCGAGTCCCTTATAACGCATCGCCGTCAGAGATCCTTGAATATAACCCAAAAGGCGTACTTGTTAGCAACGGACCAGGCGACCCAAAGATCTGCGTGAAGACGATACAAACAGTCGGTTCCCTAATCGACGAAGGCATACCAATGTTAGGCATATGCCTTGGTGTACAGATAATAACCCTCGCACTAGGTGGGGACACATATAAGCTGAAGTATGGGCATAGGGGTCAGAATAAGCCTTGCTTAGACCTTAGAACCGAACGTAACTACATCACCAGCCAGAATCACGGCTATGCTGTAGATCCAGCGTCAATAAGGGGAAGTGGTTTGAATGTCTGGATGATAAACGCGGATGATAGAACAGTTGAAGGTGTTTACCATGACTCTAAACCCGTGTTTGCTGTGCAGTACCATCCAGAAGCTTCCCCAGGTCCCTATGATACCACCTTCATATTTGACTTGTTCGCTGAGAAGATGGAGGTGAAAAGCCGTGCCGCGTAACCCGAATGTAAAGAAGGTGCTCGTTCTAGGTAGTGGGGCTATTAAGATAGGTGAAGCGGGTGAATTCGACTATTCAGGTAGCCAGTGTCTTAAGGCTCTAAGAGAAGAGGGTATAGAGACGGTTCTCGTAAACCCGAATATAGCTACCATCCAGACGGATAAGAAGCTAGCTGGTAAAGTTTACTTTCTTCCTGTTAATGCCGATTTTGTCACCGAAGTTATTGAGGCTGAGCGGCCTGATGGCATAGTGCTCTCATTCGGTGGGCAGACCGCTCTGAACTGTGGAGTTGTCTTGGCCAAGCAAGGTGTTTTAGATAAGTATGGTGTTAAAGTGCTCGGCACACCTATTTCAGGCATCGAAGCGACTGAAGATAGAGACCTGTTCCGTAAGACTATGCTAGGCGCTGGCATACCTGTTGCGAAGAGCGCGGCTGCTTATTCGCTTGGGGAGGCTAAGAAGATCGTTGAAGAGCTCGGTTATCCTGTGATGGTGCGTGTTGCGTACACGCTTGGAGGTAGGGGGAGTGGCGTGGCGTTTAACGAATATGAGTTTGAGGAGATCGTGACTAGAGGATTAACGAGCAGCCTAACTCATCAGGTGCTCATCGAGCAATATATCGGCGATTGGAAGCAGATAGAGTATGAAGTTATGAGGGATGCCTATGGGAACGGCTTGATTGTATGTAATATGGAGAATATACTTGCCATGAAGGTCCACACCGGCGATAATATAGTTATAGCGCCATCTCAGACCCTCAACAACCGTGAATACCACCTTCTACGAACAGCAGCTCTAAAGGCTACTGAGGCGTGTGGCATAATAGGGGAGTGTAACATACAATTCGCTTTAGAGCCTAACTCAGAGAGATACTCTGCTATTGAGATAAATGCTAGGTTATCCCGCTCATCAGCTCTGGCGTCTAAAGCCACGGGCTATCCATTGGCATATATAGCTGCTAAACTCATATTGGGTTACTCTTTATCTGAGTTGATAAATAAAGTCACAGGTATAACTACAGCTGGCTTTGAGCCTTCGCTTGATTATGTTACTGTGAAGATGCCGCGCTGGGATTTAACGAAGTTCGATAAGGTCACTAGACATATTGGCACCCAGATGAAGTCTGTTGGCGAAGTTATGGCTATTGGTAGATGTTTCGAGGAGGCTCTTCAGAAGGCTATTCGAATGTTAGATATCGGTCGGATTGGGCTTGTCGCAGATCCTAGGTACGACAGATTGACTGATGTGGATGAAATCGAATCTAAGCTTCAGCGGATGACTGATGAGATAATCTTTGTTGTAGCCGACGCTCTTAAGGCTGGTTTTACAGTCGAGCGAATAAATAAGTTAACCAGCATAGACCCGTGGTTCATAAACAAGATAGGTAACATCATTACGATGGAGACGCTTCTAAGAAAAGATTCGAGAAGGTTAGCTAACGGAGGCGCACCTGAACTTCTTCGTAGAGCCAAGCAGTTAGGTTTCTCAGATGCTCAGATAGCTGAATGTATCGGTCTTTCTGCTGCTGAGGTAAGAGACCTTCGTAAGAAGCTTTCGATAATACCTGTGGTTAAGCAGATCGACACTTTGGCTGCTGAGTGGCCTGCTAAGACAAATTATCTTTACCTCACCTATAAGGGGGATGCGGATGATATAGAGTTCAAACCAGTGAAGAAAGTTATTGTCTTGGGAGCTGGTACATATAGGATAGGTAGTTCGGTTGAATTTGACTGGTCTACTATGAATATGGTTTGGTCGTTGAAGGACAAGGGGATAGAAGAAGTTATAGTTGTTAACTGCAATCCAGAGACCGTTTCAACAGACTTCGATATGAGTGATAAGCTCTATTTTGAAGAATTAACGTTAGAAAGAGTATTAGACATCTACGAGAAGGAAAATCCTCTTGGTGTTGTAGTGTCAGTAGGTGGTCAGACCCCTAATAACCTCGCCCCTCACCTTACAGCGTATGGTGCGAAGATATTGGGCACAGAGAGCGTAAACATCGATAGAGCAGAAGATAGAGCTAAATTCAGCAAGCTTCTAGATGAGCTTCACATACCTCAGCCAGCGTGGAGCACTTTTACATCTCTAGAGGATGCTAAAGACTTCGCAAGTAAGGTCTCATACCCAATTTTAGTAAGACCCTCTTATGTTTTAAGCGGCGCCGCTATGAGGGTTGTTTGGACTCAGAAGCAGCTCGAGCAGTTTCTCCTTAAGGCTGCTAAGGTCAGCCCAGAGCACCCAGTCGTTATAAGTAAGTTCATTATGGATTCGCAAGAATTTGAGATCGATGGCGTTTGCGATGGCGAAACCGTTTATGTTGGAGCCGTCATTGAGCACCTTGAGGAAGCCGGGGTTCATTCTGGAGACGCTATAATGTGTATTCCACCCCAGCGGCTACCAACCCAAGTTCAACAGAGAGCAATAGAGTATGCTACCAGAATAGCTAAAAGCCTCAGAATAAAAGGACCATTCAACATACAATTTTTATATAAGGACGGTGTAATATATGTAATAGAGTGCAATCTTAGAGCTTCTAGATCTATGCCCTTCGTTTCCAAAGCAACAAATGTGAATCTGATCTCACTCGCCGCATCAGCACTGCTCAATGAAAAAATTCCTTTTCTGCCTAGAGGCGGCCACTCTATGACGCAGGTCTGTGTAAAGGCACCTCAATTTTCATTTATGCAGCTCGATGGCGCCGACCCACACTTAGGTGTGGAAATGCGTTCAACAGGCGAGGTAGCGTGCTTCGGTAGCACCTTCTATGAGGCTTTGATAAAGGCTCTGATCGCTGTCGGATACAAGATTCCCAAAGCCAACGGGAATATTCTCATCACTGTTGGGGGTGTTCAACTCAAGGATCGAATACTTAATCTAACCAAGGATCTGATAGACCTCAGGTTTAATGTTTATGCTACGGAGCATACAGCTGAGTATCTGAAGAAAAAAGGTGGACTGCAAGTTAAGATCCTTAATAAGATCAGTGAACCCGAGCGAAAACCCAATATACTTGACTATCTTGTGGAGGGTAAGCTCGAGCTCATCATAAATATACCCTCGACAACCGTTTTAGAGAAGTTCGCAAGCATGCTGGAGGATGAATATCTCATTAGACGTAAGGCTGTTGAACTAGGTGTTCCAGTTCTAACTACTTATGAGGCTGCTGAAGCCTTTGCCAAGGGCTTGAAGATGCTCTATAAGCGTGAGCTTAAGATACCTTCACACTAGGGTTAAGTAGAATCTTCTCGAAGCGTCTATTCTCTTTCGTCTCCACATGAGTTTCACGTACGTCTTAAGAACCCTCGTTCAGCGAATCCTAGTGCCTTAAGCAGATCTAGCCTAGTTCCACCGTAAGTTCCTATAAGCGTAAGATGCCTTGTAGAATGCCCTTATATCTATCTCTCCCGAATAGCCGCTTAAACCATCGAAGGTCGCCAACCTCTCGCCTACTGCTAAGCACTCTAAGCTTCTCTTCCAAATTGGGAGCCTACATAATCCAAGACTACGTCTACCCCTCTACCACCAGCCCATATTAGGATGCTTTCGCCTGCTCTAAGTTCGCCTCTCTAGTAAAGCGTGCCAGACGGTTGTGTAATCGATAGGTATGGCTGCATCTCCTCTGAGGGAATTTTTGTGGTAAGCGGTCAAGACTCTTTACAGGCGCATTCACATATTCAGCATATCCGCCGTCTGTATGTAACCTTATCAATCTTGGAGAGTTGCATATGTTCTCTTCGCCTGAAAGGTAGTATACGCATCTGCAGCATGTTACGTTGGGATAGAACATGTGAACCAGTAGTTCGGTGGTCTTGATAATCCCGCTTCGGGTTAGAATATCTAGCCTGTTTAAGGCGCAAGTCTCAACCTTAATTAATGCTTCTCCCTCTCGCGCTTTTGAATCGCGCCCATCCTTGTACACTAACTTCTCAGGCCCGCCCTGCTCGTAATACGCTACAGCTTTCATCTAACCATTCTATCGCACAATTGCTTATTAAACTGTCGATAACTTTAGTTGTGATGGTTGAAGATTCCGATATATGTTTACGAAATGCATCAAGACGACCCTAAGAAATGTACTTCAGCAAAGATGTGCAGGATGCGCCTAGCCAACCCCATATATGGACTAAGCCATATTCGCTCTGAGATGGTTGTGCTCGACCCAACTTCGAACAAGATATTTACACCAAAAGAGGATGCTTCACAAGGTATAGTTGTCATAGATTGCTCATGGCAAAGGGTCACGGATGTCTTCCTACGTAAAATTAAGGGTAGAAGACTAAGGTTACCTCTACTTATTGCCGCAAACCCCATACACTATGGGCACGTAGGTGTGCTTAGCTCATTAGAAGCCGCTGCCGCAGCTCTATACCTAGTCTCCCAAAGAGAACAGGCTGAGGCTTTGCTTAGGATCTATAAATGGGGTCCAACCTTCTTAACTCTTAACAAAGGTCTCTTAGACGCTTATGTGGAAGTTGAGAGTGAAGAAGATGTCTTGGCGATTGAGAAGAAGACCTTTGAAGCAGCGAGGGGAAAGAGTTAAAGCGGATTTGGTCGGTGCCACTAGCGTAAATGGTCAAGGTAGAGATTCTTGTATCCCCTAGCTGCGTATACTGTGACTCTGTGAAGAGGCGTGTATATAAGGTGGTTGAGGAGCTCAAGGCACGGAAGATTAATGTTAATGTGAAGGAGATCGATGTCTTAAAGCACCCCGAGGTTATGTTGAAGTACGAAATATCATCTACTCCTGCCTTAGCAGTAAACGGCAAGCTGACCTTCATCGGTGTACCGAAAGAAGATGAGATCAGACGCAAGCTGGAGGATGCAGTGTAGAAAGATGAGCAACCTAAGTGAAGAATTATACTTCACTTGGCTCATACCGAATCAGTTAGCAGCCTGCAGAGGACCGAGAAACATAGATGATCTAAAGTTCCTTAAAGCCTCTGGTGTAGACTGCCTCATACGTCTAGCGGATATCGACGAGACCTTGGTCACATCTGAGGACGTTGCTGATGCTGGCTTGGCGGACTACCACGATCCTGTACCAGACTACTGCCCACCTTCCCAAGCTCAGCTAGATCGCTTAATGCAATACATAGACGAGAAGATAAAAGAGGGGAAACGTGTAGCGGTGTCTTGTAGAGCTGGCGTAGGGAGGACAGGTACAGTGCTTGCGTGCTACCTTATCTACAAAGGTTGGGATTACCAGTCTGCTCTAGCAGAGGTTAGAGGTAACAGACCAGGCTCTGTAAAGACCCAGCAACAGGAGAATGCAGTTAAACGCTACGCGCAGCGCCTAAATAGACACTAACCCAGCTTCTCCTCTGAAGGATACTTGATTGAGCTTACTGTGACTATGGCTGTTTCTGTCCTCACGATGCCTCTTAATCCTCCTCTTATCTGCTTAATAACAATGTTTCTAAGCTCATCCATGCTTCGAGCGTTCACCTTGGCGATGACATCATATTCTCCATAAACTACGTTAACCTCATGTACTCCACCTATCCTTCTAAGCGCTTCGAAGATCTTCGACTCAGCGCCAGGTGCAGCCTTAATTAACACATATGCAGTAGGCACAGCATCTTTGGATAATGAGGTTAGAGAAAACCTCTTCGCTTCAGACCAAGCTTCTTCGACAAACGTCTAGGACGCTTGAGGTTGTCCTTTGCCGCGGACAGCTTCATCTATCTTGGTTTGGAGCTCCTTTATGTTTTCTCTTAGCCTACTTTCCTGCTTACCCAAAACAAGTAACCTAGTGTTCGCCAGCTCCTTCTTCTCCTCAAGCTCCTTAATCAGATCATCACGCTTAACCCTAACCAACACACTGCCGGCAGACTTATACACTGGTTCGGCCTGATCAGCTTTCTTTAGCTCATCTAAAGCCTTCTCAACCTCTGCCGCTTCAAACTCAACCTGCTGCTTTTGAACAAGGATAGCTTGCAGACTCTCCTGTAGTTGCTCAAAGCGTGCTAGCTGCTCTCTAAGCCAAGGTGGGATTTCTTGACCAGACATCCACTCCTACTCCTTCAGAGCGTATTAATTAAGTCTTTGCATAATAGGATCGGTTCATCTCCTGTTAGCGAGGTTGTCGCATAATTAAGTGGGAATGCTGTTGGTGCTTGTTGAAAACTAGGTTTTTGTCTATTTTTGTATAGGGGTTGGCGGTAGGAGAAGCTTCAGCTCCACCTAGACGCTCTAACTATGATGTATTTGGAGACCAGTCTTTTGGTCTCCATTTCTTTGAGATGCTTTGGGAAAGCTCGAACAAGCGTCCACAGAGTAGCATCTTAAGAACCCTACAATGAAGATTCACCACATATTAGACAAAAATAGACTTTAATACGCTTTACAACAAAGCATTACCAACAACATTCTCATTTAATTAAGCGACAACCTCCCTGTTAGCTGCAAAGAATAAATAGCGACATAGGAAGGCTTAGGCGTAAATGGAAGTAAAGGGGTTAGCTTTAGCAGCGCTGCTTGCCGCCTTAACAGCGAGCACAGGGGGCCTAGCTATACCCTTGCCCTTTACTCCCGTGCCTATAACCCTCCAAGTTTTCTTTGTCTTCTTGGCTGGAAGCTTAGCAGGGCCTTATCACGGTGCTTTATCTATGCTTCTCTACCTCGTTATGGGCTCTTTAGGTCTACCAGTCTTCTCACGATTCGGCGCAGGCTTAGGTCATCTGCTTGGACCAACAGGCGGATATCTGCTTGCATTTCCTATAGCTGCATTCATCAACGGGTTGATAACCTCCCGCAGATCCTATACCCCAGTTGAAGAGTATTTGAGAGTATCAGTGGGTATGCTTGCCGCATTAGCAGCGATATACATTGTAGGCGTTACTTGGCTCTCAACTTACCTACATAGATCATTCATGGACACCTTCCTTATAGGAGGCGTACCATTCATACCACTAGATATATTAAAGATGGTAGTTGCAACACCTATAGCTGTGCGGTTGAGGAGAGAACTTGCCAGCCAACTAAGTAGAGGGTAACTGCTTTATGTTAAAAAAGAGACTAGGAGCGCCGATAATCTATCTGAAATCAACAAAAAGCACCCAGGACGTTGTGGAAGATGCTGCCTTAAAGGGTGCACCAGAAGGCTACACAGTTGTGGCTGAAAACTTAGAACAAGCAAGAGGGAGGATGGGAAGACCCTTTTATACCGCTAAAGGTGGATTATACTTCAGCCTACTACTTCGACCAAACCTTAAGATTTCAGAGATAACTGTCCTTCCTCTGGCGGTTGGTGTAGCGGTAGCAAAGAGTATTGAAGATGAAAGCCTGGGATGTGCTTTAAAGTGGCCCAACGACTGTCTTGTAAACTCAAGAAAGGTCTGCGGTGTTCTAGTCGAATCCGCAACTAAAGGTGAAAACCTACTCTACGTGATTGTAGGTGTAGGCTTAAACGCAAACATACCAATTGAAGGCATACCAGAGTGGCTTAGAGCTGAGGCTACTACACTTCAGCATGAGCTTGGTCGATCAATCGATCTGCCTTCTATCCTTAACAGAATACTTGCCTACTTTGAATGGCTGTACGACGACCTCCAGACTAATGGTCCACCTTTAACACTCAACGAATGGCTGAAGCGCGACATTCTTAGAGGCAGATCAGTTACAATTGAGTACTTGGGCAGAGAGCTTACCGTGGTTGTGAGAGGATTATCTGAAAACGGTCTGCTAATGGTAGAGAGTAAAGAAGGACGTATAAATCTAAACTCGGCTGAGGTCACAATCAAGTCTTGGCTAGACCGAGGTTAAATAAATCCGCAAAACCACAAGTAAAATAGCTAACCAGACCTTAATGTTAACTTGCTCCATCTCCTGAAGAAAGAGGTAGGCAAACAACGCTGTAAGCACTGGAGATACGCTGATGAAAATCGAAGTATCCAAGACAACTGGACCGTAGTATAGTGTTGGCAAACTATTTAGTAGGATTGGAATGATAAAGAAAAGCCCTGTTCATGTTAAAGTTGAGATTGCTGATCCATAGATAGGGTCTGCTACGATGACCCAGATTCTCCTAAAGATGTTTGCTACAGCAAATAGTGCACCGACTAGAAGGGCGAATAGTACGGTTTCTCCAGCCAACACCTTCACCAGTATCACAGAGGCATGTTGTTATGTTTCTTCCAAGGCAGCTTCTGCTTCTTGTATCTTAGAGTTTCAAGAGCCCTTATGATCATTATTCTAGTGTCCTTTGGGTCTATGACGTCGTCTACGTGCTGGTATGAGGCTGGGTAGTAGATCTTCATGAAGGTCTCCCTAAACTCCTCTTCTCTCTTCTTTCTTTCCTCTTCAGGGTTTGGTGCAGCCGCTATCTCTTTTCTGTAAACCACGTTAACCACACCTTCAGCAGCCACGAGCCCTATTTCCGCTGTGGGCCAAGCTAAGACCACGTCGGCTGCAAGATATCTCGATCCCATAGCTATGTATGCGCCAGCATAAGCCCATCCAATTATTACGGTGACTTTAGGAACGGTTGCTTCAGATGTTGCGTGTAGAAGTGTTGCTCCTCTAAATATCATCCCTAACCTCTCCTGAACGGAGCCAACGATATACGCTGGTGTACTCACCAAGTATACTAGCGGTATGTTAAATGCATCGCAGAATCTGATGAACCTAGCAGCTTTCTCAGCAGCCCATACGTCTATCCCACCAGCTAGATACAGAGGGTTGTTAGCGATTATGCCGACTGTGTAGCCGTTGAACCTTGAGAAACCCACTATCATGCTCTTAGCGTAATCTCTATGTATCTCGAAGAACCTGCCGTTATCAACTATTTCAAATATCACATTATGCATGTCATAAGGTATCTTCGGGTTCGCTGGAACAATTTCATAAAGTGCTTCACAAGTTCTATCTGGATCATCGCCAGTAGGTACCCAAGGGGGTTTCTGCTTGTTGTTAGAAGGCAGGTAGCTCAAAAGTTCCCTAACTTTATTGATACACTCTATTTCGTCTTCAGCAAGCACATGGCATACCCCGCTAACCGAAGCGTGCATCTGAGCGCCACCTAGATCCTCAACAGAGACCTTCTCTCCAGTAACTGCCTCTACAAGAGGAGGTCCAGCTATAAATGCAGCCGAATTCTTAGTCATAAAGATAAAGTCACAGAGACCCGGTTGATAGGTCTGCCCTCCGGCTACAACCCCAGTCATAACCGCTATCTGAGGTATTACCCCTGAATATATTGAAGTGTAATAGAACCATTCACCATATGTCCTTGAAACCTCAAGGAACTCCTGTAGCCTAGCCCCCGCTGACTCGTTGAAGCCAACCATAGGGATCCCCCATTCAGCAGCCATCTTGGTTATCTTTACGATCTTCTTTCCGTGCATCTCACCCATCGTGCCTGCTAAGCAGGTATAGTCTTGTGCAAAGGCTGCTACAGGTCTCCCATCCACCATGCCGTATCCTATAATCACGCCGTCAGCAGGTATATTCACCTTATCCATGCCAAATTCGCGACCGAGTGTTCTGCCAAATAGATCTATCTCGACAAATGTTCCAGGGTCAAAGAAGGCATCTAATCTCTCACGTGCAGTTAACCTACCCTCTGCGTGCTGCTTCGCTATCCTCTCTGGTCCGCCTCCTTGTTTGATTAGTTCTTTCTTCTTCTTAAGTTCCTCAACTTTCTCCAGTACCTTCTTGACGTTTTCACTCATATTCGTTCACTGTCAAGTTGAGGACTAAGCTTTATGTTATTAACCTTTACTTCAATAGCACTATCCTAATCTTTATCTATCTGGCGTTGGTCTATTCTTTCTGGATTTGCCGGTTAGGAGACTTCTCATATTCCACGTAACTCTCGCCCTTCTACTCGTAGCATCGAACATCTGGATTCAACCGATCTCCGCAAAGCTTCTTGAAGCTCCTCTTCCAATCCTCCCTGAATATGAAGTAAGCGACACTCCGAAACTCCATGAGCCAACAAGTGTTAAAGATTATGCCAAGCTTTTAATACAGGTCAGTGGGTCAGAGGAAATACGTTTACCTGAGGGCTCTACTATCTTAAGAAGATACTCTATCATACCCTATATTTCTGCTAAAGTCCCTATCAGTAAGTTAGATGAGGTTAAGGGGTTAGATGTCCGAGTGGATAGAGTCTTCAGTCTTCAGAGGCTTAACCAGATAGGTAGCGGGCAGAGTTTCCAGCCTGGTGTCAACTACCCCCACTTGGGAGAATACCCTACCTTGCTTAATGAGACCACACATCTTACACGGGCAGATGATGTTTGGGCTGAAGGCTACACTGGAAATGGTGTAGTAATAGCGATCATCGATACAGGTATAGACAAGAACCACCCAGATCTCGATGACCTAGATGACAACCCTCTCACAGAAGATCCTAAGGTCTTGGCTGAAGTAGCTTTTCTGCCAGGCGGCTCTAATGATACTAGCGATGTTATAGGGCACGGAACATTTGTGGCTAGTGTCGCTGCTGGAACAGGCGCTTCTGGCGGGAGGGGCTTTAAAGCTACATTCGCATCAACCAAGGTTCTGAATGCAACGATTATCCCACATACCCAGAGGGGTGTTGCGCCAGAAGCATACCTCTACAACATAAAGGTCTTTAACGAAAGCGGCTCAGCATATGAGTCTGATATTATCGCTGGGATAGAGTGGGCTGTAGAGCACGGCGCTGACGTCATAAACCTAAGCTTAGGTGGCACACCAAACTTACCCTCTTCTGAAGACCCGCTGGTGCAGGCGATAGAAGCGGCTGTGAGGAGTAATGTTGTTGTTACTGTTGCTGCAGGTAACAGCGGACCAGGCTTATACTCCATCTTAACCCCAGCGATAGCACCGAGCGCAATATCTGTTGGCGCAGTCTATGAAACGAAGGAGTTAACCTACTTCAGCAGCAGAGGCCCGGCGCCATTCGACCTAACCTGTAAACCCGACCTTCTAGCCTTCGGCGCAGCTGTAATAGGGGCTAACGCCTTCTACGCTAAGAGGGATGAGGCAGCATATGTTGAGATGTGGGGTACTTCTGCCTCTGCTCCTCAGGCTGCCGGAGCAGCTGCTCTACTCATTCAGGCGTTTCCAGGGATAAGCGCTGTTGGTGTTAAAGCGGCTTTGATGGAGGGTGCAAAGTCTCTCTCACTCGACCTTATGTTTCAGGGCGCTGGGTTGCTGGATGTAAAAGGCGCCTTAGAGGCGGCTCAGAAAGCTAACTTTACATATAGAGCGTTCCGCATTAAATCCGTTGTTAAAGACCCTACACCAAACTTGAAGTTTGGCGACCCTCTCTTGGGCGCCAAGGTTCTTCTAATAGGGTCTGATAGCAGCTTTAAGACTCTTATTAACCTCTTAAAGGAGAGAGGTGCAACAGTCACAACCCTACCTATGAATAACAATTTAGGTGACGTTGTCCTGAAGGATTTTAATCTCCTCATCATCCCTCAACCAGAGAACCTCTCCAGCCCAGCGTATAACACCTCGCTAATACATAGATTTGTAGCAGAGGATGGAAGCCTACTATTTATCGGGGATCTGCGCGGTAAAGAGTATAGTAGGTTTACCGAACCGTATGGTATACGCTGGGATAATGTAGGCGGCGGAGGGATATCTACCAAACTTAGGCAGCACCCGCTCACAGCCAATGTTAGCGCGCTCTTCTTTGGGAACCCAACCGCAAGCCTCGTAGTTTCAGGTGAAGCTAAGGCTATAGCGTATGACCCCTTCTACATAGGAGTAGCGTGTTGGGAGGATGCCAAAAGAGGCTCTAAGGTTGTGGTTGTGGCTGATGACGACCTCTTCAACGACAGATACATAAACGCTTCAGACAACAAGATCTTCGCGCTCAACACGCTTTCTTGGTTGATGACGCAGCAAGGGCAGCCTAAAGTTAAGGTGCACGAAGTTGGGGTTAGGCTCAAACATCCTGTATACGCTCTAAACCAAACCGAAGTTAAACTTGAGGTTGATGTCGTGAACTTTGGAGCATATAAGGAGAATGTTTCTCTTAAGATAACCGCTACTCTTAGTGGGCGGACAATTTTAAACGAAACCAGACTCTTCTCTCTAGAGCCTGAGAGTAAAACGTTATTGCAGCAACCCGTTAATGTTACGGTTGGTAAGACTGGTGGTCACCTTAACGTGAGGTTAAGGGTTGAATCGCCTGAGAAGGATGCTGTAGCATCAAATAACGAGGTAGGGGCTGATATCCTTATACTGCCTAAGCTGGATCGCAGCGGCATCTCACCTAAATTCGCCATACTCACCCCGCAGCGCATAGATTCGTTCACAGCCCCTCTGATAGCGCTCTACCCTAACGACTTCAAGGTCCTTAGACTAAGCATCTTCACAACCGAGCCTTTAGACGCTGTTTTAGAGATTAGGGGCAACATCACAGCTCTAGCTTCCTTCTCTAAAGCCCCTCGACTAACCCTACAACATGAAGTTGGTGAGGAAGTAGACCCAGTACCCTACATCTACACATATGGCTCTGAGTACTCACGTGGCTACATAACCAGCCTAGCTAACGTTACACACTACGCCACAGAAGCCCTACAGATCATCATACCGAGCACAGCTAAGCTAGGTGTGTATGAAGGTGAGGTTTTACTAAAGAACGCATCCTCAACTCTAGCCACCGCGAAGATAGTTATAGAGGTTAAGTATCCACGTGCGAAGGCGGTGTTTGATGACGTCTTCCAAGGCTCGATTCAGAACGGTGTCTACTATCCGATTGACGTTGAGCGGCTTGCGGGAGGCTCCTTCCAAGGGCTTGACGTCTTCGGCTGGTGGAAGATTCTTTCAGAAAACGGTGTCGATGTAGACTCGCTCTGGCAAGTTCTCCACGATAGGGGAAGTGACGACCCTTGGCCCATCCTCCTATCTGGTAAATATGATATTGTGGTGCTGCACGACACGGAGCTTCACAACTATAGGCGTAGCCTCCTCCCCTCTATTCTAGATAATGGGATGAGCCTCATCATCCACTTAGATGTAGGGTTTGAGTCAGCTTTGCTGAAACAATTCGCTTTAGAGGGGCGCCAGAACTTCATAGACGGCTTCCTCCAACCCAGAACCACGCTCCCGCAGATAGGCTCCGAAGACCTTATCCCACTCTACTCAGCCCTAACCCTTACATTGGATGAAGAAAGCATACCACTAGCCACGGCCAACATCATCAATATACCAGGCTCCTCAGGTGTGGTTATGGCAGCCTACACCTCTAAGAGCGGAGGGAGGCTGATTGTGTTAGGTGACTCAAACCTATATGAGGTGCCGGATGACTTCACCTGGCTCTACTTTAAACTTCTGTTCGATGTGGATGTGGAGAGATCCGCTTGGGCTAAACTCGCTTTAGCCGAAGTCGACTACGCCCTACCACAACGTCCAACACTCTTTTTCACAGTGATCAAAAGTTAATAGCGAGAAATATGCTTCCTCAGAAACCAAAGTCTTTTCACTATTCAACTCAAAGTTGATTCAGAAGTCTTATGAACTGCTCTTTAATGGCTCTGTTTTAACATCCAGGTAACCCTCGATTGCTTCTTTAATGTTTTTTAGGGCTTCTTGCTTTGTTTCGCCTTGAGAAGCAACTGGCAGTTCAAGGCACTTAACTATAAAGCACCCCTCCTCGGCTTGCTCCGGAGCGACAGTAAACTTCCTTAAGACCATTTCACCACCTAAAATAATTATTTAAAATCGCTTATTTATATGAGTCTATCTGCCTAAGTAGCGTAGCAGCAAAATTTAGGTAGCCTCATCTTTATTCACTATGTTGGATTTAGCAAGCGGGTTTAGGAAAGTCCACAGCTACCTCCTTTTTAGCAAGACCAAGAAAACGCTCTATGTTGCTAACATCAGCCTCCAATTCAACTGGCTTCTCGTAAAGCCTAGTTACAACATCTGGGTCCTTAAGCCCGTGCCCAGTTGTGACACAGACTACAACATCATCCCTTGAAAGGTAGTCTTCTTCCTTAAGCTTCTTTAGTGCAGCGATGGGTGCCGCGCTCGCAGGCTCCACGAAAAGCCCTTCTAAGCGAGCCAGTAGGCTCTGTGCTTCAAGAATTTCTTCGTCGCTAACCGTTAGAGCTGTGCCTTCTGATTCGTAGATGGCACGTAGAGCCTTCTTCCAGCTGACAGGCATACCTATCCTTATTGCTGTAGCTATAGTCTCAGGTTTCTTAACGGGTTCTATGGTAAAGCGCTTTTTTGCTACTGCTTCTGCTATGGGTGCTGCACCCTCTGCCTGCACACCGATCATCTTTGGTTTCGCCTTTATCCCGTTAAGGTTGAAATACTCTATGAAGCCTTTCCAAGCAGCGCTGATATTTCCGGCGTTCCCGACTGGTATGATGAAGTAGTCTGGTTGCCTATTCAGCTGGTCACAGACTTCATATGCAAGGGTCTTCTGCCCTTCGATGCGAAAAGGGTTAACAGAATTGAGAAGGTAGATCTCCCTATTTTTGCTACATATCTCGAAGACTATCTTTAAAGCTGCATCGAAGTTACCTTTGATCTGCACGATCTTAGCACCATAGACTATCGCTTGAGCCAGTTTGCCGTATGCTATCTTGCCAGACGGTATCAGAACAATCCTCTCTAACCCAGCTTTAGCGCTGTATGCTGCTAGGGATGCCGCTGTATTTCCAGTAGATGCGCATATCACGCTTCTCGCACCCACCTCAAGAGCCCTTGTTATGCCTACGGTCATCCCTCTATCCTTGAATGAGCTTGTTGGATTCTCACCTTCATTCTTGACATAAAGGTGTTCTAGACCTAGTGTTGTGCCTAGTCTTCTGCAGTGATGAAGCCCTGTCCCGCCTTCGTGTAATGTAATAATCTTAGATGCGTCTGTTATAGGTAGGAGGGGTGAGTATCTCCAGACCGATAAAGGCAGTCTCCGTAAGCTCTTGAGATCGACCCTTCTGCTGATTTCATCAATAGGCACCTCTATTTGAAGCAAGTCTCCACATTTAGGGCAGCTATAGATGTTTTTACTTAAAGGGAATGTTGATCCACATTCAATGCAAGAGAATCTAAATTCACTCAAATTGTAGAAGCACCTCTACCCGCTTTTGTAACAAAGCAGTGTGATGTTAAACCTGCTGACTCAAAACCTCTTCGCATCGCTTCAGCAACAGCCTCTGGCTCAGCCTTATTCCTATCCACAGCAGCCAACATAGTTGGACCAGCACCACTTATTACAACACCCGCTGCACCAGCCTTTTGAGCAAACTTCTTAACCTCAGAGTAGCCTGGTATCATCTTAGCCCTCCTCGGCTCCACTACAATATCCTCCATTGCTCTACCGAATTCAATAACATCTCCATTCATAAGAGACGCAACCATCCAACACGCCGTCGAAGTGTTATGAACCAGCTTGCCCAAACTCACGGAAAGCGGTAGAACACTTCTAGCGACTCCTGTCTTCTTAGGTCGGGGCTTGATATCTGGCATAGCAACACAAAGCGAAAGATTAGGTGGGGGCTCTATAGATATCGCTTCATAACTATGTGGCTTCACCAACGCAAACCCGCCTAAGAGTGATGCAGAAACATTATCAGCGTGCGCAGTCCCAGCAGAAGCCTTTTCACCTTGAGCTGAAAACCTGATCAAGTCCTTTTTCGTTAAGTTGAGGTTAAAGAGCAGGTTAAGAGCGTAGATCGTTGCTACTGCAGAGGCTGCGCTGCTGCCTAACCCCATTCCAGGTTTTATACCTTTTTCAACCTCGATCTCGACGCCTTCTTTAATACTGAGGCTGCTGAGTAGAGTCTTTGCAGCCAGTCCTGCTGTATTTTCTTCTGAGCTTTCAGGTATCCCTTCGCTGAATCTGCCTCTTACCTTAACCTTTACTTCCGCTTCACTTACCCTCCTAACCTTCACAACATCGAACGGCTCACTTAGAGCTACCCCAAAGATATCAAATCCAGGCCCTAGGTTTGCGCTTGTAGCTGGGGCCCTTACCGCTACACTCTCCCCCTTCAAATTAATGTCATCTTAGGCTTAGGTGTTACTATTATTTAGCTTTGCCTAAAGCATAATAGGGTCCTGCACGAAAGGGTTGCCAAGATGCGAATACTACTTATAGGGTTTGGGGTGGTGGCTCAGAGCTTCGCTAAACTCATACTGGAGCGAAGACAAGACCTTATCAAGATTCACGGTCTAAACCCTAGGATAATAGCGATAGTTGATAAAACTGGCGCAGCTGTAGCCAGCCCAGAACTCAGTCTAACAGAAGTTTTGAATGCGAAGAAGACAGCAGGAACGGTCGCGGCATCCCAATATGGTATAAAGGACACTTCTGCAAAGGATCTTATCTCCACTCTTGATATTGATGTCGTGATCGAAACAACACCAACCAACATAAAGACGGCTCAGCCAGGCTTATCTCACATAGAGACTGCTCTAAAACTTAAGCGTAATGTTATAACAACTAATAAGGGTCCTTTGGCTCTTGCACTACCTGAGCTTAATGGGTTGGCTAGGTATAACAACGTCGCTCTGCTCTTTAGTGGTACAGTAGGGGGCGGCACACCTATACTTGACTTCGGAAAAAGGTGTCTAGCATCGGATAGGCTGGTTATGATAGAGGGTATACTAAACGGGACAACGAACTATATACTCACATCTATGGAAAAAGAGGGGAAGAGCTTTGATGAGGCTCTTAAAGAGGCTCAGAGGCTGGGCTACGCCGAAGCAGACCCGACCCTAGATGTTGAAGGCTGGGACACAGCCTGCAAAACCGTGATCATAGCGAACTGGCTTATGGGTAAAGAAGTTACGCTTAGAGACATAAGCGTAGAGGGGATAACTAATGTTACAAAGACGGATATAGAGGAGGCTAAGAAGAAGGGTAAGAGCATAAAGCTGCTAGGTAAGATAGCGGAGAAGATTGATGTGAGAAAGAGGCTGATAGATCAAAACGACCCCCTTTGCATATCTGGCACCTTAAACGCCGTAAGATTCGTCTCGCAATATGCTGGAGACGAAATAATAATAGGGAAAGGAGCGGGTGGTATGGAGACAGCGAGTGCGATCCTGAGGGATCTGCTCGAGGTTAAACAGCGTATGGCGCAGAGGTGGTATGATTGAAGATCGTGATGAAGTTTGGAGGCTCCTCCCTAGCTGATGGTAGTCGCATCCAAAGATGCTGTAGCATAGTTAAGCGCTACAAGCAAGGCAACGAGATTGTTGTCGTGGTCTCAGCCATGGGTGATGTCACCGATAAGCTGCTTGAGCTCACGGAATTAGCTAAAAATAGTAATGGAGACTTGATCGCTAAACGGATAGAGGCAGTACAGGGTCTTCATTTTGATGCTGCGAACTCCATAGCGAATGATAGGATAAGAGAGGCGGCTAAATTAGAAGAGGGCAAGCTTTTGGCTGAGCTAGATAAGGTTCTGACTGCCTCGACTCTGCTTAAAGAAGTCACACCCAGAACGAAGGATCTCATTCTTTCCTATGGTGAGCGGCTGTCAAGTATTCTCTTTGAACATATGCTTAGGGATTTAGGGGTAGAATGCGTACGCCTTCTAGGCGGAGAGGCTGGAGTAATCACGGATGAAGTCTTTGGTGAAGCAACCCCTCTCTTTGAGGCGTCAAAATCTAGGATCAGAAGCAGACTGAATCCTTTTCTTGAGAAGCAGATTATTCCAGTCGTAACGGGATTCATAGGTTCAACGCAGAACGGTGAGATAACCACTTTAGGCAGAGGGGGGTCAGATCTCACAGCGACACTCATCGCAGCTGCGGTGAAAGCAGATGAGGTCTGGCTATGGAGTGATGTTGATGGTATAATGACCGCAGACCCGAAGATTATACCTAATGCCAAGACCATCCCTCAGATTTCTTATGCTGAAGCGCTTGAGATGACAGCATTTGGGGCGAAGGCTATACATCCAAGGGCTATTGAGCCTGTGGCGGAAGAAGGCATACCCGTTAGGGTAAAGAACACTTTTGCCGACGAGAAGTCAGGCACACTGATAGCCTCAGCTACCCGGCTAAAAGCAGGTGAGGTGGTTAAGGCGTTGGCTTTGGTTAGGGATGTAGGCTTGATCACAGTAAGTGGAGCTGGAATGGTCGGCAAACTAGGCACAGCAGCAAAGATATTTGATGTGCTCTCTAAGAGCGGCGTCAATATCCTAATGATCTCGCAGAGCATCTCGGAGTCGAACATAAGTGTTGTTGTTAGACGAAACCTGCTACATAAAGCGGTTACAGCGTTAGAGCTCGCGCTGTTAGGTAAAGGTGTGGTTTCAGAGGTTCAATCTGAAGACGATGTCTCGGTTATAGCAGCTGTAGGTGCGGGGATGCAGGGCACCCCAGGGGTAGCTGCGAAGATCTTTGGGGCTGTGGCTGAGCTGGGTGTGAACATAAGAATGATCGCCCAAGGTTCATCTGAACTAAGTATATCGTTTGTGGTGAAGGAGAGAGACGCAGCTGATGCTCTGAGGGCTATTCACGATAAGCTCCGCTTAGGTAGTTAGAGGGGTATCTTATCAAGGAACGATTTAGGCGGCTTCCTATAAAGGCTCTTTCTGCAGACTTTCAACCCTAAGGTCCTACTCAACTTACTTGCTGCTTCCGCCGCCTTCAAAGAGGCGCAAACAGGTTCAGCAATAGGTACATCAAACGTATTTAGCAGCTCGCGTGAGGTGAGTAATGCGCCTGTGATTGTGCAGAATGGTATGATGGCTTCAGCCTCATCTTGCTCGCTGATCGCTTTGACTGCTGCTGAAATGGCTTGAAGGTAGTTATCAGGCTCGTTCATCATCATCTTGAATGTGGTGCCCTCTAGACACCTTATACTAGCGACTCGAGCAGATAACCCGTAATGTTCAACAAGCTCTTCAGCAATATGCTTAACAGATTTATCCGTTACTAGAATCGAGAACTTTCTACCTAAGAGGTTTGCGAGCCACACAGCGGATTCAAAAGCGCCTATGACAGGAATATCGACTAAAGACTTCGCCTCCCTTAGGCCACCTTGCAGCATACAACCTAGCACCACAGCATCAAAGCCTGCTGATTCGACCCTAGCGATGCTCTTAACGATCTGCAAGCTATTGTAAAGATGTGGGTAGGCTGGCGTAGGTGAAGGGTAGCCTTCAGGCAGAGGTTGAATTTCAACCACACTATCCGCTTCACACACCAAGTGAGCGGCTTCTTGAAGCCAAGCGTGATATCTGCTACTCCAAGGTTGCAGAGGTATCGGGTCCTGCCAACAGATCCTCAATCTAAAGCGTATATAGTTCAATCAGGTAGTTAAATCTACTGCTAGGCTTTAGGGTAAGAGCCAAGGATCTTTATGTAAAGGGTGTGGGCTTTAAGCTCCTCCAACGCCTCTTTTACATCCTCATCCAACCTATGCCCCTCAAGGTCTACGTAGAAGTTATATTCCCAAGGCGTCTGCTTTGTGGGTCTGGACTCTATCTTGGTCAAGTTTAGACCTCTTTTGGCGAACACGCCTAGAGCAACATAGAGGGCTCCAGGTACGTGCCTGGTTGTAAAGACTAATGAGGTCTTGTCTCTCCCAGTTGGTTCACGTATGAACTTTCCTATAACAAAGAACCTAGTGTAGTTGTTAGGGCTATCCTCAATAGACTCAGCAAGTATCTGCAGATTATAGATTTCAGCAGCCCTCTTGCTTGCTATAGCAGCCGCATCTCTTAACCCCTCACGCTTTATCATATAGGCGCTTCCCGCTGTATCATAATACGGTATGATCTCAACCCCAAGCTTATCGAGAAATCTCCTACATTGGGCAAGTGCCTGCGGATGTGAATAAACCCTCCTGATATCTGCTATCCTTACACCTTGATTGGTTATGAAACAGTGCCTTACTCTAAGATTGTATTCCCCAGATACAGTTAGGCTGCTTGATAAGAGGAGATCATACGTCTCTGAAACAGCACCTTCAAGAGAGTTCTCTACAGGCACCATACCAACAGCAGCTCTACCCTTCTCTACTTCAAAAAAGACTGCCTTCAATGTTTTGCATGGTAAGAAGCCTATCTTTGAGCCGAAGTAAGATAGTGCCGCTTCCTCACTATACGCGCCTCTTTCTCCTTGAAAGGCTACTATGTACTCAGTAGACTGGTGTGAGCCAGTGGGCATATTTTTTATTTCTACCATCTACAACATCTAGGTAAGCATCACGAACCTGTCTAGTTACCGACCCTATCTCGCCCCTTCCTATACATCTGCGGTCTATCTCAACGATCGGGGTTACCTCAGCGGCTGTGCCGCAGAAGAATGCTTCATCGCATACATAGAGTTCACTTCGATCTATATCTCTTTCAATGACCTTATAACCAAGATCTGAGAGCAGCGTCATTACGGTGTCTCTGGTTATGCCTATAAGTATACTCGAAGAGGTTGGTGGGGTATATACAACGTTATTCTTCACGATAAAGATGTTTTCACCCGTACCCTCTGCAACATATCCTCTGTGGTCAAGTAGAATCGCCTCATCATAACCTTCTCTAACAGCTTCTTGCTTAGCTAATGCTGAATTAAGGTAGTTACCAGAAGCCTTAGCCAAAGGAGGTGTCGCTTCATTCGATATTCTTCTCCAAGTAGAAACTTTAGCCCTAACCGAAGACTTATGAAAATATTTCTCGAAGGGGACTGCCACGATAGCTACGTCTACTGGGAATCCTGTGTAGTCTAAGCCTATACCGCCAAATCCCACAAAAACGATTGGGCGTATGTAGGTCCTGCCCTTAAACCCATTAATTCTAATAACCTCTATTATGCTTTGCGTAAGTTCCTCTGGACCATATTTGAGAGCAAGATAGTAGATTTTAGCTGAGTACACCAGTCTATCTAAATGGTCGCCAAGCCTGAAGATATTCAAGTTATCATCTGAAGGATAGGCTCGAATACCCTCAAAAACCGCTGTGCCATAATGTAGAGCGTGTGTAAGTAGCGGGAGCTTTGCTTCGCTCCATGGTTTGATGGAACCGTTTAACCAAACGTAGTTTGGCGGGTTATTCACTATGCTCATACCTAGATGACCTTAACCCCTTCCACAAAGGCATTAATAAAACCTATCTAAGGCAATTTAGCCTTACCGTAATCCGGAGCAGTAATTCGGTGCTCCACGCTACCACATTCAACACATTTTAGCCGAGAATCCATCTTGACTAACTCCCCACCGCAGACGCTGCAGACAGCATAAATGACCCCACAGTTAGAGCAAGCTAGGCTCAAAACTACTATCATATCAACGTTAGCAGCTACCTTCGCTCTGACCAGATCACCAGCTTTGCAGGGCATTTTATTTCCTCTACCTCCTCTATTTTCATCCTCCCGTTGCAGCAGCATGCCGACGAAACCTCTCTGAGAAGGGGCATCATTTATGAAGTAAATTCTAATGTCCACTTCCGAGGGTTGTGCTGACTCGACTTGTCCAATCACAATGTCGCCAACCTTCGGAAGTTTATCTGCTTTTTTTCTCTTAACCGCTATCTTCTTGCCCAAGACATCTTTGTGAACCACACCAACTGCTCTGGCTCTTATTATGCCGTCATCTACATATGTGCCGTCTCCTGCCTCAAACTCCTCTATCACTGCAAGTTTGTCTCCAGGTAAGCTCAAAGCGCTCTTTATCTCCACACCAGCCACCTAATGGTATAATATAATGTTTCTTAGCCGTAGCGCTAGCAATTACCCTCCCCAGAAGTATTCCTCTAGTTTGGTTACACCCATGATCTCGTTAAAGTCGTAGCCAAGAGCATCTAGTATCTGGTCGAATGTGCTTTTCAGCTGCTCAAGATACTTATCCGAATCAACCTCATCAGGCGAAGCCATAGATATCGGCTTTACACCAGGAGGGGTAACAGTCTTGACATACGAAATTATCTCTCCCGCCTTGACCTCTTTTCCCTTAGCTATAAGCAGCTTTGCAGCTCTTACATGCTGAGGTGTGGTTTCGGTATACTTATCAGGTGCCTTACCTATCATAACGTGGAAGGCTAGATCTTCGAGCGGTACCCTTCTATTCTTTAGATCTAGGTACCTTTTTCTTAAAAGCTCTCTTATACTCTCCTTGGCTTTGTCGAAGTCGTCCCTCGTTCTAACTTCGCTAAGTATCTTTAATGAGTCGTAGAAGGTTTGTTTAATGAAGTTTGGTATATGGCTCTTCTTGCCTGTAAGACCTTTAACATCTACCTTTCCATCTGGTAGCACGCCCATGTAATTCTTTTTACGCTGACTGAATGCTACGTATCTATAGGTCTTGTCTAACTCGAGCTCTATGTTGAGGTCAGACTCAGCCCACCTCTTTATCGCTTCTAGCTGCTCCGGATTAGGGCTTTTGAGAAAGAGGGAATCGGTGTCTCCGTAGATGACTTCTATCCCTAGTTCCCGGCTCTTATCTATCGTTTTAGTAATAACATACCTACCTAATGCGGCTGTCGCTTCAGCCACAGGTAGGCAGTAAAGTGGGAAGATCTCAGCACCCATTACCCCATAGCTTGCGTTCAAGATGACCTTAAGTGCTTGAGAAACGATATTGTAAAGATCCCTATCGTCTGCAGAGAGCGTCTTCTCTTTGGATAGATGCTTATAGTAACCAACCCGAAGGTCTCTGAGCGAGCCTATTAGAAGTGATGTGATGCCCCTCTTCTTCTTACAGGTCCAGTGGTTGGTTTCGGGCACGATGTTGCTTCTGCATTCTTCGTGCACACATCTGACCGTTTCATAAGATAGATTATAGACCTTTATTATGCTCGGATATAGGCTCGCAAAATCAAGTACACTAACCTCAAAATACACACCAGCCCTAGGCTCTATAACTACGCCTCCTTTATACTTCTTACCCTTAATGATGGCGGTTGTGGCTGCACCACCCTTCTCCTCCAGCTCCCTTTGCTTGGGGATAAGAATGTTCCTTCTCCTATGCTCAAAGTAGAGCATACTCCTAATCCAGTTTGAAACACCTAACCTAGAGACATCATCAAGAGGCATTTTAGCGATTCTGCATAGCACAATCAACAGCTTACAAAGAAGTTCTCCTCTAAAGGTTGTGAGTCTCATAGCAAGGTGTGCATCATTATAGCAGTATCTGGCTAACTCATCGACCGATAGATCACCTATGTCCCCTTCAAACTCTATCTTGCTTTCCTCAAGGAGCGCCTCAGCAACCGCACTTAGTGTATGCTCTACATACTTGCCTCCAAAGGCGTAGATCTGTAGAGATCTGTTGTTGAATGTTTTGTAGAGGTCTATGTGGACACCATGCTTGATGTATGCTACGTCTCGACCGAGCGAGATAGGGATCTCGTCCTTTGTGAAGCCAAGTCTTTGCGCCCTATGATAAAGGTAGTTCAAGTCAAATTGATCACCGTTAAACGTTACTAGGATTGGGTAGTCGAGAATCGTTGCGAATACATCTCTTATCAATTCACTCTCCTTATCGTAGAGTTTGAAGCTAACCCCTTCACCTATAAGGGGCGCCGTGGCTGCTTCATTGTTGCGCTTTAGCACCAGCACCTTCTTTAGCCCATCATCACCAACCATGGCTGCAGCTATAACCTGTTGCGTTGCTTCCTCAGGGTTAGGTATACGATTAGCTTCAGATGCAAGAACCTCTATATCTAAAGCTACCCGCCTTAAATGTGGTGTAGGTTGGCTTAATAGAGCAGCCCATTCCCCAATATATCTTCTCAGTTCTGGGTCTGCTTCATTTAAGATCTTCTGCAACCTGCTCTTTACCGAAGTTGGAGGCTCGTAGTTAATCGGCTTTATAGAGCCATCAACTACATAATATGCTCCACAGACGAGGTTATTATCATATAGGTAGTTTTCATAGTACTTTATGTCAGCCTCCCAAGCCTCTATGACATCACGTATACTTGATTTGCTAGGTCCTCCTATGGCAAGGGGGTCGGTTGCCACTATCTTAGTGACCTCAACTTCAACATCTCTCAGAAGATCGATCTTCCTCTCGACTTTAAGCTCGACAACATCATCCCTACCTTCAAGAACCTTCAGCTCAGAAGGGCTTAACCTAGTGTAACAATACGGTTTATGGCCAGTCGTATCGTACCAAAGGTATATTCTACCAGTCTTTTCATCATAAAGTTTGAGCACAGCTTTCTTATTTTCACCATCATATATTGCTGAAATAAGAATAGATTGTGGTATAGAGGTTGAGTGTGTGGTCATCTCCTTGATCTTTTCAGATAAGTTTACCCCTACGCCCCCCAATATAACCCACAGCCATCCACCTACTCTGCTGCCGCAAGATATATTCTAATCGCCCAGTCGAGTGAAGCATAAACATAAGCCAAAGCATAGAAATCTACATACCTAAGCACTAGAAAAGGTTAAATCGCTTACACCCTCTTCGATGGACCGTACAGCGATGAAGGCAAACAAGAGATTTAGATCACTACCCTTAACCGCGATAGTCTTCCTCGTGACAGGGATATTCTGGATCATAGCCTCCCTCTCCTCTGAAAGCAGCATACACACCGTAGGTGTAGGACTGATTTCTCTAGCAGCTGGAGCACTCATGACAAAAGGCTTCTATTCAAGATACGGATGGAGCTTCTACACCGCAACAAGCTTATACAACTTCGTACTCTTCGCTTACATGGCTTACGCCTCCTCCCTCCTTATAGAAGTGGGAATATTAGCTCAAGGTCTGGTTTCTCTGCTAGGATATCTTATTGCAGCTATAATCTACTTAATCATCTTACTAAGAGCTTTCTATAAACCAATCTACCTTGAATCCAAGTCCGATTAGCTCTTGTAAAGGGTGAGCGGATTGAGTAAAGAAATCGGTATAACCGTAAAGAAGTCTGAAGACTTCTCCGAATGGTATAATCAAGTGGTCTTGAAGGCTGAATTAGCTGACTATGCTTCAGCCAAAGGCTTTATGGTCCTCAGACCATATGGCTACCAGATCTGGGAGATAATCCAGAGCGTCTTGGATCGCGAATTCAAGAAGCTCGGTCATAAAAACGCCTACTTCCCGACCTTGATACCAGAGAGCATACTTAAGCAGGAAGCGGAACACTTCAAAGGATTTGTGCCCGAAGTCTTTTGGGTAACTGAAGCTGGTGATAATAAGTTAAACGAGAGGCTAGCGGCTAGACCTACATCAGAAACCATCGCTTACAGCTCTTACTCAAAGTGGATTAGAAGCTGGAGAGATCTGCCCCTTCTCTTGAACTTCTGGAACTCTGTCTTGAGGGCTGAGATCAAGTCCACAAAGCCCTTCATAAGAACATCTGAATTTCTTTGGCAGGAGGGGCATACAGCACACGCAACGAAAGAAGAGGCTGACAAAGAAACTCTTACTATTCTGAACCTATACAAGTGGTTTATCGAGGAGTATCTTGCTATACCTGTTATAGCGGGTTGTAAGACTGAGCGTGAAAAGTTCGTTGGCGCTCTTTACACAACCACCTTAGAAGCCATTATGCCGGATGGCAAAGCGTTGCAGATGGGCACCTCACATAACTTAGGGCAGAACTTCTCCAAAGTATTCGAAATAAAGTACCTGGGTCAAGATAAGCAGGAGCACTATGTGTGGCAGACATCTTGGGGTGTGTCTTGGAGGCTCATAGGTGCGGTTATTATGGTGCACGGCGACGATAAAGGGCTGATACTCCCCCCTAGAATCACACCTATACAAATCATAGTCATACCTATCTTCTATAAGGATAAGCCTAATGAGAAACTCGCTTCGAAGGCGAAAAATCTAACTGCTTTGTTCGCAGAAAACGGCGTAAGAGCCTATTGCGATGATAGAGAAGAATATACGCCAGGTTGGAAGTTCAATGACTGGGAGCTTAGGGGTGTACCACTTCGGTTAGAGATCGGCCCAAGGGATCTTAAGAATCATACGGTTACCTTCGCCTTAAGAGATACAGGTGAGAAGATGGTTGTCGATGAAGGCGCTGCTGTTGAGAAAGCCAAGGCTCTGCTAGATGCTTTGCAGGCTAGGCTTAAAAATAGGGCTGAAGCCATTTTCAGAGAATTATGTTCGAGAGCTGAATCTTATGACGAATTCAAACAGATACTGGATTCTAGAGGAGGTTTTATCAAAGCGGGTTGGTGTGGGGATCAGAATTGTGAGGTTATAATCAAAGAAGAGACTGGTGCTGACATAAGGGTTGTTCCCTTCGAAGGGGACACATCTATTAAGAGATGCATATGTTGTGGTAGGGAAGCGAAGATTACTGCCTATTTTGCAAGAGCCTATTAGTTGTTTGGTAAAGGGAAGAGTTGATATTATTGGGCGTGGCATAGATTTGTGATGGAGGTAGCTGCGGACCTACATATTCATTCGAGGTATAGCGCTGCTACAAGCGAAGATATGAAGATAAGCACAATAGCCTACTACGGTAAGATCAAAGGGTTAGATCTAATAGGCACAGGTGATGCTCTACACCCAAAATGGCTTCAGGAATTAGAAGAGGAGTTAATACCAGAGGGTAATGGTCTTTACCTAAGTAAGAGGGTGTCTGATAGCCCACGCTTTATGGTTACAGTGGAGGTGGCTACTGTCTTCGAATATGAGGGTAGGGGTAGGAGGATACATCACCTAATATTATTACCTTCCCTGGATGAAGCGAAGCAACTATCTGACCTACTTAAAACGAGAGGAAACATATCGCAAGACGGTCGCCCTACCTTCAACATAACAGCAGCAGAACTCATTGACTTAACCACCTCCGTATCTAAGGAGATAGAAGTCGTTCCAGCACACATCTGGACCCCATGGTGGAGCATCTTCGGCTCTGTTAGCGGCTTTAACTTAGTGGAAGAATGTTATCAAGATAGGGCAGGCGAAGTACACGCACTTGAGACCGGGTTATCTAGCGACCCGCTTATGAACTGGCGCTTAAGCCGCCTTGACAGATACCTTCTTGTCTCCAATAGTGATTCACATTCCCCTCTCCCGCATAGACTCGGTAGAGAAGCCAATGTGTTTGAGCTTACAGAGCTAAAATATGGTGGGGTTATCTGTGCTTTAAGGAGGAGAGGAGAAAGCAGGTTGAAGTATACGATCGAGACATACCCGCAATACGGTAAGTATCACTGGACAGGGCATAGGATGTGTGGTGTTTCTATGTCGCCTCAAGATGCGTTAAAGGTGAACTGCATTTGCCCAAAGTGTGGTAAGAAGATGACGCTCGGTGTAGAGCAGAGGGTGGAGGAGTTGGCTGATAGGCCCCTAGGCTATAAACCTAAGAACACTCCAGATTTCAAATACATGCTTCCTCTTGGTGAAATCATTGGTAGCGTATTAGGTTCTTCGCCCTTCACCAAGACGGTTCAGAGTAAATATAAGGTGCTGATAGAAGCTTTTGGAAGCGAGTTCAACGCAGCGTTTAACGCGAGCTACACAGAGATAAGTAGGTTAGCAGGACCAGAGGTCGCCTACGCTATAAAGGCAGTTAGGGATAACAAGGTGCAAATTAAGCCAGGGTTTGATGGAGTATATGGTGAAATTAGTTTTCCCCCTCTAGAGGAAAAGAAGGTTTTGAAAGGGACTCTTGATGACTGGGCTTAACTACCTCTTCATCAGGATTATTGAGATAACCACTAGGAGTAGAGGTGTGGCGAATACAACATACCACGCAGCACCACCTCTCCAAAGCAGGTAGAGGGTTAGGGGTGAGATCAAAAGTAGGATTAGAGATAACCCTCTCCACAAGCCCTTAGATTGAGTTAGATCCACTCTGATTCTGAAAAGGAAGCTGAGCACCATAAGCAGAGCTGGAAATATCAAGGCGTATCTCCCTTGTAGGAATAAAGTTAGACTAGTGCTTAGATCGAATCTTGTTGCTACTATCGCGATTATCAACGCAGTAATAAAACAAAGGAAGGCCAATCTAGTAACGCGTCTATCTATGACATCAAAGGGGCTGAGATATCGGGCATCTAGAACTACTGCTGTGCAGACAGCAAGTAGACCAGCTAAGAAGATAAGGGGTTCCCTTGTAAGGTTAGAATACGTTTGTTGTAGTGCCGCTAAGTCAGCACCTCCAGCAACCCAGCTCCAAAGCCCATAACCTCCGTTCAGCAGGATTGGGATGATGTAAAGTATGAAGGCGGTGTCTTCGACGCTATCCTTCCTCATCAGATGCCACATCCATCTGCTCAGAAGTCCCTTCTTTTAACGTTTTTTCGTCGCTTAAGACTTTCCGAGCAAATGTTAGGTAGGCTGTGTGGCCTATCATTCTCGTGGCTGGTCTAGTAGCGCCTGTCTTGACCTGCATATTCCTAACCAGAACCTCTAAACATCCAATGTCAACGAACCCTCTTCGAATTAGGGCGTCGTTGGTCTTTTCTAGCTGGTTAAGCGTTGGAGATATTGAAACTAGTCGTCCAGAACCTTTAAGTGCTCTCCAAGATGCATCGACTAGCCTCCAAGGGTCGCCTACATCAAGAACAGCGACATCTGCTTCTACGTCGCCGAAGCCTTGAGAAGCATCGCCCAACCTTAAAGTAACGTAGTCTAAAAGTCCGCTCCTCTTAAGATTTCTTCGCGCTACATCTAGAAACTCCTCTCTCACCTCCATAGAATACACGTGCCCATTTGGTTTGACGATACTGGCTAAGAACATTGTAAGCGCGCCGCTTCCTGTTCCAGCCTCTACTACTATAGAGCCTGAAGTTAATCCAGTTTTAGCAACTATTAGCCCCATGTCCTTCGGGTAAACGACCTGTGTCTTTCTTTCACATTTAAGCACATAATCTTCAATCGTGGGCTTAAGAAGCCAGAATGTCCTTCCGAGGTTGGAGTCGACGGCTTCACCGTACCTCTTTCCTATTATGTTAGAGCCTTCGATAAACCCTGCGTGTGTATGTATCTTCTTATCTGCTTTCACTTTTATAAGCCAACGTTTCTCTTCGCTAAGGTATATGAGCACATCATCACCTTCGTTAATCGATTCTCCCATCACTTCTGGTTACATCACTTAACTTTAAATATCCTTTACCCTATAAGATTGGCTTGTAAAAAGGACGTAATTAGGTATGTCAGAAGACGTAAAACAACCTGAAGGTGATGGTGAAAGACCAAGGCAGAGAATACCGAAGATCTTCTTCAAACCTAAGCCAGTTAAAGTAGGAGACGAGCTCGAAGTCACAGTTTCAGAAGTCAGCAGAAGAGGGGACGGTCTTATAAGAATTGAGGGCTACGTAATATTCATACCCAATACGAAGCAGGGAGACACAGTAAAGATCAGAATCACGCAGATTCGCCCAAACTATGCGATAGCTCAAGTCATCTAAAAGATGTTCGCTTAGTCGGCTTCGGTAGCCGACTCAGGCCTTATTTTTGTTCTATCGCTTCTGTTTAGGTGTATCCATCCTCTTCTTTCCAAGATTTTTCTCTTGCACGAGGTTATAAATTCGACTACTGATCGCCCCTCCGTGACTTCACCTATGGCTCTTACATATCTGCCGAAGGATTTGGCTAAACGCTGCACTTCATCCAAGTTCTCTTTAGGTGTTGTGAAGACTATCTCATACTCTTCGCCTGAGTAGAAAACTAGTTCTTCTGGGTTCAATCCGTGCTCTTCGCAGAAATCAGTTAACTCTGGGGCAGCAGGCATATTGTAGATAACTATCTTGGCTGAGCTAGATTCGGCTAGAGTATAGAGCGATAAAGCCAAGCCATCGCTTGAATCTATGCTTGAAGACATAAGCTTTTTTTCGGCGAGCGCCAGCCCGAGTTCAAGGGGTGGTTTGGGTCTTACAACAGCAGAGATAGCTCTTTCTGCGAAGCCACTACCAACTCTCCCGTATCTCTTGAGTATGTATAGTCCTGCGCCTGTATAGCCGAAGTCACCTGTTACTAGTAAAACGTCCCCTATCTTTGCACCACTCCTTTCCACAATGCGTTCAGCACGGCCTACCATTATGCAGTCTATGACTAGGTCTTTAGCCTCATTTGTATCTCCACCTATAAACTGGAATCCAAACTCCTCTTTAGCATCTTTTACGCCAAGAGCAAGGTTCCTGACGTCTTCAAGCTTTAGGATAGGGGGTATACCTAGACTAACTAATGCCGCCTCTGGTTTAACACCTTTTGCTGCGAAATCGCTTACTACGCTTACGAAGGCTTTGCGAGCGGCTTCTCTACACGTCATTCCTTGAGGCACATCGGTTTCGCCCACCAGCATATCACATTTTACCACAACCTCACCTCCGCCAGCGGGCAGGTATGCCACATCATCCCCAATCCTTGAATAGCCTGGCTTAGGCTGACCTAGCACCTCCAAGAAGATCTTTATGATGCTGTGCTCATCAATCTTCTCAAACAAAGTTTAGGTTCCCACGATATAAAGAGCGTGAGGAATTTCAGGAAGTATCAATTTAAGCCCAAGCTTTACAGCATCGGGTGAGCCAGGTAGGCAGAATACTAATCTACCATCTAAACTACCGGCTACCGTTCTGCTTAGGTAGGCCGCCGACCCAATTTCTTTGAAGCTCTCTGATCTGAAGATCTCTGAGAACCCTTCTAGCTCCTTATCTAAAAGCGGTTTGACCGCCTCTACAGTAACGTCTCTGTTTGAAAGCCCTGTTCCACCTGTGAGTATGACTACATCGCTTCCGTCTTCATATATGCTCTTCAGCACCTCAAGCCTTATTAAACCTTTATAATCGTCTACAACCTCCCTATTCTTTACGGTGTATCCTGCCTCCTCTATCATCTTTGCCGCCGTGTCTGCTGATTCATCTTGGAAGGGTAGATTCTTTTTCATCTTCTCGTATCGTGAAGTGCTGACCGTTATGATTGAAATCGATACGTCCTTCTTACCTTTGCTTCTGTGTTCTTCGTGCGACTTCAAACCTTCCTCTTCACCTTGCTTACCACCTTGATTTCTTTTATGGCTGTGTAGGGGTACTGTCCATCTTTATCCTTCTCATACATCTTAACCACATCCCAGATGTTGAGTAGTGCAGCCGCAACAGAAGTAAGCGCCTCCATCTCAACGCCTGTCTTGTCTGTGGCAGCAACTTTAGCCGAAACTTTAAGCCCCCAATCCTCGACCTCCATCTTAACATCGGTGCTCTCAATCTTTAGGGGGTGGCAGAGAGGCACGAGAAGAGGTGTCAGCTTAGATGCTTGTATACCAGCTAGGGTAGCGATCTGCACAGGATCACCCTTCTCAACTTTACCAGCCCGTATCAACGCTACAGTTTCAGGTCTGAGAACAATCTTACCCTCAGCTACAGCTTCGCGGTAAACTACCTCTTTGGCGTGGATATCAACCATCTTGACAGCCAATTACCCACACTACTAGAGCATCACATCAGAGGTTGATTTATCTCTGTCGCTAGCTTTATTCAAAAGGTTTATCTTTACCCTTCCTCACTCAACAAAGAGTTTGGTTAAGGGTTTAGAGATCACAACCATAGTAGAGAATACCGCAACGATAGATAGACCTACCTTGTGGGCTCAGCACGGTTTAAGTCTACTAGTTAAGATAGATTTAGGCGGCTCAAGGCTGACGATCTTGTTCGATACTGGTCCTTCTGAGGAAACCTTTCTTCATAATACTGAGGTGATGAAGATCGACCTAAAGGAGGTTGATCTTATCTTTATCAGCCACGGTCACTATGACCACACATCAGCCCTTCTGGCAGCGTTAAAGTGTATAGGAAGACGTGTTCCTGTTATTGCGCATCCAGCTGCGTTTAAGCCGAAGCTGAAGGCTGAGCCGCATCTAACACATATTGGTATACCTTCCAAACCATCCGAGGTAGAAGCGGCTGGTGGCGTATTGCTCTGCGCAAAATCTCCAGTCACCTTATCTGAAAGCGTTTTAACTAGCGGAGAGATCGAGCGCTCCACACCTTTTGAGAAAACAGAAGCCTTCTACACTATCAAAGAAAGTCAATTTACTAAAGATCTCCTAGTAGATGATCAAGCACTCATAGTTAAAGCAGAAGGTAAAGGTATCGTGGTGATCTTAGGTTGCGCCCACTCAGGCGTAATAAATACTATACGGCAAGCACAGAGACTTACAGAGGCTAAAGAAATCTACGCGGTAGCCGGAGGCTTCCACCTAGTAAGAGCGGATGAAGAGCTGATAAAACGCACTATAGAAGAGCTTCTTCAAATTAACCCCAAATATGTAGCGCCCTGTCACTGCACAGGCCTAAATGCAACCTGCAACCTAATAAAAGCGTTTGGGGAACGATGCAAACCGCTTACTACAGGCTCTTACCTCAAGATATAAGTGGTCCCGCGGGCAGGATTTGAACCTGCGACACTCCGGTATCTGTAAGCTTGGCAGGCTGATGAGGCTTGCCCAAGCAAGCCACTACAGCATCTCCCCTGCTGATGCAGGTCGGAAGCTCTACCAAGCTGAGCTACCGCGGGACCATTTTTGAGCTGATTAGCGTTCAACCTTTAAGCTTTACGCTATGATCTTTCATCTTACTTTTTTATTTCATTGATTGCTGAATATGCTGCTTTTATAAGCCTAAGGTATGAGCCTATTAGCGCTCTCGCCAATGAGATGTCTTTTGTAACAATCTCGATGGTTAATCTTTGGTCTTCTAGTCTTAGTTTGATATCTCCTCTATGTCTTCTTTCGATGCTAGATTCAGGGAGAATTGCTCTATATATTGCTGATGCTTCTTCTCTTAGGGCTGTTACAGTGATGTGCGCTTTAATGCTGAGGTTAGAGGTCGTATGCGCCTCCGGCAACTTCATGTCCACACTTCAAGCAGCCCCATATACCGCTAGCTTTCCGTTTCAACTTTGGTGCACCACAAGAGGGGCATCTTCTCTTACTCCTCTGAAGGAATACTATCCTACTGTATCTTACTCGGAGTGTCCTACCGTGCTTCGCAGCCAGACCCTTGAGGACCTTCTCTTTTCCTTTAACCAACCCCAGATATCGCCTTCTTTATGATCTCTCTTATCTCTTGCCCCTTGATCTTGGCGGTCTCCGCTGCGAACATGATCTGTTCGTAAGTCAATCCTCCAGCTAACCCCTTCTGCCCCGCGCATAAATGCCCCTCGCCAACGGTAGTTAAAGTTATCCTTGCATCCATAACCGCTTCCTCCTCCGAATCCGGATCAACTACCATCGCCTCACCTATTCGAGCAAACGTCACAGAGACAGGTATACTAGAAACTGGTAGCGGTATCAGATTGCTCTTCTCCTTTATCTCACCGTTTTCTGTAACTTCTAGTTCAGGCATCTTTGTAGTCAGAAGTGCTGAGACGACAGCATAGCTCGTGGCATCTATAAGGTTACCATCCACATTCAAGACACTTACGTCAACAAATATAGCCCTGACCTTCTGCCCAGGGATAAGCACGAGCTTAGACAGATCAACCATACCAGATTCCCTTACTCCTCTATCAACTACCCTTGAAAGCTCAATAGCATCTTCATCAGGTGGCCCCGGCTCAGCATAAGGTGAAGCTAAAGGAAGTATCTCAGCATTCACAACTAGTAACCCCTTATCTGGGGTGTCAGGGAAAGGTGCCCCAACTTCGATCTTCACACCTGCAATTACTTGAGTGTTACCCAAGCTGACTTGAGCAGATCCATTTGCCTTCTGAATGATATTACACTTTATATCGATTGGTCTGTAATCCAGAAGCGATCTCCCGTCCAGTCTACTTCCTTTAGCTAGCAATTCAATCATATGCGACTTTCTAAGATGTTCCATTATGAACGAGCGTTTTGCTGCCGCCAATCTATTCAACCTCCTGTTGTTGATTAAGAGCAGTCTTGAAGTATCTTTCCATCAGAGCCTTCCGCTGAGCTTCGTAAAGTTTCATGCAACCAGCCAAAGCTAGATCTAGTCCCTGCTTGAATTCTTCGTGTGTAAGTATACCATCGAGCTGTAGTAAAGTTATCACATTTAGGTTAGGCATCACCGCAACAGGCATATCTGCTTCACCTTCTTTATCCTCGATATCACTCAGATCTAAGACCATAGTCCCATCTACTTTACCAGCTGCGCAAGCAACTACTAGATCATACATACTTATGCCAGCATCGGCCAAAGCAAGGGAGGCGGCTGTTATCCCTGCGCATCTGGAGCCACCATCCGACTGAAGCACCTCCAAGAATATGTCTATAGCTGTCCTAGGATATTCTCCAACCAATATAGCCGGTTCGAGGGCTTCTCGGATAACCTTAGAGATCTCTATCTCTCTTCTTGATGGTGCCGGTGTCTTCCTCACATCGGTTGAGAAAGGCGACATATGGTATCTGCATCGAAGTACGCATCTGTCAGGTAAAGATAGGTGCTTCGGATGTACCTCCTTAGGTCCGTAGACCGCGACTATTATCTTGTTCTTTCCTAGCTCGATGTATGCTGATCCATCGGCGTTCTTCAGTACCCCTACCTCAAGTCTGTAAGGTCTGAGCTCATCTGCTCTCCTGCCGTCCACCCTTATGCCGTCGTTTATCAATTTACTCATTTTACATCACTCACTCTGATTAATCCCAAGCATACTCTGAACCTTTTGAGTGAGGTCAGCAAGGTGCGCTTCCTCCTCAACCAGCCTGATCGCTCTCACCGCTCTTATTATCCCTTCAGGTCGACCGACCACCACTATCACCCCATTCTGCCCTATCGTAAGCTTACAACCTGTCCCAGATTCTATCGTCCTAATCATAGACCCCTTCTTACCTATAAGCCTTGGAACCTTAGTAGGCGATATCTTAATAACCTCTCCCTTCGTGATCTTACCTAAACCCGGACCAGAAACCGAAAGTATAGGATCTCTAGTTCGATCAAAGGCTGTAACCACAGCCGCTATCAGATCACCGATATCAAACTTCTTAACCAGCGATTCCTGCCCAGGGGTAAAGTTCTTCCCATACACACTCTTAGCCGACAGATAAGCTAGGAAGCAGGAGTTAATATCCACTTCCCAAACGAAGGCTGAATAGTCAACTATCTTACCGATCACAAGGTCATCTACCCTTGGTATATAGGGACCTGTTAGCGGTATCACTCTCACACCTTCTTGCCCATATTCCGCTAAACCTACTCTTGTGGCGTAAAACTTGTTTTCTCTTTTCAGCACATTCGCTAGGAGCCTGTAGTTGCCTTCGGTTATCAACTCCCCTGGTATAACATATTTTCTTTTGACTTCTGGCATTTTGATCAACCCTTTGCTACTGAGATCTGGGCTGAGCCTTTTGTGGCTGAGCCGAGTTTATCCACAAGTGTGGAATGTATACCTGCTGGTATATCCACTATTGCTGTCATGGAGCCATCTTCACCCCACTCTTCTTTAACTATTTCGCCGTAGCTCTTAATCACCCCAACGCTCTGAGGTGCATATTGAGGCGGTATTCTGATCAGCAGTCTGATCCTTTCAGACTTAAGCGGAAGGATAGTTCTAAGCTGATCAACTATAGCTTTAGTCTGCTCCTCAGCGCTTTTGAACGGATCGATAGAGACCTTTGCCTCCTGTAGTGCTTGCTCTACTCTAAGAGGAGGATGCGGCAGCCCTGTTCTAGGGTCTACATAGTTTCTCGAAATGATTTCTATTATCTGCTTCCTCTTCTCACTGAGAAGCCTCCTTCTCTGCTCTGCAGTTAGTTGAAGTTCACCCCTATTAAGGATGATTAAGGCTGCTTGAGATAAGTTAGATGTCTGAAAATACCTTTGGAGCTTCTCGGATGAAACACGTAAACCCTTTGAGGCGTCCGAATAAATCTCATCAACAACTATCACTTGCGAAGGGTGTATATTCCTACCCATCTTATAATTCAAAGCAGCGTCGGGATTCACTAAAATCTCAAAATGCTCATTACCTAATGTGAGCCGAACTATAGTGTATTTTGTGGACATTTCTCTCCCTACCAGTCAGACAGAAGATAGGAAAATAGACTATATAAATTAGTATTTTCGAATACGAGTTGCTAATCGACCACTATTCTTTCTACTGCTTAGGTTTCTCCCTGTTTCTCGCTCTACTCGCAGCCTCTTCTATCTCTTTTTCCGAGAGGAACTTCATCTTCTTTGTCGCTGTATCCACCACCGCTATCTTTATGTGCTTTATACCAGACTTATCTTCGCTAACGGTGTAGATCGCCTCGATCGCGAGCACACACATATCCCCAAGTCTCTTATTTTGCTGATAATTTTGTTCAAGGAACTCCATCACCTGATCGCTCCCCGCACCTATAGCCACCGCCTCATATCCAAGGTAAGTCCCACTTGGATCCGTTAAGTAGAGCGAAGGTCCATTCCTATCAACACCAGCTATTATAAGAGAGACCCCGAACGGTCTAACACCCGCATATTGGGTGAACTGCTGGCATATGTCAGCTATCCTTCTAGCTATAGTCTCAACCTCAGCCGGCTCGTCGTAGACGAGTTTATTGCTCTGAGCTATTATCCTTGCTTGATCCACCTGCACCCTAGCGTCTGGTATGTAGCCTGCGGCTGCTACTGCTATGTGTTCATCAACCTGGAAGATCTTCTGAGCGTTTGTCTGGCTTTGAAGTTTCCTTGTCTTCTCTTCTACTGCAAGCACAACACCATCGGCTGCCTTTATTCCAACCGCTAGAGTTCCTCTTCTAACGGTTTCTATGGCGTACTCCACTTGGTATAGCCTACCGTCTGGTGAGAATACCGTTATTGCCCTATCATATCCTGCCGCTGCTGGAAACATAACCGCATCCCTTATCTATCCTTACTTAACCCCTCAATTTAAACATTAGCGCTGAAGGTGGCTTAAGTTGAAGGTATTTGAATATGTAGTGTTTAGCGGGCATGAGAATATTCGTGCGACGCATAAGACTACGTTTGAAATCACGAAATCTAAGAAGATCAGTGAGAGGGGAGATTGTATTATCGGTGTTGGTGCTGATAAGGCTTGTTCAGACCTTGACCAGAGAGTCAAAGATGCGCTGAAAAAGGGGTCTGTAGCGCATCTGACTCTTCTTGTAGGTGATCAAAGTTTTAGAGTTAGAGCGGAGGGTTCCCACTTTTTGACGCTTAAAGATGATAAGGATATTGTTGTTAGGCGAAGCAGCCACATATGCCCTAGGACACTAGTGGTGAAAGCAGATGCGGCTGCTTGTGATATTCCAAGAGATATGGTGGATCTGCTAAGGGTGAATGGGTGTCGAGGTTACCTTCTTCTAGAGGTGGAAACCAAATAACCCACTCTTAAGCAGTTAAGATAGATGGTCTGTTTGAAGGCCAAAGCAAGAGCGCATCCTATGCAAGGGTTGGTCAAGTATCACAGGTTGAAGGATAAGATGTTAAGCATACCTTTCCACGACAGCATATCTGTAAATGTTGAGGCGCTTCACACCGAAACAGAGGTCAAGTTTGGAGACTTCAAGGAAGATGAACTCTGGATAAACGGGGTTAATTCTTCAAAAGGCGAGTTGAGGAGATGCCAGATGGTTCTCGACAGAATTCGATGGCTAAGCGGCTTAACCTACTGCGCAAAAGGAGTTTGGTTTCTCATCCTCAGGAGGGGCAGCTCTAGCTGCTGCAGCTTACACCGCCTCTGGTTTAACAAAGAGCCTAGGTTGGGACCTAACCCTAATATCCAGATTAGCAAGACTTCTTGCGGGTTCTGCGTGTAAAAGTGTAGTGGGTGGGTATGTAAGATGGTGGGCTGGTGTAGACGATGAGTCCTCTTATGCTGTGAGTATAGGTGACAGGCGTACTCTTGATTTAGGTATGCTGCTCATACCCCTTAGCTCTGAAATAAGGACCGATTTCGTGCACGAAGATGTCACCAAATCACCTTTCCTTGAAGCGCGAATCAGATCTGCTCAGGCGAGGGTAGATGAGATGCAGCGAGCTATACCAAATGGCGATCTTCCGAGAGTAGGTCTTTTGGCTGAAAGGGACACACTTGAATTACACGCTGTTATCCAAACCGGTCAACAAGGATTTATTGTCTATGAACCTAAAACTATAGAAGTGCGTTAAAGACCTTCGCCGTGAAGGAAAGCCGGTCTTCTACTCTATGCAGACAGGTCCTTCGGTGTTCATTAACACATACCCCGAAGATTTCAAGTATGTTAAGTCTAGGCTCCTATGCTTAGTGTGCGCATAATCGAATCAAAAGTGGGTGGTGCTGTTGCACTTCTATAGTTTGGAGTGCTCCAATACTGTGCTGCTTAATTTCCTATAAGCTCTTTTTATACTTATCTTTTTCTCTTCAATTAAAGCGTGCATATCTTCCAGTAAATCTTCTCTGTCGGCCAGCGCCTTCTCCATAGCTTGTGGTGCTGGTCCGCCCTCCACCTTCCTTCTGGCTATGAATGTAGAGGGGTTGAGCGCGCTTCTAACAGATTCTTCAGATATGTTTAGAGTTCTACCCAGCACCTTCTTTGAGCATCTGTTTATCATCTTAAGGTCTATCTTTGTCGGCTCTATCCCATTCTCTAAGGCTTCTTTAACCACCATACCTACTATGGTATGTGCAGTTCTGAATGGTATACTACATTCCCTTACCATAGTGTCTGCAAGTTCGGTGGTTGTAGCGTAGCTCTGATCCACAAGCTGCTTCATTCTTCCTCTATCGACTTTAAGTGTAGCAACTATGCGCTCGACTATCTTGAGGGTGGAGAAGGTTAGTTTAGAGCTCTCCCAAAGGAGGTTGTTCAGCTCTTGAAAATCTCTGTTGTAGGAAAAGGGTAGCCCTTTACAGAGTGTGAAGGCAGCAGTAAGCAGACCTACTATATGTGCACACTTGGCACGCGCCACCTCAGCAGAATCAGGGTTCTTCTTCTGGGGCATTATGCTGCTGGTTGATGAATATACATCGGCTAGTTCAACCATTTTATATCCGTCTGAGCTGAAGATTATTATCTCCTCACAGAGCCTGCTTAGGTCTGTAGCTATTAGAGCGTAGGCGGCCATCGCTTCTAAGATGAAGTCTCTTGAGCCAACCGCATCGATAGAGTTGCTTAATATGCCATCGAAGCCCAGCAGCTTTGCTGTTAAACGCCTGTCTATGCTATATCCTGTAGTCGTCAAGGCGCCAGAGCCGAGTGGCGATAGGTTCACTCTACTGTAAACCTCAAGTAACCTAGTTAGGTCCCTTGCTGAAGCATCAAAGTGTGCTAAGAGCAGATGCCCAAAGGTTGTAGGCTGGGCTATCTGAGTATGGGTGAACGCTGGTGCCAAGGTATCTTTTTCACTTTTTGCTCTATCTAAAAGAGTTTGCAGTAAGTTTAAGAGGTTGTGTGAAATCTCAAGTAGATACTCCCTCAATCTAATCCTTAGGCATGCTGCGACTTCATCGTTTCGTGATCTGCCTGTGTGAAGCCAGCCCCCTTGCTGCTCACCTGCAATTTCTATAACCTTTGACTCTATCGCTTCATGAACATCCTCGAACTCCTCTTTGGCTACAGCACTATACCCACGGGTTGAAATCCTCTTTAGCGCGTGAAGTATCTTAGATCCCGCCTCGGAAGGAATTATCTTCTGTTCAATCAACATAATAACGTGGGCTTCGGTTACTTTAAGGTCTGCCTTAAATATCTCCTGATCGATCGGTAAGGAGCTGGTATACCCTAACGCAGATTTATCCATCTCCTCTGGTAGTCTACCTCTCCTTAAAACGCTTCTACGCACGTTTACCGACTCTCCTCTCTCTGCTACCTCCCATTTTTAGCCGTCTAGCTGAAGCTATGTAATCAGTTAGCGCAGCGAAAGCCCTACTCGCATCAACCATACTGACCACTATTATGGTGTCGGTATAGCAGCTTATCGTATCCTCTATATTTATATGCCTTCTCGATAGCTGAGTTATAAAAGACGCAGCACAACCAGGAGTCTTAATTATCTCGATAGGGCTTCTGACTATGATCGCCGCTAGGTTGGCTGTGCTCTCAATAACCTCATCCCCTCTAAACAGCTTGATAACATCATCATAGAGCCTCTGGTCAAAGAGCAATGTAATAGCATCTATGCTCTCAGATATCTGAAGAAACTCCTCCCTGTAACCTAAAAGTAGACTACCTACCGCCTCCAGCGTCTTCCTTCTCTTTTCAACCGAAACTTTAGCGACATCGGTGCGAACGGTTACTGTGCTGTTCATAATCACATTAAGAATATCCTTTGCAACAATCTTGTATCTGCTTCTCAGTCTCTTAAGGGATGTCACCAGACTCTCGATCTTGACCTCTCTGCTAAGCCTCTCCTCCACCACAGGCTTTAACACCCTAGCTATGGCTGTTAAGTTACCGTACCCCCTATCAAGCGCATCTTGAATAGAGAAATCACTATCCACAGCATCCCTGATAGCTTGGATTATGGTCAGTTTGACCGAAATCAAGTCATCTTTTCCCCGATTTGATACGGTTGATACCGAAAAAGATATAAACATTACTGCCATCGGAGCTTCTACCTTGATAAAGGTAGTATTAGCCTACTCAGGAGGTCTTGACACCTCTGTAGCTATAAAGTGGCTCGAGGAAAGGTACGATGCTAGAGTGATAACTCTAACGGTTGATGTAGGCCAGCAAGAAAACCTTAAAGCTATAGCAGATAAAGCTAAGATGATCGGGGTTGAGAAACACTACAGCATCGACGCCAAAGCCGAGTTCGCTAAAAATTACTTATATCCATCGATAAAAGCCAATGGACTCTATGAGGGTAAATACCCTCTCTCAACAGCACTCGCCCGACCCCTAATAGCAAGCAAACTAGTTGAAGTAGCTCAAAAAGAAAGGGCGGATGCAGTAGCACACGGCTGCACCGGAAAGGGAAACGACCAAGTTAGATTCGACATAACAGTGAAGGCGTTGGATCCCAACCTCAAGATCATTGCCCCCGTTCGCGAGTGGAACCTTTCCAGAGAAGAAGAAATAAAGTACGCTAAAGAGCGTGGGGTGCCTGTTGAGGAGAAGAAGTCTGTCTTCAGTATAGATCAAAACCTTTGGGGTCGGTCAATAGAAAGCGGTCCGCTCGAGCAGCCTGACTTTGAGCCGCCTGAAGATGCGTTTGAGTGGGTCAAGCCTCTAGCGAAGACACCTGATGAACCAGGTTATATTGAGTTGGAGTTCAAAGGTGGTGTGCCACTCTCCATGGATGGCTTAGAGATGTCTCCTGTTGATCTGATCTCTGCTCTAAACGAGAAGGCTGGTCTGCACGCTATAGGTGTCATAGACCACATAGAGGATAGGTTGGTTGGGATCAAGTCAAGAGAGGTCTATGAGTGTCCAGCAGCTATATGCCTTATCGAAGCACATAAGGATCTTGAAAAGATGGTTCTGACTAGGCACCAGCTGATGTTCAAGGAGTTAGTTGATAAGGAATGGGCTTGGCTAGTCTACACAGGACTCTGGGTTGATCCACTACGCAGAAATCTGGATGCATTCATAGACTCTACCCAAGGGGTTGTGGATGGTAAAGTCAGGTTAAAGCTCTATAAAGGCGGGCTAAGGGTTGTTGGTAGAAAGGCTGAGAAGTCACTCTATGAAATCAAGCTTGCGACTTACGATAAAACCTCGATCTTTAAGCAGAAGGCTGCAGAGGGGTTCATAGACCTTTGGGGTCTACCATCCACAACCGCATATCAGTTATTTGAAAAGTAGAAAAAAGGAGGTGAGTGGGTAGAATGAATGCAAAATGCAGTGAATGTGACGCCCAAATAAATGTCCCGGAAGATGCCGTCTCAGGGGAGATCGTTACCTGCCCGGACTGCGGGCTGAACTACGAAGTAGTTAAGAATGAAGAGGGCGTACTTCTCAAACCAGCGGAAAGCATGAGTGAAGATTGGGGCGAATAGAGGTTAAATGACTATAACCCTTACTCTGCTCTACGACCGAATACGCTGGGATGAGAAGGAGCTACTGAACAGCGCCAGAGCAAAGGGTCTAAACGTAAAAGAGGTTGACGCCAAGAGCATCCTACTCAACCTCAGCGAAACGCTAGAAGAAGCGTATGGAGATGTTGTTTTACAGAGGTGCATAAGCCATTTCAGAGGAACTTACGCCTCCGCCTGCTTAGAGAGCAAAGGTGTTATGGTCGTGAACAAGGCTTATGTCTCAGAAACTTGTGGGAATAAGCTTTGGACAACATTAGCCTTAATTCGAGCTGGTGTGCCGACCCCTAGGACTATCATAGCGTTCACACCAGAATCTGCACTGAAGGCTGCTGAGGAACTAGGTTACCCTGTTGTACTCAAGCCTCTGGTAGGGAGCTGGGGGCGGATGGTAACCGCTCTACGAGATAGAGAAGAAGCAGAAGCGATCATTGAATTAAGAAGTCAAATGGAGGGTATTCTTAACCAGATCTTCTACTTACAGGAGAAGGTTAGACGCCCGCCGAGAGACATAAGGTGTATTGTTGTAGGAGATAGGGTTGTCACTGCTGTGTATCGTGTATCTCCTCCAGGTGAATGGCGAACCAATGTTGCTAGAGGCGGTTCAACCGAACCCTGCCCAATCACCAAGGAAGTGGAGGATATCGCTTTAAAAGCAGCGCAAGCCGTAGGTGGAGGTGTACTAGGTGTGGATATGATGGAGAGTCAAGATGGTCTTCTTGTGCATGAGGTGAACTCTACTGTGGAGTTCAGAGGTGCGCAGGGCGCCTCTAGCATCCGTATAGCTGATGAGATCGTGGATTATGTTTTAAGGCTGGTCAAAGGAGGGAAATAAATGAGAGTAGGTGTAATCGGGGGGTCAGGCTACGTAGGTGGAGAGCTGCTCAGAATCCTTCTCCAACACAACAAGGTTGACTTGGTCTGCGCCACATCAAGAAAATACAGTGGAGAATATGTCTTTAGAATACACCCTAATCTAAGAGGTTTAACTGACCTTCAGTTCATAGACGTAGCACCAGAGCAGATAGCATCAAAGTGTGATCTTGTCTTTACAGCTGTACCGCACGGTGAATCAGTTAAGATCATGCCTAGATTGATAGAGAGTGGCTTAAAGATCATAGATCTAAGCGCAGACTTCAGACTTCACAACCCCGAAGACTATGAGAAATGGTACGGTTACAAACACCCCTATCCAGATCTTCTGAAGAGATTTGTTTACGGGGTGCCGGAGCTTCATAGAGAAGAAATAAGACAGGCGAATTATGTTGCCTGCCCTGGTTGCATGGCTGTTACTTCTATACTAGCTTTAGCGCCCTTCGTTAAAGCTGATCTCATAGATAGAAAGCATATCATCATTGACTCGAAGATCGGTTCCTCAGGTGGTGGCACGAAGCCAACCTTAGGTACACATCATGCTGAGAGATATGGTGTTATCAGACCTTACAAGCCTGTAGGGCATAGGCATACGGCTGAGATAGAGCAGGAGTTGAGCATATTTGCAAACGAAAAGGTAACTGTTTCGATGTCACCTCACGCGGTGAACACGGTTAGAGGGATATTGTGCACCATACATACCTACCTTAAGAGGCAGCTGGCTGTGCCTGAGATCTGGAGGACTCTCCGAGGCTTCTTTAGAGAAGAGCCCTTCATAAGGTTTGTTAGAGATAGGAAAGGTCTTTACAGATACCCTGACCCTAAAATCGTAGTAGGATCAAACTTCTGTGACATCGGATTTGAATTAGATGAGCACGCAAATAGGCTTGTGTTGCTCTCGGCAACAGATAATCTGATCAAGGGCGCTGCAGGTTCTGCTGTTCAATGCTTGAATGTGATGCTGGGCTTCGATGAGCGGGTAGGGCTTAATGTAGGCGGTTTGCACCCTGTGTGATAAAAGATGTTGATCGTAGTCAAAGTTGGGGGCAGCATATTAGGAGAAGGTGTGAACCCCCATATCTTAGATGATCTAAAAGTGGTAGCTTCGGCAAATAAAGTGATCTTAGTACACGGTGGCGGCAAAGAAGTAACAGAGGTTGCTGGGAAGCTCGGCAAAGAACAGAGATTTGTAGTCTCACCAGATGGGATAAGAAGCAGATACACCGACTTAGAAACCATAGTGATCTACAATATGGTTATGTCAGGCAAGATGAATAAAGAGATAACAACTACTCTGCAGCGCGTTGGCATCCCGACGGTAGGCTTATCTGGAGTAGACGGTGGGCTCATAAGAGCCGAGCGCAAGAAGAAACTGATTGTAGTTGATGAGAGAGGTAGGAAGAGGATCATAGACGGAGGCTACACGGGAAAGATAAAGAGCGTCGATGCAACACTACTTAATCTACTACTTGAAAGGAACTACTTGCCCGTAATCTCACCTGTAGCCTTAGGAGATGAATACGAATTCCTTAATGTGGATGGTGATAGGGCTGCTGCTTATATAGCGGGAAGCGTTAAGGCGGACAAAGTGATCTTTTTAACGGATGTCCAAGGGCTTATAATAGAAGGCAAACTGGTCGAAAAGATCTTAGCCTCAGAAGCAAAGAACCTGCTACCGAAGATAGGGTTTGGGATGGAGAAGAAGGTATTCGCTTCACTCGAAGCTATCGGGATGGGTGTCAAAGAAAGCATAATTGCCTCAGGCCTATCAGATAACCCCATCTCAACCGCAATGAAAGGCCAAGGATGCACGGTGATTTACAGTGGATGAAGCAAGCATATTTGCTACCGAAGACAGATACCTTGCACCAGTATTTCAGAAGTATCCTATAGCAATCGTCAAAGGTGAAGGCGCTAAACTCTGGGACGCTGCTGGAAGAGAATACATAGATTTTATGGGAGGGTATGGTGTAGCGATAGTAGGTCACTGTAACCCATATGTTGTGGAGGCGATAAAGAAACAGGTCTCTAAACTGATAACTTGCCACGGCTCGCTTTATAACGATGCCAGATCTGAGTTCCTAGAGACACTTGCTACAATAAGCCCAGAGGGCTTGACGAAGATATACCTTGGAAATAGTGGTGCAGAAGCGGTTGAATGCGCAATGAAAGTGGCGCGAAAAGCCACAGGTAGAAGGGAGATAATAGCCACATCAGGCGCCTTCCACGGCAAGACATTAGGTGCGCTCTCAGTGACGTGGAACCCAAAGTATAGAACCCCCTTTGAACCTCTCCTCGCAGATGTTAAATTTGTTCCCTTTGGTGACGCTCAGAAGGCTTATGAAACCGTTTCGAATGCCACAGCTGCGGTTATTGTAGAACCCATCCAAGGGGAAAGCGGCATACACCCTGCACCCAAAGGGTACCTAGAGGCTCTCCGCAAAATGGCTGACGAAAAAAGCTGCCTACTCATCTTCGACGAGATTCAGAGCGGGTTAGCTAGAACCGGGAAGATGTGGGCTCATCAACACACACAAGCCAAGCCGGATATAATGTGCACGGCAAAAGGTATAGGTGGAGGCTTCCCGTTGAGTGCAACCATAGCATCAGAAACAGTTATGTCCGCCTTCAAGCCTGGAGATCATACTTCTACATTCGGAGGTAACCCTCTTGCTTGTGCAGCTGGCATAGCAACCATACAATATTTGAGAGAGCATAGGCTTGAAAATAGGGCTGAAAGGTTAGGTGAAAGACTGAAGAAAGGGCTTGAAGGTCTTAGGGAGGAGCATAAAGTTGTAAGAGAAGTTAGGGGGAGAGGACTTATGCTCGCCATGGAGCTTAGGTTCGATGTTAAGAACATTCTCTTCTCAGCGTTGAAGAGGGGTCTAATCCTACTTTACTCTGGAAAGAACGTTCTGCGCTTCCTACCGCCGCTTGTGATAACAGAAGAAGAGATTGATCGAGGCCTTATGGTGTTAGACGAGCTACTGGCAGAAGAAGACCGAGCCCGCCTTCAAGTTTCCTCTTCAGCGTAAGTATATGAGAACTGCCCTCTACTCCCCTAAAGGTTTTTAAAATTTATCGCCTTATCCGAAAATATGTTTGACTGCGTGCTCATACACTACGGCGAGATAGCGTTAAAGGGTCTCAACAGACCGTTCTATGAGAGGAAGCTACTCGAAAACATAAAGAAGGCCCTCGCAGAGGAAGAGTGTGCTAAAGTAAAAAATATTCACGGCAGGCTTCTTATAGAGTTGAACGAAAGATCTGATGTTGCCCGAATCGAGGAGAATCTTAGGAAGGTCTTCGGCATATCGTGGTTCGCATCCAGCCACAGAACCAAAGCTGACAAAGAGAGTATAGTGATGTGTGTCGACAAAAACCTAGTATTTCATCCAGGGGAAAAGGTAAAGGTCTCTACCAACAGAGTTGATAAAACGCTTCCCTTTACATCCATCGATCTAAATAGGGATCTAGGCGCACACCTAGTAAACACATTTAATGTCAAGGTGTCGTTGAAGGCACCTGAGAAAGAGGTCTTTGTTGAAATCGCAGATGGTGAAGCATACATATACACCAACAAAGTAAAAGGGTTGTGCGGTCTGCCGGTTAGTGTGTCTGGCAAGGTTCTGCATCTTTTATCTGGTGGCATAGATTCGCCTGTTGCTGCTTGGCTGCTTATGAAGCGAGGTTGTGGAGTAGACTACCTTCACTTCCACGCCTTTCAAAGATTTGATGAGCGGTGGAACGCTAAAATTCTCGATCTTGTTAAGGCGTTGAATCGGTACTCTTTCTCAGCGCGGATCTTTTTTGTACCTTTCTACCCCTTTGAGATTGAGGCCATAAAGCTGCCTCTTAGATATAGGCTGATTTTATTCAGAAGGTTTATGGTAAGGGTAGGTGAGAAGATCGCCACCAAGTATGGGATTGCTGCGTTGGGTAGCGGTGAAAATTTAGCGCAGGTCTCGTCGCAAACACTTGAAAACCTGTCGGTGATAGAGCGCGCGGTCTCCACACCTATACTTAGACCTCTCCTAACATACGACAAGAATGAAACCGTTAATCTAGCGAAGCAGATAGGTACATTCGATATCTCTGTAAGGCCTTATAAGGACTGCTGCTCTCTTTTTATTGCAAAACATCCGGTAACGAAGGCTAGGCTTGAGGATGTTGAGATGCTAGAGAGTAAGATGAACCTCGAGGAAGCTGTAAACGCTAGTGTTGAAAAGGCTGAAGTGGTTGAGGTTAAAGAGGTCCTTTAGGCTGAAGACGCTATCTTCGGTTTAAGAATATATGTAAGGTAGTTAGAGGATAAAGGGTAGTGTAGAGTGGGTTGGACGACATAGACCAAAAGATCATTGGAATCTTGAAGCGGGATTCAAGAACACCATATGTGAAGATAGGTGAGGAGGTGGGTCTGTCTGAGGCTGCGGTTAGACGGAGAGTGCAGAACCTTGTTCAATTGGGCGTTATTAAGAAGTTCACAATCGAGGTTGAGACAGGCGGCGCTAACGCCATAACCCTTCTAACAGTATCTTCAGCCACACCTACCCAGAAGGTATCTGAGAAGTTAAAGGAGTTAAAGAACGTTGAGGTTGTTCACGAAATCACTGGTCAGTTTGATGTAGCCGTTTTCATATCTGCATCTAATATCGCAGAGATAAACAAATGCATTGACGATATACGTAAAATAGAGGGCGTGCTCACCACGAATACCGTCATAGTTCTACGCACTATTCGTTGAACACGTACGAAAAACAATATATAAAGGATGGTAGGCTGGCTAGGTGGAGAGCTAGATGGGCAACAGAACTGCTGAAGCCAATGATTTGATTAACTATGCGACCCTAGGTTATGCTACTTTATATAATGGTTCACCCAAAGATTACAGAGCGATTTACCTTCTAGATTCAACGCTTAGAGAAGGTGAGCAAGCTCCAGGAGTAACCTTCACTCATAGGCAGAGGCTGCAGATAGCTTGGATGCTCGACTATTTTGGGGTAGACGCTATTGAAATCAGCCCTATAGTCTCACCTGATCATATACGTTCAACTAAGGAGATCATCGGCGCTGGTCTAGAGGCTGAGATTGTTGCTCACGTTCGTGCCTTAAAGTCTGACGTTGACGAGGCGCTGAAGTGTGACGCCAAGTGGATAGCTATGTATCACTCAGTATCAGACATACACCTAAACTATAAGCTTAGAGTTTCCAGAGAAGAAGCTGTAAGAAGATCTGTAGAGGCAGTGGAATATGCTAAAAACCACGGATTGAAGATGAGATTTACATTGGAGGATGCGAGTAGGGCTGAGCCTGAGTTCTTAAAGATGTTTGCCAGAAGTGTGGCTGAAGCCGGGGCTACAAGGATCGGTTTGCCCGATACTGTAGGCGCTATGCGCCCTCAAGGGATGTTCAAGATGGTCAAGATGGTTTCAGATGAGATCGACAAGCCTATCGATGTTCACTGTCATAACGATTTGGGCTTGGCACTAGCGAATTCTTTGGCTGGAGTGGAGGCTGGTGCTGATCAGATACATGTTACGATAAACGGGTTGGGTGAAAGGGTAGGCATAACACCTTTGGCTGAAGCGGCTGTCGCGCTTAAGATCTTCTATGGCGCCAAGCTAGATGTGCGGTTAAATATGTTAACTGAACTCTCCCAACTAGTCGAAACATATACCGGTGTGAAGACACACCCTATGGCACCCTTGGTCGGTGTAAATGCGTATAAACACAAAGCAGGCACTCACGTTGCAGCTGTTTTGAGATCGCGTGCAGCCTACGAACTCCTTCAACCGAAGGTGGTTGGGAATAGGAGGCGTATAATAATTGGTGAGCTTTCTGGCAAGAATGAGGCTGCTTTCCTTCTTAAACTATTGGGTTTAGAGCCTGATGAGAGGGTAGCATCTAACGCGGCTTTAGGGCTTAAGAATCTCAGATGTGGTGATCTGTTTGAAGTTGAATTGACTGATGAGATGGAAAAGCTCATACTCGAGTTAGACGAAGCCATTAATAAGGCGCAATCTTAATCTAAGGTGGTGAAGGGTTTGAAGTGTATTGAGTGTGATGCAACGATAAAGCTGCCTAGCGATGTGCTTGAAGGTGAGATAGTCACCTGCCAAGACTGCGGTGCCTCATACGAAGTCTACAAGAATGATAAAGGAGAAATCGACATAAGGCCAGCTAAAGTAGAAGGAGAAGACTGGGGAGAGTAGAGTATCGGGATCACTGTATGCCAACCATAACTATGCTCTATGACACAGCGAGGTGGGAAGAGAAAGCTATTATCGAGGCGGCTAAACGGAAAAACGTCGTCCTAAAACCGATAGAATGTAAGGACCAATATTATAACCTAGGCAAGATCAGTAAAGCAGGATATGGGGATATCGTGCTTCAGAGATGCGTCAGCTACTTTAGAAGCCTACATCTTACAGCGCTTCTTGAAGCTCACGACGTAAAGGTCGTTAATGGGCTGAAAGAGTCCATAACTGCTGGAAACAAGCTTCTGACGACTTTAGCACTCATAAGAGCGGGTGTGCCGACTCCTAAAACGATGCTAGCCTTCACACCAGAAGGTTCTCTGGCTGCTTTAGAGGAGCTTGGTTACCCTGCTGTAATCAAGCCTGTCATCGGAAGCTGGGGTAGGTTGCTCGCTTTGGTCAACGATAAGGAGGCTGCTGAAGCTGTGTTGGAGGATCGTGAATACATGTTCCCGCTCTATCAAGTCTATTATTTGCAGGAGAAGGTTAATAGGCCGCCTAGAGATATTCGAGCTTTTGTAATCGGAGACAGGGTTGTAGCTGCGATCTATCGTGTCTCAGCTGATGGTAGTTGGAGAACCAACACATCAAGAGGCGGCAAGGCTGTGAATTGCCCAGTGACTAAAGAAGTTGAGGAGATCTGTTTAAAGGCTGCCCGTGCGATAGGTGAGGGAATATTTGGGGTTGACTGCATGGAGACCCCTAATGGTCTTGTGGTGCACGAAGTTAACAACACAACAGAATTCAGGAATAGTGTCCCTGCAACTGGGGTGGACATACCAAGCTGTATAGTAGACTATCTCTTGGAGAAGGCTAAGTAAGGTATGCTGAGCTACGAAGTAGGCTTTATCACAGAGATGCTGAGGATCTATTCGCCCTCGAGGGAAGAGCACGAGCTCGCGTTATTCCTAAGAGATACTATGAGTAGAGATCTAGGCTTCAAGAACATTGCTGTCGATGGGGTAAATAATGTTGTGGGTGAGATAGGTTCAGGCAGCCCCAAACTGCTGCTCTGTGGACATATGGATACCGTTCCGGGCTATCAACCAACACGAATATCCAAGGGCTTTATTTATGGTAGAGGTGCTTGTGACGCCAAATCATCTTTGGCAGCTATGATCTTGGCTGCTTCGAGGCTTGCTGACCGCCAAGATGTGGGTAAGATTATCGTAGCTGCGGTTAGTGATGAGGAGGGTACCAGCTTAGGCTTAAAAGAGCTTCTTAAGCGTGGGGTCGATGCCGAGTACGCTATATTTGGTGAGCCAAGCGGACTTGATAGCATAACTGTTGGGTATAAAGGTCGGCTTGCTCTTAAACTGATTTGTGAAACTCCAAGTGTGCACGCCAGTGCTCCTTGGATGTCTGAAAATGCTGTTGAACGGCTGCTTGAGGTCTGGCAGGCCATAAAGTCTTCTTTTGCTGCAAAGGATGTCAACGGGGATCGTTATCACTCTATAACATCTTGCTTAACAAAGATAAGAGGAGGTTCTTCACATAACGTTATGCCCGGCAGATGTTCCATAACCGTTGACATTAGAGTGCCTCCGAGTCACACGACAACCGAGATTCTAATGGATGTTAAAGAGATCGTGGGTAGGTTTGAGCGTGACCTCTCCTTCCCCAAGTTTGATATGCAGATACTGGATCAGACCGAACCTTTCGAAGCGGATAAGAACTCACCTATCTTGAGGGCACTTGTTAGGGCGATCTTGAAGGTTAGGGGCAAGAGGCCTATGCTTCTTAACAAGACGGGCACGGGTGACATGAACACTCTTGGGACACACCTTAGGATACCAGTAGTGACATATGGTCCGGGTAACCCCCATCTCTCGCATACTCGTAAAGAGGGCATTGAGATCAAGGAGTTCCTTCAGAGCATAGATATATTTCAAGAAGCTATCGTTGAATTAGCCAACATCACGGGGCATAGGTAGTGGTTGCTATTTAAAGACCGTGAGTTTATAGAGAGCAAGGAAGGTCTCATATTCTGTGTAGTGGGTTATGTTCATCCGAGAGATCGGGTTATAGCATATCTAAAGTATCTGCCCTCATCAGAGGGCAAGTGGTCTTCCGGCTCTACAAACTACAACAGGGCTATGAAGTACTATTCTGCATCAGAGGTTGTTAAGAATATCTATTGGCTCGAAAAGCATTACCGGCAGTACATCTTTAACTCTAAGATCTTCGGCTTCAAGATGTCTGCCGTCCCAAGAAGATACATCTTGAAGCATCACATCCCCCAAGAAGGTCTAGAAGAAATTAGGAAGAGGGGACCGCAAGACCCGCTTGAGCAGAAGGCTTTAGATTTGGTAGATCTACTATCAGAGAGATCTAGGACGCCGAAATGCTTCTTTGGAATCACTGGCTCCATACTCCTTGGGATTCACAACCCATCCTTCTCAGACATAGATCTAATAGTTTATGGAAGAGAGCAAAGTGCGAAGGTTAGAGAAGCTCTGCTAAGCCTCTATGAAGAGGGCTCATCAGATCTTAAACGCCTTCAAGGAGTTCTGCTGGAGAAGTGGTGCCAAGAGAAGGCTGAGGCATACCCCGTGTCGATAAGCGAAGCAGCTGCCATCTACGCTAGAAAGTGGAATTACGCTCTCTATAGAGGAACAGCCTTCTCTATCCACCCAACCCGATTAGATCAAGAAGTCCGCTTCAAATATGGATTGGAGCGTTTTAGAAGTTTAGGATTCGCACGCATAAAGGCTAAAGTAAAGACGGTTGTGGAAGATCTCTATTCCCCTTACATCTACGAATTAACCGATGTGGAAGTAGAGGAGGGTACTCCAAGCCGAAGCATATATGAAGTAGTATCCTATGAAGGTTTCTACGGAGTACTGAAGGAAGGAGAAAGGGTAGCAGCTTACGGAAAGGTAGAGGAGGTTCAATCCACTGCTGGTAGACATCATCTACGAATGCTCATCGGATCTCCAGAAGCAGGAGGTAGGGACTTCCTAAAGCCGCTAGATCTTTACACCACTAAGTAAGAGTAGCATAAGCCCAGCAGCAACGATATCCGCTGTTGAACCAGGGTTAAGAAGCCCTCCTTCACGCTTCATCTCCTCATCCATTTTAAAGAGCGCTTCTCGCCCCTCTTTACTTGATGCTCCGCCTAAAGCCAAAGCCTCTCTAGCCATTTCAGAGACCTTCCCCGCCTTTTCCTCAGCATCCTCCACACCAGTCGCCTTAAGCTTTCGAACGACAAATGTATCAGCTTTATTCGCTAAGATTGTCAAAAAGGTGTTTACAATAGCTATGTTTATGTTACCACTCTTACGATGATCTCTGAGCAGAGTTGGGTAGGCTAACCCAAAGGTTAGAGGCATAGAATGAGCAAGCTCGCAAGCTACAGCGTCCCAATGCGACGAGATTTCCATCAGATGCAGAAATGTGCAGTTAATCCTCCTTAACTCGACATAAGCCCTTGCATTAAATACATCAGGAGCATTGACACCCCTTACTTTACCGAGCCATCCTTTCCCCACTCTTCTGAGCAATCTATAGAATTCAATAGCGTCCTCTACAGTAGTAGCCTGTAACATAGTCTCACAAGCATTCTGCAGCCTCTTTAGGTCAACAACACCACTTGAACTTAGTAGAAGACCAGCTCCTGCCGAAAGAGGGAGGAGAAGCATCGCCGTCCCTAGGTTAGTATTCCCCTCATTATGCCATCTTAGCCCCCTGTCATAAGATTCTGTTAGAAGCCGACCGAGCCCCCATCCAGTAACTTTACCCCTAACTCCAGCCCTATAACCTGCTTGAGCAGCGCTCAACAAGGGTTCATAGAGGAGAAACGCGCCACAGAGGAAGCGCTCAAACTTAGGTTCAAGGCTACTAGTCCTGTGCACGTTACCCGGTTTGGGCCACCCAGCGACTTCAAGTAGCGATGCTAATGCCCCGCACTGAGCAATATCTTCGATGCTCTTTACCCTTCTTTCCAAGGTTCCACGACAAATAGTTTCTGGTTCCTGTTTATAGATTTTGCAAAACGGTTTTCGATGCGTGCTTTATCCTAACATATCTACCTAACTCCTTATCTTTAGACAGTAAACTTACGATGTAGTAACGAAAATCTATTAAAGGGTTAGGGCAAGACAATGGTAGAGCTGGTTTGGTAAAGTTTACTCTTTTGACTGGTAGAAGTCTAGTTCAAGGTGTTGGAAAAGAGGCAGGTAAGTTCTCGGAGAAGTATATCCAAGAAGTCTCCACATGCCAGATAGACCCCGAAGACCTAAGAGTTCTTAACGTGAAACCAGGAGATTGCATAAAGCTGACAACCGAGTACGGTAGCGTGGTCTTAGAAGTCGCAGCTTCCTCATTAGTGCATCGCGGAAGCGTGTTTGTACCCTACGGTCCTTACGCTAATCTTCTAGTAGGAACTAAGACCGGAGGTACTGGTATGCCGAGTTTTAAGGGCATATCTGTGGAGGTTGAGCCTGCTCTAGGAGAATCTGTGCCTGAGATTAAGGAGTTGCTTACTAAAACGTATGGGAGGGTGAAGTGAGACGAAGGTTATTAACGCGGTGATATGCCCAAGCTGTGGAAACCTCTGTGACGACAATGAAGTGTATGTAGAGGGTAATAAGATAGTCAAGGTTAGAACTGAGTGTGCCATCTCCTCCTCAAAGTTCCTTAACTATAACAAAGAAAGGAACACAAAACCACTAGTGCGTATGGGTGGTCAATTCAAACCCACAACCTTAGATGATGCTATTGAACAAGTCGCCCGAATGCTGGTTGAAGCAGAGTACCCATTGCTCTATGGTTGGAGCGAAACTTCTTGTGAAGCAGTAAAGAAGGGTATTGAACTGGCTGAGGAGGTCGGTGGTGTGATTGATAACACCGCCACTGTCTGCCATGGGCCGAGCATACTAGGTGTGCAAGACTTCGGGGAGCCGACTTGCTCACTCGGAGAGGTCAGAGCCAGAGCAGATCTAATCATCTACTGGGGATGCAACCCTTCGTCAGCCCACACAAGACACATGAAGAGATATGCTTCACTCTCTAAAGGAAGGTTCAGACTGCCTGAGCAAAAGAAGGTTGTCGTGGTGGATGTTAGGAAGACTCCCACTGCGCGCAACGCAAACATCTTTGTGCAGGTCAAGCCGAATCAGGACTACGAGCTGATGGCTGCTCTAAAGATGCTGCTTGGGAACGAGGAAATAGAGGAGCAGGAAGTAGCTGGTGTGCCGGTTGAGCAGATAGAGGAGCTGGCTGAGCTCATGAGGAGCTGCGAATTCGGTGTACTCTTCTTCGGGCTAGGTTTAACGATGAGCGAAGGTAAAGAGAGGAACATAGATGGTGCGCTAACTTTGGTGCGTGAACTTAACAAATGGACAAAGTTCGCTATCATGCCTATGAGAGGGCACTATAACGTTACTGGTGCGAACAAAGTTTTGACGTGGCAGACTGGGTACCCGTATGCGGTAGATTTCAGTAGAGGTTACCCAAGATACGAGCCTGGAGACACCAGCGCTGTAGATGTTCTTAGCAGAGGGTATAATGATGCTACACTCGTAGTTGCTTCAGACCCAGTAGCAACCTTCCCGAAGGATGCGGTGAAGCATCTATGTAGTAAGCATCTTGCCGTCATAGACCCTCATATTTCACTCACAGCCTTTATGGCTGATGTGGTCATACCTAGCTCCTTCATCGGTATCGAAGAAGGTGGCACGGCATACAGGATGGATGGTGTACCTCTAATTATGAAGAAGGTTGTTGAGCCACCTGAGGGTATTCTGCCAGACGTCCAGATACTTGACCTCATTTTGAAGCGTGTGAGGGAGCTTAAGAAAGGTAGGTGAGTTGTATGGAGTATCTGCTGAAGAACGGTTATGTGGTCGATCCGACGAATAAGATAGATTGTGAACGCAAAGATATCGCGGTAAAAGATGGCAAGGTCGTGGAATCTGTAGATGAATCAAGAGCTAAAGTGATTGATGTAAAAGATATGCTGGTTATGCCCGGTGGTGTAGACCTCCACTCACACATCGCTGGATCGAAGGTTAATATAGGTAGGCTCTTCAGACCAGAAGACCACTATAAGGACTATGAGGTTAAGAGTGGGGTTAGGCGCTCAGGCGTAGGACATTCTGTTCCCTCGGTCTTCACAACAGGCTACAGATACGCTATCCTAGGTTACACAACGGTCTTCGAACCAGCAACACCGCCTCTAAAGACGCTTCACACACACGAGGAGTTGAACGATATACCTATAGTGGATAAAGCCTGCTTTCCCCTCTTCGGAAATAATTGGTTTGTTATGGAGTATATTAGAGATGGTAAGTTAGAGGAGTGCGCAGCATACATCGCTTGGCTTATGCGCAGCATAAAAGGTTATGCAATCAAGGTGGTGGACCCAGGTGGCGTAGAAACTTGGAAGTGGGGTGGAACGGTCCAAGACTTTGATCAAGAAGTTCCTAGATTCGGAATCACACCTAGAGAGATTGTTAGGGGGTTGGTTAAGGTCAACAAGATGCTTGGGCTACCACACCCCGTTCACATACACGCAAATCAGCTAGGCGTGCCTGGAAACTACAAGACCACTCTAAGAACCATGGACGCTGTTAAGGATCTTGCTTCTGGTGATAAGCCAGCTCTACATATTACGCACGTGCAGTTTAATGCGTATGGTGGTGTAGACTATCTATCTATTTCTTCTCGTGCTGATGATGTTGCCGATTATGTTAACAAGAATCCGCACGTGACGATAGATATTGGTCAAGTGATATTTGGTGACACGACAACTATGACCGCAGACGGGCCGTTTGAATACAAGCTCTTTACTCTATTTAGGGGTAAGTGGGCTAATACTGACGTCGAGGTGGAGACTGGCGCTGGTGTGGTGCCGATAACCTATAGTCGATCAAACTATGTGCACGCTGTAATGTGGTGCATAGGCTTGGAGCTGGCTCTACTTGTCAACGATCCTTGGCGTGTTTTCATAACCACGGATCACCCTAACGGTGGGCCGTTTATAGAATACCCGAGGGTCTTCTCTTGGCTCATGAGCGAGAAGGCTAGAGAGAGGGTTCTGAAGAGGCTTCCAAGGTTAGCACGAGTTAGAACGCACCTTAGGGATATAGACAGGGAATACACCTTCTATGAGCTAGCAATCTCAACTAGGGCTGCGACGGCAAAGATCCTTCGTTTGACCAATAAAGGCCATCTAGGTGAGGGTGCTGACGCCGATATCGCCGTTTACAACATAAACCCCAAAGAGGTCAACCCCTCACTTGACTATAAGCTGGTTAGGCAAGCCTTCTCACGCGCCTACCTAACTATGAAAGATGGTGAAATCGTTGTGAAGGATGGTGAAATAGTCTCAGCGCCAGTTGGGCGAACCTACTGGGCGAATACAAGGGCGCCGAAGGATGTAGAAGATGTTGTGATACCAAAGGTGAAGAAGTTGTTCGAAGAGTACTATACTGTTAGATTCGAAAACTACTACATACCAGAATCATACCTAGCCTGCTCAGCACCTATTCAGCCACTTGAGCCAGCGGGGTGAGCGATATGGTTGAGCTGAAGTTAAAGATCAAAGCGCAGCATCTAACACCTATTGAAGGTGAGGTGCTTACACCAGATAACCTAGCAGGCAAATCTGTCAACGAAATACTTAACCTCGAAACCTGGAGGGGCAATAGGCGAGTCAAGCTTTCAGAGCTCTTCACGGTGGAGGGTGAGTCAGCATCTAAACCCTCTGACCTACACCTCATCTTAGAGGGTGATCTTAGGAAGGTTAGGCATATTGGTTCACGTATGTCGGCTGGTAAGATCACGATCAATGGCCCGGTCGGGACATTTGTTGGCTTTGAGGTGACTGGTGGGACTATTGTTGTGAACGGTGATGCTGATGCCTTCTTGGGGATGGGTATGAGTGGTGGTGTAATAGAGGTTAATGGCAACGCTGGTGATGCTGTAGGCTCAGGTTACTGGGGTACACGATGCGGCATGAGAGGTGGGCTTATAGTCGTCAAGGGAAATGTAGGTGCTGAATTAGGTTGCTGGATGAAGGATGGAACCATAAGAGTAGGCGGGAATTCTGACATCTTCGCGGGGGTGAGGATGCAGGGCGGAACGATCTTTATTGCTGGTAACGTTGGTGCGAAACCCGGTGCAGCTATGGTAAATGGCAAGATCGTTGTATTAGGTAATGTGCCCAATATTCCCCCAAGCTTCCACATAGATGAAATCAGACCGAGTACTAAGGTAGATGGGGATAAGATCCAAGGTCCCTTCTATGTCTTCTACGGCGACATAACCGAGGGTGGAAACGGTAAGCTCTTTATATCAGTTGAGAAAAACCCTCATCTGAAGTATCGTGAAGCATACATATTCTAAGAGGTGAAAGAGTGCTTGGTTAGTGTTAATGCTTGTGCATTAAGCGTCTTCCAAAAGATGGTCGCGGAGAAAGAGGTTATTGATGTATCGGTTGAGGTTATGGAGAACGGCTCCACTGTGGTCGATGCTGGTGTAAAAGTGAAGGGAGGCTTCGCAGCAGGTAGGTATCTGACCGAACTCTGCCTCGGCGGACTCAGTAGCGTAACCCTAGGGTCAGCAGACTATGACGGTGTTGAGCTACCAACAATCTATGTTCACGTAGACAGACCTGCAATTGTGCTGCTTGGTTCACAGTTCGCAGGCTGGAGGATTTCTGTTGGAAAATATTTTGCGATGGGTTCAGGTCCAGCGAGAGCATTAGCTTTAAAACCGAAGGAGCTGTATGAGAAGATCGCTTACAAAGACACCTGCAATAAAGCTGTGCTGGTGCTTGAGGCTGATAACCTACCTACTGTGGAGGCGCTGAACTATGTCGCACAAACTTGCGGCGTAGAACCCAAGAACCTGTATGTTGCTGTTGCACCAACCTCAAGCATAGCGGGTTCTGTTCAAATCTCAGGTAGGATCGTGGAGACAGGGCTGCATAAGCTGACCGACTTAGGCTTCGACCCAAAGAAGGTACTTTACGGCTCAGGGAGAGCGCCTATAGCACCTTCGCACCCTAAGTTCGCTCAAGCTATGGGTAGAACGAATGATATGCTGCTCTATGCTGGTGCAACCTACTTCGAAGTTGCCTGTGATACAGATGATGAGATAAAGGGGGTTGTGAAGAAGGTTCCTGCTTCTTCTTCCCCGGCTTATGGAAGACCGTTTTACGAGATCTTTAAGGAAGCCAACTACGACTTCTTTAAGATAGATCCGGGCCTCTTCGCCCCGGCTTTGATAACTGTGAATAACATTAAGACAGGCTCAACTATGAGTGCCGGTCGCCTTAACACAGAGACCCTTAAGAAGTCCGTCGGGCTGTTATCGTAAGGCGATACACTTGATAGTAGGTATACTTACAAGGAATCCCGAGGCTTGGTGCTCAAACCAGCTAAGAAGAGCATTCATTAACTTAGGCGCCGACGTAGAGTGCTTCTGGTTTACAGACCTAGTCTCCAGAATCGCATTCGAATCCATCGTGCAGCGTGATGGCAAAGTCGACATTGCCTCGCACCTAGATGCGCTTCTCATAAGACCCATTGGTAGGGGTTCGCTTGACGAGATTCTGTATAGGGTTAATACTCTTCATAGGTTAAGTGCTGCTGGTCTTTACATTGTGAATTCTCCGAGGGCGATAGAGCGGTGCGTAGACAAATATTATGCGCTCTCTGTTCTTCAGGCGAATGGTATTAAGGTTCCTAAGACTGCGGTTACAGAAGACCCTGATCTTGCGCTTGAGGCTTTCTCAGAGCTCGGTGGAGACGTGGTATTAAAGCCTGTGTTCGGATCAAGAGGTATGGGTATAACTAGGATCTCTGATTACGAGGTGGCTCGAAGGGTATTCAGTCTTCTCCACTACCACCATTTCGTCCTATACCTCCAAGAATATATCCCGCACGGAAAGAGCGACATAAGAGCCTTCGTAGTAGGAGATAGAGTAGTAGCCGCTATGTATAGGAGGGCGAGAGGTTGGAAGACGAATGTAAGCCAAGGCGCTAAACCAGTAGTCACTAAACTCCTAGCTGAGCAGGAGGAGCTCGCGATCAAGGCTGCGAATATAATGGGCTGCAAAGTAGCTGGTGTGGATATTCTGGAATCGAAGGATGGACTGTATACAACTGAGATAAACAGCCAACCTGGATTTAGGGGGCTGCAGTCCGTGAGTCAAGTAAACATCGCTGAAGAGATAGCTAGGTTTATGATCGCTAACGTTAAGAAGGGGGCTTTGGCTGAGGACTACGCAACTAGAGTATGAAACGCAAAGAGATTATAGGTCTAGAAGGGGTGCCTGAAATAAAACAAGGCGACGATCTAGCTGCACTCATCCATCACTCTGCGCTTCAGCAAGGCGTTATCCTTCAAGACGAAGATATTATTGTAGTCTCACAGAAGATCGTCTCTAAAGCCGAGGGTAGAATTGTTGACTTAAGCAGCGTAAAACCTACCCCTCAAGCCTTGAAGATAGCTAGGCTTAGCGGGAGGGACCCGAGGTATGTTGAGTTGGCGCTGCGTGAATCCAAGTCAATAGTTAAGCAGATAAAAGGGCACCTTATAACCGAGACCATACAAGGGTGGATCTACTCGTATTCCGGTGTAGACCTATCAAATGTCTCAGGAGGCACAGCAGCAACACTCTTACCACATGACCCAGATCGATCAGCGCAGAGGATTAGGGAAGGATTAGAGAAGTTGAGCGGCAAACGGCTCGGCGTAGTCGTATCAGATACTTGCGGTCGACCCTTTAGAAGAGGTGATATAAACGTAGCCATCGGTGTTTCAGGCTTCAAACCAGTCTTGGATCTGCGTGGTAAGAGGGACATCTTTGGTTATAGATTGAGGTTAAAGAAGGTTGCCGTAGCGGATGAAATCGCCTCAGCAGCCGAACTTGTTATGGGTGAGTTGAACGAGCGTATCCCGGTCGCGATTGTAAGGGGTGTTGATGTGGAGCTAGATGCTTATGCTAACTCTGAGCCCCTGAAGAAGAGGAAGGAGCACGACATCTTCCTAAAAGAGACTTGGAGGGTTAAACCTCTACATCAAGCAGATCTTTAAGTGTCAATCTACCAGTATGTAGAGCGCTTGCAACCAGAACACCGCTTATGTTTAGCTTCTTAAGCACCCAGAGATCATCTTTACCTCTAACACCCCCGCCAGCAAACACTTTATCAAAAGGTATCTTCCACAGATTCTCTAACAGCTTAAAGTTTGGTCCTCTTAATGTGCCCACTCTTTCTAGCTCTAAAAGTATCAATCTTCTCACGCCATATTCGTATAGTAAGTTCGCTGCCTCTACTGGTTCTAACCCGCTCAACTTTACACACCTTGATAAAGTCCTTTGAAACTTAACGTCGAGCGAAGCTATAACCTGTTCTCTGATAGGTGAATCCATAATATTCTTTAGCGCATCTAATGAGTGAAGGGTCTCCGTTCCTAGCACCACGTAATCAAAGCCTTGTTTGATAATCTTCAGAGCGTCATCGAGGGTTGCAGCACCAGCATCAACCATCATCGTGAAGTTAAATTTCTGCTTAATCTCACTCAGTACTTTACCGTTATCTCCTGAACCCGTTATGGCGTCTAGGTCTGCAGCGTACAATGAGGTTCTTGCTAGCTTCTCTCTGAAGGCTCTAGCCACATCTAGCGGATTAGGTGAATCTACTAGTATGCTCTTTACGGGCTTATAGTGGAGTCTTTCACCAGCAACCGCATGCACAACTTCGCCCCCCAAGATATCTAGAACCGGAATCACCTTCATACCCTCGTAGCCAATAAAGGGGTTTTTAAAATAGTAGGTCGCTGCATCGATGTAGAGTAGGTAGACGATTGGTATGGAGGTCGCTGTAGTAGAATATTTTAGCGCCTCTGCACCGCATTTAGATGACGAGCTGCTGCTTGAAGGCTACGCTATGCTCAAATCAGCCGTCGAAGACTTCGCCGCCCTCAGCGCTTCGGTAAAGACCATCCTCGACCGCAGACTGAAGCCAGAATTTCTATCGGCTGAGGTGGTCTGGTGCTCTGATGAAAGCGACTTTGAGCGAGGACTTGCTTCGCTCTCAAAGAGCGTTGACTATCTTCTTCTAATCGCCCCAGAGCACATCCTCCCAACGCTCCTAGAGGGGTTAGATTCACCTAAACTCTTAAACTCTACACCAGACTCTATCCGCGAGGTCTCTGATAAATGTAGGTTAGCTAAGAGGTTGGCTCAAATCGATGTAGATGCTCCTGAATCAAGGTGCTTTGAGGCTGGTGTTGATACAGAGGCTTTGAGGTCTGCCTCCAGAGAGATCGGGTATCCAATTGCTATAAAGCCTACGATCGCCGCTGGCTGTGAGGGGCTGAGTGTAGTGTATGGTGAAGAAGGGCTTGAAGCAGCATACACAAAGGCTTGCCAAAGAGACCCAAAAGGTAGCGTCATCATACAGAAGTGGTATGAAGGGGTTCCAGCCAGCGTCAGCCTCATTGTATCTGAGCGTAACATACAGCCCCTATCACTTAACAGACAGATCGTAAAAATCGGCGCCCTTCAAGAAAATTCGGCTTATTTTGGCGGCATCGTCCCACTACCCCATCCCCTAAGCCAAAAAGCATTAACCACAGCATCTAAGGCTGTAGCCGCCTTCCACGGCTTAAGAGGGTATGTAGGCGTAGACCTAGTTCTAACAGACAGAAAGCCTATTGTGCTGGAGATCAACCCCCGTCTAACGGTATCATACTGGGGTTTAAGCCGCGTTTTAGAGGGTGGTGTGGCTAGAACGATGGTCAACGAAGCCCCTACGAAAACCAACCAGAAACCCGTTTTCAAAGGGTTTGCAAGCTTCATAAAAGCAGCATTACCCACAGGCTCCAAAGTAAAGGGTGCTGAAGTAATCCACAGCCCCATTAGAGGGGCTAGCGAAAGATGTTTCATCTTGGTGCAAGGTGTTAGTTACGAGGATTCGCTTCGCCGCTTGAAAGGTGTTGTTAGCGCCTACTCCACAAAGGTGGGTGTTAACCTTGCTGATCTTGGCGCTTGATGTGGGTGGTGTAAATATTAAGGCTGCCGTGATCAAAGTAGGAGAGCCTCATAGGCTACTAGGGTTCTGCACACATTACTTTCCAATATGGAAGGTTGGGAAGGAGAGGTTGGGTGATGCGCTAAACCAAGTCAACAAAACCTTTGGTTTAGAGTGTAATGCAGTAGCATTAACTATGACTGCTGAGTTATCGGACGCCTACCAGACCAAGCGTGAAGGTGTTGAACATATTGTAGATACTGTCCAGAGGATTAATCGGGGCAAGCCGCTCTATGTGCTGAGTACTGGCGGCAGCTTCTTTGACGCAGAGGCTTCTACTAAAGCTCCTTTAGAAGTTGCTGGGGCGAATTGGGTAGCGACCGCTTGGTTGGCTGGTAAGCTTCTAAACAGCTGCATCATGATCGATGTTGGGAGCACAACTACAGACATAATACCTGTGCTTAAAGGGAGGGTTGCTGCGAAGGGTAGAACCGATCTTGAGCGGCTTCAAAGCGGGGAACTCGTCTACACAGGAGCTCTCAGAACAAACCTCGCCGCATTAACCAGAAGTGTTCCTGTAAACGGTGTCTTGACACCAATCTCAGCAGAATACTTCGCCTCTACAGGTGATGTGCACCTAATACTAAAACACATCTCAGAAGACGAGTTTACAGTCGAAACCGCAGATGGTAGGGGGAGGAGCGTAGGCGAAGCATACGCTAGGCTAGCCAGAATCGTCTGCGCCGATGTGGAGATGTTGAGCAGAGAAGCACTTGATAAGATAGCGAGGCACCTATGCAAGGTTCAGCTGAAGCGGATCGTAGACGCCTTAAAGAAGGTCCTAAGTATGTTAGAGGAGAAAGATGTTAGGGTGGAGAGTTGCTTAACCTTGGGTATAGGTAGGCGCTTTCTAGCAAAACCTGCAGCAGCGAAACTCGGATTAAGAGCGTACGAGTTCTCCGACTTCACCACGCTTAAGCCAAGCATACCAGAGACCGCTGTAGCCCTCGGTTGGCTCCTAGCATCTAAAAAATTGGGTGGCGATGCGGAGTTATGTATGTAGTGGTTAAGGTCGGGGGCAGCCTAGAGCCGCATAAATCTGCGCTCACCAAACTTATGCACACATTGATTAAGATGGCTTCAAAACACGCGATAATCGTTGTGCCTGGAGGTGGGAGTTTCGCGGATAAGGTTAGGGAGGCTGCCTCAACTTATAATCTTAGTAATGTGGTTGCGCATAGGATGGCTATCTTAGCTATGGATCAATATGGGTTGCTCCTCAGCGGCTTGGCTGAGCGATGCACCTACACTTATTCATTGACCGAAGCTAAAGAAGAAGCTTCTACAGGCTCGGTCCCCATATACCTTCCCTCACGCGAACTGCTCTTTGACCAGACTCTTGAGGCGAGCTGGGATGTAACATCAGACTCTATCGCTGCCTACACAGCGTGGCGATGCTGCTCAAACCTAGTTGTGCTCCTCAAGGACGCGGATGGTGTGTTTACTGCCGACCCTAAGGAGGATTCTGGAGCTAAGCTGATTCGGAGTATAAGTGCATCGGCTCTACGTGGGTACGGCTGCGTGGATAAAGCGCTGCCAACCTATATCCAGCGTTTTAACATCGTATGCTGGGTTCTGAATGGTTTAAAGTGTGGTAGGTTAAGAAGCCTCTTAACGGTAGGTAGAGCGGTCGGGACTAAGATTACACCTTGAAGAGTAGATGGGTCTTCAAACCTATTCGGACAAGGTATTGGAAGCCTAAGACCAACTATCTAGACGCAATATGGAGGGCTACTAAGAATGTTGTGAGAGATGGAGATATTATCGTCATCTCAGAGAAAGCCATCTCAACAGCCAAGGGTCTTATAGTGGATGAAAGCGAGATCAAACCCACGCTCTCAGCCCGCCTAATCGTCTCCTTCTGGATGCGGGTAATCTGGGGCTACCTCTTCGCCTACCTCTGCCACCTAAAACCAAAGTCGATTCAGAGGCTCAGAGCATACCCACTCTCTGAGGGCGCTAAACATAAGCAGCTAGCACTATCCTACGCTGGCCTACTTCAAGCGCTCAGACACGGATCTGAGGGAGGCATAGATGTCAGCAACCTACCATACTCCTACGCCTCACTACCCCTACCAGACCCGCAGCAAGAAGCTGAGGGGATAGGGCGCTTCCTAGAGAGCAGAGTCATAAAAGGCGTCTCAATAATGATCGTAGACACAGACATGACTTACACCATAGGCCCCCTACACTTATCGCCTAGAAGAACATCGATACCGCAAATTAGAGGGGCTGCTGGAGGCTTCCTAACCTACCTCTTATGCAGAATGTTCAAAGGCAGACCAAGAGCAACGCCACTAGCGCTCTGGGGCACAGAACTCAGCGTAGAAGATGCTTTGATGTTGGCTGAAGCCGCACACCACGTAAGAGGCTCTGGGGCTGGTAGAACCGCTTGGGACGCTTCAGAAAGATTTGGTGTTGGGTTAGCGGAGGTGAGCTGGGATATGCTCGACTTCATACCACACTACCCCATAGTCATCTGCAGACGTCTCCGTTAAACGGTAGATAGGTCTTTAGGGTGAACCCTCTCTACTAGAAAACTTACTTTATCGTATCCTTTGTCTTCGCTAATTATCTTCGGTATACGGTGTTTAAGCATCGTTGCTACATTTATCGCATCCTTCGGACGCTTAATCGGAGTTATCTCTATGACTTCAAGGGCTTGCTCGAAGATGGCTAGGTCCATCTCATATTTCCTAATCTTAGTTACCTTCAGATAGTCGCGGATGGCACGTAGAGCTGTTGATATAGAAGTGAGTTTAGAGAGGATAAGAGTACCTCTTCTAGCGTTTCTAGGCTGGTCGCAGCGCTAATTTCTCCCTTCGCCGCTTGGGTTACCACGTTTAGGCACTCTTTGTGGGACTCTGCGCTTTTATCAATAGCATGGATAAGTGTTGATGAATCTAAGAAATAGGTTGGTTGTCTTCAGTTCAAAAGTTATCCCGCTTAAGGAGATGTTTTAATCGCTCTTCGTCACCCCGCTTTTTCAACTCTTCTGAGGACAATCCTAGCGAGATTGTTTCCGATAACTCTCTTAAGTCTCGTATCGGATCATCAGAAACTTTGTGGATGTGAAGAGTTAATTGCTTTCCCTCAACCGTTATGATAGCTTCGTCCCCTTCGCTTATTCCACAAGCTTCACGTAGCTCCTTCGGTAACACAATCCTCCCTTGCTTACCAACCCTCACCTTGTATAATTGCGCCAAGAGTGTTCCTCTATCTCCATATAAAGATGAGTTGCATTAATTAAGCTATTGCCATCAACAAATGCTACACGTTTGATGCTGTGTTAAGGTGGTTTCTTCTGCACATACCTGTAGTTACGCATACTTCCGTTTCTCGTCAGTATACCTTCTCTGACAAGGTCGGTTAGGGTGTGCGAGACGGCTGTTTTGTCGTAGTGGTAGCCTCTCCTACTTAGCTCAGCATCAACATCTGAGAGGGTGCGCTCTTGGAGAAAATAGCCCTCCCGCCAAAGGTCTTCGATCAAAGATTTGCAGGTTACCGCGCCGCTCCTTTCACGTCGAGGCGTCTCTTCTTGGATTGCTGCTTCTGGTATGCTTGATAGCACAGCCTTAACGGCCTTTTCAACCTCTTCTGCGGAGCAGCTGATTTCTACTTCCCAGCCGCCTTTTTTCAACTTGACCGTTATCTTCTTTTGCTCTTCTGTCATCTTCTCATCCGTCTTGTTGTTGATTGTTGTCCAAGTTGCGCAACATTTATATCCCCAACTTGCCCTAACTATTGTTGCTCAAGATGAACAAGCAATTAAACCTTACTTCAACAACGCTTCTAAAAGACCTGAATACCCTACTTGACGAACTCATTGAAAGCATAGGAGGAAACCTAACAGAGCAAGAAGCCGAGCTAGAGAGTAACATACAGCCGATCAGAATACCCAAGCAGGGCACACCACATAGAGTTGCGAGCCTAGACTCGACTTGCATAACCTTAGCGAACACAATCAACAGCCTAACTCTAGCGGCAAGAGCCACCATCGTGACAAACCTAGAGAATCGAGCATATAGTTGTGTGAGAAGCAGCCCAATAGTTAGGGAGTTCAGCAACTTCGAGTCCAGCAGCTTCCTACTAACCCAAGAGCGTGCGGAGAGCATACTGAGATCTGCGCTCGAGCTCTGTCTTGTAAAGAGGCTTGTAGAGGAGCGGCAGACCCGCATGATCTTCGTGGATGGTGTGTTGGATGAGCCTATGGGAAGCCCCTTCAGAGAATTTAAACGGAGATTAATAGCCGAAGCTTTGGCTGCGAATATAGATCTCATAGGGTTTTCAAAGGAGAGCCGCCTAACCTCAATACTAGCACTACTATCTCAAGCCTACAACATACCGGAGGACCCTTGGTTTGCTTATGTCTCTCCGCTCAGTTTAGTATGTGGGGGTGAGGGAAGCGGGGTTTATGTGGCTAGGTTGGCTGAGATGGCACTCACAATTAGGGTGGATGTGGTTAGTAGGAGGTCTGCTGAAGATGTCTTTGCAGACCTACTTGTATCAGATAATCACTATCGAGGTTACCCTGAGTCTCTAAGGCTAGCACACCACCTAACAGTCTTCACAGGCCTAGAAGCCTTAACACTTAAGGCAGCGACGAAGAAAGCTGAGGCTCCTTTGATTGAGCTGGGAGGTAGGCGGGCTCTCCTCTTAGGCTCAATAAAACCTAGGTGAATTAAAGTGAAGGTTGTAGAGAAGAACGGCGGCGAAATACACATCCTAAGCAGAAGACCGGTTGATGCGCAGATCGGAGACTTCCTAGTAATCTGGGACTCTCTTGGGCGCTCATCTCTAATAGTTCAAGTCATCGAAGAAACCTATCTGAATGTAGAGGGTGCGCTTCTGGAGGCTATTAGAGAAGAAGTTCTAGAAGCAGATGTTGAGGTCGATGAGGAGGCATCAAGCTTTACGTCACTCTCAAATACGGTCAGGGACCTTATTCTGCTGAGATGCAAGATAAGGGGCTCTGTAAGATCAGGCTGCTATATGCCGGGTATTGAGCACCTCCCTTCACGTGTATCATCTAGAGTTGAACCTATCCCAGTAGATCGGCTGCTCGAATCCATTTACCCACACTCAGGTAGACTAGTATACTTGGGTAGAGCTGGTCAACAATCACCCTTCAGCATACCCCTCGAATCTTTAGATGGCGCGTTAACAATAATCACAGGCAAAAAGGGCTCAGGTAAGTCGCATCTAGCAAAGCTTCTCATAAGAGAGCTTATTCAAAACCACGCAAAGGTTGTTGTGCTCGACATAAACGACGAATATAAAGGGATAGGTTACCATCGAGACGGCACACCTTCACCCATCTGCGATAGGGTAGTGAGGCTCGAGCCCTCTAAAAACCTAAGATTTACACTAGACTACATAGGGAAAAAGGGGATATCTGACATACTCTGCCACGCCCTAGACCTACCCACAACCTCACTCAGAGAATTTTTAAGAACATGGGATGAATTGGCCGATTACGGTAGGCTAACATTAACAGATCTAATCGAAACCATATCGAACAGAAGAGGTAACGAACACATCAAAGAAGCCTTAATATCGAGGCTCCTAACCCTAGTCTCATCAAACCTGATAACAGAAGAGCAGGAGCTAGCGAGCACATTCGAGGGCCTCTTCTCCAAGATCGATGAAGGAGGGGCGCTCATAATCGCACTTAATCGATCTACACAGATTCTCAGAAGGATCGTGGTAGAGTTCATCCTCTCGAAGCTTACTCATCTTTTAGAGCTGGGTAAGATTTCGCCTTGTTTCGTCTTCGCTGAGGAGGCACACCTCTATCTCAGGGAGACGTATTGGGAGGATATAGTTACGAGGATGAGGCACCTAGGTCTGTTTACAACACTCATCACCAACCAGCCCGATGCGATTAAAGATTGTGTGTATAGGCAGGCAGATAACATCTTCATCTTCAACTTCTCCAGCGAGAAAGATCTTGAGGCGATAGCTAGAGTGAGTATGATCGATGGGGACACGCTGAAGGCTATAGTCAAATACATACCACCAAGGTACTGCTTAGCGGTAGGTCGGCTTACAGGCAACTTACCCGTCTTGTTCAACTGTGCTGAAGCAGATATGCTAACATACGGTGAAACAAAGCTCTTTTTTCCAACACTCAGATTAAAACAAAGGAGTTCGACAGAAATATAAGGGTGGTTTGTCGATAAACGAATAGATGATGCAGAGCGACGAGATTACACTAAGAATCGCTGGTTCAATAGTTATGAGCGAAAACCCAGCAGCAACCCTAAGGTCTTGGAGGCAGAGGCTGAATATTCGGCAAGCAGCACTAGCCAAAAAGATGAGGGTCTCACCTTCTGTGCTCAGCGACTACGAAAACGGTAGACGCCCTTCACCAGGCATAGCCTTCGTCAGAAGATACGTTCAAGCCCTCGTCGAATTAGCTAACGTGACACGTAGCATCGACATACTTAACCAGCAGATTTTGAGCAGCGGGCCTGAGCCGATTCTGGTTCTGGGGGAGTATGCTACTCCGGTTAAGGCGTCTGAGGTTGTTGATGCGCTGAAGGCTGAGGTCTTAACGGGCTCAGAGATGTTAGATTGGAGCATCTATGGCTACACGGTGCTCGATAGCATCAGAACCATATATGCTCTCTCTGGCTTCGGCTTCTATAGGATCTTCGGCTCAACTACAGAGCGTGTTTTGGTATTCACGAAGGTCGGCTTGGGAAGATCACCGCTGGTCGCCATAAGGGTCTCGCAACTCAAACCGAGAATGGTTATACTACACGGACCTAAGGTGGTTGATCCGTTAGCCATAGAGTTGGCCAAGCGTGAGAGGATCATACTAGGCTTAGCACGCAACATAGGCGAATCTGAAATAGCATCAAAGCTGCAGGAACTAGATAAAACCAAACCCATTTAAGCTGAAATATAACCACCTACCCATTTAATCATAGATGCCCCGCCTCCGCATATTGATCAAAGGTGTCGTTCAGGGTGTAGGATTTCGCCCCTTCGTCTACCGAGCGGCATCTGAGAGGGGTCTTAAGGGTTATGTGAAGAACCTAGGCGATGGTACGGTAGAGGTTGTGGTTGAGGGCGGAGACGGGGCTGTCAACTCCTTCTTAGACGATCTTCAGCATAAAAGACCCCCTCTATCCAAGATCTATGAGCTGAAAGTTTTTGAAGAGGAGAGCGACACACCTTTAACTGGCTTCACCATATTAGAGAGCTCGAGGGCGGGGTTTGAAAGCGGCTCTATAATACCAGCAGACGTCTCCATCTGCGACAGATGCCTCCAAGAGCTCTATGACCCCAATAATAGGCGCTTCAGATACTTCTTCATCACCTGCACAGACTGCGGACCGAGATTTACCACAATAGAGGCTATGCCTTACGATAGACACAACACAACCATGTCAGACTTCCCGATGTGCGAAGAGTGTAGACGTGAATACACAGATCCCGCGAATCGACGCTTTCACGCGCAGACTATTGCCTGCAGCGTCTGCGGTCCTCAAGTTTATCTAGTTGATAGAAGCGGGGAACTCGTAGACTGCGGAGACCCCATAGAAGAGGCGGCTAAGCTGATAGACGAAGGGAAGATAGTTTCGGTGAGGGGTAATGGTGGATTTCACCTCGCATCATCAACCACCAACTCAGAACCGATCTTGAGGTTGAGGAAGAGTAAACATCGGGCACAGAAGCCGTTCGCGATAATGGCTAAGAGCTTAGAGGTTGTGAAGACGTTTGCGGTTGTGTCGAAGAAAGAGGAGGAGCTTCTTACATCCCACATAAAACCCATAGTCTTGCTGAGGAAGAGTGACTCCTACTACCTATCTGAAGAGATAGCGCCCGGTCTGCATAATATAGGCACGATGCTACCCTATACCGCTCTACATTCACTTCTCTTGAACGCAACTAAGGAGCCTGCTCTTGTTATGACGAGCGCCAACTCATCTGGTGAGCCTATAATAGTTGATAACGAGGAGGCAATAGAGCGGCTTCAAGGTGATGTAGATTACCACCTACTACACAACAGAAGAATAGCGCACAGATGCGACGACTCGGTTGCGAAGGTCATCGAGGAACACCCCTCTCTGATCAGAAGGTCAAGAGGATACGCGCCAGAACCTGTTGAGCTACGCTTCCAACCAAAAGAGTCGGTACTGGGCTTAGGTGGTGAACTTAATGTAGCATCTTGCGTAAACGTGGCGCATAGAGCATACCTAACACAGCACATAGGTGACATCGAGCACCACAGCACCTACCTCTTCCTCAAAGAAGCCGTCAACCATCTAACAAAACTAGTTAGAGCGGAGATCAGTAAAGTGGCCTGCGATCTACACCCCGCCTACCTAACTACGAGGCTCGCCGAAGAACTAGTCAAAGAAAGAGGGCTGCCTTTGATTAAGGTGCAGCACCACCACGCACACATAGCCTCTGTGATGGCTGAATACGGTTTAGAGGAGGCGGTAGGAATCTCTGTAGACGGCGCTGGCTACGGCGCTGATGGCACCATATGGGGAGGCGAAGTGCTCTACTGCACATACGCCCAATACAGACGCCTAGCACACCTACAACTTCATCCTCTTCCAGGAGGAGATCTCGCTACAAAGTATCCTATCAGAGCAGCCGCTGCGATACTATCGCACTCAAACCGCCACGAAGCGTGGCTAAGGTCGGTAGCAGATAAACTGCCGTATGGTGTGAAGGAGGCTGAGGTCATCTTGAGGATGCTTGAGCAGAAGCGTATGCCGATGACCTCGAGCTGCGGCAGAGTTCTAGATTCTGTTTCAGCCATATTGGGGATCTGCTACGAGCGAACCTATGAGGGTGAACCAGCTATGAAGCTCGAGGCAGCGGCTGTGGGTGGTTGTGACGTGCTGAAGATGGAGCCCTTGGTAACCTCAAATATTCTGCAAACCTCTAATATGGTGGAGGCGGTTCTTGATAACATAGGGAGGTATAGGGTGAAAGACTTAGCGTATTCGGTAGAAGAGTATTTGGCTAAGGGCCTCGCATACCTAGCCGTGGAAGCAGCCGAAGAACTAGGGGTGAAGAGTATAGCGTTGTCGGGCGGTGTAGCCTACAACCAGCACATCACAACAACCATCAAGAAGATTGTTAACAAGGCACAGCACAGATTCTACACGAACATGCTGGTTCCACCGGGTGACGGAGGCATATCTTTAGGGCAGGTAGCTGCTGCTTACCACATAGAGGATAGAAAATAAGGTGAGTCGATGTGTGTCTGGCTGTTCCGGGTAAGGTGATAAGTAAAGACGGTGCACACGCTAAAGTGGACTTCGGGGGCGGTATAGTTAGAGAAGTTAATATTTCGTTGGTAGATGTTGCAGTCGGTCAGTATGTTATAGTTCACGCTGGATTCGCTATACAAGTTATGAATGAAGAGGAAGCCAAAGAGACGCTCAAATTATGGGAGGAGATCTTTGAACTTGAGCAAACAGGTGACTTGAGTGATTGATCTTCAAACTAGCAGACCGACAAACAGCTGGACTAATCGTAAAGAAGATCAAAGAACTGAATCTAAATCTCAGAGTTATGCACGTCTGCGGCACACACCAAGACACCATCGTCAAGAACGGATTAGATGTCCTTCTTGCAGAATGTAACGTAGAAATGAGGCAGGGACCCGGATGCCCAGTTTGCGTAACTCCGCCGCGAGAGTTTGAGGAAGCTAAGACCCTTGCTAGAAAAGGGTGCACCATAGCGGTATACGGGGATGTCATGAGGGTTCCTGTCGAAGGAGGTTCCCTAGCAGATCTTAAGGCACAAGGCTGCGACATACGTGTAGTGTATGGTATAGAAGACGCGGTTAAGATAGCCAGAGAGATCAGGAGTCCTTTAGTCTTTATGGCTATAGGTTTTGAGACTACAGCCCCAAGCACAGCCTCTGTGCTGTTAAACGATCCATCAAAGAACTTTTATGTCCTCTCCTGCCATCGCTATGTCCCCCCGGCATTAGATGCCCTCCTTGGGCTTGGGGAGTTGAGGATCGATGGGTTAATAGAACCTGGGCACGTTAGCACAATCATAGGTCTTAGACCTTATGAACCGCTTTCTGCAAAGTATCATGTACCTCAAGTTGTTTCTGGATTCGAGCCTCTTGATATGTTGGTTGCTGTGCTGATGATAGCGCAGCAGGTGAAGAGGGGTGAAGCTAAAGTCGAGAACGAGTATACTCGAGTAGTAAGATACGAAGGAAACACCAAAGCGCTAAAAATATTGGCAGACGTTTTCGAGCCCTCAGACTCTGTTTGGCGTGGGCTGGGTCTAATAGAGGACTCTGGTATGAAGATTAAGAAAAGATTTGAGGAGCAAGATGCGAGGAAGGTCTTCGAAGACGAGTTAAAGGCTTTGGATACTGTTGAATTTAAGGAGCCCGCAGGATGTAGATGCGGTGAAGTGATCCGCGGTCTATTGTATCCTCAAGATTGCGCCCTATTCGGTACGGCATGCACACCAACTAGACCAATCGGTCCTTGTATGGTCTCGGTTGAGGGCTCTTGTAATATCGAGTATAAGTATGGTAGGTTGAACCTTAAATTATCTTCTAGCAGATCCTAGGAACAGGATCACCAATAGGCGGAGGGATTATCCGTTTACCCCCTACCTTCGTCTTTAACACTACCTCCCTGAAGTCACTACTTGCCCTACCTATTATCTCAGCCTCCTTTCCCTCAGGCATCCTACGTAGAGCCTCTAAGACTTCTTCTGCCTTCTCCTCGACTACACCTATTATCATCTTTCCTTCGTTTCCAACGTCATAGGGATCTATACCAAGCATTTCACAAGCAGCTCTGACGTTATCGTGTATAGGTATCTTCGCCTCATCAACCAAGATGCCTACACCCGATTTCTCACACCATTCGTTTAACGCGTTAGCCAGCCCACCGCGAGTAGGGTCCTTTAACGCAACAACACCCCCAACTCGAAGAACTTCATTCACAACTTTATTCAGCGGCCTAACGTCTGACAGCACATTTCCTTCAAAGCCGTAGCCTTCTCTGCTTGAGAGCACTGCTACACCATGGTCGCCCACCGCACCAGATAAAATAATCTTATCACCAGCCCTAAGGTTAGAGTCAAGAAGCCATCTTTGTGTAAATGGCCTATGCTTTTTCACAACTTCGATGTTTTCATCTAAGAGCCTACTTCGCTTACCTATCCCAGAGGTGTTTATAACGAATTTATCTAACGCTCCCTTCTCAACAACCTTTGTGTCTCCAGTAATTATGTAGACACCAGCTTCTCTGCAGGTTTCAGCCATGCTATCAACGATCTTTGCCAAGTCATCCATAGAGAAGCCCTCTTCTATTATGAAGCCAGCTGCTAGTGCTACGGGTTCACCTCCAACCATACATATATCGTTGATTGTTCCGGAGACCGCAAGTCTGCCAATGTCTCCCCCAGGGAAGAAGAGGGGCTTTACAGTATGTGAATCTGTTTTAAGGACTATGTCATCAACCACAGCAGCATCGTCAAGCGCCTCCAGAGGCACCTCAACACCGCTTCCACCGAGCTTTGCTACTATGATCCTCTTAATTAGGCTCTGCATAACAGAGCCTCCGGCGCCATGCGCCATAGTCACCATCTTAGTCGCTGACAAACCAGCTACCTCCATCAATCTAGATGTGTAAACAGAACTTAACTGTTTAAGCTACCACCATCTTTATCGCCTTTATTCTACATTCAAGCCCTTCTTTAATCTCCACAGCCTCACCACATTTAGGACAAGTTAAGGATACTGCCCACAACCCTAATTCATCTTGACTAACCTTGTTTACAGGGCCTAGGTAACCGCAGCTAATACACCTTACTATCGGCTCCTGCTCAGTTATCACAAGATTAGACCCTTTCAGTATAGTGTCTTTCTTTAAGACATTATAACAGAAAGTTAGCTGGTCTTTGCTGAGGTGTGTAAGCTTTCCGATGACCAGATGCACACTCTTAACCTGTTTAGCTTTTCTTTTCTCTGCCTCTCTTATGGCCACTTTAACAATCTCATTTGCAACTGAGAGCTCGTGCAACCTTCTCCCTTTATATCAAAGACTTAAAGCCTCGATGACATCGGTAACGCCTTCGCCAGTTTTGCAGCTGGTCTTTACAACTTTCAAGCTCGGCTTCATTAGGTGAATATCCTTCTCGATCTTAGAGGGGTCTACATCCATCAAGGTTGAAAGATCTATTTTATTGATAACTGCGAGATCGGCTTCGGCGAATATGTAGGGATGCTTGACTACCATATGCTCACCCTCGCTGACGCTTATCACCACTATACGCTTCTCGCAGCCGAGAGGAAAATCAGCTGGGCATATGAGGTTACCTACATTCTCTATGAAAAGAATATCTATGCTACTTAGATCTAGTTTCGCTAGGGCTTTTTTAACGAGGTTTGCATCCAGATGGCACTCCTTTCCCGTGTTTATCTGCAGAACCTTGGCACCGTGCCTACCTATTCGCTCGGCATCTATTGTTGTAGCAGCATCACCACCAATCGCAGCTACCCTGTAACCTTGCTTTAGCATCTCAACAAGCCTCTCGATAAGAGATGTTTTACCTGAACCAACCGATCCCATTATATCAAATGATCTCACACCGTATTTACGTAATCTTTCAGCGTTTTCTTCAGCTAACTTCCTGTTCGCTTCAAGTATATCCTCCTCTAATTCAACGTCAAAGACTTCGCCAGGCTCAGGTTTGATCACAGAGCTGCTGTCCAACTCATCTTCCCCCTAATCTAAACTTCACTATCTGATACCAGGTAAATACTGTTATATCTGCTTTCTCCATAGGTAAATTAACTAAGGGTCTGACGCTAGCTCCACAGCAAGCATAGATGCTCTCGGTATCGCTGCCTCAACTTCTTTGGACATCTGAACAGAAACCTCCTCAGAGATATATCCAGCTACACAAGCGACTATCGATATCCTCACTCCCATCTCCTCCAGTTTAGTAAGTATATCCCTATTTGGGAAGTTATGTGAAGGGGATCTTCCTTTAAACGTTGGTACGTCATGGAGATTAAGGATCTTTACCTTCCCAACCTTGTCTGCTTGATGTAATGCATCAACTAAGACAAGCTTCTGAGGCTTCTCTTCATCAGAGAGTATGTCAAGTAAAACCTTTGAGACACCCAACCCAACATCCAAAACCTCAACTTTATTCTCGTCTGCCATATGCTCTCTAACTATATACTCGGCAACTCTAGGTCCAAAACCATCATCTCCTCTGAATATGTTCCCGCAGCCCAAGATCAACGACTTCGCTTTCATCACGGAAAGCTTACATAGTCCCCAATTTTACTCTTTCTGTACTGTCTATTATTTACGATTTTTTAGATAGTATAACGGATACAGAGTCGAGGATGGTTAATATTCTATTTACACCACAGATATATAGAATCACTACCAATACGTCGGCGGATGTAGGGATGAGTAAGTACCAATCCCTCAACTCTGAGGCGGAAAAAGCCTCAGAACGGAGGTGTAGTATATAGATGCAAGCATATGCCCAGACTGATATACTTGATGAGGTAAGAAGAGTTATTGGCGATCAGCGACCAGAAGCTTGCTATCAATGTATGAAGTGTACAAGCGGCTGTCCTGCTGCTAAAGTAAGTGAATACAGACCACATTTAATGGTGATACTGACTAAAGCAGGGTTGGCGGAAGAGGTTATACAAAGTGGCATAATATGGGCTTGCTCGATGTGCCTAAAGTGCAAGGAGTACTGCCCTCAGGATGTTGCACCATTTGATGTGGTAATAGCTCTTAAGAACGTAGCCATCTCACGAGGGTATAAACCGCCTGAAATGCTAGTAGGCATGGCAAACAATGTGCTAGACTATGGTTACATAATGGATAAGCCTATGACGATAACCACAACCGAGTTCGAAGAGGTATCTAGAGAGACATTGGGGCTTCCTAAACTCGTGCATCCGAAGAATATGGAGAAGTTCAAGAAGCTCGTCTCAAGCTTCGGATACAGGAGGTTGACCTAAAGATGAAGATGTATCTCTACTTAGGCTGCGCAACACCCACAAAGCAGTACGGTTACGAGCTCTCAACGAGAGCGGTCTTCCCAAGGCTTGGAATAGAGCTTGTGGATATGCCTGACTCGAACTGCTGCGGCACCCCACTCATGGGTGTAAACAGATTCTACAATGTGTATGCTCCAGCTAGGCTGATGGCTATAGCTGAGGCAGGTGGTTTAGATCTACTTGTACCCTGCAATGGTTGCCACCTTGCTTTAAGCGAAGCATCTTTCTTGCTGAGAGAAAGGAGGCATCTTTTCGAGCAGGTTAATGCGCTTCTTAAAGAAGAAGGCCTAAAGTACACAGGTAGGGCTAAGATCTATCACCCTGTTGAGGCGCTTCACGATCTGGCTGGTGTTGAAAAGATCGCCGAATCCGTCACATATAAGCTTCCACCTCTTAAGTTCGCTTGCCACCCTGGTTGCCACCTTGTCCGCCCATCCAATATTGGTAGACCGGAGAGGAGGGATGGTAAGTTGAAGCTTGAAGCTCTGGCAGAAGCTATAGGTTTGCAGACGAGGGATCATCCTGAGAAGTACGAGTGTTGCGGTGCTGCTATGTTGCCTTACTCAACCGATGCTGCGATCAAGGTTGTTGGTATGAGGTTAAAGCGCTTCGTAGAAGGCGGCTTCGACGGTGTTACAACCCTCTGCCCCTACTGCTTCGACATGATAGATGGGAAGCAGGATGTAGCCAAAACCATCACTGGTGATAGAAGCCTGTCTATACCAACATTCTACTACACTCAGCTGCTTGGTTTAGCTATGGGTATAGGTGAAAGAGAATTGGGACTCAACCTGAGTATGAGCCCTATCGGAAGCGTGCTTGAGAAGTTGAGGAGGTGAAAGGTGAAGATGGTTGAAGAACTTAAGGTTGGAGTATATGTGTGCCACTGCGGCGTTAATATAGCTAGTGTCGTCAACGTCAAAGCGGTAATAGAGTACGCATCAACCTTATCCAATGTGGAAGTAGCTAAAGACTATCCATTCATGTGCTCAGATCCCGGTCAAAACATGATCATAGAAGACATCAAAGCGAAAGGTCTGAATAGAATAGTTGTTGCTTCTTGCTCACCTAGGATGCACGAACCCACCTTTAGGAGGGCTTTGGAGCGTGCTGGCCTTAACCCCTATCTGCTTGAGATGGCTAATATTCGTGAGCACTGCTCTTGGGTTCACGAGAAGCAACCTCAAGAGGCAACGGAGAAGGCTAAAGATCTTGTTGCGGCTGCCGTTGCAAAGGTAAGGATGATGAAGCCTCTTGAGACAGTGAAAATGCCAGCTGTCAAAAGAGCGTTGGTTATAGGTGGTGGTGTTGCTGGTATAAGAGCGGCGCTTGACATAGCGAATAGCGGCTTTGAAGTCTACCTTGTGGAGAAGAAGCCAAGCATAGGAGGCAATATGGCTAGGTTGGATAAGACCTTCCCAACCCTAGACTGCTCACAGTGTATACTAACACCTATGATGGTTGAAGCTGCGCAGCACCCGAATATAAAGCTCCTAACATATAGTGAGGTGCAATCCATAGATGGTTCAGTAGGGAACTTTACAGTAAAGATCCTTAAGAAGCCAAGGTATGTTAACGAAGCCTTATGTACGGGGTGTGGTATCTGTGAGCAGAAATGCCCCTACACCGTCCCAAGTGAATTCAACCTTGGACTAGGTAAGAGGAAGGTGATCTACTTCGAGTTCCCGCAGGCTGTGCCTCTTAAACCAGTGCTGGATAGAGACAACTGCGTCTACTTCAAGAAGGGGACTTGTAGAGCCTGTGAGAAGTTCTGCCCAGCTAAAGCGATAGACTATACGCAAAAGCCACAGGAAATAACTATCGACGTTGGTGCAATCATCTTGGCTACGGGCTATGGCTTGTATGATGTCAAGACAAAGATGCCAGAGTATAGATACGGGCCAAGTAAGAATGTGGTGACAGGTTTAGAGCTTGAGAGGCTAACGTCAGCGACAGGTCCAACCAAAGGTGCTATACTAAGACCTAGCGATAAAAAGGAGCCGAAGAACGTAACTATAGTCTTATGTGTAGGTTCAAGAGATGAGAAACATCTTGACTACTGCTGCAGATTCGGGTGTGTAGCGGGCATAAAGCACGCATACTACATCATAAGCCACATACCTGATGCCAAGGTAACGATATGCTATACCGACATCAGAGCCTTTGGCAAAGGATATGAAGACTTCTATGCTAGAATCAGATCGTCAGACAATGTTCAGTTCATTAGAGGCAGGCCTATGGAGATATTGGAAGACTCAAATGGCTCACTATACTTTGATGTTTTTGACCAGAACACGAACAGGCTCATGAGGCTTACTCCAGATCTAGTAGTGCTCGAAACAGGTGTTGTGCCAGACCCATCATTTGAGCAGATAGCAACAGTACTCAAATGCTCCAGAGGTCCAGACGGCTTCGCACTGGAACTGCATCCGAAACTCAGACCCACCGAGACCTCGGTGGATGGTGTTTTCATAGCTGGCGTTGTGCAAGGTCCTAAAGATATACCTGACACTGTGGCACAGGCTGGAGCAGCAGCAGCATCGGCGATAGCGCTACTAGCAAGAGGAGAAGTTGAAAGCGTCGCTAACGTCGCTTCAGTGAACCAAGATCTGTGCAGCGGCTGTGGTGTATGTGAACCTGTATGCCCATTCACAGCTATAGTGCTCGAAGCTAGGAACGGCGGTAGGGTTGCGAAGGTTGAGGCTACGAAGTGCAAAGGTTGTGGCGCTTGCGCAGCAGCCTGCCCATCGGGTGCTATGACTCAGCTCGGCTTCGAGGGTAAACAGCTCATACCTCAGATAGAGGTGCTTGCAAGAGCGAGGTAGATGTGTATGGCAAGCAACTTCGAACCAAGAATCGTTGTATTTGCGTGCAACTGGTGCTCATACGCAGGGATGGACCTAGCTGGGACCAGTAGGATGCTCTACCCAGCCAACCTAAGAGTGGTTAGGTTGATGTGCTCAGGTAGGCTTGAACCCGAGCATATACTATATGCCTTTAAAGCAGGGGCTGATGGTGTGCTGGTTACCGGCTGCCATCCAGGTGACTGCCACTACATATCAGGTAACTACAAGACTAGGAAGAGGATTAGGCTGCTTGAGCAGCTGCTCGCTCAATTCGGGTTGGAGAAGGAGCGGCTTAGGCTGGAGTGGATTTCGGCATCGGAAGGTGAGATCTTCACTCGGGTTGCGAAGGAGTTCACTGAGAAGATTAGGGCTCTCGGTCCTAGTTCTTTGAAGCAGGAGAAGATGTTTGCGCCTTTGATTTCTGCTCGAGCAGCTGGCGGAGGCGGTGACTGATGGGTAAACCTAGGGTCGCTATAGTGTTGGGTTCTACATGCGCTGGCTGTGACTACTCACTGCTCGATCTAGGACCTACAGTACTTGACGTGCTAGCCAATGTTGAGCTCGTCTATTGGCCTACTGGAGCGGACTTTAAGCTGAGCGACCTAGAATCTGTGCCAGACGGAAGCGTTGATCTAACCCTTTACGAAGGCGCCATAACCAATAGTGATAACGAGGAGCTAGCTAAGCTCGTTAGGAGAAAGTCCAAGGCGGTTATCGCATACGGCTCTTGCGCATGCTTCGGGGGCATACCGGGGTTGGCAAACGTATCCATAGCAGATGATATTATGAAGACTGCTTATATCGGAACTTGGAGCACAGATAACAAGAGGAGTATATTACCACAACCGCTTTCAAAAGTGGATAGTAAACACCTAGTGCTGCCAGTTACATACGACACTATAAGGGCGCTCGACCAAGTGATACCTGTAGAGTACTATATGCCAGGCTGCCCGCCCCCGCTCTCATACATAGAGCAAGCTTTGGTAGCAGCTCTCTCAGGCAAACTCCCTCCACCTGGTCACGTTTTCGCGTCTGAGCGCTCATTATGCGATGAATGCAAGAGGACGAAGGAGAAGAAGAATTTAACCGCGATCAAAAGGTTCCATGAAATCATACCCGACAGCCAAAGATGCTTGCTGGAACAAGGTATACTATGCATGGGACCAGCTACAAGAGGAGGGTGTAAAGCTCCTTGTGTAGATAACAACATACCTTGCAGAGGCTGCATGGGTCCTACGCCTGAAGCCCTAGATCAGGGTGCGAAGATGCTCTCAGCCTTAGCGTCCATACTTGCATTAGATCAGGAGACAGGTGTCTCTGAAGATCGGCTGATTCCTCTGATTCAGCAACTGAAAGATCCTTTAGGAACATTCTACAGGTTCGGGTTACCTAAATCAATGTTTAGGAGGGTTATTCCGAGGAGGTGAGGGAGATGGAGAAGAAGGATAGGGTTGTGACCATACAGCCGATAACGAGATTAGAGGGGCACGGCAAGATCAGCATATTCCTTGATGACAAAGGGGACGTAGAGGACGCATACTATCAAGTTGTAGAGTTCAGAGGATTCGAAAGGTTCTGCCAAGGTAGACCCGTAGAGGAGCTGCCTCTCATCACACCAAGGATCTGCGGCGTCTGCCCTTGGGCACACCACATGGCTTCAGCAAAAGCGGTAGACGCAGTATACCACGTTGAACCCCCGCCTGCAGGTAGAAAGCTACGTGAATTAGCGTACAACGCATTCTACGTCCACGACCATGGTGCGGTCTTCTATGCGCTCTCAGCCCCAGACTTCGTAGTAGGACCCACAGCGCCTCGTGCTGAGCGAAATGTGCTAGGTATAATGGCGAAGGTAGGCAAAGAGCTTGTAAAGAACATTCTTGCAGCTAGGCTTGAGGCTACACGCATACTGGAAACCTTGGGCGGAAGAGCTGTGCACCCTGCTATGACCGTGCCGGGTGGTGTCGGTAAGCCGATAACCGAGGAGCAGAGGAAGGAGCTGGAGCAGCGTGCTGCGAAGATTGTTGAGCTAGGTAAATTGACGCTGAAGATCTTTGACGACGTGATTCTTAAGAACAAGGAATATGTGGACCTAATCATAGGCGACATATACCTACACAAAACCTACTACATGGGGCTGGTTGACGAGAAAGGCAAGGTCAACTTCTACGATGGTAAGCTGAGAGTGATGGCACCAGATGGCAAGATCGTAGCAGAGTTTAATTCAAGCGATTATCTTAACTACATAGCTGAGCACGTCGAGCCTTGGTCCTACCTAAAGTTCCCCTACCTCAAGTCGGTGGGCTGGAAAGGCTTAAGAGACGGAGCGGACAGCGGCGTCTACCGAGTAGGACCCTTAGGTAGACTTAACGTCAGCAACGGCTTCGCAACACCTTTAGCCCAAGAAGCATATGAGAAGTTCGTATCAGTATTAGGGAAGCCTGCGCACGCAACATTAGGCTTCCACTGGGCTAGGGTAATAGAGATTATGGCAGCCGCTGAAGCGGCGCTGGAGTTAGCGAGAGACCCTGAAATCGCGAGCAAGGAGGTTAGAAGGGTTCCGACGGCAACACCAGACGAAGGTGTAGGTGTTGTCGAGGCACCTAGGGGTGTATTGATACACCACTACAAGACGAATAGCGAGGGTCTGGTGGAGAAGCTCAACCTAATAGTAGCGACGGTAAATAACAACGCGGGTATAAACCTCTCAGTGAAGAAGGCGGCTCAAAGCCTCATAAAGAACTGGCAGGTCAACGATGGATTACTTAACATGGTTGAGATGGCCTTCAGGGCATATGATCCTTGTTTAGCCTGCGGTACACACGCTCTACTGGGGCAGATGCCTCTGGAAGTCAACATATACGATAGCAAGAAGCATCTGTACAGGCAGATCAAAAGAGGTTAAGCAGGAGGTCTTCTTTTTTTTGAAATCTACTTTACCCTTTTCATTGTATCTTGGTTATGTCAGTATATACAAATTATGTTCGCAAGGCGGGTAAATATTTGATCGATGCTATCACGATAGCGGCCTTATCCTTTGCTACAGGGGTCGTCGCATTTATCGTAGGTGCGCTACTTAATCTGAGGCTTTGGCTGCTGGGTTCAGAGAGCATATTATCTACGATAGTATCGGTTATCAAAACGGTCTTCAGTGGAAGGCTGCTGACCATAATCCGCGTCTTTATAATAAACATATTTGGGCAGGGTAGGCTCTATTCTGTAGATCGACTAAGGGGGTTAGAGAAAGCCTCCTTTGTAACCTTCTATGTGCTTCTAATATTGATTAATCATGTGTTGGCTGATTTTGTTGCAGGTGTATCTTCACTCGAAGCTTTTCTCTACGAGTTCTTTAGATCACCCTTCTTCCCAGCCTACATATTTGAAGAGGTCGCAAATCTTCAGACACCACTTTGGTCCGCTTACTTCTTCATAGATAACTTAAGTATGGCGATGGTACTCTTCTTTGCAGAGCTTCTTGCGGTGCATCGAAGGTTCTTTAAGAAGCACTTTGAAGCCGCTACTAGAGAAGACGCCGTCCTACTCTTTCTACCTGTAATCTGGTTCATATTCAGATACGTAGCCGAAGCCGTTACCATAGTGAAGTACGGCAGCCCACCAGGTAGCCAATTTATGTTCGTTGCCTATGCTATATCTCTGCTCCTAACACCTCAGAATGAAGCCCAGCTCTCTCTACTCTACTCCTCTCTCTGGCCTATCGCAGGTTTCTTCCTAGGTCTCTTCTTCGGCGTCATACCCTACACTGGTAGGCTTTGGCACGCCTTCGCCGCACCTCTAACCATGCTGGTCAACTCAGTCGGAGGTGAGCGTAGATGAAAGACCCCAGAAAGCGCCTCCCGCTTACCGTTAAGCAGCTGATAGAATTAGATGGCTGCACACGATGCGAAATCTGCAAAGACGAATGCACAGTATACAGAGTGGCAAAGCAAGACCATTCAATAAACTTCCCCCAAAGCTACGCAGCACTTATACGGGGCTTCAGACAGATCTTGAGGAAGCAGCAGGGCTTAAGGGCGAAACTCTTTGGGTCAAATCTGTCGAAGGAACATCTTAACGCATACATCGAGGGTCTCTTCAGATGCACGACCTGTGGTAGGTGCCGCACCTTCTGCCCGATAGGCATCGATACTAGGTCTTTAGGTATAGCGATTCGTGAATACTTTGTGCAGCAGAACCTATACCCGAAGAACTTTGATTTGATGAAGGAGGGGTTGAAGAGCAACTACAACGTCTTTAACCTACCTTACACCGAACGGACCTTCTGGGGCGACTATGCGCCTACACCGGTAAACTTCTTGGGTCAAACTGAGCAAGCCGAGTGCGAAGTGGTTTATTTCGTGGGCTGCATGACCTCATACTCACCAACCATACAGGATATAGCTGTTGCTACAGCCACACTCTTGGACAAGATGGGCTTAAAGTATATTTGCTTGGGGGGTGAAGAGTGGTGCTGCGGCTATCCCCTCATACTCGCTGGTATGCGAAGCGAACTTGTGTGGCTTAAGGAGCATAACATAGAGCGAATAAAGGCTTTGAACCCCAAGATCGTAACATTCTCCTGTCCATCGTGCTACCACACTTGGGTGCACGAATATGCGCCTCACCTACCTGGTGTTAAGATGCTGCATAGTTCACAGCTACTCTACGAGATGATTAAAGAAGGTAGGGTCAAGCCGAAGCCGCTTGAAATGAAAGTAACCTACCACGACCCCTGCGATCTAGGGCGCAACTCAGGCGTCTATAACGAGCCGCGTGAAGTTATTAACAGCATCCCGAAGCTGACTTTTAAAGATATGCCTAATAGCAGAGACAAATCTTGGTGCTGCGGCGGAGGCGGCGACGTAGAGATGGTTGACGAAAACCTACCCTATAAGTTAGCAAAGACTGTGTTAGACGAGGCTGAAGATACTAGTGCTGAAGCGCTAATCACAGCTTGTGGACAGTGTAAACGTGTCTTCCTAAAGGCAGTGCCGAAGCACGGGAAGAGTCTCAAAGTTATGGATATAAATGAGCTGGTGCTGCGATCAATCGAGTAAAAAATGGGTGCCGAAGGGCACCTCTGCTTCCTACTTCTTTATGATCTTAGGTATCTCTTCTTTCAGCCACTCGTTAAGCACGTTTAAGTCGCTTATGAGGTTCTTGAGCTCCTCGTTGAGCTTCGATGGTTTGAGCACCGCAACCCATCCTGCGCCATAAGGATCTGAGTTGAGAAGCTTGGGTTCGGTCTTGAGCCTCTCGTTAACCTCAACTATCGTGCCAGATACGGGTGATTTTAGTGGACCGACCCACTTACCCGTCTCCATCGTGCCGAGGGGCTTACCTGCCTCGACAGTCCTTCCTTTCGGCATAAGTCTCACAAAGACGATAGGTCCTGCTGCCTGCTGCGCTAGATCTGTAATGCCTACTCTCACGTTCTCTCCCTCCGGCTTTAGCCATAGATGATCCTTTGAGTAGTAAAGTCCTTCAGGGAACTCGTATTTTTCATGCAGCTTAACCATAAGCCATCTCAACATTTGATTGTATAAGTATAATAAAAACCTTGCCCTACCTCGATTTGATGCTGTAGAATAAGGTGTTGATAATTTCACTAGATTCTCTTGTCTCCTTGACATGGGTGCTTGTTTCTGATGTGGTATCCTTTCTTTCCGCTATGATGCCTCCACGTTTGAAAGAGGTCTCCAGGTTTGCTCCTGATGTGTTGAAGAGGCTTATCCCACAGGCCCTTATGCGAAGCTTCTCTGGTATGCCTTATGATGGGCACGGTTCGTGCCCACACTGTGGCTCTGACCACGTTGTAGGCTTCGGATGGATGGAGAGGACCTTCTGCACCATAATAACTGAAGGTGGTTTTAGGGATGTAAATGTGAGGGTTAGGAGGTATTTGTGTAGGCGTTGTAACCATACCTTTCTCGCTGATGCGCCATTCTACGATGGATGCTTGTATGGTAAGCCTGTTGTTGATCTATGCCTATATCTGGCTGCTTCAAACCCATTCAACAGGGTTGAATCCATACTCATGCAGTATGGTATACAGGTGGATCGAGATACGGTGAAGAACTACACCATACTCTTCAGAGATAGGGTTATGAAGCAGGCAGGCATACCTGTCATGGACGATTCTAAGATAGGGGTGAACATCCTCAAGCTCCTCTTCGACGTAGATAGCGTGGAGGAGCTGAAGAAGAGGTATCCTCAAGCCAAGTATGATGCCGTTGTGGATGAAACCTATCCAAGAGTAAAGGGAGCGAAGAAGGCCCTAGCTGAGGAGAGGTATGTGAAGAAGATGGTAGGGGAGAGGCAGCCCAAATATCCAGAATCATTCACACTAGCAGCATCATACCTAAACCATCTCGAGTGCTTCTCAACCATATCCTGTAGAAGGGCGCCATTCAACAGCATAGTGGCTGAAACGTTGGCGAAGCCCCTCAAGGGCTCTGATGCAATCATCACCGATGGCTCCGAATGCTACGACAATGTGAGAAGCTATAGATGCCTCTTCCACAAGATGAAGAACTTCTTCAACGTAGACCCTCCCTCTACAGAGTAAAGCACTCCAAGGAGAAGCTCCCACCATGGATCCAATCATCTCATATGCGTCAACTCTACACCTTCGCAGAGGAGGAATACATAGAATGGTTGAAGGAGAAGCATCCGAACCTAGTAGATGAACTGTCAGGAAGGTTCATGGGCGCATTAACATCAAATTCCATGGAGGGAGGCAACTGGAGGCTCAAGTATGAGCTCAGGGCAGACTATCTGAGGGACGAGAGTATAGAGGGCAGATGCCTACTGATAGCCCTCAAGGACTCCACGAAGATCTTCAAAGAAGGTGCACCACACAGAAGCTTCACAAACACCAACGGAACCTTCAACTACCAAAAGATAATGGGCAGAAGAACCATAGCAGGCCAACCAGTAGAAACATACATCTACCACTAAAACAAAGAAGAGATAGCATCAGCCAACAAGGCGATTAAAAATCAACAGGCTATTCTACAGCATCCCTCGATTTAGTTTAAAAAAACCTTTTTATTTTTCCGGTCCTCCTAAAGCCTATATGGAGCGCGAGAACCGTGAAGTTGTCACATATACGTTGAGGGCTGATTGGGATGAACAGAGCGGTGCGGAAATCACATCAAGAGGTATAACAATAAGGGTTGACCTTCCTCCTGAATTCGGCGGCTTAGGGCGCCACCTAGCTCCAGATGAGCTCTTTTTAGGTGCGATAGCCGGGTGTTTGATGATAACCTTCCTTCATTTTAGGAAGACGAATAGATTAAGGCTCAGGCTACTGCAGTGCACGATTAGTAGCAAAAGAGTTCAGATGGAGCAAGGTTATCGGCTAATGGACATATGTGCAACTATTCGTATAAGGGTTGATAAAAATCAAGTAGATGTTGGGTGGAAGTGCATAGAATTGGCTCGAAACTACTGCCCACTTTTAGTTGACCTTAGCTCTCCACTGAAGGTTGATGTGCAAGGCGAAGTTGAAGTAGCCTCTTTAGATTAGCGACCCCTGCATACACAATAGTTCAACGATATCTAATACTTCTATACCGCTTTTAACCCTTCTCGCAGCCTCTGAGAGCGCTATTTTACAATCCGGGCAGGCTGAAATTATTATATCTGCCCCAACTAAACCAGCTTGAAGAAGCCTTCGCCCCGCTGCTTGCAATCTCGCCGCTGGATCAACGACCTCTATGATATCTCCTACACCAGCCCCGCAGCACCTAGTCTCACCCCCACTCTCAGGAAATTCCAGAATCGTATTAGCCATTCTACTCAGTAGCTGCCTAGGCTCTCTCAAAACCCCTAAGGTTCTTGCGAGCTGACAAGGGTCGTGGTAAACAATCTTCAGATCGCTCTTTTTGAGGCTACTCAGAGCACCCTTCCCTAGGCTTCTAGCGATAACTTCAACAATATGATGCACTTCAAAAGCTGTTTGGCGTTTTATAATCCTAGGATAATACTGTTTGAGCACGTTTACGCAAGAAGGGCAGCTTGAAACAACCTGCTTAACTCCAAGCGACTCTATGAATTCAACATTATGTTTGGCATGCTCCTCCGCCTCCTTCCATGCACCTATCGCCAAAAGAGGAGCCCCGCAGCACCACTCATCAGCACCTAATATCGTCCAATCTTCACCTATCGTGTTCAAAGCCAAAGACGCTGCGTATGCAATATCCTGTCCCTGAGATCTGTAAGACGAGGTGCATCCGACAAAATATAGTGTATCAGCTGCTTTATCCAAGCGTATCTTTGTAAGCCCCACATAATCTACCCACATCCCCCTAGCAGATGTGTCAGCACCGAAAGAGTTTCGGCTCTCCTTTATTTGGTGGCGAAGCTTCAGAAGCGGCTCAGGAAGAAGCTCTTTCTCAGCCAGAAGCCTCCTAAGCCTATAAGAGCTCGCGACTATATCTAACTTATAGCCACAGCTTATGCATCTACCACATAGCCCACATCTGTAAGTATCCTCTAGCAACTTAGCCTTATGAGCTGGGTGTAAAGTCTTGCGGTGATTAGCCTCTATAAGCAGCCCTTCAGCTATTATACTTGGCAGCGGGCGGAGTTCATCTTCCTTCTCTACCGCACAAAACGTGGCACAGTATCTGCAGTTAGCGCAAGTCTCAAGAAGATTAACTTCATCTTCGCTAATAGCTTCCAATCTGCTCATCTCAATTCTTTCTCAACCGACTCGCGTAGAGACTTTTCTTCGCTTCGCACACCGCTTTCGATTGTGATATAGCTACCTGACTCTTCTGTCCCTCTGTTGATAGCTATCTCAGAGATGGCTTTCATATCCAGAATGCTGCACTTTAGCTCGGAGATTACATCCAGTAAAGCAGCCCTAACCAAGTCATCAGCGATGGCGCCAGATATGTTGACAGCATTCTTATCCACCTCCTCCGCCTTCTGCATCACCTGATCTATAGCGTTGTTAGCCTTCTCTATATCACGCATAAGCAGAGCTTCTATTGCATCTGTTTGCATCTGCAGAGCGTATCTCCCTAAATCCATAACCTTACCCAAAGTCTCCTTATCTAACCTGAATCCATGATCTAAGATTCTCATAACCCACCTGCATATACTTTCGTTATGCCTAATCAAAGTCTTAAGAATCCTAACCACCGCTCTATTACCAACCACCCAGAGATAAGACTTCACTCCCAAACTTTCAGACATCACTTTATCACCTGCTGCCGTTAGAAGCTGCCTTATGATCAGCCAATAGATCTTATCACATTCGCCGCCCGTGAATAGAACATTCTCTAAAAGAGTCTTGTCCCACTCCGAGAGTGCTCTTAGGATGTTCTCTAGCATCGAATAGGTCAGTAGATGAAGCCTCCTTATCGAACTATCGAGAGAAGGCTTAGTCGGATCAGCTAGACTCTGAAGTAGTATGATGTTCTCGGTCTGCTCAATAATATGCAGACCAACTAGTTTCTGCAGAATCCTATCTACCTCAACTATCTGATCAGGTTTAAAACCGCGTCGTGACTGTAGCCAAATCAACTCGTGCCCAACAGTATATGCTCCGATGATCAGTCTGTTAAGAAGCGTCTTGGATTTTATTGAATCTACGTTTATTACACAAACCTTCGGGGTGGTGTAGAACTTTTCCTTCAGCTTCGATATTCTAAGCACATTTTCTTCACCTTCTTCAGCCAAAACGTAATCTCCCTTCCTTAATCTAACAGATTCAACCCATTCTTTAGGTAGTGTCACGGCTAGCGTCGATCTTCCTAGCTTCACAACTCTTCGCGTCTGAGGCTTCATACAGAACTTATCTTGCACATCTGGTTTATATTATTTATGCCGATATAGCAGGTATTAATATCATCACGGTTTCCTCTATATAGACCGAAGACGAACTTTAAGACGGTGATGCAGATGGCTAAAAGAAGTAAGCTCGAGGAGATTGTGGGTAAAGTAGTTGTCTCCCCAGACGAGATCTGGGCTAAAGTGGAAGGAAACCCATCAGCACTATCAGTCAGAGTCGGAATTACGGACAAACTCCAAAGGGAAGTAGGCACTATAGAATTCATAAGAGTATTGCCGAAAGGCAGGTATGTGGGCAGAGGCTACCCCTTCGGCTCAATCGAATCAGGAAGGCGCATAGTCCTGCTTAGAGCACCGATCTCGGGATCGATACAAGAAGTAAATGAAGAATTAAGAGCCGACCCTACCCTTCTGAACAAAGAACCGACCGGGAAAGGTTGGGTAGCTGTTCTTAGACCCATAAACCTCGAGGAAGAAATGGAGCAGCTCGCGAAGTAAGATACAAGGCGCGACCGTTCGGTAGCGCATCTATTTACTTTATTTATCATAATATAGACTAATTGGTATCGACATATAAATAGAACCGAGCGATTAGATAATTAGAAGATGAGTATAAATCAAGAACTCTTAACCATTTTAGGTGAACAGAACGTTTCAGATCTTAACGCTGAAAGGAAGGTCTATAGCCACGACCTAGCACCACTGCCCAGCGAAGTTTCTTGGCTCTTCAAGAGCACACCTGACCTGGTTGTCAGACCTAAAACAAAAGAGCAGGTCTCAGAGATCTTAAAGATCGCGAACAAGCATAAAATACCTGTTACCCCTCGTGGTGCGGCTACTTGGGGCTATGGTGGTGCGGTGCCGACGAAAGGAGGTATCCTACTGGATCTAACAGGTTTAGACCGCATACTTGAATTTGATAGAAAGAATGGTCTGATTAAAGTTGAATGCGGGGTAGTTTGGCTGAACATAATCAACCTACTTGATGGCAGTGAATGGCGCTTACCTGTCTGCCCCTCAAGCTCACCAAGCTCTACCGTCGGTGGCTGGGCGGCTACAGGCGGGCTTGGTTACGGTTCGCTAAAATATGGTAGATTTGTGGATAACGTAATCCAAGCTACCATCGCTCTGCCCTCGGGTGAGATAGTCACCATTGACAAGATGTCAACTCCATTAAATCTGGAGCAAGCTTTTTCCTCGGAGGGAATACTTTGCATCTTCTTGGATTTGACTTTAAGGCTTGCGCCTAGGCAAGAGGTTGAAGAGCCGTTTCTAGCCTACTTTTACCAACTCCAGGGTGCGCTTAAAGCTTCTGTACGTGTCTTAGAATTGACGAAACCAGACACTTTGGTTCTAAGAGCCTTCGGTTTTCTGAAGGCTAGGCGTGATAAGACCATAAGGTCGGTGGAGGACGCTGAATCAGGTGCGATTCTGTTCGGTCTTTACAACGGCTCTAAAGATGAAGTCGAAAATTGGATGAAGTTTTTCCACGATGTAGCGTTAGAATTTGGAGGAAACGCTAGGCCTAGTAAGGAGGCTTGGGATGAATGGTCTGAGCGCTTTTACCCACTTAGAATAAAGAAGTGGGGACCGACGGTCTTAACTTCAGATGTGCTGATTCCAGCGAGGGCGCTGCACGACATGATCCTCCATTCTTGGAAGCTAGGTAAAGAAGCGGGTATGGATGTGGAGCTCGAGGCTATATTTACTTCACCTGAACACGTATTATACTTCCCTCTGTTTCTTAGTGATGAGAGGAAGCCATTGAAGTATCTTACACACACAGCTATCACGAAAAAGCTTATCGATGAAGCGGTTAAGCACGGAGGGCGATCTTACGGATACGGTATCTGGAACTCATTCCACCTTAAGAAGTCTGAGCCCGAACGGAAGAAGGAGGTCATCAAACTCAAGAAGCAATTAGACCCTAACTCCATACTTAACCCAGGTAAGACTATTGAGGCTAGATCTAAGTTCGGTTTAGCCTTACCTGCGCCAATATACTCCCTGTTCTTGGATACGTTGTGGATGTTTGGGAGAGTGTTGTAGGGTATGAATTTGAAGCTTCCGTCTCTACAAAAGACAGATATCTTCGCTTGTGCACAATGCGGCTACTGTGTCAAGAAATGCCCAGTGTACAATGCTGTTGATTGGGAATCCTTCTCTCCTCGAGGCAGACTTTACCTTCTGAAGCAACTGCAAGACGAAAACAGATCTTTCATAGGCAAGTTGATTCCAAAGGATAAGATAGACTTAAAAGAGGTCGTTCAGAGGATCTACGACTGCGCGATCTGTGGACGGTGTGAAGAAGCTTGTCACCTAGAACTTAACCTACCTTCTCTTTGGGTGAAGGCTAGAGAAGCGCTATTCTCAATGGGTGTGGCTCCACCACTCCTAACCCAAGTTGAAACCACTATACTTGGCAGAAAGAATGTCTTTGGCATGGACGCTGAATCCCGAGGAGACTGGGTTGTTTACACTGGTGTAGACGCTCCAGTGAAGAAGGAGGCTGAAATAGCCTACTTTGTAGGTTGCGTTACGTCATATTCTGGTAGGGTGCAGAGCGTGGCACAGGCTATTGCAAGCCTATTGAATCACGTGGGCGCTAACTGGACTCTGCTGGATGGGGAATGGTGCTGCGGTCACCCCCTTTATGTGAGCGGCGCGGTTCCAAAGTATAGGGAGTTGGCTGAGCATAACGTGAAGGCTATTGAATCCACAGGCGCCAAGATCGTTGTTACCGGCTGTCCAGGCTGTAGGCTTGCTTTAGCCGAAGAATACCCAGCCGTATTAGGCTATGAACCAGACTTCGAGGTGTTACACTTCACTCAGCTGCTAGATAGGTGGATAGCAGAAGGGAAGATCAAGGTTGAGAAGAGTGAAGATCCTGTAACCTACCACGATCCTTGTGAACTTGCCAGATTAGGTGGTGTAATCGAACAACCTAGGCGCGTTATATCAGCCCTCGCAAGTAGATTTGTCGAGCCGCTGGAGCGGGGTAGAGACGGCGCGTGCTGCGGCTCAGGAGGTATGCTTAAGGCTACTAACCCCACTTTATCAGCCACACTTGCAGAAATGCGCCTTAACTCCCTTCTAAACACAGGGGTGAATACGGTTCTTTCAGCATGCCCAACTTGTGACCAATCTCTTGCTGAAGCTGCTGTTAAGGCGCAGAAGAATGTTAGGGTCGTGGACCTTACGCAACTACTAGCGGAGAGGCTTGGGCTGATGTAGCCAATCTTACCGCAATCTCTTTAAGAAGGGTATAAGCGAGAGAAAGATAGAATTGGAGTCTCCAGAGTATGTTCGCACGAGCTTAGCTGGTGCTATGACATTAGGTTTCGTGCCTGGCAGATTTTACAGAGACGCCAAGTCCTACTGCTTGAACCTCCTATTAACCTATAGAGATGGTTGTGCAGGTAGGTGTGCTTACTGCGGGCTTTCACGCACCCGCCTACCTGACGCCCCATGGTCTGAGCGGAGCTTCATCAGAGTCGATTGGCCTGTTGTTAGGCTTGATGATATTGTTGAAAGGTTGGCTAATGGTACTTGTCCTCATGTGGAGGGGGTCTGCGTCTCTATGGTAACTAATGGTAGGGCTCGCGCAGATACAATAACTGTTGTTGAGAGGATTAGGAGGGTCTTCGACCAGATCTCGGTTCTGATAACACCTACAATAGTAGATAGAGCGTGGTTGAAGGAGGCTCGTGATGCTGGTGCTGATATGGTTGGTGTTGCAATCGACGCCGCTACACCGAGTCTCTTTGATGCGTTAAGGGGTAGGGGGATAGGGGGTCCTCATAGGTGGGAGCGTTACTGGAGCATCCTAAAGGAGGCTGTGGATGTCTTTGGGAGGTATAATGCTGGTGTTCATTTGATCGTAGGGTTAGGTGAGAGTGAATTTGATATGGTTAACGCGATTCAACGCGCCTATGATCTCGGAGCGCTAACGCACCTCTTTTCATTCTTCCCAGAGGAGAAGTCTCCTATGGAGAGCTACAAGCAGCCTCCGATAGGTCAGTATCGCAGAATACAGCTTGCCAGATACTTGATCAACAAGGGTTTGGTTAGGGCTGAGCGTATGAGGTTTGACGAGAGGGGTAGGATAGTTGACTTCGGCGTGGATGAAACTACTTTAAAGGAGAGCATCGAATGCGGCATACCTTTCATGACATCTGGGTGCAGGAGCAGGAATCGAGAGGGTGCTTGCAACAGACCCTACTCAAATTCAACCCCTTATCAAGCGCTAATAGGTGAGATAAGGAACTACCCCTTCCAACCTACGCCTGAGGATCTTAAGATCATAAAGATGCAGCTGTGGGACTACTCAGATATCCCGGTTAAACGTTGGATTGAAGCGCCTGCGCTGGTGGATGAAGTGGAGTAATGGATGTAGTAGACACTTGCCTTCAGCAGCCCTTTGCCTCCATGACAAACTTGTTCTGCAAAGCGGAGCAGATCTTTAAGCAGAACTTCGGTAACAGACTCTATCTTTACGCCCCAGGCATGGTGAATTACGAAACAAGCTACTGCAGAAGCAACCCCCTATCTTTCCCAGCGATATCCGTTACTGGGAGATGGTGCTACCTCAACTGTGAGCACTGTGGAGGTAAGCTTCTTGAAAGCATGTTCACTGCTGGTTCCCCTGATCAACTCTACCATCTCATGAAGAAGCTTGTTGAAAAGGGTGCTAAGGGTTTCCTAATAAGCGGCGGCTCCAATAAAGAGGGGTATGTGCCGCTCGAACCTTATCTACCGATGGTGGCTAAGATTAAGTGTGAATTCCCTGTTGAGGTGGTCGTCCACTGCGGCTTAGCCCCACCACCTTTGGTAGATGCGTTGGCAGAAGCTGGTGTAGATGGGGTGTTGGTGGATGTGATAGGCTCAGACCTAACTTTAAAACAAGTCTGCCACCTTGAGCATCGGGTTGAGGTGTTTGAAGATCTTCTCGAGAGGCTTTCAGATCACTCTCTACCAGTAGTGCCGCATATCGTGGTAGGTATGCATTACGGCAAGATCTTGGGGGAGAAGGCGGCTTTAGAGATTATCTCAAAGTTTCAACCAGCTGCGGTTGTTATAGTAGCCTTAATGCCCCTAGAGGGAACGGGTAAGATGCACACAACACCACCCTCACCACAAGACATCAGTAGGGTTATGCTGGCTGCTAGGCTCCTCCTATCCAACACACCAATTGTGCTCGGCTGCGCCAGACCAAGGGGTGATTCGAGAGTGTCAACAGATGCTTTGGCTGTGAGGTGTGGTTTTAACGGTGTAACATACCCTAGCGATGCGCTATTCACCATATGCAAGCGTAAAGGCATTAATCTAATCTTCTCAGAAAAGTGCTGTGGTCTGATCTGGAAAGATATATCTAAGCAGGTTGGTAAAGTAGGTCTCTGCCTATGAGACCAACGTGGAGGCTCTTGGATACAGGTCTGAGAACAGCCGCTGAAAACATGGCTTTAGACGACATACTACTTGATTGTAGAAGTAAGGATCTGGTTCCAGACACATTAAGGTTCCTTAGATTCAGCCCCCCGGCTGTCCTCATCGGTTACCACCAAGACGCGCAGCACGAAGTCAGATTTGAATACGTTAGGGCTCACGGGATAGACGTAAATAGGAGGATAACGGGCGGAGGCGCCATCTACTTCGATGGAAACACCATCGGCTGGGAGGTTATAGCGTCAAAGGATTCGATAAAGAGCTGCGGCGGGGTCGAGGGTCTCTTCGAATATATGTGTAGAGCGCCGATACTAGCACTAAAGAAACTCGGTTTGAATGCGAAGTTCAGACCGAAGAACGATATAGAAGTTGAGGGGCGAAAGATCTCCGGGACAGGAGGAACTGAGCGTGGAGGCGCTTTCCTCTTCCAAGGTACTCTACTAACCGACTTCGATATAGAATCCATGATTAAGTCGCTCAAGATCCCGATCGTTAAGCTGAAGAATAAGGAGATAAAATCGGCGAAGCAGAGGGTAACCTGCATAAAATGGGAAATCGGCTACACACTACCATACGAAGACCTTAAGCGTCTCCTTGTGGAAAGCTTCTCAGAGGTTCTAGGTGTAGATTTTAAAGAGGATGGGTTAAGTGAAGAGGAGCAGCATCTTCTTCAAGAGAGGCTGCCTTACTTCCAGTCAGAGGATTGGCTTTACCTAGACCGTAGAGCGCCGGAGGAAGCGTGTGTGCTTAGGGCTGTGGATAAGGCTGAAGGGGGGTTAGTTGAGGTAGCGTTAACCATAGATAGGAGGACTAAGGTGACAAAATCTATACTCGTCACAGGGGATTTCTTCGCATCACCCGTAAAGGGTATACTAGATCTTGAAGCAGCGCTTAAATTCACGAACTATGAGAAAGAAGAGCTCAAAAGGAATGTTAAGAGGGTGTTTAGAGAGAAGGGTTTAGAGATAATCGGTGTAAAGCCTGATTTCATAGTCAACTTGATAGCACAAGCCGTAAATAAGACCCGCTTTGAAGCCTTCGGCTTAACCCTAGATGAAACAAACTATATACACGCCGTCAACGTAGATTCAACACCTTTGCTGAATCAAAAATGGGGTTACCTGCTGCTGCCCTACTGCTCAAAACTTGTGAACTGCTCATATCGCAAGGAGGAGGGGTGTATGCAGTGCGGTTTGTGTAGTGTAGGTGAAGCATATAGGCTTGGGTTAGAAGCTGGTTTGACCGTTAAAACGATCCAAAGCTTTGAGCACTTGATGGATGTGTTGAAGGAGATTAAGCAGAGGGGCTTAGCTTACATAGGTTGCTGCTGCGAAGCGTTCTTCACAAAGCACCTAGAAGAGCTAAGGGAGGCTGGTGTCCCAGCGCTACTCTTAGACATCGACGACAAAACTTGCTACGAGTTAGGTAAGGAGGATAAAGCCTACATAGGATCATTCGAGGGTCAGACAACCCTCAAACTGCCCATACTCACAAAGATACTGAACACGTTAAAGTGCAGATCACGTTGAACCCTGAATATGATGTGCTGATAGTAGGTGCAGGACCAGCAGGCTCAGCAGCAGCCATAAAGTGCGCTGAAGCGGGTTTAAACACACTTTTGATCGATAGAGCCGCTTTAGGTAGGCATAAGCCTTGTGCAGGAATTCTACCAACCGTAGCAATATATGTGCTGGATGAACTTGGTTTAGGACTACCTTCAACTGTGCTTAGTGAACCCCGCGAGCTCGGCATATTCTACGTTCCGCCTAGCGGTAGAGCGAGTGGCGGGGCGCTAGAGAGCTACCGCGTATTTAACTTAGATAGAGAGTTCTTTGACAGATGGCTTGTGGAGAAGGCTGTAGAGTCGGGTGCTCATCTGCAAACAGAAACAACCCTACTAACATTCAACCAAAGAGAGCCTGTAGAAGCGGCATTAAAAACTTGGGGCGGCATCACAAAGGTAAAAGTAGGCTACGTTATAGGTGCTGACGGAGCCCACTCTACTGTGAGAAGATGCCTGGGATGCAAACATAGAGAGCAGCCTCTCCTAACAGTTATACAAGAGTATTGGGAGGGCGAGGGTGAATTCGGAAACTACTTTTATACAATCCTAAACACAAAGATAACCCCAACCTACGGCTACCTACTAAAGAAGAGGGGCAACCTAATAATAGGTACAGGCTCCACAGAGCCTAAGCAAGTCATCAAAAGTTTAGGTTCACTAAAGGATTGGCTAGCTAAGGAGTTCAGCTTTAGACCTCTGGTGCTCAAGAAGAGGGAGGTCGGTTTCTTACCCTATGGTGATTGCTATCTGGGTTGTGGAAGGATACTACTTGTAGGCGACGCAGCTGGGCTATGTAACAGATTCTCCGGCGAAGGGATAAGATTCGCTTTAGAAAGCGGAATAGCGGCAGCAGAATCTGTTAAGAAGGCGGAAAATGGCGATATAGCTGCATTAGAAGTTTATAAGCAGCAGATGCAGCCACTATTAGACTTCGTTAAAGGGACTATACACCTCCATAGCAAAGACGATCCGTGGCGAGAAGAATTTGTCTTAGCGGAGCTAAAGCGCTTTAACCTATGGTAAATGATAATGTTTGGTTCTTTGAGCATCTACAAACCTCCTAAGCACACTGCAGCCCATTCACTCTTAGATGTGGACCACCCTCTGACACTCTACACCCCTTTTCTAAGTTAGGTCTGAGCTGTATGACTCTACCAACAGCATCGATGCGCTTCAAGATGGTTACGATATTACCCCTTAACCTAATCTGCTTGAGAGGGGTCTTCAACTCTTTGTTCTCAACCATATATGCTATTTCAGGTGTGAGTTCAAAGGTTCCGTCAGAGAGGTCGACATCACACCTAACAACGCCCTCAACATAGATGCCGCTACGCATATCTTGAATCATCTCATCCACCTTCCAATCCGAAGACTTAAAGTAGACGTTGCTCATCATTGGTGTCGGTGTAGTTCTCTCACCTCTTGCATTACCGGCTTCACGCCCATCCGATGCTGTTAACCGCGTGTGAAGCGCATTCACCTCACCTCTGGAAAGGAGGACCTTCCTCCTACCCCTCACACCCTCTGAATCCCAGGTGAATGAGCCGTAGCCGCTTGGCAAGGTCGGGTCATCTACAACAGCAACGTCCTCAGTGAGGTCAAGCCCAACCAACCTCTTCACCCATCCTCCTCCTTCAAGAAGATGCGCTACTTCGTGAGCTAAAGCTCCAGCTGCCTCGCAATCCAAGACAACCTTAAAGTGTTTACCTCTCTCCAGAGGCGGTAGCAGCGATGCTTGGAGCTGGTTCACAGCTCTGCGCCCAAGCTTATCGACGATCATCCCCAAGTTTCTTCGCTTTAAAACTTCAAGCCCACCTAGCCCACCAACTACACAGCTCGCATAACCTACTCTAAACCACCTCGCAGCAAGGTAGATGACGATATCCGTCAAAGACCATTCCTCGCAGACCTCAGTCCCCTCAGAAGTAACTAGACTGCTATGAACTTCGGCGTGGGAGAGTACCAGCTCCGAGCGGGCATAAAGAGAGCCAAGGCGCTCCCTTAACCTAGCAGAAAGATCTTTAAGAAACGCAGCAGCCTCGCTTTCATCAAACATTTCAGAAGCGGGGTGCCGCTTATACCCAACCTCAACCTCTACTGAAGCCAAATTAACTGGCTTTGCCTGTAGCCGCGCAAGCTTCTCAGCCTTTGACATAACTGATCTGATACTCTCACTGTCGATCTTTGATGATAAGGCTACACCATAACCGCCTTGAGCAACTCTACAGGTGATAAACTCTACACCCTCACTAATTTCTTCAAAAGATTCCTCTCTTAAAGCCATCTGCCAACACATCTCCTTATGATACCGAAGGTCGATATAGCCCCCGCCGGACGACGCCCCCAAATAACTCTTTAAATCAGGCTGGGGACACTGTAGCATCATTAAAGACAAATACGAAGGGGCTTATCAACATTAACCCGCTTTCTCTTCAATTAGTTAGCCAGAATGCCGACGCAGCTACGTAAGGAGAGCAGTAAAATACACAGCATATGCTACTGTGTTGATATAAATGATAGGAGAGGGGTAGGAAGCCCCTCTAATCCGGGACATAATTCGGGTAATGGATTTCTGTAGGCTCCCAGTCTGGTAGCTTTCCAGCCAAGTATGTTTCGTATCCTGAGAGATCCAGTAACCCGTGCCCTGAGTGATTGAAAACTATTACCTTCTTCTCACCCGTTTCTTTACATCTCTTCGCTTCATCGATCACGAACTTTATCTCATGTGCAGATTCTGGTGCAGAGATTATTCCCTCAGTTCGAGCGAAGATCTTCGCGGCATCAAATATTTCGTTCTGATAATATGCAACAGACCTCATGTATCCCTTAACTATAAGGTATGACATGATAGGCGCCATAGCATGGTATCTTAACCCGCCTGCGTGTATAGGTGGATTCTTGTAATCTTTTCCTAGGGTTAGCATCTTAAGCAGCGGGGTAGTCCCAGCAGTATCTCCAAAGTCATAAGTATACTTTCCTCTTGTAGTGTGCGGCACAGCACGAGACTCGCAGGCTACAAAGTCTATGTCACGCTTCTTCTTGATCTTGTCCGCAACGAAGGGTAAACAGAAGCCTGCGAAATTAGAGCCGCCGCCTATATTCCCGGTCATAACATCAGGACCTTCTTCGCCAAATGCTTCGAGCTGCTTCTTCACCTCCTGCCCTATCACTGTCTGGTGCATCAATACGTGGTTCAAAACAGAGCCTAGACAGTATCTAGCTTTCTCGTCAGTAAGCACATCCTCAATAGCCTCGCTTATAGCTATGCCGAGTGAACCTGGATCATCAGGGTTCTTTTCTAGCAGACTTCTTCCGAATTTAGTTCGGTTGCTTGGTGAGGAGTAGCATTCTGCGCCCCAAGTTTCCATCATTATTCTTCTACCTGGTTTTTGTCTGTAGCTTGCGGCAACCATGTAGACGGTGCATTTCAGACCAAAGAGGGCTGCTGACATAGACAAGGCTGAGCCCCACTGTCCTGCTCCAGTTTCTGTCACAACTCTTTCTATCCCCTCTTTCTTATTATAGTATGCTTGGGCTATAGCTGTGTTCGGTTTGTGGCTACCAGCTGGTGTAACGCCTTCCCACTTATAGTATATGCGCGCCGGAGTATCCAGGTACTCTTCAAGCCTCTTAGCCCTTATCAGCGGTGTGGGTCTTGCTATCAGCTTGTAGGCCTCTAACACCTCATCAGGTATGGGTATGTAACGCTGTGTCGAGACTTCTTGGGCTACAAGTTCTTTAGCAAAGATTCTGAAAAGTGGTTCAGGAGGCATAGGCTTCAAGGTTCTAGGATCTAGAGGTGGTGGTAGGGGTTCGGGTAAATCTGCTTGGATATTGTACCATTGTGTAGGGATCTCGTCTTGTGGTAAGAAGACTATCTTATTCTTATCAGAATTTACCACAACCAATAGGATCGACGCATAACTATCACATGTCTCTTATTAATTTTGCTTTAAGACTGTATATTTCGTTGATATTTTCAATTGCAGTGTAATAACCAGTATGTAGAAATAAATAGACTCAATAGAGCCAATCAGCTTAAATAATCAAGGGCGGAGATGAAATGGTATGAGTTACCCGCTTAGTGAAAGAGTTAAGCCTGTGGAATTATGGCCAGGCATGACTGTAAATGAACTTGTTCTGCAGATGAGAGGAGCCGGTGTATTCATGGGTGGAAACCTCGCTAAGGCTGTTGACATCTACGAAAGAATGGTTAAAGAAGGTGCATGCATATTCTTGACACTCGCAGGCGCACTTACACCAGCGGGTCTACGGAAGGTCATACTAACGCTAATAAAGAAGAGGCTTGTGAACGCCATAGTCAGCACAGGGGCTAATCTGGTTCACGACACTATGGAGGCGCTTGGAGGGAGCTTCTATCAAGGCTCGCCATACCTTGATGACTCTAAGTTGTATGAGGCTGGGATTGATCGGATCTACGATGTCCTAGTTACTGAAGAGGATTTTACGGAAAAGTTCGATACCCCAATCTTAGAGATGTATGCTGATATTGATCGAAGCCTTAAAGGCAAGGTTATCTCAATAAATGAGCTACTTATCGAGGTTGCTAAAAGACTTCCTTCCAGTGACAGCATCATCAAAGCTTGCTACGAAAACGGGGTGAAGCTCTTCTGCCCTACGATCGCCGATTCGGTCTTCGGTTTACAGATGGCTATCTACAATAGGCTGCATAAAGGTAATCTGCGGGTCGATGCTTTTGAAGATCTTCAGGAGATGTGGAATATACGTGAGAGCAACGATAGAGTAGGCGTAATTGTGCTTGGCGGTGGTGTGCCTAAGAATTATGTTTTCCAATCATTCTTTTTCAGCAAGAAAAGGCTTGATTATGTTATTCAGATAACTATGGATAGACCTGAGACTGGAGGATTATCTGGTGCTCCTCCGCAGGAGGCGGTGTCCTGGGGTAAGGTTAAGCCTGATGCCAACAAGGTCGTTGTTGTAAGTGAGGTGACGATAGCGCTTCCTGTGATCGTTGCAGCCCTCCTTGAGAGGCTTGATAAGAAGTGAGCTATAGGGATCTTTGGCTGACCCCCTCGCCTAATATTAGTAATTTAATAAAAGATCAGGAGCCTAGGGTAACTATCTTTGGAGTGCCTTTTGACGCTACCTCAACTTATCGAGCTGGTTCAAGGTTTGCTCCCAATGCTATTAGGGATGCTTTTCTTAACATAGAGGTTTACTTTAGGGACCTTGATGTAGATTTGGAGAAGGTGTGCATAGAGGACCTCGGTAACCTCAAGCAGACGAGCAGTGTGCAGAGTATGGTGGTTGCCGTGCAGAAAGTTACATCTGAGTTACTTCAGCAGAATAAGCTCCCAGCTATTCTTGGCGGAGAGCACACGCTCACCTACGCTTCCTATTCGGCTACAGGTTGCTCGACCCTAGTGGTCTTCGACGCTCACTTAGATCTGCGGGACGAATTTGCTGATATGAAGTTGAGCCACGCAACCTATCTAAGAAGGTTGCTGGAAGAAGATACTGCTGCAGAAGCGATAGTTATAGGTGCACGAGCAGCATCAAAAGAAGAGTGGGAGTTCGCTGAACAGAGGGGAGTTAAGGTAATCCCCCCGCCTCAAGACCAAGCTTTGAACGAATATGTGAAGAAGATTAGGTCAAGCATCGGTCAAAGAAGCATGTATTTGAGCGTAGATATTGATGTGGTAGACCCGGCTTACGCACCTGCTGTAGGTAATCCTGAGCCAGCTGGCTTGACATCTAGAGAGCTCCTTGCTATTCTAAGTGCTTTAAGAGGCTGTAGGCTCTTAGGGTTTGATATCGTTGAGCTGGATCCTCTAGCAGATACAGGCGCCTCGGCAGCCTTGGCCGCTAAGGTTCTTGCTCTTCTTGTCACGCTTACTTCTAAGTGAAGCGGGGTCTCTGGCTGAGAACTGTAGGCAGAGGTAGGGGCAAGTAGGGTCTGCCGAGGGTCTGGTCGTGTATAACTCTTATAAGATCCTCAACGCTCATCTCCTTGATTGTTCTACTTACTCGATCTCTAACCTGAAGCGTATTCGAAGCAGCTTCCTTTTCACCATACACCACGATGTAGGGCACCCACTCCATCTCAGCTTCTCTCACTCTTTTTTGCACAGTCTCTTCCCGATCATCCACATCACACCGCACACAAGATTCGTTCATCTTAGCTGCTAAACCGCAGGCTCGGTCTACATAACTGTTTGTGGTAGGTATAATTCTGACTTGAGTTGGAGAGAGCCAGACTGGGAGGCTAGGGGTTCCACCGCTTTGCGCTATTCTATAAGCCTTTTCAAGTAGCGCGTATATGCACCGCTCTATCGCCCCAGAGGGTGAATTATGTAGTATTAGCGGATACTTCATCACACCATCCTCATCCATGTATTGTATCCCATAACGCTTGGCGTTCTCCACATCGATCTGGTCTGTAGATAGAGCCGAGGCTTTACCTAAATTATCGATAAAGTTAAATTCCCATTTAAAGACGAAGTAGAAGAAGCGTTCACTCCACATCTCAAGTAGAGCTGGTTTACCGAGCAAGCGAACCAGCTCAGCAAAAATCTCTTTGTTTCCGCTGTAGAAATCTTCTGTGACTCTGATCGCAAGCTCATAATCCTCACCATTCAAACCTATGCCTGAAAGCACATCCATAGAGAGCTTAAACCTCTTCAAAGCCTCGTTCTTTGCTTGCTCTAGATCTTTACAGAAGGCGTGGCAGTCAGGCATAGTGAAGGCTCTCAGCCTCCTCAAACCAACAAGTTCACCGCTCTTCTCTCTCCTAAAACTGTATCTTGTAAGCTCGTAGAGTCTGAAGGGCAGATGCTTATGTGAGATCTGTGCATCCTTCGCCATAAGGAACTGGCCAAAGCAGGCGCTGAATCTTAGGAAGAGCTCTTTATCCTCAGATTTTACAACATACTGCCTCGCGGGGAACCTATGAAGGTAGTCAGATAAGGCGGGGTGCTCCATGTCATACATAATAGGTGTCTCAACCTCAACACCGCCATATTCACGAACCATTTGAGAAACATACCTCTCGAGAAGAGCCTTGATCAGCCTCCCCTTCGGATAAAACCTAAGGTTACCAGCATCAGAGCCAGGCTCATACCCTACAAGCCCAAGCCTAACCATCAACCCAACGTGAGGCGGCTCCTGCTGGGCAACTCTACTCTTAGCTATCTCATAATCAGTTAGCACCTTAAGATGATTATGGTTCCGGAAGTCAAAAGCATCAACAGGAATAAGGCTTCCATCTTTATCTATTATATACCATCTTGACATGAGCTTCTCTTCAGCCTTTATGGCTTGCGAAACGATTTCTCCACTCGAAGCAGCGGCTTGAATCGATCTAGACTGCTCAGCAAGCGGATGCCCCTTTACCTTGATAGTGAATGCTTTGTTCCATCCGAATGGTGCTTGGCTTACTGCTAACCCTAGCTTTCTGAATTCTTCTACCATCGCTTTGATAAGTTTAAGTGCAGTCGTTGGTGAAGCTAAGTTGCTACTAAGGTGTGCATAAGGGTAGATAAGTATCTTATCTGCACCTAAGTTACGCAATGATTCTTCTGTTGACGCTACTGCTTGTAGGACGGTATTTTCGTTATCCCCCTCCTCAACCGCCGTAAAGAGCACAACTATGTCATCCAAGCGGTAATGTTTCTGCTCTGTTTCCTCAGCAGCCTCTATCTCCTTTCTAAGAAGCTCGTATTCGATGAAGTCCGCATGCAGCTGTAGTATCTTCATCCTAGCCCGCCTACAACTAACCCGATTATAGGTTTTCCTTAACCTTTAAACGAACCTAGCCCTATCTAGATCTCGCTCTTTCTTAGTTGCCTTCTTCCAAGCCTTGTAATGTTGGGCGCAGAGATAGACTCTTCTACCTTCTCCCGTAACCTTAAGGCCTGAGCCTGACATCTTATCTCTACTTAAGGAGCGCTCCGCATCAACCCCACATCCATCCACACTACACTTAACACCACGCTCTACCCTACCCAAGGACCCATCGCAGAAAGGGCTGAGCACACGAATATATAACTTGGAGTAGGCTAAGGCTGGTGGTATGCTCAACAAGATACGCCAAATCCTAGAACCCCTAACAGCCAAATTAGGTTCGGCAGCTGCCAAAACACAGATACCACCTTCAGGATGGACTGCTCTAAGCTTAATAGCAGCGCTCGCCTCAGCCTACTTCTACGCGATACAAAGCGCACACACAGAAATATACGCTGGCATTATGCTTTTGCTAGCTGGCTTCTTAGATGTTGTCGACGGAGCGGTAGCTCGAGCCACAAAGAAGGTTTCTACTGTAGGTGCTTTTTTTGATTCATCTTTAGATCGGCTTGCTGAGGTCATCGTCTTCACAGGGGTTATGCTCGGCGGATACAGCCCACCTTACTTAGTATTATTGGCTCTGTCTTTTTCGCTTCTCGTTAGCTACTCCAGGGCTAGGGGCGAGTCTTTAGGTGTCAAAGTTTTCGGAGTAGGTTTAGGTGAAAGAGCTGAAAGGATCATCGCACTAGCTGTCTTAAGCGTACTTGGCTTCGTCCACTTAGGTGTAATCGCGGTATTAGCTCTAGCACTACTGACCTATGCACAAAGATTCGTGCATATAGTGAACGCGCTGAAGAGGTCTTCTTAAACTATTTGAAGCGCCTTTCCTCCCTTGCCCTAACCTTAACCAACCCATAATGGACAGCACAAGATACACAATAGTATTTTATCGTCTTCGGGGCTGCTATGTATGCTCCAGCAGATCTGAGCTCCTTAGCCAAAGTGGGTTCAACCAAGCTTATCCGGGATGTCACCTTCTTAGCCTTATCTCTGGGTATGAGCTGACCACAGTTACTACAGTGAACAAAATCAGACCTACCCTTGCCGCCTTTAGACCTTCCTCTGCTCTTTCTCTTCTTAGGCATTTATCTACACCACAGATAGCACAGTGATGATAGATTAAAATCTTGCTCTTACCTTATTCCAAAAACCTTCTGCATCCCTCTGCTTACCGTAGCCTAACACATCATCTAGCCAAACCAAGGAACGGTTCAGAGAAGGCGCGTGCTTCACAAACCACCTAGCAGCTTTATGGATCGCAGTATTAGGTTTGTTGAATGGGCAGACCGCCACACATACAGCGCAATCAACACCATTCGCACACCAAAACTTATAGCATTTAACGGGGTTGATGGGCCACTTTAACACACCCCTACTACTAGATAGATCATCAACCCACTCTGATCTAGCGCCCTTGCTTATAGCTTTGGAAGGACACTTTTCAGCACACTTCTTACAAACGTCGCAGAAAGCTTGAACACCAAAATCTATCGGCTCATCTGTCTTAAGAGGTAGATCTGTCAGCACTTTACAAAGTCTCACCCTAGGACCGTACTCTGGAGTTATAAGCAGCCCATTTCTACCTAATTCGCCTAAACCAGCATCTATCGCTATAGGTATGCTCAATGCTACATCGTTACCAAGAGGTATCGCTTTGTAACCCAGGCGTCGTATAAACTCGGCAACCATACCCGCAATAACAGCCATATAAGAATACCCTAAACCAGTCGCCGCACCAGCTAAAGAAAAGGTGCTCTTAATCAACTCATAATCCATCTCCACAGCGAGGGCAATAGCATACTTATAATCCTCTGAAATCAACGTATCCACATCTACACTCACACCTTTTTCCCAGTCATAGATCTTCGAGTAGAGCCAGCTTCGGTTAAGCTCGCATATTCCAACCAGATCTGCGCCAAACAGCTTCGCCACATACTTGACTTTAATTGACGCTTCTTCTGGAGCAATCTTAACCCTCCTACCTTCACACCTCTTACTACTAGGGTCTTGTGAACTCCAACCATAAAGTCCACGATTGGTTAAGCCAGAAGCAGCCATTCCGAAGCAGTGCTCAACATACCAAGAAGCGTCACGTAGAGCCTGCTCAACTTGGTTAAAGCCCTCTATACCTCGATGCATCTTCGCATTAGCGATCTCCGTTTGCAGCGCTTTCAACTTCAAGAGATCTGCTTCCCAACGAGCTCTAGAGAAGACTGTGTAACGGTGATCAAACCTCTTTAGCCCACCGATGATGTAAGGCGAGTAACTTGGTTTCCTCTTCACGCTAAAGCCATTACACCAAACAGTATTAAGTACTTATCTGTCGTAAACTAGAAATACCCTTGCCTAAATGGAGAAAAGGGGGTAAGTAGGATGCCTATAACCGATGTAGTAAAAAAGCAACTTGCTCAAAAGCGGAAACTCTTCTTTAAGATCTGCCTGAGATGTGGGAGAAAGAACCCTATCACCGCAACCAGATGCAGAAAATGCCGAAGCGAAGATCTAAGACTAAAGAACAGAACTCTAGGCGCTAAAAAGTAACACAAATCCGAAAATAAACCCCACCCCTTAGTTTCTACGGTAGGGCCGGTAGTCTAGCTCGGCAGGACGTCGCTTTCACACGGCGAAGGTCGCCGGTTCAAATCCGGCCCGGCCCACTTAAATTCTTGAGTGAACCCTTAAATATTGAGGCAAAGTGCACGGCAATTTGGTTTAAAAATAGAGTTCCAGTTGATCCTCTATTGTATCAATCCACAGAAGCATAATATAACTGCTCCATGAAAATTCAGGAGAAAGGGATGTCAATGCAGCAGTCTGATAAAGTTCTGCTTAAAGTAAACATTTATCCACCTCAAAATTCATGATGAAGACGTCCCTCAGAAGGAAATTGCATTGGCTTATTTCAAGACAGGCGCCGATCAAAGAAGGCGACGCTTTCCGGCTATGGCTCACAGAACGTGGATTCATATGTTTTCGCAAGTTTTTTGCCTAGCTTTTAGGATTTGGCAGCAATTTCAATTATTTTAGAGATTTCTGTGGTTAGGGCTTCGGGAAGTCCCATTATGCTTGCATCCATAAAACCTCTTACGATTAAGGATACTGCCTGTTCCTCAGAGAGCCTTCTCGTCATTAAATAAACAATTTCTTTATCCGATATCTTGCCTACTGCAGCTTCGTGGGTTATTTCTATGCTTTTGCTTCGTGCGGTCAATTCTGGTATGGACTGCATAAATGATTCATCGTCGAGGATAAGCCCCTTGCATTCCAAGTGTCCTCTGCACTCCTGCCCATTTCCCTCAATAGAGCCTCTGACAATTATCCTTGAGCCTTCTCGAGTCACTGCTCTACTGATCATCTCAGCTCGGCTTTCCCTTCCATCAAGTATAGCCTTCGATCCGATGTCCATAAAGGTGTTCCTATGTCCATATAATATGCTGTTGAAAATCGCTTTTGAGCCATTTCCTTTGCAATAAGCCACAGGATACATTTGCGCGTCTTTTACAGGTTTTAGGCAAATGTAGTTGGAGACGAAGATTCCGTTTTCCTCTATTAGTGCTGCAGTTCTAGGTCTTACGACAGTTTCTTCTCTCCACCGGTGTACCATTGTTGAGTTTAAGTAGGCCGCACGTTTAACGTAGATCTCGGTTACTCCTATGTGGACCGCAGCTGTTGCGGTGGAATGTTGGAGACAGCTTGTTATTAGGTGAACTTTTGAGTTTTCCTCTGCGATTATAATGTTGTGCAAACGTTGCTCTAGGTTTTCCTGTGTTATTATTAGACATGATTGGAGAGGGAATATTGTCTCAGTGTTAGGTAGGATCCTTAAAAAGTAGCCTCCGCTGAAGTCTTCAGCAACTCTTCTTGTAAATTCGTCCTTCTCCTTTTGGATGGCTCTCCACATATAACGGCTAAGCCACGGGTATTTTTGCAGTGCATCCTTTATATCCATGAGTTCTATTTTGCCTTTAAATAATTCGTTCACCTTTGAGTATACCGTTGACTGGTCTATGTGAAAAAAGGTTCCGGCTCGTTTATCATCACTTGCTGCTCCAGCTTTATAGGCTTCCTCAAGAATCTCGTGAGGTATGCTTTTCAAGTCGCCTTTTTCAGTCAAATCTACCACTTCTCCTCGCCTTTCAGTCGGCATTTAACGCAGCCTTCGTATCCCTCCCGTTTGATGTCATCAAAAACACGACTAGGATCTGCAAAGCAGTGAATTTTGCCGTTGAGCAGTACACAACCATACTTTGCGCTGATGTAATCCAGTATGTCGCCTTTATGGGTTATGATGAGCGCTGAGGCTCCGCTGGAGTCGATATACTGCTGGATTTCGCTGGCGATAAGTTTTAGGCTTTCAACATCAACTCCTGAATCAGGTTCATCCAAGAGCAATATTTTAGGTTTTAAAAATAAAAGTTGCAAAATCTCAGACCTTTTCCTTTCACCTCCAGAGAAGCCTACGTGAGTTTCTCTCTTGAGGAAATCCTTAAGCCTAAAAGACTCTATGAGGCGTATTTCATCCAAGCTGAATTCATCTTTCTGACTTTTGCCCAGACAAAGCTTCAGAAGATCCTCAAGTTTTACGCCCGTGATTTCAGGCGGGTTCTGAAAACCTACACTAATTCCAAGCTTCGCCCTTTCCTCGACGCTTTTGTTCGTGATATCCTCATTCATGAATAGTGTTCTGCCAGAAACAACCCTATACATGGGTAACCCGGCTATAGCGCCAACCATAGTTGTTTTCCCAGAACCATTAGGCCCGAAGAGAACATGAATTTCGCCGCTTCTAAGCCCGAAGCTTACATCCTCGAGGACAAGTCTATTCCCCAATTCAACTTTTAGATTTTCAACCTCCAACAAGTAGCTCATAATTCCCCATCGTCATCATAACATCAGTCCAAAAATAAATCTTTGTGCGCGAACCCCGTTATATGCTATTATATTTGAATAAAAGCTATTGTCAGGTGAGTTGCAAAGCGCGCGGATGCCAGTTTTGTCCGCTAGCTCCTTTACAGTTGCTTTATGTAGTCTCGCCCCCTAACATCTCACTGAAAGACTAAAGTTTACCACGGTTGAAACCGAATTTAAGGCGGCTTTGCCCCCTAACTTCTCTATCACTTTGCTCCTGGCACTTCATATAATACCCCTTCCTCCGACAATATTAGAACGCTACCACACTTCAGGCACTTAAAATACTTGTTTGCCCCCTTCCCGCCCTTCTGCTCCCCAATCAACTCTATCTTATCGTGTGAACACCGCCATTCCTCTGACATAGCATATTTCAACACAAACGAAAAATTTATGGATATCGTAGTATTCCTCTCTCTCCAGGCCTTTAACGCTCAGCCAAAGATTCTACAACAACTTTTAACATCGTGGAAGCTATAAATAAAGCATCTACGTATTATATTTACGTTGATGGAAATGCCTGTAAAAACCACGATCATATTGAAGGACGAAATCTACGAATACTTGGTCAAGAAGTTTGGGCGACGAAGTATTTCAGAAGCCGTGAACCAAGCGTTAATGGAGAAGCTCGTTAAACCCGAGAAAAGTATGTTTGGTGTTGACCCTTGGCTTACTACACAATGGCTCAGAGATGAGGAAGAGCCCCATGAAGCTTCTTGACTCATTTGTGTGGATTGAATACTTTATGGGCTCTGAAAAAGGTGCTAAAGTGAAAAGTTATGTTGAAAGCACTTAACCTCTATACACACATTCCATCTGCTTAACTGAAGTCAAGTTCAGGTATTTGAGGAACGGTAGAGATCCGACGGATAGGCTAAGATACATCATTGATAGGAGCTTTATTGTATATCTAGATGAGAAAATAGCTCTCTACGCAGCTGATGTTAAGCAAAAATATGGTCTCCATACAGTTGACGCAATAATTTACGCCACCTCCAAAATCAAAAACCTCAAGTTACTAACAGGAGACCTGCACTTTAAGAGCCTCCCAGATGTAGAGTTAATTTAACAAAACTAGGCTTTTGTTGTTTAGAGCGATGTCAGAATAGATGCGATGCTTTTCCTTCTGTCCTTTAAGAGGCTTTTTGAGAAGATGTCATGCTCCGCTAGCCCCTCGAATGCTTGCTGTAAGTGTGCTGCTAACCCTGCTCCGCCTTTAGCTAGTTTAAGTTTTACTCTTTGATCTACGTGTAGGTTTGATCCTTTGGGTAGTATGATCTTGACAAGTCTTTCTCTCCTCAAGTTAAGGTAGCAAGATAAGCCTATACAGATTAAACCATTGATCATTATGTTGAAGTCTTCACACGTTAGGAGTGCAGCCCAGCTATTTGATGCTTGGACTTGCCCTACTGGTGTGTTGAGAAGCTTGGCTTCAGAAGATATTTTACCTCCTTTTTTATGTATTAAGCCCGCCCATTGGTAGTGTGGTAAGCCTCCGTCAACCAGCCCAAACTCGTTACCAACTAGCCCGCATAGGCCAAAGAATGGTTCAAGATATGTGAAGGGTGCTTTTAGCTCCACTAGGGCGTAGCGTTCCCCAAGCCTCACTACTCTCCCGCTATATGTCTCCTTTTCATCTAGCTCGCCATCAATGTAGGATGTTCTTATGATTAGGGGGCTAAGAGGGTAGCCTCCTGTTGCCCTAATGGGGTCTGAATGGCTTCTTAACTCGATGTGCATATGAGGGTCTGTCCAAGGGTGGAAGAATCCGTCTCTTATTAAGCAACCTAATGGTGTGCCTATCCCAACTTCATCTCCTTCTTTCACAGAAGGTTGGATATGCAGTATCTTAGCCCACACTTCAGTGTTCTCCGAGCACTTTATCAAAATCATATACTCAGTTTCAGGGGCTGTAAACCACTTTGGAACAGGTGGCTCAAAGGGGTAGAGCTTTTTGACCTTGCCTTTAACAGGAGAAGGTGCTTCAGACCCAAATCGCCGTGAACCAACGTATATGTCTAAGGCTGCTTGTTTAATATGTGGGTGGTAGGGGCTGTTGAAGAAGGAGAGGAAGCCATCTGAGGGAGCAGATATGGTGACGTTCTTTGAAACCGCTACCTCAATCATCAAGTTTTTACACACCTTGCCTTCGTATCATTTTCCCTATTTTGGGTGATGCATGAAATCATCCAACCTTATATATAGTTGTTTGCTGATATCATGTTGTACGAAAATAGAAGGTTATACCGAAAATAAAATTACAGACTTCCGATATTTTGGTGAATACTGAAAAAGTTTTACAAGCAGTTAAGTCAAGGGCTACAGAAAGAGGATTATACAAAATGATTATAGCGTCAGAAACCGGTAAAAGCGCATTAAAAGTGCTTGAAGTGTTTAAAGGAACAAGAATTGAGGTTAAGGAGATAATAGCAAAGCATATCAGACGAGTAAAAGTGCCCCCAGAATACAAGGACGAAAACTGGAGAAGCAACTTGGATGCATACTATCTCTGACAGAAAAGGGAAGCCCTATACTTCAAGCTAAAGGAAAATTTTATCTTCAACCACATATAAGCCCTTATCTGCGCCCTGGTGGTGTAGGGGTATGCCCCAAAGACTACCCCGCCGAGAGCCCGGTCTAGCATAGGACGCTGTCACCGTTCTGACCCGGGTTCAAAAGAGCGAGCCGGCTCTGAATCTCCCGGCCAGGGCGCTCATAAACATAGGCTAACTATTTTATCCGCTAAGTAATCTACAGCATCTTCCAATTTCTTTCGAGAAGGTTGAGGTTGGATGCTTGGTGGCATGATAATTGCCCCTTTCTTTGATGCTTGAAGCATGTTCTTGAGGTGTATGATGCTCCACGGTGTTTCCCTAACGACGAGTATAAGTGGGATCTTTTTATGAAGAATCTGTTTAGCCGTTCTTAGGAGTATGTTGTCTGTGCGTTCCCAAGCTACCCCTGCTAAGGTCTTCATACTGCAAGGCGCTATAATCATCGCTTTAGGCTCGAGCCCTATGAGTTGCTCTTCATCCTCTATGACTATATCCGCCATCTTCTCCAATTCATTAGGTTTAGTCTTTAGTTCTATCTCAGCTACCTTTTGAGCGCCTTCTGAAACTATTAGTGCTACTCTAGTATTGCACAGCTTAAGCTTCTTGAGGAGGGTTGCGGTAATTACTGCGCCGCTCGCACCTGAAGCGGCGACGATCAAGGTTACCAATCTGCAGATTTATCGATCTTTGCTTCTAAAAAGGTTGTGCCTCCATTTGCTAGGCTTAAATATACGTTAAGCGGATAATTGTGTTATGTCTTTTTCGGAGCGCGTGCTAAGCATAGAGGAGTCGGGGATAAGGGCCATCTTCAATCTGGTAGTCAGATCTAAGGATATAGTAAACCTCTCGATAGGTGAACCCGACTTAGATACCCCAAGCTACATAAAAGATGCCGCTAAAGAGGCTTTAGATCAAGGTTTTACTCACTACGCTCCGACAAAGGGTTACCCAGATCTTCTAGAAGCGATAGCTCAGAAGCTCAAGGAAGATAACAGGGTGGAGATCGACCCTGAAAGCGAGGTTATGGTTACTGTAGGAGGTACCCAAGCGATATTCCTTGCTTTAACCGCTTTGCTTCGAGAAGGTGAAGAGGTTATAATACCTAGCCCAGCATTTGTGCAGTATTTTGCGGCGACCAAGCTTGCTGGCGGTGTACCGATTGAGGTTAGTCTGAATGAGGATTACACGATCAACCCAGATAGTATACGCAGCGCTATAACTAGGCGGACCAAACTGGTTATACTTAATTCGCCTTCAAATCCAACGGGCGCCGTTAGTGAAAGAAAGAAGATCGAAGAAGCAGTTTCTATAGCAGCGGAACGTGGTTTAATGGTCATATCAGATGAAGTATATGAGAAGTTTGTATACGAAGGGCACCACTTCAGCCCAGCAAGCATACCTGAGTTCAAGAAACATGTATTAACTGTAAACAGTTTATCTAAAGCGTATGCTATGACAGGTTGGAGAATTGGTTATGTCGCTGCGTCACCTGAAGTTATAGAGCAGATGGCTAAAGTTCAAATGTATAGCTCTGCCTGTATACCATCCTTCATACAAAAGGCTGCTGTTAGAGCCCTACAGTTGAAAGAGAGTTTCTTTGTGGATGTTTTGCGTGAATATAAGCGTAGAAGAGATTCGCTGTGTAATATTCTATCTGAGAGCCCCTATCTTCTATTTAGTAGGCCTAGAGGTGCCTTCTATCTGTTTCCTAGAATCTTAGGTGCAAGCATCCCCTCGAAGGACATGGTTATGCAGATGATAAAGGAGATCGGTGTTGCTGTTGTTCCAGGTTCTGCTTTTGGTAGGCTTGGTGAAGGCTGTATACGAATCTCGTACGCTAACTCTATAGATAAAGTTGAAGAGGGAGCTAGGAGGATTGTGCGCTTCATTGAAGCTGCGGCGAAGCATTGAAGAATCTTGTTAGCCTAACCCACCACACTCGGGCGCTACCTATGATTAGAGTAACGCCAATAGCAGCAGACAGCTTAGGTGTTAGGTCTATGGCGACTTTCATTGAAACTAGCAGTGTACGCTTGCTGATCGACCCGAGTGCAGCCTTAGCGCCTGTGCGTTATGGTTTGAAGCCTCATCCAGTTGAGTGGCAGAAGTTAGATGAGTCTTGGAGCGTTATAAGAGACTTTGCTGAATCGGCTGAAATTGTTATTTTATCACACTACCACTATGATCATCACTCTATACGTCATTTGGACATCTTTAGAAGTAAAAGAGTGTTCATAAAGGATCCTACCTTAAATATTAATAGAAGCCAGATGTGGCGTTCAGCTCTCTTTCTTCAGAGCATACAGGGGCTACCTAGAGAAATTAAGCGAGCAGATGGCCGATCTTTCCGGATAGGTGAAACCACTATTGATTTCTCGCCAGCAGTTAGTCACGGGGTAGACACTAAACTTGGGTACGTGGTTGAGGTTAGTGTTAAAAGTGGAGGTGAGAATGTATTATTCACGTCTGATGTGCAAGGACCTGTCACTGAAGAGCAAGTGAGATTTATTTTTGACAAAACCCCCCAGACGCTTATGGTCGATGGTCCACCAACCTATCTGCTAGGCTCCAGCTTTAAAGATGAGGATCTACAACGGGTAAACGCTCTTCTTACCCAGGTCTTAAGCGGCTTGGTCAATGAAGGATTGGATACGGTTATATTAGATCATCATTTGCTGCGTGATCTTAACTATAGCGAGAGGGTTAAGCCTGTTTATCAGGCTGGGGAGGAGTTAGGCATTCGGATCTCTACTGCGGCTGAATATGTCGGTAGAGAAGTTGGTATGTTAGAGGCAAGACGTAAATACCTCTATCAAGCGCCCTAGATCCCCTTTTGTTACAAAGTTTATTAAATCCATCTAGGTAGTAGATGCCATGTCCGTTAAAGGGTTTGATATAGGTGAAGCACTAACCAGTTCGTTTAATATAGTTCTTAAGAACCCTAAAATCCTGATACCTCAACTTGTGTCTTCGCTAATCTTTACCCTGCTAGTTAATCTGAGTATAATCAATAAGCTGAACGTCATAGGTTGGTTTCTCTTGCTCCCTATTAATTTCCTAATTCTAGTAGTTGGTTTCATCGTCTACTTAGTTGTGTCAGGGATGTATCCTCTCTTAGTAAGAGATGTGGTAAACAGCGTTAGCGCTAACCTAGCTTCAGCTGCAAGAACAGCGCTCAAAAAGATATTCTCACTTATAGCAGCATCGATATTAGTATCCATTATAGTAACAATAGGATTAATCCTGCTTATAGTCCCTGGTTTGATCTTCTTAACATGGTTCTTCTACACTATACCAGCTTTGATGCTGGAGGATAAAGGTGCGTTGGAGGCTATGTCTGCAAGCAGAGCCTTTGGTCGAGATAAGAAGTTAAACACTTTAGCGGTAGTTGTTTTGCTTGCGATAGCGGCGCTAATAAGCGGTCTCCTCAATGTTATACCCCTTTTAGGTTCAATCCTATCTTTTATTGGAGGCATGGTCGTCGCAGCTTTGGCTTCGGTAACTCAGTCCTATATCTATCTGAGATACACTAAACCGCCCGCCTAAAAGATATTTAAGCCTGTAAATAAGATTCTATAATCGTGGAATCGGTTCAAGAGCGGCTTAAAAGGCGTTACGACGAAGTATGTGTAGCTGGGGGTTTAGAGAAGTATATCAGAGAGCTGAAAGAACTTTCTAAGGATATAGGTGATGCGAACTATTTTAATGCCAAGGCTCGCTTCTTTAAAGCACTCAGCGACCCAACCAGATTAAAGATAATCAAACTGCTTGCTGAAAGAGAAATGTGTGTCTGCGAAGTTATGGCTGCTTTAGATCTTACTCAACCGAATGCTTCACACCACCTTAATCTGCTTGAACGCGAAGGTATCGCTAAAAAGAGGCGTGAAGGTAAATGGATACTTTACAAACTCTCTACGCCTAATGTACTTCAACTAGTAGAGAACCCATTACAAATGCCCTAAAGTGAACACGTTCGCTGCGATACGCTTATTAAGAATATGCTAAACATTCCTATCCTATGTCCACAGATGAAGAGGGAGGGGAAAGAAAACTTAGAGCCTTGTATTTGACCATTGGTCTCTTCTCTCTTGCACTGGTTGTAACCCTGCTTGCATATGCTGGCTTAGAATTCTTTTTACATAGAAGCGAGGGCGTTGGAGACAGTCTAGTTCACATCGAAAATAAACCCTTTGAGTTTCCTGAACCAGAGTACTTTCCCATCTACGCTAAACCCGTTACTTGGTTATATGTCGGGATAGTGCTTTGCTGGTTCTCTGTCCTGGAACTGAATAGATCAAGGCTAATAAAGTACTCAATGTTCCGACTATCTGTCTTTAGGTTGATAACATTTGTGGTCTTCTGTATAGCAGCATACGAGGTATTGTATAACTTCAGCATATGGAGCGCCTTAATGGCTTACCAAGCAACCGCAGGAAACATAATTCCAGATATACTTGTTAACAAGAGTCCTAACCCTGAAACACCTTGGAACCTCGTCTTCGCCACGAAACTTTTCACAGCACTAGCAGCAATCTCCGCTTACACACTCTGGTATCTCTACCGAATTGAGCAAGCAATCAAAGCGCGTAAAGAATAAGGTGCATAAGGTGCATAACATAATCTGCATATCCCATTCAAGTGATGTTGATGGGCTTGCTTCAGCGGCGCTGGTCAGGATCGCAAGAGGTGCTGATGTTAGGCTCGTTGGCTACAGCGATCTCATAAAGATTCTGAGAGATGTTAAGGAAGCCTCTGAGCTCTATATATGTGATCTAGGCTTATCACCGGAAACTTCTCAACCATTCCTTAACGAAGTGGATCGAATAGGGGGGTTTGCGAAAGTGACATACATTGATCATCACCCCAAGGTTGGAAACTACAAACGTATCTTATCACCAAATTTTAAAGTAGTCCACAGTTTAGAAGACTGCACAGCAGCATTAACTTACAATCAATTCAGAGACTTTTTGCCCAAGAGCGCCTCAATCATTGCTGCATACGCTGCTCTTTCAGACTATCTGGAGAAAGGTCCTATAGCCTCTAAGATATTGGATCTATATGATAGAACCCTCCTTTACTACGAAGCGTCGGTGTTAGCCTATGCTATAGAGAGGCTGGGAGATTCGTCGAGTAAACTTAAGGTTATAGTGGATGGCTTAAGTAGGCTAAAGTATCCGCATGAGATTGAGGGTGTTGCTGAAGTAGCGTTGCAGCAAGCTCGTCGGGTCACAGCTTTCCTAAAGAAGCTGGAAAAAGAAGGCAAAGTTAAGGGAAGGTACGCTTATATTGACTCAAAATCCTTCCCCAAAAGTGCAGCAGCTAACCTCGTCAGATGCTTCTTTGAAACACCTGTGGGTGTGGCGTATACGCTTAAGGATGACTCTTCTTTTGTGGAACTCTCTCTTAGAGCGTCCCAAGATTACACATATGACCTCGGCTCAATTACGCAACGCTTAGCATCAAAACTTGGTGGCTTTGGTGGCGGTCATCCTAAGGCTAGTGGAGCCAGAATACCGAAAGAATCTTTACAGCAGTTCTTTCAAGACCTAGATGAGTTGCTTTAGAAATCTCTCAAATCTTAGAAAGTATATCTGAGTACTTCTCCATCCTCATTCTCTGCCCCTCTGGTTGAATGAGCCAAGTCATCCAGCAGAGCTCGATAGGTCTATATCCGCAGGCTAAAGCGACCTCCTCGCATCTTCTTATGAACTCTAAATCATCGTTGACAGGTTTTAACCCAGCTTTAACTAAGATTTCGTTTACCACTCTTTTAACGATTTTATCTGGCATCACTGTGTCAACACCGCCCATCATTCTGAGGTATTGGAAGGTGACTAAGCCAACTCCTTTGACCCTGCCGACGGGGTCAACCCTCCACGCATCGACCCACGACTTCTGAGCCCAACTTCTTAAGGCGGCTTTATCATCACTACTTAATGTTGAAAGATAGGATGCAACCCCCTTAGCTGCTAACCAAGAGCGTAGATTCCTCCAAACCCTCCTTAACCCATCAACATCCGCTTCTGCCAGATCTCTAAGAACTCTTATCTTACCACTCTCCACAAACACCCTATTGAACTCCTCAACCTTCGGCACAACCGCAGTGAAATAATTTAAACCTATCGAGGTGAAAGCAGCATCAACAACCATCAACACAACATTACTACCCCACCTCTCAGTCCTTAAACACCGCTCACAATGCCCTCTTAATCCCGAAACCTTCTGCATATAGCTGTCAACAACACTCTTCAAAGAAGACATCTAAACAATAACACCTTAACTACACCTTTAAACCTTATCAATAACGTCGCATAAGCCTACGAACCAACAGATTCGCCTCAACAGAGTGGACCGGGGGGGATTTGAACCCCCGACCCCCGCCACTTTGGGCGAGCTTGCCAAAGCGGTATCCTACCAGATTAGACCACCCGAAGGAAGTGGTTATCCCCTGTTTTAGGGTCTAGACGACCGGCCCACGCTACCTAGGGTATGTTGGATATGGATTTAGGTTTGTTGGCTTCTAGGTTTTGGTTGCTTTCAGCCAGTCGTATCCCTTTTCTTCTAGCAGATAAGCTAATTCTTCGCCTCCTGATTTTACTATCTTTTAAGGTATGAAAACACGCTCCGTTTCCTTTACGCTTGGGTTGTTAAGTCTAGCCAAAGCTTGCTCAAAGAAACCGAGTGTAATCATCTTGATCGCCAATGCCTTGTCCAATCCCCTACTCATCATAAAGATCCGCTCTTCGTCCAGCTGCGAAATAGAAGATGAGTGCGTAGCTTTAATGTCGTTGGTCAAGATCTCTAGGCCAGGAATTTGTTATGCCTGCTGCACTGGGGCTTAACGTTATAGCGTGTGGTAGATCACTTCAGCTTCATATTGAGCACCTACTCCGGTGAGAAAAACATCTAGTTGCCTAACCAATCGTGAGATAATCAGGAGTACTTTATCATAAATAAAAGTAATTATTAGAAATCCACTTAACTAATTTTTAAATTAAACCACTTCACCATAATTAATGACGTCTACACTTTATCTTAAAGATTCTGCAGAGAGATAATAGTGGCGTCTCATCTTACCAGAGATAAGAGATCGAACCCACTAACAAGAGGATTGAAGATAGATTCGATTTAAAGAAGGAGGTTATTGCGCCACAAGGAAGGGTGCGGGAGCTCGAAAGCAAGTTAACACCCCAGTTCCTCTGAGATAGAGTGCTTCGCTGTGAAAGTTATGGGCTTAGGTTATTTTGCTGCCTTCTTTGGGTTGCTTATCTGGTTGGAGGATTGATACTTTATCGCCATCAACCGCTGCTAACAGCATAACTTCAGATTCTAACCCGAAGATCTTTCTAGGGGCTAGATTTGTCACAACCGCAACAAGCTTCGATTTTAACTCTTCTGGCTTATACTGATCTCCTAGCCCAGCTACTGACTGCTTAACCACACCACCTAAATCGATCTTAAGCTTCAAAAGCTTCTTAGAGTTAGGAACAGGCTCGGCTTCAACTATTCGACCTATGCGCATATCTATCTTGGAGAACTCCTCAAAGGATACCGTTTTAGATGCCAAGGCTACTCTTACCATACTATACCTCTATGATGTTTAAAAGGGTTTCAGATCATCTTCAAATGAATAGAGTCTTTAAGGTTTCGAGCAAGGCTTCTTTTGGGAATTTTGCTGATATTCTCAGCATCCCGTTACCTATACCTAGATATCCACCACTTACAGAGATTAGAACGTGCTCAAACGACTTTAACGACCCTAACATCATATGCATAGATCTGGCGAGGTTTTCAAGTTTGTCAGCATCAGGCTGCATAAAGTCGAGTCTGAGAACAACTGATAGATCGTCGCCCACCGATAGCGGTTGGATAAACTTCCAGTTTCTAGCCTTCAGTTTTCCTTCAAGTTCAGCTGGCTTAACTGTGCCCACTGCCTTTTGCGCTTCAATGTAGACATCGAGGACTTCTTGTGCGACATTTGACCAAGTCAAATCCGCTACAGCCCCTCTATCAAGAGGGCTTAGATGCGCCAAATTTGTCTAGCCACTTTTTCAGATCAGCTTCGGAGATCTTTTGGAACAGAACCTGAGGCTTAGAGATCTTATGTCCTGCTTTAAGTATAATCTCTTCAGCTGAATCCCAGTGCTGCTCATCAATACTCCCTTCTGATCCTAGTTGTATCCAGAGTTCTTTGGTTGAGTATGGTATGTAGGGGTGTAGGAGGATAGCTAAACTTCTGGCTGCATTTGTTGCATAAAACAAGCAGTCTGCCGCGTTTTCACTACGTTTCCAAGGCTCCTTTCTTTGAAAATACTGGTTGCAGAAGGCAGAGAGCTCGACTACTGTTCGTAAACCTCTATCGAGTTCGTTCCTCTCAATGTAGGCGCCTGCGATTCGAGTTGTCTCTTTGATCTTGATGACTAGTTCAGCGTCGAGATCATCCGGATGCCTGGGTTGAGGTATAGTTGCGTCAAACCTTGAATATATGAAGCTGAGTACGCGGTAAAGAAAGTTGCCTATGTTGGCTACAAGCTCATTATTGATTTTGGCAGCGAATTCTCTCCAATCGAAGTTCACATCTGCTTGGCTGTAGGGCGTGATGGATGAGAGGTAGTAACGTAGGTAGTCTGGTGGAAAGTGTTCAAGAAATTCTTTCAAGCTGACATACCAGCCTCTGCTCTTAGAAAACTTCTGGCCTTGAAGTAGGAAGTGCCCTCTTGTTGGTATAGCTGTTGGTAGAGCGTATTCCTCATTCAACCCCATTCTCATAGCGGGTAGGAAGAGGTAGTGATGGTAGACGATATCCTTCCCAATAAAGTGAAAGATCTTAGCTGAGTTCCAAAAGAGCTTACCATCTACCCCTTTGCTCTCAAGGTACTTGACTGTTGTTGATATATAGCAGAGGTGGTTATCAAACCACCCGTAAAGAACCTTACCCTCTGCCTCCTTTAGGGGAATAGGCACACCCCAGCTTATGTCACGTGTAATGTCCCAGTCTTTGAGCCCAGACTCTATCCACCTCAGCACATAATTCTTGACTTCACTCTGTAGGTTCGTGTTGCCTTCAAGCCAGGCTCTTAAGCGCTCAGCGAACTGGGAAAGCCTGAAGAAGTAGTGTAAGCTTCGCTTAACTATGGGTTTAGATCCGCATAATATGCACCTAGGATTTTTAATCTCGCCTGCTGTAAAGGTTCTTCCGCAAACTTCACAGCTATCTGAATACTGGTCTTCGGCGCCACAGTAGGGGCATCTACCAACTATGTACCGATCTGGTAGGAATTTCTTATCCTTTTCACAGTAGGGTTGCTCAACTTCTTGGCTGTAAATGTAGCCCTTCTCGTAGAGCCTCAGGAAGAAGTACTGAGTCAGCTTGAGATTCTCTTCAGAAGAGGTTTTGTAAAAGAGGTCGAAGGATATGCCTAGTTTTGTGAAGTCTTCTAGGTCTCTCTTATTCCAGTACTCCACATATTCTCTTGGTGTCTTCCCTTCCTGCTCAGCCTTGATGAGGATGGGTGTGCCATAGTCGTCTGTAGCGCAGGTGAAGACGACATCATACCCCTTCATCCTGCAGTATCTTGCGTAGATGTCTGCTGGTAGGTAAGTCGAGATAACGTGTCCTAGGTGGATTTCACCGTTTGCATAGGGTAGTGCACTTGTAATGACGATCTTCTCGGAGTTCATCTAGTTAGTTACCCTGCTACTATAAGAGCCAAGACTCAGCGTATTTTTTCTGCTCTTCAGTCCACTCATCTATTTCTAAGCCTAAGGCTTCTATAGTTCTCTTGGCAACCTCACGATCTAAACTTTGGGGCACATCATACACCTTTGGATGCATCTTACTATGGTTCTGAGTTAGGTAGATTAGAGAGAGGAGTTGATTTGAGAAGGACATCATCATAACTTCAGGCGGATGCCCTTCGGCCGCTACTAAGTTGGCTATCCTTCCCTGCCCGATCAAGTAGACCCTTTTCCCACTTTTTAATCTGTACTCTTCTGTGTATGGTCTCACTTCAACCTTAGAAGCAGCTTTTTCGTTTAAGTATTTGACATCTATCTCCACATCAAAGTGTCCACCGTTTGCTAATATAGCTCCATCCCTCATCTTCTCTATATGCTCCCCTCGGATGACGCCAGTCTGACCAGTTGCTGTGATGAAAAGATCCCCAACCTCGGCTGCTTTGGATATAGGCATAACGCTGTAACCATCCATATGAGCCTCCAGCGCTTTAAGTGGGTCAACCTCTGTTACTATAACGTGTGCATCTAGTCCTCTAGCCCTTCTTGCAATACCCTTCCCTACCCAACCGTATCCGCATACAACAACCGTCTTACCCGCGATAAGTAGGCTTGTAGCTCTTAGCACACCATCAATGACGCTCTGCCCAGTCCCATACCTGTTGTCAAAGAGATGCTTGGTGTAGGCGTTATTAACCGCTATCACCGGATACTTTAGCAGATTCTCTTTCTCAAGAGCCTTTAACCTGATTACACCAGTGGTAGTCTCTTCAGTTCCAGCTAATATGTTCAGCCCGCCCATCTTATGAGCCTCTACGTGAGCATCTGCCCCATCATCCATAAGAAACTCTATGTTAGATGATAGAATGCGCCTTATGCAGTCAAGGTATTCTGATGGCTGCTCACCCCGCCAAGCGAAGACATTGATTCCATGGGATGCAAGATATGCCGCGATATCATCTTGTGTTGATAAAGGGTTTGCGGCCGCAAGATACACTTCAGCTCCTAGCTTAGCTAAGCCCATAGCCAGTACTGATGTTTCTTTTGTTACGTGTAAGCAGACTCCCACCCTTCTACCGGCTAAAGGTTTCTTAGGTGCCTCCAGCTCAATTATGGATGTTAGAGTTGGCATATGGTTGTATGCCCACTTGTAGGATAACTCACCCCTATCAGCTAAAGATGGATCAGCTATTTTGTTAGGCATGTTTTTTCGATTAGGGCTTCTGGTTCAAAGTATTTAACTGCTATCTAAGAGCTGAGGACTCCACACCTTACTTAAACGGTTGTGCTTGAACCTTTTGGCCTTAGGACCAACATATGTTGAAACTATCTGCCCACTGCCTAATAAAATATACTTGGAGGTGACCAGTCCCTCTAATCCAACAGGTCCTCTTGCGTGTATCTTGCTCGTGCTTATGCCCACTTCTGCACCTAAACCAAAGCGGTAGCCATCGCTGAAGCGTGTAGATGCATTATGTATTACTGTAGATGAATCTACACCGGTCAGAAATCTTACAGCAGCCGCTCTGTCCTCTGTTAGTATAGAGTCGGTATGTTTCGAGCCATACCTATTTATGTAATTCACAGCTTCATCAATGGAATCAACGACTCTTAGGGCGACCTTTAGGTCTAAGTATTCCCTTCCCCAGTCTTCTTCAGTTGCTTCTTTAACGTCAAAGCCTTGTAATGCCTCCTTCGCCCTCGGGCAACATCTCATCTCAACACCAGCCTTCACAAACCGCTCAGCCAACCTAGGTAGGAAGGTTTGAGCTACATCCCTATGCACCAATATACATTCGACAGCGTTACAGACAGCTGGGTATTGCACCTTAGCATCATAACAGACCTCAACCGCCTTAGTGAGATCCGCAGCCTTATCCACGTAGATCTGACACACGCCGGAGGAATGACCTAAGACAGGTATGCGTGTATTTTCTTGCACAAACCTTACGAACTCGTTGCTCCCTCTTGGGATGATAAGATCGACTAAGTCATCTAGCTTAAGAAGTTCTAATATCTCTTCTCTTGCCTCTAAGAGTTGAATCCACCCTCTAGGGATGCCTATCTTCTCTGTAGCCCCTCTGATAACGTTGTAGAGGGCTCTGTTGATATTAGATGCTTCACGTCCGCCTTTTAATATAACCGCATTGCCAGACTTTAGGCAGAGGCTTGAGATCTGGGGGAGAACATCAGGTCTAGCCTCAAAGACCACTCCAATCACACCAAGAGGGCAAGTGACCTTATAGAGTTCGAACCCATCGTCTAACTCAACGGCATATAGTGTCTTACTCACAGGATCATCTAGAGAAGCGACACTTCTAATCATATCTACTATAGCCTTGAGCTTCACTTCATCTAACTTGAGGCGCTCCAAAACAGGCTTCGCAAGCCTACCCGCCTCAACCTCGACTTGAGCAGCCTTAACATCAACAGAAGCAGCTGCAAGAAGACTATCCTTCTCCCTCCAAATAGCATCAGCAATCTCCAGAAGTGCTCTATCCTTGGCTTCACGTGATAACTTCGCTAGCTCGTAAGATGCGTCTCTCGCTTCTAACGCTAAAGCTCTGACGCTACTCAATATCCTTCACCAACTTCGTAGGAACAAATAGTGTGCCTACAGGTTCACCGTTAAGAAGATCGTGGATCACGTGAGGATTCTCACCATTTACGATAGCCATAGGTATACCCGCCTTCAGAGCCACTTTAGCAGCCTCCAGTTTGGTCACCAGCCCCCCAGAGCCTCTGTGCGCTCCTCCTGCTATAGCCTCGAGCTCAGGGGTTACGTCCGTTAAGGTACGAAGTGGTCTTATGTTGGATGAGATGTTGGGATCATCGGTATATATCCCATCTACATCAGAAAGCAGCACAAGAAGATCTGCCTTTACACTTATGCTGAGAAGGGCCGCAAGGTTATCGTTATCGCCAAACCGGATCTCATCTACAGCAACAGCATCATTTTCATTCACTATAGGAAGTACCCCCCATGTGACGAGCGCCTCTAAAGTATTCATGAGATTCTGATGCCGCTGCGCATCCAAAAAGTCCTCCTTGGTCAAAAGAAGCTGAGCAATAATCTGATTGTGCTTAGAGAAGTATTCTGCGTATGTTTTCATAAGTATGCTCTGACCTATAGAGGCAGCAGCCTGAAGAAAAGGCATCTGTCTCGGGCGTGATCGTAAACCTAACAGACCTAAACCTGATGCAATGGCACCTGAGGTTACTAGGAAGACTTCACGCCCTTCTTTTCTTAATGCCATTATCTCATAAACGAGCCTTTCTATCTTCTTTTCACTTAGCTTCGAGTCCTCTTCTGTTAGGTTGCTTGTCCCAACTTTTACTACTATCCTAGACGCCTTCATTAAGTAGTTCTTTGGTCTAGGTATATCAGATAGTTCAGCAAACTTCTTTTCAAACCCTGAACTCAAATCTACCTACCTCTTTAACCTGTATCTAGGCTGAAGAAAGCCCTCCTTCTCCAGCCTATTAGATGCCACAAGATCACGACACCTCCTAGCGACCTCAGATGGCTCAACCTTTTCCCCACTGACTTTACTTATCCTCTCTGATATCTCTATCGCCGTCAACGAGCTACCATCAGCCAGAGCCTCCACAATCCGCTTCTCCAATAGATCTGCCTCTCCCTTAGCTGCTTCCCTGCTACTGAGAAGCTCCACGGGCTCAACACCGGGAAGCCTAGAGTAATGCTCGTGAACAATCTTCCAACCCTCTTCAGTCTTCACCATTATGACAGTAGATCTGGATTTTATGGCGAAGTCGAGGTCACGTATCCTCCCAGCGTAGCTTAAGTAGAAGGTTACCCAAGCCGTCCCATTGTTGACCTGAACTATAGGCTCCTCTATCCTATACACATACTCCTTCAACACCTTCAGAGCCGCCTTCTCCTCCTCAACCCCATTAAGGCCCATCCTCTTGAAAGGAGGCCAGTCATCAAACTTAGTGTAGCGCCTAGACTCTATCAGAGCAGCGATCTTCCCATGATCTCTATGCTTTACAGCCTCGAAGCGGGCTGTTAAAACATTCATCACATCCTCATCGTCCAAGGCTATGCAGCTCCGCCCACGTGGTAAGATATAAGGTTAAAGCATTAAGAAGATGCTTTGACATAAAGGCACCAATCTGAAGGATTGAACTCGTTAGGGTAGTCGGAGACTTTGGCGTACCCGTTGACTAAGGCCCACTTATTGACATTCATAATGTAAGTTAAATTATATTCAACACACACTACGGCGACAAGAAGAACTGCTGAAACATAACGCCCTTCATAACCCTCTTGCCCCTACTACACGCTTATAAATCTTGGATAACAGCTCTGAGTGATGTATTAAATGTGGGTGGAGGCTTGCTGTGCTTAAGCCTAATCTAATCGTACACGCACCAGAATATGGGAGGCTAGTCACCTTTGTGCCGAATAAGCGGCTCCCCATACATAACTGGTTCTACTTTAAGGAGGGCTTCTCAAGAGACTTCGTTGTGAAGATGTTTGAGATCCTTGATGTAAAGACTGGTGCTAAGGTGCTTGACCCCTTCTGCGGCTCAGGCACTTCATTAGTTGTTGCTAAGGAGTTCGGCTTATATGCTTATGGTGTTGACGCTTCGCCGCTCGCAGTCTTCGTGAGCCAAGTTAAGACCGCTGATTACGATATTGCTGCTCTAGAGCAGACTGCAGGAAGGATCTTCTCGAAGAAGTTTAGGAAGTGTGAAATAGGTGAGGTGAGCTGGCTCGCTAAGGCTGCCTTCTCAAAGTACGCCTTGGAGGATATAGCGTTCTTCAGGGAGGAGGTTAGGAGCATAGATGATCCTAGTGTTAGAAACTTCTACACCCTAGCGTTAATGAACTCAGCCAACAAAGTGAGCTACGCGTTAAAGGATGGTTCATACATAAGGATCGCTAAGAAGCCGCACCCACCTCTCAGAAAGGTCTTCAAAAGGATGGTCAAGAAGATGATCAGAGATGTTAAGTCAACTAACTACCAGCCTGCAAAAATTGAAGTGTATCTTGGGGACGCTAGGAGGCTCGCCTTCTTACCAGATGAAGCATACGATGTAGTAGTGACTTCACCACCCTACCTTAACAAGATAGAGTACACCAAGGTCTATCGGATTGAGTATGAGCTCTTCTTCCCAGATGTGAAGGTAGATGCTCTACGCTCCTACATAGGCATAGACACAGAGGTAGACCGAGATCCCTTTCCAGACCTCAATCTACCGGTGGCTGCTAAAGCATACCTAAGGGACATAGAGCTCTCGCTACATGAAATAAAACGGGTATGCAAAGAAGGCGCAAGATTAGCTATTGTAGTGGCTGAAGGATCCTTCCCAGACCAAGTCGTCCCATGCGACCTATTAACCGCTGAGCTCGCAGCCAAATTAGGCTTCACAGTTGATAAAATTCTTGTGGCAGCTGAGAGAGTAGTAACAAGAGATAGAACCATAAAGATCGGGAAAGCTAGAGAAAGCGTCATCCTACTGCAAAAATAACCCTATAACCAAATCCAAACCCTCCACCTTTTTGGATAATTTCTGTTACGCTGGGATACGTTTTTAAGAGTCTCAGTACCACATCGTTCCTGCAAGTGATAATCTGTTGACAAAAGAGCACATTGTGCTTTGCGCTTTTTGCAAAGAAAGGAAGGCAGAGTACGATCTTGGCGGAGGGGTTTATCTGTGTAAGAAGTGCTATGAGGAGTTGCACTTTAACGTATTTCAGCAGATGAAAGAGTTCGGCGTATTTTAAGAGAATCATTCCTCTGAATAAGAAGAGGCGAAAGCATTAATTTACTGCTTGATTAGTTTATGATGCGGTTATGAAGGAGTTAATTAAAAGAGCGGCTATAGACCTAGTGAATTCAAAGTACGCCATAGCCCTAACTGGCGCGGGGATTTCAACCGAATCAGGGATACGTGACTTCAGGGGACCCAAGGGAATCTGGACACTGGACCCAGAGGCGGAAAGAAGAGCCTATCAAACCTACCATAAGTTCTTGGCGAATCCGAAGGAGTATTGGGAGGAGAGGTTGAGTGGAAAACCTTTGTTAGGAGATCTGGAGAAGGCGCAGCCTAACTCAGGTCACTACGCTTTAGCCGACTTAGAAAAGATGAAGATCATAAAATGTGTAATCACTCAGAACATCGATAACCTACATAGAAGAGCTGGGAGCAGAAATGTAATCGAATATCACGGGAACGCTTTCAAGTTAAGATGCTTAAACTGCGGAAGCAGATTTGATGCAGGTGGATTCGACTTAGAAAGGTTGAGGAGAAAAGGTAAGCTTCCTCCTCTCTGCCCAACTTGTAACTCAGCGCTGAAATCTGATGTGGTGCATTTCAGAGAGCCCATCCCAAAGGATGTCTCAGATCAGTCACTTGAAGAAGTGTCTAAATGTGACCTTATGCTCATCTGCGGAACCTCAGCCGTAGTCTACCCGTTCGCAGCGCTGCCTAGAATAGCGAAGGAAAGGGTAGTTAAGAAGGAGGGGAAATGGTCTCCAGTAACCTTAATAGAAGTAAATGCTGAACCAACCCCCCTAACGCAAGAAGGCATTACAGACTACCTTATCCAAGCGAAGGCAGGAGAAGCCCTACCAAAAATCGTAGAGGAAATAAGAAGGTTGATGCAAAATTAAGCATTCAAATAAACACGGTGAAGCACAATGGCTCCCAAATTTCCTTCAAAAATTTATCAAATTCTTCTCTACCCGGATGAACCGGGACTACTATCCTCAACCTTCTATCGTCCATCAGGATAACCTGTGAACCTTCTTGACGTATTATTTTGAAGCCTGCTTTACACAGTGTCTTAATCAGTTTTTCCGGGCTTAAAGGTGTGACCTTAGGCAGCTGTCTTCACTCTTTGTATACCAATTATCCCTTGCTTAAGGAGCTCCTCCCTTTCCTCTTCGGTCAATGATTCCAAATAAAGCTCAATCGCCTCCCTCACGTTATCCATTAGCTCCTCAAGTGTTTCCCCTTGGGTGTGACAGCCAGGTAACGTTGGCATGGAAGCCACGTACCCGCCTGTCTCATCCTCCAGGATTACGACATCAACCTCGTACATTGTCTGCAGTAGGCAGGCTGCCTAAAGAAAATAAGCCTTTTCTCCACATAAACTTTTTAACTGATAAACTTTTTAGCTAAAAATGCAAGATGCCGCGGGTAAGACTTGGCTTGTTAACGGCTGGAGTCCTAGTGACTTCAGTTTAGGCGTCCATCGAACCCCTCTGATGGCTTGAGCCTAACAACTTCCTAAGTCTCTCTACAAGCAGGCAGAGATAGGAAAAGTGCCTAAAGAGTGGTATGCTGTGGCATTCACTAAGGCTATAGTAGCCTTCAGATTTTCTATGTTTCACTATCTGTGATTAGCACCGCTGGGTACGATTGGGTCTGCGACCCCGATCATTTCGAACAATACACAAACAAACTAGCATGGAAATAGGGGTCTCGTAGGGAAGAATAAAAAAGATATGATCCCAATTCGATTCCGCTCTATATCTGCGGTCGGATGCATCCCAAGTAGACTGCTTACCAAAGCTATCTTATCCGTGTTAATTTAGTAGCGGTATTCCGAACTATCCGACTCATGTAAAAACGGGAACACTTCTAGGTGACCTTTTACCGGGAGTATAAGGCGCCGCCGGTCGGACTTGAACCGACGACCAACTGGTTAACAGCCAGCTGAGCCTTTTTCCGGTTGAGTCTGCTCTACCACGCTGAGCTACGGCGGCGCCTAGGTTCTACCTTATTTGAATTCATATGTTGGTCATACTGGGTATTCATATCTGCTATTGATAAATGTTATGAATTGAACGTTATGCTATCAAGCTTCTAGTATTTTCAACGCGATAACCAAATGATCCATACGCTGACGATATATGGTGCGCATCGACCGATCTTCATACATGTATTTAACTTGACTAGAACGTCCTCACTATACTTTATCGTTGAAACAAAGTCCTGGTTCAAACAGGTTGGCTAGATCCTTGCTGGGGAAAATTTTTTCGAAGAAAAAACTTAAACTAAACACGCTGCTCTTAGAGCTTCCTTATCATTTCCTTCAGCCCCATTATGTTGAGTTCTTCTGCTTGGCAGATTGATATGTCACATGTCCGCTTATCAATAAACTTTGCTCCCCACCTAAAATTAGAGGGCTTCAAACAACCCCTCCCCTTAAGGTGAACACAACCGTTTAGTACTGGGTTTTCACAGCGAAAAAATTTTGGCAAAAATGTGGCACTAAATCCGCTACTAACCCCCTTACCCTTCACCTTAACCTTTTCCTAACGATACCTCAAACTTTGACGCTGGAAAATATTAAGCAAAAAGGAATTCGCTCAGAATTTTAAACGAACACCAAAGGTTAGCGAGCAGAAACCTAGTGTCAGATTCAGTGTCGGATTTCAGCAAGAAAAAAATTTTTCCGCAAAAAACAGGACACCAAAACTGACACCAAACAAGCGATAATCCAGATAACCGTAGGATGCTAAAAGAGGGCTGCCCAGCGCCTTCTTTTGTGCAAGGCTATATTGAAGCAGAGGACTTTGTGGTAGAGTCTAATAAAACTGTTTATCAAAAGCTCTGTTAGATCAGTGTGATCTCTATCCTCTCCTTTCCGGCGCCAGGCTTCTTACCTCTGCTGACCTTTACGCCATCTATTTCGCTTGTGTTCCTTGGGTGTGTGCCTCCACACAGCATAGCTGGGTAGGGATCTATCTTCCAATACCGTGTCTCACCCTCGCTCCAAGTGTGGATATTCAGTTTGGCTTTTATCAGTTCGTTAACCCTTTCCTCCACTCTCTGAAGCCTTTGAAGATCAAGTTTCTCTTTGAATAGGTAATCTTCTCTGGATTTCGCGTCGTCTGTTAAGCCTGGGCTTGCTGGCTTGCATTCTTCGCCAAATTCTTCTTGCATAGTGTAGTAGAGGAGGTGGGCTGCTGAATGTAGCCTCATTATCCTATATCTCCGCTCCCAATCTAGTTTGCACTCAACTTCGCTTCCAACTTGAAAGGTTGGTTCCGATGCGAGCGTATGTAGGATCCGCTCACCCTCTCTTCTAACGCTGACAACCCTTAAACCTGAGATTGTGCCTGTGTCATATATCTGCCCTCCGCCTTGTGGATAGAAGTAGGTTCCATCTAACACCACATCTCTACCCAACATGGATTCAACTTTCGCCTTGAATTGGTTAACGTAGGGATCTATCCAATAGAGGCGCTGAGTATTCATATCACATCAACCTATGCATCTGGCTGAAGTTAGGCTTTTCTTTCCGATGCCAAGATGTGCAAGATATCCATCAGATCTGCTATTAGATAATCAGGCTCAGCTTTTAAGAGATCACTTAGGGTGCCGAAGCCTTTTGTATATGCGATAGTCAAGCAACCTAAGGCTCTACCAGCAAAGATGTCCTCAGCCGTATCACCTACTATAGTGGAAGCAGAGGGCTTCACACCTAAGCTGCTTAAGCAGAGCTTGAGCTGTTCCGGTTTTGTCTCCGCTTCTCTGTAAGTAACAACTTTATCGATCATCTGTGATATGGAGAAGAGGTGTAATATTTCGGGTACGGCGCGCCATAGGGTTGTCCTTCTGGTCACTAACCCTACTTTAAGACCAGCTATCTTTAGCGCTCTCAGGAGCGGTTTTGCGTGTCTATTAAGGTTGGCGTGCCTGTGCCTATCTAGATCATAGGCTTCTGTGAACGCTTCCATAAACCTTTGAACAGTTTCACTTCTATTTAGCGCCTCTGGGGAAAGGAGGTGTTTTAGATAGGTATCTGGGTGCTGCTTAGCTAAGAATTTCCGCCTTCTTCGGTTTGGAGGTTTTATGCCAAGTGCTTCACAAGCAGCTAGCAGAGCTTTTTCAAAGACCTTGCTTTCATCTACAAGTGTGCCGTCGAAGTCAAAGACTATAGCATCGAACTTGGGCAACCAATTTAACCTTCTAGTATCCGATAGCCACGCCGTCTCCTCGAGGATCTGCTCCCCCATGAAGAACCTTTCGATCTTTATCGATTACTATTCCATGCGCGTGCCCCATCAGCGAGGAAAAGGGTTCTATGACGTCAACCTTATGCCCGAGTGCCCTAAGTCCTTCAACCACTTCGCTTGGAAACCTCTCCTCCATAAGTAGGACTCTGGGTTTCTCATATATGGTTCCTGGGAACATCCATCTTGGTGCAAATATGGCTTCTTGAATATTTAACTTGTAATCGATTATGGATGATAGTATTTGAATATGTGTCTGGGGCTGCCCATCTCCACCCATAGACCCGAGAATAATATGCGGCTCATCGTCTATGAATGTGATCGAAGCGCATAATGTGTGGAAGGGTCTTTTATTAGGTTCAAGCTTATTGTGATGCCCTTCTTCGAGAGTAAAGTAGGCCCCTCGATTATGGAGCACAACACCAGTCCCATTTACCACTATATGTGAGCCGAAGGGATGGTAGAGGCTCTGAACACAAGAAACGCAGTTTTTATCCTTGTCCACGATAGCGAAATATGTTGTATCCCCTTGATCTTTTGTTGAGCTGCCTTCATATGGTAATGCGTGAATTGCTGATATTCTGCTTCTGAGATCTTGAGCATGCTCTTTTGAAAGCAGATGAGTAAGTGGTGTGTTAAAGAACGTTGGGTCAGCGATGTATCTAGCTCTGTCTTCATACGCGAGTCTGGTTGCTTCCACTAGAAGATGTATGGTCTCGGTTGATGTCCGCGTCTTCTCTTTGAGGTTGAAGCCGTTTAGCACATTCAAAGCTATGAGTGCTGCTATGGCTTGTGTGTTAGGTGGTGTCTCATATACTGTATAGCCTCGATACTCTGTGGAGATAGGTTCGCCCCACTCAGGGGCGTGTGCTCTAAAATCCTCTTCAGTAAGCAGAATCTCGGGCTCATTCTTTCTGATCTCTTCAGCCAGCATAGAATAGAATGTGTCAGCACCTCCCTCAGCTATAGTGGTAAGGCTTCTACCAAGATCCTCCTGTTTCAAAACTTCGCCCTCACTAGGCTTTCTCCCTAGCGGCAGATACACCTTCGCCCAACTGGAATGGATTTTTTCTGTTTTCATGATTTGCTCTATGGCTACTGCTAAGCCTCTGCTGATGGGGAACCCCTTTTTAGCATATTCTATAGCGGAGCGAAGAAGTTCACGCATATCCTTAGAACCGTACTTACGGTTTAAGGTCTCCCATCCTTTTACACAACCAGGGACCGTTATGCACGCAAGTGGTCCGTATCTTGGGATGCTCTTTAACCCCCTCTTAAGATAATATTCTACGCTTGCCTTCCTAGCCGCCCTCCCGCTACCGTTTAAGAAGCGCACATAACCCTCTTTGGAAGAGTAGATTAGGTAGAAGATGTCGCCACCTACACCACACATATGTGGTTGAGTTACGTTGAGAATACTGTTGACCGCTATAGCTGCATCAAAAGCATTACCCCCTTCTTGCAGTACCCTGACACCAGCAAGCGAAGCTAAAGGATGTGCTGAAGCAACAATCCCTTCTAAAGCAAGTACGGGTTGTGTAGGGTGCATTTACCGTACCCTGGCGGTGTTAATAGAATAAGCTTTGTGTAAGTATTTAGGGCAATGGTTATATTAGTGGGCTATTTATGATTTTTTGGGAAATTGGCTGTGGTAAGGGTTGATAGCAGAGGTAGGTTGACGATCCCTAAGGAGCTAGGGGTCAGAGGGACAAGAGCTATAATTATTGGTGCTGGGTCATTTTTTATTGCAATACCACTTCCGAAGACACCTTTTCTTACAGCAAAGGACTGGTTGGCGACTGAGAAAAGTAGGTCCGAGCTTAAAGGCTTGGCGGAGAAAGCTGCTAAGGACGAAGCTGTCAGACGTGCAAGAAGGAGAAAGCAGCTATAGTGAGAATAGATAAGTAGTTCATACCAGAGTTCCAACTATTTGACCTAGTTAGACTGCGAAGTTGGTAATGTTTTTATGTCTCGGGGCATGTTAATGGATTAGGTGGTTGTTGTGCCAAGCAAGCTGGGTAGGAAGCAGAGTGCCGATTTTTCCGCATATGAGGTAATCGTGAAGAAGATGGAGGATCTGGAGAGGGAGATCATTAAGCTAAAGGATGCGATCCTATTTAGGTCTGAATGCGTCGTTAAACCAAGGCGGTCTTCTTTTAGGGGTTCAGCTAAACTGCTCGTTTCTGAAGACGAGCTTGAAAGGAGCATTGAAGAAGCTGAGTCAGCAATATTTAGGCGTGATTTGAAGTGACGATTTACGTCGCTGACACCCACGCTTGGGTCTTCTATCTTCTGGATAAGTTACCAAAGAAGGTTGATAAGGTCTTTTCTGAAGCGGAGCGTGGTAGAACATTCATCTTCATCCCTACAATAGCTTTAGCCGAATGCCTATATCTAGTTGAGAGGAAAAAGATTGACTTAGATTTTAGTAATCTTTTGTCTAAGCTGAGAAACGGGGGTAATTTTGTTCCAGTACCCTTAACTCTCAATGTCGTTGAAAGGCTTCCTAACGTTCCTTTGCTCGAAATCCACGATAGAATTATCGTCGCCACTGCACAGATTCTTGATGCAAAAGTATTGACAAAGGATAAGCATATAGCTGAGTCTGGTTTTGTGAAAACCATCTGGCAGTAAAGTGCGATGTGATTTATGAATTCTTCAGTAGAATACTGCTTTCGAAAACACTTTATCTTACGCTAAAGAACTCATCTGAGGCTATGAGGAGTCTTATCTAAGTGAATTATGGATGTGTTTTGTGCATAACCCTTATTAGCCTTTGCTCTGCGGTTACTTTTTGTAGCGAAGGGGTATGCTTCAGATACTTGGTGAGGCTTTAACGAAGATCCCGAACTCGACCCTCATCGTCATAGCTATGGCTCTGGGTGTGAATATCCTATATGCTGTGGGGCGGAGGCTGCTGACGAATGTGGAGCAGATGAAGCGTCTGCAAGCGGAGCTCAAAGAGTATCAGAAGGAGCTGAGAGAAGCGATAGCAACAAGGAATAAGGCGAAGGAGGAGAAGTTAAAGAAGAAGAAGCCTCAGATGGATAAGCTTCAAGCAAAGGTCGCTGGTGATAACCTTAAGGTCACCTTCCTTTTCTTCATCCCCCTGATGCTTCTTTGGTGGCTTGTTAACAGCATAGTAGGTCCAGGTACTGTAGCTGTTTCACCTATCCCTATACCTATCCCACTTGGTGCTAACGGCGGTCCTATAGGGCCTGAGTTGAACCTATTCTGGTGGTATATGATTTCCTCATTCGCGTTCAGCGGGTTGATAACGAAGCTTTTCGGTGTGAGCCTAACAGATTAGGTGCAGCCTATGCATAAAAGAAGCTTCATAATTTCAGGCCCACCCGCGGTAGGAAAGACTACTGTTGCAAAAGCTGTAGCTAAGCGGTTTGGGTTGAAAGTATATGCTGGTGGAGATGCTCTCAAGGAAATAGCTGCAAGCAGAGGCTATGCACCCATAGGCGAAGGATGGTGGGATACACCAGAAGGTCTTCGTTTTCTGGCGGATAGGGCTGCAAACCCAGAGCTCGATAAGGAAATAGATAAGAGGCTCATAGAGATGCTGAAACAGGGAAATATTGTTGTGACGAGCTATACTTTGCCTTGGCTCACAGACCAAGGTATAAAGATCTGGCTTAACGCTAGCGTTGAAAGCAGAGCCAGGCGTATGGTTGAGCGTGATAAGATAAGCTTTGAAGAAGCTTTAGATATTGTGAAGAAGAGAGACGAAGAGAACAGAAGCCTATACTACAGGATCTACGACATCGCATTCGCGAGAGACCTTTCTGTCTTTGACTTGGTTGTGAATACAGACCTTCTTAGTAGAGAAGCGGTTATTGAAGTGGTTGAAGCCTTCGTTAAGCAGTTTGTGTGAAGGATTTGGAGAAGCAGAGCACCTCTCTCATAGAGCTTGCAGAAGAAACGTCTGACCCGGCTTACGGCTACTTCTACGACCAGCGACCCATCGAAACTCTACTTCAATACGGGATAATCCCATTAGATAAACCTGAAGGGCCTACTAGCCATGAAGTTGTCTCATATGTAAGGAAGATTCTGGGTGTGGAGAAGGCTGGGCACAGCGGAACACTGGATCCACCTGCAACGGGGTTGCTACCTGTTGGGATAGGTGAGGCTACAAAGGCGCTTTCAACTCTACTTCTTGGGCCTAAGGAGTATGTTGCAGCTGCTAGGCTTCACGATCCGGTTAGCGATGAGAAGCTTAGAAAGGTTCTTCAAGAGTTTACTGGCGAGATATATCAAAGACCCCCTCAAAGATCCTCGGTAAAGAGAGTTACACGCATCAGAAAGATATACGACATAGACCTTCTCGAGCAAGTAGGTAAGCTAATTCTGCTCAGAGTTTCTTGCCAAGCGGGAACCTACATCCGTAAACTGATATATGATATCGGGGAGGTGCTGGGTTGCGGGGCGACTATGGTTGAGTTAAGGAGGACGAAGGTCTGCCACATATCTGAGCAGGACGGTCTTGTAAGGCTGCACGACTTGCTCTACGCCAAAGAGATGTTAAACGCTGGGGATGAAAGCTATATGAGAAGATATGTTCGCCCAGTCGAGTATGCCACAGCTTGGATGAAGGAAGTCTACATAAGGGACTCTGCTGTCGATGCCTTATGCCACGGGGCGCAGCTCGCTATACCAGGCATCCTCAAGCTTTCAAGTAATATAGCCTCAGGGGATGTCGTCGCTATCTATACACTTAAAGGCGAATTGGTTGCTGTCGCGCAAGCGCTTCTCTCTACTCCGGAGATAGTTGAGCGGGAGAAGGGCATAGCGTTCAAGACAAACCGGGTTGTTATGAAGCCTGGCACCTACGGAAAGCTCTGGCGATCTAAGGGTTAGGGTGTATTAGGATGTCTGCTGAGGAAGAGGGCTTTCTTTTTGTAGCTTCTCTTCAGGATAAGGCTGGGTGTGGGATAGCTTCAGCTCTTAGGTCTATATATGGTTTTCATGAGACCTCTGAGCGGTTTGAGGGAAGTAACGTTTATGTGAAGGATGGTGCTAAACTTGTTTACACGAGTAGAGAGATTATTTATGCGGACCACCTTGATGAAGTATTCAATCCGAAGGCTTACATCTTTCTTTCACGTCACAGCTCAGAGACTGGCATAGCATGTCTTACCGCGCACTTTCCAGGAAATCTGGGTAGGGATGCTATGTTTGGTGGTAGACCTAGAGAGCCTTCTGTGACTTTCCCAAGCCTTTTGAAAATTTATCTTAAAGCTCTTTGGCTAAGAAGAGATGAAGCTAAGGGCTATCAGATCGTGCTTGAACCGATGCATCACGGACCCTCTAGCCTTAAGAAGCCTTGCCTGTTCATTGAGGTAGGCTCTAGACCAGAGCAGTGGGCGGATGAGCGAGCTGCTCAGATTGTGGCTGAGTCAATCTGGTCAGCTATAAGTAACCTTGAACACTCTTCAAAAATTGGTGTTGGATTTGGAGGCACGCACTACTCATCCAAGTTCACTCGGTTCCTCATCGAATCTGAGTACGCTTTGGGAGCGGTTGCCTCAAAGTACGCTCTTCCAGAGATTTCAGCAGAGATTGTGAGGCTGATGGTTAGTAGGTGTGTCGAAGAAGTGAGATATGCGATTTTGGATTGGAAGGGTCTGGCGGCAGAGAAGCAGAAGGTGCTTAGATTCGTAGATGAATTGGGGTTAGATGTGGTTAGGATTTAACCTGTGTTATCCCTTTCAAGTCTAAGAAGGAAGCGTTTAACATCTAAGCCCGCACTATAACCTCCCAGCCCGCCGTCTTCACGAACCACTCTATGGCAAGGTAAGAGGATAGGTAAGGGGTTTCTACTCAGTGCGCTACCTACAGCCCTGCATGCGTTGGGGTAACCTATCTGCTTAGAGAGCCATCTATAGCTCCTAACTTCACCATACGGTATGCTTCTTAAAGCGCTCCAAACCCTTACATCAAACCTGGAGCCTACGACCTCTAACCTTACGGTAAACTCTTTACGCCTACCTTCAAGATACTCTTTAAGCTCACGCTCAGCACACTTAAGCACCTCACATCCTTCTTCGCGGCACCTTCTAGCACCACCTATAAACCTAGGTGTGCAGCCTATCTTAACTGAGAATAGGCCTCTGTTTGTCGCAGATAGCTCTATCAACCCAATAGGTGAGTTGAGAAGTGTAGAACAAATCTTTCTCTCCAACACGATAGTATCCCTACCGATTGGGCTGTATTTAAGGATGGTTGGATATGCTAAATTTAGAGTTGTCAGATATCAAAATTCTTGGATAAGGGCAGGTTCGGTTGCATGTATTATTATGTGGGGAGGTATTGCTGCTTCGTTTTCTAAGAAAGATGTGTGATCTCCTGTATATATCGTATCCGATATATTTATCTAGTAACAGATTAGCCCCAAAGCTTGGGAGAAGTGGGTGTTGAGGGCTTTAGGATCTAAAGCCGGGGCTCTGTGTGCTGGTAGGCGGGATGTGCCTACGGGGCTGCTTATACACTATATACTCCATAAATTGTCTTCTAAACCAGCCTACGGCTATGAGCTTCTAAGTGATGTAGAGCGAAACACCCAGGGTCTGTGGAGACCTAGCCCTGGTTCGCTCTACCCTCTCTTTAAGAGGATGCTTGATAAGGGTCTTATCGATGTTAAGGAGGTTAAGGTGGGTAGAAGGTCGAGGCGGCTCTACACTATAACACCAAAGGGACTAACCTTCCTAAAGGAGGTTAAGGAGCATATTCTGAACGCAAGCCACCGCCTCGCAGCATCCAGAGGTCTTTTCTTAGGCATGCTTGATGTAGAGGACATACCTAGATTCGTGGCAGAAGGCTCTAAACTTCACCTTAACTTCCTGCATGTGGTAATAGAGGGCAGCTGGGGGAAGCTGAGCAGGGAGAGTCTCAGAACGATCCTAGAGGAGTATGAGAGGAATCTGTTTGATGAGTTGAATTGGGTGAGGCGGAGTATGCAGAGGATAGAGCATAAAGAGGAGGTTAAGAGTCTTGCCTGAAAAGATCGTTGAAGCACTTAGCCTAACAAAGGTTTTTAACGGAAGAGTAAAGGCTGTGAACAATGTAGATCTAGAGATTGAGCAAGGCGAGATCTTTGGGCTGCTTGGTCCGAATGGCGCTGGGAAGAGCACTATGATCAATATGCTCACAACGATACTGAAGCCAACATCTGGCACCGCTAAGGTGTGTGGCTACGATATAGTGAAGGAGGCTGCTGAGGTTAGGCGCTCTATTGGTGTTGTGCATCAAGAGTATACTGCTGACGAAGACCTCACTGGGTTGGAGAACATCTTGCTCTGCGCATCCCTCTACGGCATACCTAGCGGCGTAGCTAAGCAGAGAGCTTGGGAGCTTCTTGAGCTGGTTGAGCTGAAGGATGCTGCTAAGAGGAAAGTAGAAACCTACTCAGGCGGGATGAGGAGGAGGCTGGAGCTTGCTTGTGGGTTGATAAGTAGACCGACTCTACTCTTCCTAGATGAACCCACACTAGGCTTAGATGTGCAGACAAGAGTAGCCGTCTGGAACTACATTAGGAGGTTGAAGGAGGAGTATGATATGACCATCTTTATGACTACACACTACCTAGAGGAGGCTGATGCTATGTGTGATAGAATAGCTATAATCGACCACGGTAGGATACTTAAGATCGGAGCCCCAAGCGAGCTGAAGGCTGGGTTGGGTGGAGATATCGTTGAGATAGGTGTGGACGGAGATAGGCTCGACTTGACATCTTTGATCGCTGGGATCAGAGGTGTGAAGGAGGTTAAGAAGGTGGATACGCTCTACCGCATAAAGGTTGAGAGGGGAGAGGAAGTAGCTCCAGCGGTAATAGATGCCGTTAGAAGCAAGGGTGTCACCATCTCCAAGCTCTCCATGATTAAACCGACCTTAGATGAGGTTTACCTTGAATACACAGGTCGGTCACTAAGGGAGGAGCAGACGAGTGAGGAGGAGATTAGGTCTCTTAGAAGAACCCTCCATAGAGCAAGGAGGTAAGGAAGCGTTGAGTAAGTTAGATGCAGCGAGGATCGACACAAGCCCACTTCACGGACTATGGGCTCTAACTAACAGAGATCTTAAGAAATGGTATAAGGTGCCATTCATCTTCCTTATGTCGCTGATTCAACCCTTCATCTGGCTGGCGCTCTTTGGAAAAGCCATGAACCTAACAGCCATCTTCATAGGGGGCTCTTTTAACATACCAGGCTTAAACATACCTAAAGAGGTCTTGAACCAGATCGGTAAGCAGATAATGCTTCAAACCTTCGGCACACAAGACTACTTCTCATACTTAGCAATAGGCATGCTATCATTCATATCCATATTCACAGCGATGTTCAGCGGAATGTCCATAGTCTGGGATAGAAGACTCGGCTTTCTAGATAAGGTTCTCAGCACACCAGTAGCAAGAGGCGCCATACCTATGGCTAAGGTTCTGTCAACAGTTGTGCGTGCCCTCGCTCAAGCTGCTATTGTGCTTCTACTTGCTATACTACTAGGAATGGATGCTTCACACATCACGCTAACAGGGCTACTAGGGTCATTCGCAGCCCTACTTCTACTCATAATAGGATTCGCTTCACTGTTCGTCACACTAGCCATAAGGTCGACGAGCTGGGAGGCGCAGATGGCGATCATGAACCTCCTAAACCTGCCCATACTCTTCGCAAGCAACGCTATGTTCCCAGTAACCTATATGCCGGAATGGCTTCAAACCGTAGCGAAGATAAACCCAGTAAGCTACGCAGCAGACATATGTAGACAGCTATTGCTAGCCTCCCCTGGGATGGCTGATATAGGCTTCGGTTTCACATATCTAGCAGCCTTCGCAGCTACCCTATCCATACTTGGCATAATCCTCTCTTGGAGATACCTCTCGAAATAAATTAACAATATGGAAGAGATCAGGTTTTTTAAGAAGCGCTTGTTCAGACTTCTTCCTTAATTTTCTTTATGATTGATCTGCTGATTTCCGTAATCTGCTTCATATCATCTTCTGTTGGAGGGCCGTTTACCTCTAATGCGCCGACAACTTCGACTTTAAGCTGTCCCAAAATCTCTTGAATCTGTTTTATCGCGCCTCCTCCCCAGCCGTAAGAGCTAAGGATAACCGCAAATTTCGTAGGCGGTCGCAAAGCTTTCACAAGGTATGCTGCGTAAACAGCTAAGGGGTGGGCTCCACCTAAAACTGCTGGGGCACCTAAAACGAGGGCTTTTGAGTCTACAAGGTCTTTTGCTAAATCGCCGATGTCTGTTGCGGCTAAATTATGTAATGCTATCTCAATACCCTCTGATGCCAATGTTTCAACCATCTGTTGAACCATCTTTTCTGTACTATTCCACATGCTCACATACGCTACTGTCGTCTTACACTTAGTCTCCCCACTTGCCCATTTTCTATATGCGTGTGTAATACGCTCTGGGTTTCTGTATATTGGTCCGTGGCTAGGCGCTATCATCTTAATGTCTAAACCTTGCAGCTTCTCCAAAGCCTTTACAGCCATGGCTCTATAGGGCATCATTATCTCACCCCAGTATCTCTGAGCGTGAACCATTAAGTCTTCAACTTCGTCATCATAAACTCCGCCTGCCAAGTGAGATCCAAAAAAGTCGCACGGGAAAAGAATTTTGTCTTCTTGTAAGTAAGTGAACATGGTTTCTGGCCAGTGAAGCATCGGCGCCTCAATAAAGCGGAGGGTTCTCCCACCGAGGCTTAAGGTCTCTTGGTCGCTGACCACTTTTATTCTGTCTTCCGGGACTTGGTAGAATACTTGAGCCATTCTTGCACCTCTTTTTGTTGTTATTAGCTTGGCTTTGGAAGCGATTCTCATCATGTAGGGGATGGCTCCTGCGTGGTCTGGTTCGGCGTGGTTCATAACAATATAGAGAATGGTATCTGGATCTATTATGCTGCGGACTTTCTCGTCTAACTCCTTCTCAAAGCCTGGGTTTACAGTGTCTATTAGTATATTTTCTTTATCGCCCGTTATTAGGTAGGCGTTATAGGACGTTCCTTTTGGAAGCGGTATCAAAGCGTCAAAAACTCTGCGGTTCCAGTCTCTTGACCCAACCCAGTAAGCGCTCTCAGAAAGTTTAACCACATTCCTTTTAATCATCTAGCAGCCTCCATCATCTAATTAATTAAAACTAATAACACATAATTAAACCTTCCACTTTATGAATTAACACTTTTAATAACCTGCTCTTCAACCATCTGGTAGCGGTCGTCGTCCAGAGCATCGAAGCGGAGAGCCTGGTCTAGGACACGAGCCCTCCAAGCTCGCGACCCGGGTTCAAATCCCGGCGACCGCACTTCTAATTGGGTCTAAATACGATGAGGTAGGTGATAGGGCTTGTGAGAGCTAGCATAATTTGTTGCTTCAAGACTCCGATGTTCAATAACCGTGCTAGGGGTACCGTTATTATTGTTGAGCAGAGGTTGGTGTTAGATTTGGTGTCCTGTTTTTGCTGGGAAATTTTTTTTCGGGCGGAAATCTGACACTGATCTAGCGTAGAGGGTTCTGTCCGTTAGTTCATAGCCTTCGTTTAATGTTCTATGCGGTTTCTTCTCTTCTGCTTAATGGTTTTTCAGCACAGCGCTAAAAGAGCTAGAGGAAGGTGGTCGAAGAGCGGAGTGTTTAGTTTAAGTTTTCCTTCGAAAAAATTTGACCCTGCTAAAATTCTCCTTTTAGATAGAAGCTTGTTGGAGTAGATCGACCTCTCCCTATACTCCGGGTAGGAAATGTATGTGAGAAATAGCAGTTCATCCTTCGACAGCCTGTCTTAGAGTTCCCTTATGGTCTTCATTATTGCGACATTCCTTCACCGTCTTAACCCAATCCATAGTGCTAGCGTTGCTATGTTTTGCAAGACTTCCAGTGCCCTTGGTCTAAAGCCGAACGAGCGAAATCAAATTGAACACGGCTTATTAGAATTACAAGAAATCCCATAGAAGATAAAATCCCTTTAGCCTTCGCGAGCTTTCCGCTAGCGCCTTGTAGCAACACAATCTTTATTAGTAGCTTCTTAGCAATTTTTTGAGATGCGATGTGGCGTCGAAACTTTTGAATAGACGGAAAGCTATTAGTAGATTAGCTAAGATTGCGGTAGGCGCAGGTGTCGCGGCTGTAGTGGGAGGCGCAGCCGCTTATTATTTGACAACGAAGCTTCCTGTTACGACTCAGGTACCAGAAAAAGTGAAACCAGATAGAGTTGTAATCGCCTATCAGACCACTATTCCCACGTTAGACCCTCACCTTTTGAATGCGAGTAATGTTGAAATGTCACCCCATCTTGCTATATTCGATACATTCATTCAGCAGGACCGTGAGTTAAAGTGGCAACCTGGTGTAATAGAATCATGGCAGTTCAGCTCAGATAAGAGTCGTGTATCTCTTAAGATAAGAAAGAATGTAAAGTTTCACAATGGTGACATCCTTACAGCTGAAGATGTAGTTTTTAGCTTGAGAAGACTCGGCAGTCCTGGCATGCCTTATGAAGGAATTTACTCGATTATGAAGGAGATTACAGCTGTTAGTGATAGCGAGGTTCAGGTAGTAGTTGATCCTCCCCATCCAGAACCTGCATTTCTAACTTGGCTGATAGGGATAGGGATTACTGCCGCTGTGATCCCCAAAAAATACTTCGAAAAGGTTGGAGCGGATAGGTTTGGGGCCGAGCCTGTTGGTTCAGGTCCTTATAAGTTCAAGAGATACGTCCAGGATAGTCTCCTTGAGTTAGAGGCGTTTGATGAGTACTGGCAAGGAGCGCCTCCAATCAGATATGTCACATTCAAACTCGTTCCTGATGCTACTTCACGAGCCGCAGAGATAGAATCTGGGACCTCGGATATCACATTCGATGTGTCAATAGCAGATTTCGAACGGCTGGGAAAGATACCGAGTTTCACCTGTATGAAGCAGCCAGTAACTGACGTTGCGCTCTTAATGTTAGCACCCTATCACCCACAGATCTACGATCTAAATGTTCGACAGGCAATGCACTATGCAATCGACAAAGGAACTATCACGAAGGAGGTCTTAGGTGGTTTTGGGATCCCGTTGTCAACACTTGAAGCACCCGGGTACGCTGCATATGGATACGTAAAGGATTATGTATTCCCATACGATCCTGATAAAGCTAGAGAATTACTATCTAAAGCGGGTTATTCAGCAAGCAACCCGCTAAAGATAACTGCAGGAGGCTATTCAGGATATAGAACCCGTGACCTACAGGTGATGCAGGCTATAGTCGAGATGTGGCGAAAAGTCGGTATAGAAGCCGATCTCCAAATCTTTACAGGAACTGCTGACTTTTTTGCTAGAATGGATGCAGCACAGCTGCCTACAGTATCGCTATACTACTGGTCGAATCCAAGCGGCGACCCGCTGTACTCTACAGGCCACGCGACGTGGCCCGAAAGCCCATTTACCCCCTGGTTCGCAGTTAAAGAGAAGATAGATGACCCTAGGATGTTAAAGCTGCGGGATGAGCTCAATACGAGGTTTGAAGCACTCTTTAAAGAAACAAATGAGTCAAAAAGAATGATGATAGCAAAGGAGTATGCGATCTTTGCTGTAGAACAAGGTATGGTGATACCCCTGTTTCAAGCGGTACAACCTGTAGTTGTGAAGAAAGACCTGCACTATGACCCTTGGCCGCAAGCATGGGTTGTCCCGCAGAGTATGAGCTGGATTTAACAAGATCTCTATGGTGACCTGTGCTAAGTCGAAGATCACAGCACAAAGAAATTCAAAATTCAAATAAGAGTTAAGGGAGGAAAAGTTCGGTTGATCAGGGGTACTTATGTTATTAAGCGGTTAGTTGCAGCGGTATTATCTCTGTTTGGTGTTGCTACCATTGCCTTCGTTTTGTTTCGGATAGTACCTGGTGACCCGGCGCGCTTGATGACTGCGCCTGGCATAAAGGCCGAAGATATTGAAAGGCTAAGAGCCTCCTTAGGCCTTAGCGACCCTCTACATATACAGTATGTTAATTGGCTTAGTGGTTTGATGCACCTTGATTTCGGTAGGTCCTACTGGCTCAAAGCTCCAGCTTTGGATGTTATTCTTGAGCGCTTGCCTGCAACATTGGAGCTGGTTTTTGCGAGTATTATTATCGCTACAGTTCTTGGTGTTATAATTGGGGTAGTTTCGGTAATGAAAGCAGGTAGATTATCAGATAAGGTAGCGACCTCTGCCTCATTTATCGGATTCTCGATACCGGATTTCCTCTGGGGGGTTCTATTTGTAATTATATTCGGTGGGTTGCTTAAACTTCTTCCTGTCTCGGGTCGTATTGACCCCGCTATATCCTTAAAGCCCGTCACAAACTTTATGGTGATAGATAGTATTCTCCAGGTAAACTTCATAGCACTACAAAGCTCGCTTACCCACCTTCTCCTTCCATCATTAGCACTTGCTTTAGGCTTGATTGCGATAATCCATAGGACGTTACGCTCAAGCCTTCTAGATATTCTGCAAGAAGATTACATCTTAACCGACAGAAGTAAAGGTCTTCCAGAGTGGTATATCTTTTTTGTGCGAGCGTTTAAGAATGGGGCTTTGCCCGTGCTGACGATCATTGGTGTTCAGATAAGTTTTGTCATAGGGGGGTCGGTTATAATAGAGTTGATCTATGGGTGGCCTGGTATAGGAACTTTATCGCTGATTTCTGTTAATAGGAGAGACTTACCTGTTGTACAGGGAATAATCGTCATATACTCACTAATAACTATAATTATAAACTTGGCAGTAGATTTCCTTTACACAAAACTGAATCCAAAGATAACCTATGGGTGAAAATTTTTGCAGAAAAAAGACTATATGAGAAGTCTGCAGATCTTGGGGAGTAAGAAAATACTGGTTAGCTTTGTCATCTTACTTGCATATGTGCTTATTGGAATGTCTGCTCCTTATATCGCACCGTATGACCCTAACGAGCAACATTACCAGGATGCTTACAAACCTCCATTCTTCACCTCAGGAGACTGGAGATACCTTCTTGGGACAGATAGTCTTGGGAGAGATATTTACAGCAGAGTTCTTTATGGTGCAAGGCCAGCTTTGTTTGTTGGTGTTGTCGGTGCGTTCTTTGCAGCATTAATTGGTGTATCTCTTGGCATTATATCAGGGTATTACTCTGTTAGAATCGGTGAAGTGATCATGCGTCTGGTCGACATCTGGTTATCATTACCCGCGGTTGTGTTTTCTATTTGCCTTATTGCGGTTCTCGGTATAGGTTTGGGGAATGTGGCGATTGCCGTAATAGTAATAGATTGGACAAGGTTTGCTAGAGTCGTTAGGAGCGAAGTGCTGAACCTCAAGGAGAGAGAATTTGTTCTTGCTGCAAAGGCGATTGGAATGAGCGGTTTTGGAATAATTAGAAAAGAGATCTTGCCCAACCTACTTCCACTTTTGACTGTGTTATTTACTTTAGAGATGAGTATAGCGATATCTGTGGAGGTTCTCCTAAGTTTTGCTGGATTAGGCGTAAAACCAACCGAGCCTTCTTGGGGATCCATGATTGCCGAGGGGCTCACATACTTTAGAACAAGCTTCTGGGGAGCATGTATACCTTTAATTGCAGTAATAATAATTATACTTGCTTTGAACTATCTAGGCGATGGTCTAAGAGAGCGAATGGATCCCAGACTTTTGGTGATTCGATGAACAGGGATTCATCCCTCTTAGAGGTCAAAGACCTCGCCATACATTTCCCAACCTCACGTGGAGTTTTGAAGGCAGTCGATGGCGTAAGTTTTGACTTGAAATACGGTGAAGTTCTTGGCTTAGTAGGAGAATCAGGAGCAGGCAAGTCGGTAACTGGAAGAGCGATCATGAAGCTAGTCCCACCGCCTGGTAAAATTGTAAGCGGGCGGGTGATGCTTGAAGGGATAGATATACTCACACTTAGGGATGAAGATCTACGATCAGTACGTGGAAAAAAGGTCGCCTTAATCCAACAAGACCCTCTTAGTTCGCTTAATCCCGTCTTTAAGATAAAAGATCAGATAATGGACATATTAAAGTTGAACCTCGGGCTATCACATCAAGAAGCTTATACAATAGTAGCTGACCTCCTTAAGGAGGTTGGAATACCAGACAGCGCTACACTACTTGAGAAATATCCCCATGAGTTAAGCGGAGGTATGCGACAGCGTGTGTGCATCGCTATAGCTTTCTCTTGCACGCCGCTACTTGTCATAGCTGATGAACCGACAACCGCTGTAGACGTGATAACTCAGCTTCAAATCATCCAGCTAATGCGGAAGATCCAACGTGAAAAACATACTTCGATCTTATTTATTACCCATAATCTAGCCTTAGCTTCAAAGATTTGTGATAAGATAGCGGTGATGTATGCTGGAAGAATCGTAGAGCTATCCTTAACTAAAAAAATCTTTGAGTCACCTATCCATCCCTATACCAGAGCGCTTCTTGACGCGGTGCCAAGGTATGATGCACCTGAAAGGCTACAGCCAATTGAGGGGGACGCCCCTAACCTCATCGATTTACCTACGGGCTGCAGTTTTTATCCAAGGTGTAGGGAGCATCAATCTACTTGCCTCACAATCAGACCGTCGTTGCTCGAAGTGAAACCAGATCACTACGTTGCGTGCCAGATTTGTAATATTCTGTGAGTAGAAATTGATATCAGAAATACTTCTCGAAGCAAGAAGACTTAAAAAATATTTTGAATTTCGCAGGGGCAGCTTAAGCGATCTGATTTCACGCAGAAAGATGACTATTAAAGCGGTAGATGATGTAGATCTTGAAATTGACCGATTTACATCTTTCGGGATAGTGGGTGAAAGCGGATCAGGTAAATCAACACTTGCCCGCACAATTCTGAGACTCGAAGAACCTACTTCTGGTCGGATTTTATTTCTTGGCCGTGATATTACAAAGATTCCACAGAATGAGATGACAAAAGTCAGAAGAGAGATGCAAATTGTATTCCAAAACCCATACTGGTCACTCAATCCAAGAAAGACGGTAATTGAAATTGTGTCTCAACCGTTGAAGGTGCATAAGGAAAGTGAAAATAGTTTAGAGAAGGTGTTCAAAGTTCTGAAATCCGTTGGCTTGGATGAAAGTATAGCCTATAGATACCCCCATGAGTTGAGCGGTGGTCAGCGCCAAAGAGTTGCTATAGCTCGAGCAATTGTTCTTAACCCGAAATTCGTGGTCTTAGATGAAGTAACCTCTGCTCTTGATGTTTCGATGCAAGCTCAAATATTGAAGCTACTAAAGATGCTACAAACTTCTTTCGGTCTCTCTTACCTCTTTATATCCCATGACCTAAGTGTAGTAAGGGTAATCAGCGATAAAATAGGTGTAATGTATTCTGGAAAGATTATTGAAGAGGCGCCTGCTGATCTGCTCTTCAGCGAACCTCTACATCCATATACGCAAGCCCTCTTGGCTGCTGTACCACTGCCACATTTTTCAACTGAATGGAATCCAAAAATACCTAGCGGTGAACCACCCAATCCTGCAAATCCGCCTGAAGGCTGCAGATTCCACCCGCGCTGCCATGATGTTAAAGACATCTGTAGAAACAATCCACCACCTTTGATAGACTTGGGAAAAGGTCATATGGTTGCCTGCCATCTATGTGCAAAGAGGTAGACAAGGAATAACAACCAATGTGAGTTCTTATGCGGTGAGACTGCCTGAAACCTTACTAGAAGCACCCAATCTTTTTTAAAATTGTACAACAGAGTAGAGGAGGAGCAAGGTAAGAAAGTATCTTACCTTCTGGAAGCATTGAAGCGCGTCTGAGAAGAGCTCAAAGAAGGGAGGTCAGTGGATGAACCTACTGCAGGGCAAAGAATCTCATAACAAAGAGCCTTTAAAACAACATTAGAAAAAAGATAATTAAGCTGGAGAGACGACGAGTATACAGTATGTCTCCTTTGATAGGGGGTTATGTGGGAAGGATATTAAGAGTAGATTTGTGGCGTAAGAAGGCTGTAGGTGAACCGCTCAGTAAAGAGGTGGCTGTAAAGTATGTTGGAGGATATGGGTTAGGAGGGAGAATACTGTACGATGAGGTGCCACCGTGGGTTGCCCCTCTAGACCCAGAAAATAGGCTATTATTTGCTACAGGTCCGCTTACTGGCATAGCGCCTATAGCTGGAAGGTATTGTGTCATCACAAAGTCGCCCTTGACGGGTTACTTTGGCGACGCCAACTCTGGAGGTCTCTGGGGAGCTGAGTTAAAAAGGGCTGGTTATGACGTCATCATACTATCTGGGAGATCGTTTGAACCAATCTTCTTGTTTGTTAGCGATGGAAAGTGTGAGATACATTCTGCTAAGCAGTATTGGGGGTTAAATGCGCGTGAAGCCGATAGAGCTATAAGAAAGGATTTGGGTGAGAGGGATGCGAAGGCTGCTACTATAGGGATCGCTGGGGAGAACCTTGTCCGCTTCGCAGGAATTACAAATGATGAAGCGAATAGAATGGCAGCTAGATGTGGTGTAGGCGCAGTTATGGGTTTTAAGAAGGTCAAAGCTGTTGTAGTTAGGGGAGATAAGAGCATAGAGGCTGCGGACCCGGATGCGCTGAAAAAGATTAACCGAGAAATTGTTAGGCGAGTTAAGAGCGACCAGTTTCTTCTATCATTCACAAAAGGGGGGACACCAAGCCTTTTCGAGATGGTATGGGAGATAGGAGATGTGCCAGCTTACAACTGGTCTAGAGGAGACTTCGGAGGACAGGGCGATCCTGCGGTGCCGAAGATATCTTACCCTGGCGGATATGAGGCGATATTATCGGGGATACGCGCCTGCCACAACTGCCCAATAGCCTGTCGCAGAATATGTAGTGTCAAAGAGGGACCTTACGCTTTTGAGGATAACGTTGAAGGACCCGAGTATGAAACACAGGCAGCGTTCGGACCGAATTGTGGTATAGAGGACATCAAAGTAATCGCTAAATTAAATGATCTATGCAACCTCTATGGTCTGGACACGATATCTGCAGGTTCTACGGTAGCATTTGCAATGGAGTGCTTTGAGAGGGGGTTAATAGATACGGGTGATACCGATGGTATCGATCTACGATTCGGCAATGGCGAATCCGCTATTGAGATCATACATAAGATAGCGAAGCGAGAGGGCTTTGGCAATATTCTAGCCGAAGGTACTAGGAGAGCTGTAAGGATAATAGGAGCTGGTGCAGAGGCATATGCGATCCACGTTAAGGGTATGGAGATTGCTATGCACGATCCGAGGGCTGCTCAAGGCATAGGTGTACATTACGCTTGCGCACCGACTGGAGGAAGACATACTGAAGGTCTTACTTTGGCTGCTGAGATGGCGGGTGATAGATTCTCTACAGAAGGGAAGGCAGCGTTAGCAAAAAGTGTAGAAGACTGGGCTGCTTTCTACAATGCGGCTGGCTTCTGCCACTTTGCACTCGAATTTAACGCTTATACAAAGGATAGCGCGATCGAAACGTTTAACGTAGTCACAGGGGTAGCACTCAGCTACAATCAAGCTATGCTAATAGGAGAGAGAATCTTCAATCTTAAGAGAGCATTTAACATGAAACACGGTGCTACGTCGCAAGAAGATACCCTCCCTGACAGGCTATTGAAGCAGACTGCAAAGTCAAAGACAGTATGCAATCTCTCCGCCATGTTACCCGAATATTATAAGATAAGAGGTTGGGATATGAAGAGCGGAAAGCCTACCGTTGAGAAACTCCTACAACTCGGACTCGACGATACAGTCAAGGATTTGTGGGGCTAAACCAGCAAGAAATAGAGTTTCGATCGATATAGATATACGTCAGCGAAGTGTTTATCCCATCATTACTTTCTCTACAGGCTTAGGAGCTTTGCGCTCGGCTTCTTTAACAGACTCTCGGAAGATTTCAAGACTCTTTGCGAGCAATTCTTCTGTTATAACAAGAGGGGGTACAAAACGTATGCAATTGCCCCAATGCCCCATCTTCAGCACTATAAGTCCTCTTTTGAAGCATTCTTCCTGAACCTGAGTTGCCATCTCTGGGGACGGTTCTTTTGTAGCTTTATCTCGGACGAACTCTATACCAATCATCATACCACGCCCCCTCACATCGTCGATGGACTTTGTCTCGGCTTGAAGGTCTTTAAGATAGTTCAGGGCGATGCCGCCTAATTTGTTTGCGCGCTCAGGTAACCTCTTTTCAACTATATAGGATATTACTGCAGCACCTGAGGCGCAGGCAACAGTGTTACCCCGATATGTGCCCAAATGGAAGGCCTCAGGCAGCATCTCATCATACTTCTGTTGATAGGCTATGGCTGACATAGGTATCCCTCCTGCTATCGCCTTTGAAGTGACCATGATGTCAGGTGTTACACTTGACCATTCCGAAGCCCACATTCTTCCAGATCTGCCGAAGCCGCACTGAACCTCATCAAATATCAAGAGTACTCCTTGCTCTGAGGCTATCTTTCTCAACCCTTGAAGGAATTCGTCAGGTGCAGGAATGTACCCTCCTTCCCCTTGAATAGGTTCAATCAATATGGCCGCAGGTTCGAGTAGACCAGAATACGGATCCTTAAATAAATGCTCTATGTAAGACAAGCATTCATAACTACAGTTGCCATACGACTTACCAAACACACATCTGTAACAGTAAGGAAAGGGGGCACGGAAAACACTAGGTAGTAGGGGTCCGATCTGCTGTTGGAGAGGGGTAACTGATGACATAGTTAGTGCACCAAAATGCATTCCGTGATACGCTCCTTCAAACACTAATACTGTAGGCTTTTTTGAGATATAGCGAGCTATCTTGACAGAAGCTTCAATAGCGTCGCTTCCGGTTATTGAAAACATGACTTTTGCGCTTCCTCTCAAACCCTCGGGAAGAATAGCATGGAATTTCTTTAGGAATTCTATTCGGGCCTCGGTTGGGATATCTAGCGCATGGATAAATCTCTCTACTTGCCTCTTTACGGCCTCTATCACGATAGGGTTACAATGGCCAACATTAAGCACACCCGCACCTGAAGCCCAGTCTATGAAGATATTCCCATCCACATCGCGTATTGTGGCACCACGAGCAGACTCCCAGGCAGTTGGGAAATACTTCATATACTTGACCGCGTGTGTCTCAAGCTTCTGCTGCTCTTCACGTAACGCCGCAGCTTTAGGACCTGGAGGTGGTACAATTATTTGAGGCGCCTCTTCAAAGTTAAGTAACCTGAACTCTTCCTCAGACATAGTTATCTATTTCTCAGCAATATTTAATAAACCTTCCGAATAAAGCAAGCGATACCGTTCAAATAAGGATTTTTTGTGTCTAATTGTGTTTGTCGCTATGTTTGAACGATCCTGAGGAGCATCTTGTCATTGACTGTTTTCTCAAGCCTCTTCTTCTTTTCTTGCTTTAAGGCAGCGATCAAAGCGTTTTCCAAAGTACTCTTCACATCCAGCTTTAACCTCTTCGCTTCCCTCTTCAATTCCTTCTTTACCCTTACGGACAAAATCTCTGAAGACTTGCCTCAATATTGTTTTTCCATATTTTCAGCTTGAGCTGTTTTTCCGCAATATTTATTTTCGGCGTCGTCTCTTGGTAGCTTAGAGCGAAATGGTTAAGGTTGAAAAGAAGGTTCGAGTGCATAAGGATCACAAGGTTGTTGAAGCTAATGCTCTGTTTGATACTGGTTCTAGAGGTAGCTACTTTAGCAGAGGTTTTGCTGAGAAGATAGGGTACGTGCCTTACGAAAAGCCAAGAGAAATACTGTTAGCTGTGAAGAACAAAGCCGCCAATCTAATCGGTAGAACAGCTGTTTACATAGAAGTCGACGAGTATCTCCTGCCAGAGGAAGAAACTATAGGTGTCATTGGAGATTTGTGGTTTGATGTCATCATAGGCTTAAACATTATGGAGAAGTATGGAGTCTATGTTGAAAATGATGAACTAAAATTCAAGCATATTCCACCAGCTTCAATGATAATTTAAAAAAGAAGAATTGTCTACATTTGTTTTGTGATAGTCATCTTTTTATCGTCCTTAAAGCTTTCGAGGTATGCTTCTTGGAGCATCCTTGTCTCTTGAATCCTCTTTAACAGGGGTATTGTGCTGTAAGGTTCTCTATTCCATCGTCTATCTTATCCAGGTTTCTGCAGACCTTTAGAGAGAGTGATGGCTTCTGTCGTCCTTTCTACAGTCTCTCCGCTTATCCTTCCGGCAAAGCTTTCATCTATAAGCATATTTAGATTGTCGAGTGCCTTCACTCCTGCTTTCAGTGATTATGTAGCAGGTATTCGCGTGTGAAAATTATTTTTGGTGGGCCCGAAGGGCTTCGATCCCTTGACCGACCGGTTATGAGCCGGTCACTCTACCTGGCTGAGTTACGGGCCCGGCGTAGATGCCCCTCCTTATTTTTATTTAATGCATTGCGCCTATTGGAGAGGGGGTTCTTGCGTCAGAAAAGTGTTGGCTTTAGGGTTGATTTTAAATTTAACGGTTGAGTCAGCGAGAATCGTAGGCGTTTCCCTTTCGATGTTGCACGGGAAAAGTTTTGCAGTGTAAACAGATAGTTAACCGCTAAGTGTAGCATCCTTGTTTTTACCGCTCAGCAAGATTCGCTTTGTTTTTGTATACTCTGTAAACTATATTATTCCGCTTGGTTTGAATGTTTATTTGCGGTATCAAGCCAAGAATTTGATAAATAAAGTGGGTCGAAGAAGGAAAAGTAAAAATAGAGCTCAGTAGATAGTTTAAGGCTATGTCTTCTGATAGGGAGGAAGGAGAGTATACGTCCGGTAGTGTGAAGCTTTCTCGTAGAAGATTCCTCGGAGTTTCAGCTGCAGCTGCTGTTGGTGGTGTTGTAGGCGGGATCATAGTCGGTGCTGTCGGAGGATACCTAGCAGGTCAGAGCGCAGCACCACCAAAGACAGTAACAGAAACAAAGACCCTAACACAAGCGGCACAAACTGTGACGGTTACGCAGCCGACAACTATTACTGTTACTCAGACCGTTACCGCTACCACAACTGCTGTGACAACACCCAAGCTCTCTAGGGTGATCATAGCTTGGCCTTTCGAGATCGTAACTCTTCATCCATACAAGTTCAGCCGAAATATGCCGTCAGAAAGCCCTATGGATGCTATCTATGACCGCTTTTTGTCACAAGACATAAACCTCAAGATACAACCTGGTGTAATAGAGAAGTATGAGTGGATGAACCCAGAGAAGACTAGGATAGACTTCACTATAAGAAGAGGCATCAAGTTCCACGATGGAACCGATCTTACTGCTGAAGATGTTGCGTTTAGCTTCGGTGTCATGAAGACAGGAGCCTACGCATCGACTTGGGGCAATATGGATGTAATAGAGGTAGCCAGCCCAACCTTAGTCAAGGTTACGCTTAAGCAGTATGATCCCAGTCTAGTAGCTTGGCTCACCTTCTTGGATGCCTTTGCCGTACCGAAAGCATATTGGGAGAAGGTTGGTCCAGATGAGTTTAGCAAGAAACCAATCGGCTCAGGACCATATAAAGTCAAATCCTATAAGCCTGGTCTGCTTGAGCTGGCAGCGTTCGAAGAGTACTGGCGTGGTCCACCTGCTATTAAAGAGGTGGTCTTTAAAGAGGTGTTGGATCCTCGCTCTAGGGCTGTTGAAGTCGAAGCTGGCACATCTGACTTCACCACGGCTGTGGATGTTGCTGACTTCGATAGATTAGCCGGTTTACCCCACTTAACGGGCAAGAAGGCGTTTGTCACAGATGTAGCGATTCTGATGATACCAACCTACTATCCCGAGACTGGTGATGAAAATGTTAGGCTTGCCATGCACTATGCTATAGACAAAGAGGCATTGGTTCGAGATGTTCTGCTAGGCTTTGGTAGACCTGTCTCGACAACTGAGGCACCAGGCTATATGGCACACGACCCTAACTACGTCTTCCCATACGACCCTGCGAAGGCGAAGGAGCTGCTGGCTAAATCTGGTTATTCAGCCGAGAAGCCCGTGAAGATAACGGCTGCTACACTCAAAGGAAACATACCTAGGGACTACGAAGTGATGCAAGCTATAGTCGCTATGTGGAAGAAGGTTGGCATTGAAGCTTCCTTAGAGGTGATCACCCTCGCTCAGCACTTTGAGCTTAGGAATACGGGTAAGATGAAGCATGTCCACCTTTACCCGTGGTCTAATGCAACAGGCGACCCAATAAATGCAGTTGGTCACTCTCAGTGGCCTAACTCGCCCTTCGCAACGTGGAGGGGCCTAAAGGCAGCTAATCTTACCGATTACTCCGGGCTTATGCAGCAAGCTACAGATGTCATAGCACCTGTGTTCACAGAGAAAGATGAAGGAGTTAGAATAGCGAAGGCTAAGGAAGCAGCTAAGTGGGTCGTTGAACACGGTTTAGTAATACCTCTCTACCAGCTTGCAACACCCTATCTGATGAAGAAAGAGATAACTTATGAACCCTGGCCTCAAGGCTTCGTAAGACCATACTACATGAAAGCATAACATAAACGTAACTCTACAAGGCTGGTCTAGATGCCCATAACATCACAATACCTAGTGAAACGCGCTATTTACATGGTGCTCTCAGTTCTAGGGGTCTCGATAGTAGGCTTCGCCCTCTTTAGGCTGTTACCTGGCGACCCCGTAGAACTCATTGTAGGACCAGGGTACTTCGCAAAAGAAGAGATGGCAGCGTTGAGAGCTAAGCTCGGTCTGGACCAGCCTATTTATATTCAGTATTTTATCTGGCTTAGAGATTTTCTTTCAGGCAATTTCGGTAGATCGTTCAGATTTGATCTCAATGTGTTGGATCTTATTATGGATAGGCTTCCGGCTACGCTCGAATTGATAATTTTCAGCGTAATCATAGCTCTAGTAGTGGGTGTAGTTACAGGTGTTGTTTCTGCTGTTAAGCCCGGTTCTTGGGCTGATAGGTTAAGTCAAACTACCTCATTTGTTGGTTTCGCTATTCCCCACTTCCTATGGGGAATCATATTCGTTGTTGTCTTCGGCGCTGTCTTAAGGGTTCTACCCGCTTCAGGAAGGCTGGATATGGATGTGGAAGTTAACCGGATTACAGGGTTTATGCTCATAGATAGTTTGCTTCACGGAGATTTGAATGCATTCGTCAATGCGCTAACCCATATAATTTTACCCGGTCTTGCCTTATCGATGGGTCTTATAGCGATGGTACATAGGACGCTCCGTTCAAGTATGCTTGATGTGTTAGGTGAAGACTACATCTTCACAGATAGGATGAAAGGTCTTAGCGAACGCTATATCATCTATGTCAGGGCTTTGAAAAATGCGCTCATGCCAGTTATAACGATAGTTGGTATCCAGTTTACTTTTCTTCTCGGTGGAAGCATACTTGTGGAAAAGATCTACGGTTGGCCAGGTATTGGGAATCTTGTGTTCACCGCGGTGCAATATCAAGACCTATCGCTCGTTCAGGGAATAATAATGCTATACGCCATCATCGTGGTTCTAACTAATTTCGTGATTGATGTGATCTACACACTTGTTAATCCTAGGGTTGAGTTCAAGTAGGTGGGTCATATGCTGGATCTAGAGCAGGTCAATAGAAGATTAACAACAGCAAGAGGTGTGTTTAGTCTATTGACATCTAGCAAGAAGATACTCTTCGGCATTATCATACTCCTAGTGCTTATTGCGATTGGTTTGCTTGCCCCTTGGTTATCACCATTCGACCCGAATGAGCAGACCTTGGGTAAAGCTTACCTTCCACCTTTCGGGTTTAACGGCGGTGATTCTAAATATCTGCTTGGAACTGATAGTTTAGGCAGGGATATTTTAAGCAGGTTTATACATGGAGCGTCGGTAGCAGTATATGTTTCTGTGGTTGCAACTATACTTACTGCTGCTATCGGTGTGCCCCTCGGTGTTACATCAGGTTATTTGAGAGGTAAGTTTGATGAAGCGGTTATGCGCGCTGTTGATATATGGATGTCATTTCCCCCAGTGCTCTTGGCTATAACACTAATATCAATCCTAGGCACAGGGTTGAATAATGTCATTATTGCTATCGTGATTGCCGACTGGACTAGGTTCACTAGGGTCATAAGATCTGAAGTGTTGAATATCCGAGAAAGGGATTTTGTCTTAGCAGCCAAATCTATAGGTTTCTCACCGCTCCAGATAATGAGGCATGAGGTTCTACCTAACGTTGTCCCATTGCTCTCTATTATTGCAACGCTTGAGATGAGTGTAGCCATAACTGTAGAGGTGCTCTTGAGTTACGCCGGCTTGGGTGTTAAGGCAGATACACCTTCTTGGGGGTCTATGATAGCAGACGGATTATCCTACTTTAGGCTGAACCCTTGGGGTATGTTTATTCCGCTTGTAGCAACTATAGTCGTAATCCTCGGGTTGAATATTCTAGGCGATGGGTTAAGAGAGAAGTTGGATCCAAGGCTTACTCTAACGAGGTAGAGTTGAGTTGGTTCTCTTATCGGTTGAGGATCTGAAGATAAGATTTCTGGGACAAGATTACAATGCCGTTGATGGCGTCAACTTCACGGTTGAAGAGGCAGAGATACTTGGATTAGTAGGTGAATCTGGAGCAGGAAAATCGATCACAGGACGCTCCATATTACGACTGCTACCTTCAAACGGGAGAATAGTAGGCGGTCGCATCCTATTCAAAGGTACTGATCTGCTTAGTTTAAGCGAAGACGATATGAGGAAGATTAGAGGTAAGGAGATAACAGCAATACAGCAAGACCCGCTATCTTCACTTAACCCGGCCTTCAGAATAAGAGATCAGATGTTTGACATATTAAAGATACACCTTGGTCTTAAATGGAAAGAGGCCAAAGAATATGGTGTAAAGCTGTTGGAGGAGGTTGGTATCCCCGCTCCCGAAGTTGTCTTGCGTAAATTCCCTCATCAACTGAGTGGGGGAATGTGCCAGAGAGTAATGATAGCTATAGCGTTTTCTTGCAACCCCATGTTAGTAGTAGCGGATGAGCCTACAACAGCTTTAGATGTAATAACTCAAGCTCTAGTTGTAAACTTAATGAAGCGCATGAGGGAGAAGCATAAGACTTCAATTATCTTCATTACGCACAATCTAGCTCTTGCCTCAAATATCTGCGATAGGATAGCTGTAATGAAGCTAGGTAAGATAGTTGAAATGAAGCCTACAAAGGAGCTTTTTAAAGCACCAGAGCACCCATATACTTTAACTCTACTTGAAGCAGTTCCTAGAGTAGGTCAAAGAGTAACACGTCTAAAAGAGGAAGGTAAAGCTTGACGAGCATAATAGAAGCCCAGCGCCTACAGAAAGTTTTCACAGAATCTACAGGTAAGATAGTTGATCTACTCTACAGGAGAAAGAAGATACTTAAGGCTGTTGATAACGTTAACATCGCTGTTCCAAGGAACGAAACTGTCGGTGTTGTGGGCGAAAGCGGATGTGGTAAAAGCACGTTAGGTAGAACGATCATTCGCCTCTATGAGCCTGATGGTGGTAAGATAATCTTTAAAAACACCGACATAACGCATCTCCGTGGAGAAGAGCTTAAGAAGTTTCGCCGGTTTATGCAGATAGTGTTTCAAAATCCTTATTCTTCTCTTAACCCGAGACAGAAGATTAAGGATATAATAAAGCGTCCTTTGGATCTTCATGGCTTCGATGATAGTTTAAGGATGGTCTATGAGGCGCTTGAAAGTGTAGGTTTACCTAAGGATTATGCTGAAAGGTATCCGCATCAGTTAAGTGGTGGTGAAAGGCAGAGGGTTGCCCTCGCAAGAGCGGTAGCGCTTAAACCAGAGTTGGTTGTAGCTGATGAAGTCACATCATCTGTTGATGTATCTATTCAAGCCCAGATCCTGAAACTACTCAAGAAGCTGCAGGAGGAGTTCAGATTATCATACTTATTCATATCACACGATCTCAGTGTGGTTAGAACGATAAGCCAAAGAATCGCTGTTATGTATCTGGGTAAGATCGTTGAAGAGGCACCCACTGAGAGTCTCTTTGAGAACCCTATGCATCCTTATACCGAAGCTCTCTTTGCTTCTATACCTGATATAGACACGCCTTGGGAACCCCATCTTTTGAAAGGTGAAGCTTCAAGTCTTTATAGTGTAGCTAGGGGGTGCCGCTTCCAACCAAGATGCCCGTATGCTAAGCAGATCTGTGCTGAAGAAGAGCCGCCATTGAAGGAGTATAGTAAAGATCATAAAGTAGCTTGTTGGCTTTATGAGAGGTAACTAATAGAGCAGACTGGTGTTTTTGATGTATGAGCCAGTCACTCAAGCTAGCTGAGTTACAGGCCAGGCGCCCACTTCTTGTTCTATGTTTTGTACACCTATCGTGCGTCAGAAAAGTAGAGGCTTTGATTCTGATTTTGAAGTTAATGGTTGCTAACTTACGTATTAGATTTTCGACAGATGAGATATGACAGATAGAGTATTAGGTATCTTAGTAAAGGCAGGTGTTCAAGGTTAAATACTCTTGAACACTTACTTCTCCTCGGCTTGGAGTTCCTTAAGAAGAGAGCGTTAGAGATGCTTACTTTAGCGGGCAAAGCCTTCGAGTTAGGCATGTATAACTTAGCACTCTTTAACTGTGAGCAGGCAATACAGTTCTACCTGAAGTATTTGTTGGCTAAACGAGTGGGTGAATACCCTAAGACACATAGTATTGATGTGTTGCTCTCTGAGCTAAGGGAGGTAGGTGCTGAGCTGCCGGAGCTGCCTGATATGATCTTAGATCTATTGGAGGAAGCATACATAACCTCAAGATACTTACCGAAGAACTATTCAAAAGAAACCGCAATGAACATATTACGTTTCGCAGAGGATTATATCAGGAGGCTATCTGAGTTTGAGTGAAGCGTTCAAACGTGCGGTCAAGAGGAGCCTCAAGTTAGCTGCGATGAGAAGTAATTATCAAGAGTCACTCCGAAGGTTCAAAGCTGAACTCGAACAACTACTCCAGAGCCGCGTCAAGGTCATTGTCTTCGGAAGCGTCGCCGAGGGTCGAAGTGGGCCGCTAAGCGATGTTGATGTGCTGATGATATGTGACGAATTTAAAGAACTTGAGAAGAGGCTTAAGACATACTATTTGGCTAGGAGGATATTCGGCACACCTAACCCCTTTGAGCTACATCTAGTCACTCAAGACGAGTTTGAGTGGTATGAGAAGTTCATATCTAGCCATAGGGAGATTTCTTAGGCAGAAAAACAGAGACACCTACGTGCTAGCGTCAAGATGACTTCGCTGAGATCAACACATATGCTTAGCGGCATGGAGTCTCTATCCTTTGGCTGTTTGTTGTAAAACTAGGTTTGTTGTCTAGGAGGTCTAGCTCGAATAGAGCCTGGTGAAGACGTAACTATCGCTATAGGCGTATCTGCTTTCGCTTCCTTGGAGGTCTCTACCAAGCTCGTATGGATTAAACGCTGATTTTTCGAGAAAGCCTACCGTGTGGCTGTGGATCTGGGTAATGAGGATGTTGTCGGAGACGGGTTGACGCATAACCCTTTTGTTTCGTCCTGTTGCTAGAGCGTTGCGTAAGCAACGCCGCCTGGGCGTGGTTTATGCAGCGTATTCTCGCTTAATCACGTGTGTTCAGTATGCCTATATGTCCGTTACAATATGTTGGGATTGCAACACTGCTAGAAGGCGGTTGTTGCAGTATCTACCTGAGTTTTTTGTGCTGAATAAGAGGTCTTAAAACAGGATTAGCTTCCACCAGTGTGTTAGGAAATTTTGTGTCGCAGCTCTTAAGGTAAATGAATATATATAGTAGAATCTTTCGATCTACTGTGACCGTTATGTATGATGTAAACGAGGCCATAAAGGATCTGAAGACTTTAGTTGAGAAGAAGGCTGTGAAAAACGCTGGAATCGTAGCTTTAAAGACAGGATCTAGAACGGCAACGTATGATGAAATTGAGCGCAACGCCGCTAGGATCGCTGGTAAGCTCCGCGATCTCGGTGTTTCTAAGGGTGATAAAGTTGCTGTTATGATGGTCAACTCTTTTGAATTTGTATACTATTGGTTCGCAGCCATGAAGCTCGGCGCGGTCTTAGTCCCTCTCAACATCTCGCTCAAGGGTGATCTCCTAGCCTACCAACTCAACGACTCTGAAAGCAAAGTCATTTTAATAGAAAAGGCTTTCCTAGAACCATACCTACCTGTAAGGAGTAGGCTTCAACATGTTAGACAGCAGTTCTGCCTAGATAGGGACGATCCCTCTAAGGCCCCCGATGGTTTTATCTCCTTCAGCGAGTTATGTTCCGGTGAAGAGCTGAGGGGAGGCACAGGTCCAAAGCATTCGGATCCAGCTGTGATAATCTACACGTCTGGAACAACTGGTCCACCGAAGGGGGTCGTCTTACCACACTACGCCTACATTAACAGCGCTTTGGAGAACGCTGTGACCGCAGAGGTTAGGGAGGGTGACGTATTCTTCAGCACAGTACCATTCTTCCACACAAGCGGTCAGCTTCAGGTTGTCCTGCCAGCTATGATACATGATCTGCAAGGAGCGTTTGAGCCTTGGTTCAGCGCCTCTAGGTTCTGGTCCCAAGCCAAGGAATACGGTGCAACAATAATTTTCCTCATAAGCTCGATGATCAACATCCTACTGAAGCAGCCTGAAGGCCCTGTTGATAAGGATCATAAGGTTAGGGTTGTGATGACAGGCGGTGCTAAGAAGCAGGAGTGGGAGATGTTTGAGAAGAGATTCGGTGTTAGGGTTCTTGAAGGGTTCGGCATGACCGAAACGGCTGCCATAACAATCTACAACAGAAGCTGGGACTACAGGGTAGGCTCCCTAGGCAAACCCCTACCGCACTTCGAAGCAAAGGTTGTTGACGAGGATGACAACGAGGTTCCACCGAGGGTTAAAGGGGAGCTCGTGATCAGACCTAAGGTACCTTATACGATGATGCTAGAATACTATAGAAAGCCGGAGAAGACCGTGGAAGCTTGGAGAAACCTGTGGTTCCACACCGGAGACATAGTGTATAGAGATGAAGAAGGCTACCTCTACTACGTGGATAGAAAGAAGGATGTGATCAGAAGGAGAGGGGAGAATATAGCACCATACGACATAGAAACGACGGTTAACCAGCACCCCAGAGTGCTAGAAGCTGTGGCTGTTGGTGTGTCATCTGAAGTCGGCGAAGAGGATGTTAAACTTTATGTTAAGCTTAAGCCTGGAGAGCATCTTGACCCACTTGAGTTGGTAAAGTGGTGTGACGAAAGGCTACCATACTACATGGTGCCAAGATATATAGAGTATGTTGAGGAGATCCCTAAGACTCCAACACAAAGAGCGCAGAGATATCTGCTGAAGCAGAGGGGGATAGGTCAAGCATTCGACGCGTATAAAGCTGGCTTCAAACCGAAGAAGCCGCTCTAAAGGCGATTAGCGCATGCAGTTCGGCATCTCCTTCGGCGCGTTGTATGCACCTACTGAAAGAATAGTAAAGCTAGCTAAAGAAGCGGAGCGCTACAGCTTCGATTATATCTGGCTCCCCGATTCGCAACTCATTTACAGGGATCTATACATGAACCTTGCGCTCATAGCAGAAGCGACTACCCGCTCTAAGCTCGGCACATTAGTCACAAGTCCATTAACCAGGCATCCTTCCGTTATAGCGTGTGCTGCGGTGACATTGGATGAAATCTCTAACGGTCGTGCCATTATCGGTTTAGGCGCTGGAGACAGTTCTGTGAGGAGAATAGGTCTCTCACCCTCGACGAGCAGACAGTTCTCAGAAGCCATAGACATCATACGTAAACTATGTAGAGGTGAGATTGTCGATTTTAGGGGAGCAAGATTTGGGTTAAGATTTGGGGGCAGAAGTATACCCATATATGTAGTTGCAACTGGCTTAAAGATGCTTAGATTAGGCGGCAGCTTAGGTGATGGTGTTGTCATACATTCAGGTACTTACTCAACTCTACTAGATTTGGCCCTCAAAGCGGTTAAGGAAGGCGCAGAGGCTGCAGGTAGAAAGATTGAATCTGCAGATTTAGCGCATATGGGCTTCTGTGCACTTTCAGAAGATAGGTTGGAAGCATATAGAGAGGTGAAGCCTAGTATAATGTGGTTTCTTGTCAGGTATTTACCTCTACTTAAAGAAACAGGTATGAGCTTAAGCGATGAGCTGGTCGGAAGAGTTAAGCGTTTTGAAGAATACAGCGAGGAGCACGATCTTCACCATAGTGGTGAATGGGAGAAAGCTACGGAGATGGCGAGTTTTCTTCCAGACAGACTTGCTAACGATCTCGCCTACGCTGGCACACCAGAAGACATCACTAAGAAGATTCGCGAAGTAGAGTCTAGAGGCTTCAAACAGGTGATAATCAGACCTGTGTCAACAGAATATTGGGAGAACACATTCAGAACCTTTGCTGAGCACGTTATCCCCAGCTTCAGGTAGAAGAATGTGCTACTTTAACCCGATGAGCTTCGCTGGATTCTCCTTACACATCTTTGTAAGATCCTCCACGCTAAATCCTCTGCTTAAGAGTACCCTGATCATTGTCTTGTAGGCTTCAACCGGAGGGTTGCCTGGCTGCCCGGCGTCTGAGATAAGTACTATACGCTCAGGTCCTAGCTCCCTAATTAGTTTAAGGCTGTGATCAAAGTTGACTATCCATCCTCCACCAACAATAGGTGTTCCCAGTAGAGAGACCTCCGCAATCTCTATCCAAGCTCCTCTCTTCACAAGTTCTTTAGCCTCCTCAACGGTCAACACCGTGATCTCTTGGTTAGCGTGTGTAACGACGAAGTCGATTCCAGCATCCTTAGCAGCCTCAGCAACAGTCATCATCTCTCCAACTGTAACGTGTCCGCTCTCTAAGAAGACCTTCTTATCCGATGATGCCAAGATTTGAATGATCTCTTTCACCTCAGGCCTAACATTACCTCTTTCATCTATGAGGCTTATGCCGCCTTCTCTACCCATAAGCCTATATTGCCAAGCTGAATCTACTGAAGGACCATAGATTGCTTTCGTCTTTGCGCCGAAGTCGCCGCTTAAAGCAACTTTGACAACCCTCGGATTCAGACCACCAACAGCATAGTTCAAGGTAACACCACCATATACCTGGATAGGTTTGAACCCCTGTTGAGACGCCCACTCATCGATCACATCTTGGGCAACATAAGCCACAGTGCTCGTCAAATAGTTGTGATCCTTAAAGCATATAGCTTTCAAACCAGCTCTGCAGGCATCCTTACAAGTTTCGATTATCTTCGGGCGTTCAAGAAGCCAAGCTTCGGGTGCGCCGTGCGCGTGTATATCAACAACCCCCTCAAGAAATCTCCACGCCTCTTTTTCACTAATCGGTTTAAGAGGAGGTTGCAGATAAGGCCAAGCAGGGTGACAAGCTTTCTTAACATCTTCTGTAGATAAAACTTTACCAACCATATCCAATATGGGTCAAGTTTAAATATCAGAAACTGATATTTAAACTATTCGAGATACATCTTGCAAACCTCTACTTTTAGTGGTGGCGTATTTAGCGTAAGTTAAGTAGTTTCCCGTATCCGCTGATGGGTTCTTCGACCCCGATCTTCCTCAAGGTAGCCCACAACCCAGCTTGGTTACTTGAGACAACAACCTTACCCAGATCCTTCTCAAGCCTTTCTATAAGGTCGATGGACCTGAGGTTTGTGCAGCTGATAAATACTCCCTCAGCATCACTTGAGTCTGCTGAGTGGACGAGTTCATAGATGGTCTGAGGGGTTTGAGCCGCTATACTGTGGTTATCACTCAGCCCTAGCCCCCTGACCTTCGCCACCTTAATGCCTTTTCCCTCAAGGTATCTTCTGACTCCCTCAAGGATCTCCTCGGTATATGGTGCGGCTACAGAAACCCTACTAACATCAAGCGATCTGAAGGCGGAGACCGCAGCTGCAAGAGGCATAACAGAAGGAACCTTATGATCAACCTCGATGACTCTCCTAACCTCCTCATCAACTCCTGGTGCTGCGCTCGCAGCTGTGCAACCCCATACTACTACATCAGGACGGCTGTCTAGCAGCTCTGAGACCGCTTTCCCCGCGTTTTTTAATAGAGTGGTTAGATCTTCCATAGATGAGGCGCCTGTAAAGCGTATTCTTGCGGTGTGTACTGATACGCCTTCAGGTATTAAGCGGTGGTAATCCATCTCCATCGTGGTGTTAGATGATGGCACAATTAAGCCGATTCTACCCCTTTGACCATAAATCTCTCGGGTCATCTATGTATTAGAAGATCTAGCTTCTTTTAAGGCTATTGTGTTAAGGCTTATGGGTCTGCTGAAGTAAAGGTATTTTTGGTTCCTTGACATATTGTGTGTGGCTTGAAGATAGAGGAGTTCGTGGAGAAGTATGGTGAACCGTATTCAGCTAAGCTTGGTATAGACCTCACTTCAGGGAGAGATGAGGAGATCGTTAAGTGGTTTTTAGCATCGATGCTCTACGCTAAACCCATAAGGGAATCTTCTGCTACAGACACTTACCTAACCTTTAAGGCGCATAACCTACTAGATGTGGATGCTATATTAGATGCAGGCTGGGATAAGTTAGTTACCGTACTTGATGAAGGAGGCTATGTCAGATACGACTTCAGCACCGCCACAAAGATCCTTAACGTATTTGGTGAATTAAAGAAGCGGTATGGAGGTAGCCTCTGGAAACTATATGAATCTTCTAAGGATAGCAAGGATCTTGAACATAGGCTTAAAGCCCTTGGGAAGGGCGTTGGAGACACAACTATCTCTATCTTCCTAAGGGAGATGAGATCTATATGGAAGAAGGCTGATCCTAAGCCGACACCAATAGTTAAGCTCGCGATGGACTGCTTAAAGATAAAGGATCTTAAAGCCTTCGCTGAGAAAAGAGGATTAGATCTTGTCAGGCTTGAAACAGCACTGTTAAGGCTTGGGAAAGATTACTTGAAAAAGGGTAAGAGGCTCAGTGTGGAGATATGATGTATCTAAAGCCCAATGGTTTGGGAGCAAACGGTGATTCAGGTTGAGTGGTGAAGCGCCTCCAAATCTAGATCTTAAAGGTGATTTTAAGGATGTGCTTAGGTTTCTTGAAGAATACGATGTGCAGGTGGATAGTCTTTGGATTATACCTAAAAGAGATAATATTGGCTCTTTAAAGGAGCTTCACCACGGAGAATTTATCCCTCAGATACCGAGGCAAGCCATGCTTAGATTCACTAAGCCCTACGATCTTGTCTTGGATCCATTTGTGGGATACGGCACCACATTAGTTGAATGCCAACGCCTTGGGAGACATGGTGTTGGTATAGAAATAGAGCATGGAATAGCGGAGGTGGCCAAGGCGAGATTGGCTGGTGAATCTAATCCGTATAACATCAAGGCCGATATCATCGTAGGTGATAGTAGGAGGCTCGACTTCAGATGTGTTTTGGATGAAAGGGGGTTTAAGGAAGCTGATATCGTAATCGCTCATCCACCATATCTTGACATCATCAAGTATGGTGGTCACCAAAATAACCTCTGTAATATGCCGAGTTTAGAGAGTTACCTCAGAGCATATGGTGAGGTGTTAGATAATGCTTTGAAGGTTCTTTCTAGAAACGGTTATTATGTCTTAGTCATAGGAGATAAGTACACGAAAGGAGAATGGGTTCCTCTAGGGTTTTACGTAATGAACGAAACAATCAAAAGAGGATTGAAAATTAAGGCAATATGCGTTAAGAATTTTGAAGAGACGATGGCAAAGCGGAGGCGTATCCATCTTTGGAGATATAGGGCCTTAAAGTGGGGCACCTACTTCTTTAAACATGAATACGTTATATTCTTTCAGAGAAAGGTATAGAAGATTGTTAGTGAAGAGATGAACATAGAGATAGCTATTGACATATTAAGGGACATCAAATCGCTAAAGAGCCTTACACCAGTAGACTAGAATAGATGCATCGAGGGGTCCTTGAAGATAGCTGTGGTAAATTGAATAACGGTGTACGACGACCTATTTATAGTACTAGCCAAAGAGCTCAAGATGGTTCTAACGACCTGCGATAGAAAGCAAGCAGAAGCGGCATTTAAGTCTGAAGTTAAAGCGATGCTGATAGAGTAGATGCACAGCTTGTAAAAAGCTATTTAGACCTAAGCCTTTGCAGTCTTGGTATTAGTAGCAGATGCGGTGGCCGGGATTTGAATTCCCGGACCCATCTTTGATGAAGGGTCTCCCGGGTTTACAGCGCTCTACCTGAGGCTGTTGGCAGGCTGTTGTCCTAGACCAAGTTATCCGGCTTTTTGGCCCCTAGACGACCACCGCACTGTCGGTGGGTTTGTTTTTAGTGTGTTTAACTTTATCGCTTCTTCAGCCCCCTGCTACTGCTGGAAGGATTGAGACTTTGTCTCCTTCTTTGAGGGCTGTCTCTAGTTCTCCTGTGTATCTTATGTTTCTGCCGTTTACGTAGATGTTTATGATTGGGTTCAGTCTGCCTTGCTGGTCAAGTAGCTTCTGTGTTAGTTTTGCCCCATATCTTTCGCCTAGAGATTTGATCAGCTCTCGTAGGTTCAGTGCTTGGATCTTGATTTCTTTGTTTACACCTAGTGATGCTGCTAATGGTGTGGGTAGGGTAACGGTTACCTCTGCCATTTCTGTCACCTCACTACTAGTTGGGCCACGGTTTGCAGCTCGGGTTCTACTGATAGGGGTTGTGGAAGGTATGGGGTTAGGGATTCTGTTGCTTTAAGACCGCTGCCTGTGATCAAGCATACCACAGTTTCATCGGAATCAACTTTACCCTCATCGATTAGCCTCTTTAGCGCTCCTATCACTACACCCCCCGCTGGTTCGGAGAATATGCCTTCGGTCTTCGCAAGTATCTTGATTCCGTCAACGATCTCTGAATCACTTACATCTTCAGCATATCCTCCGCTCTCCCTTAGTTTCCTAAGGACATACAACCCGTCACCAGGCTCACCTATAGCGAGGCTTTTAGCTAATGTGTTAGGGTGCTCTACTGGCTCTATGAAATGAGAGCCTTTGCGGAAGGCATCAACTATAGGTGCGCACCCTTTTCCCTGTGCAGCTGTGAACTTTACTTTTGATGAATTTAGTAATCCTATCCGCTCAAGCTCTCCGAGCCCCTTAGATATCGCATGGAGCATGGCGCCGCTGCCCACAGGTGTTACTATATGATCTGGTGTCTGCCAATTAAGTTGCTCCGCTATTTCAAAACCCAGTGTCTTAGAGCCTTCAACATAGTATGTGCGAAGGTTTATGTTAACTACACCAATATCATAGGCTTCAGCTGTTTGGGCTGCGATTCTGTTAGCTGTGTCGTAGCTGCCATTCACTTCTATTACTGTTGGGTAGTATATTAGGGCATGCCCGATCTTCTCTGGTTCTACTCCTTTTGGTACAAATATGTAGCATCTTAAACCCGACTTGGCGGCATACGCAGCGGTTGCAGCAGCCAAGTTGCCTGTCGATGCACATCCAACTGCTTTCAAACCAAATTCAAGTGCTTTTGATATCCCGACACCAGCTGGTCTATCCTTGAAGGAGAAAGTGGGGTTTACCGTGTCGTTCTTTATGTAGAGGTTCTTTAACCCAAGCACTTTACCTAAGCGTGTCGCTTTTATTAGCGGGGTGAAGCCCGCTTCTATATTAACTACCTTACTCTTATCCTCTATGGGTAGAAGATCAAAGTATCTCCAGAGGTTTCTCGCCGCATCTTCGAGAGAGCTTTTTGTCCATTTTATTTTATCATATTTGTACTTTACATCTAGGGGTCCGAAGCATTCGGGGCAGAAGTAGAGTCTCTCAAGTGGGTAATGTTTGTTGCATTCTCTGCATTCTAGATGTGATGTCTTGCCCAATCTAAGCCAACCCTTCTCTTAGGAGGATATAAGCATCATTATGTTTAGATTTAATTATACTATATGCATTTATTCTATGTGTTAAGATTCATCTATGCAGCTAGGTTTTTCCGCTTTACTTTCTTTTGGATTGTTATAGAACCACTGCATACTAGGGGCTCTATATTCATTTGCCAAAGTAGGGCTATCAGTTCAACTATATGGTATAACTGTTCTGTGAATGATTGTAGCAAGCATTCTTCGATTGTTAGAGCGAATTCGCCATCCCTCACTTTCAATCTAACCTTTTCACCGAGCTCCTTACTACTCAATGTTCTAAAGTATGCATCGGTCTTTCTTTCCACTTCTTTCATGTGTTGAAACACTTGTTCAATGCTGCTGTATTCTTCCTACTTCTTACGCACATATTGATCAATCTTCCTTTTGATTACCCAGTTTACCATCCAGTCTTCGTTATCTATTTAATGTGCAGAATTATGTTCTTCTTGCTGTAGAAGCTTGCTTCTCTATTTTTGCAGACCTCCTCTCAAGGTAATTCGGAAAGTTTGGAAGCGAACTTTCTTACAATATGAGCGCATCCATAAAGTTCTTTGATATTCGGCAAGCGTTTGTCTTTTGGGATATTAGGTATCCATTGTTTCTCTCTCAATAAGAGGGGTCTAGCATCTATTTTGTGAGTTCTCTGTAGAAGCAGCTTCTGTTGCCAGTATGGCAGGCTACACCCTTTTGCTCAACTAGGTATATTAGGGCATCAAGATCGCAGTCTACGAGTATCTTGAGAACTTTTTGTTTGTTACCTGAGTCTTCTCCTTTCAGCCAGAGTCTTCTTCTTGATCTGCTGTAGTAGTGGGCATACCCTGTTTGTAGAGTCTTTTCTACTGCTTCTCTATTCGCGTAGGCTAGCATAAGTATTTCTCCGCTTGTAGCGTCTTGTGCGACAACTGGGATTAACCCTCCACCTTTTTCGAAGTCTAGTTGCTCTATTTTCATATTCTTACCTCGATTCCATTTGCTCTTAGGAACTTCTTGACTTGTGGTATGGGGTAGATGTTGTAGTGGAAGATGGATGCTGCTAAAGCTGCGTCTGCACTTGTCTTTCGAAATACTTCGAATATGTGTTCGGGGTTACCACATCCACCGCTAGCTATTACTGGTATGTTCACCGCATCGCAGATGATCTTCGTTAGGTTTATTTCGTATCCATCTTCTGTACCATCCCTATCGATAGATGTTAGAAGGATTTCACCCGCTCCTAGTGTGTCAACTCTTTTAGCCCACTCGACAGCATCTAAACCAGTAGGCTTTCTGGCACCATATGTATAGACCTCGTAACCTGAGGGTGTCTGATTAGTTAATTTCGCATCTATGGAGACCACCATACATTGGCTTCCGAAGCGTTCAGAGACCTCCGTTACAAGCTGGGGGTTTTCTACGGCCGCGGTGTTAATAGTAACCTTATCTGCCCCATTACATAGAACATCCCTAGCATCGTCCACGCTTCTTATTCCCCCTCCTACTGTGAAGGGTATATCTAGGTTTGACGCTACATCTTTAACCAGCTTCTTTAGGATCTCCCGTTTCTCCACCGATGCCGTTATGTCGAGGAAGACGAGCTCATCCGCTCCTTCATCTCGATATTTACAGGCTAACTCCACTGGGTCTCCGGCATCCCTCAACCCCTTAAATCTTACACCTTTAAGCACTCTACCACGATCTACATCCAAACACGGTATGATCCTTTTTGTAAGCACTTCTACCACCGCTCCACAGCCCTCAAAGCCTCCTTCAGACTAACTGTCCCCTCGTATAGGCATCTGCCCAGTATGCAAGCATATGCTCCAGCATCCCTTAGAGCTAATATGTGCTCCATTTTTTCGATGCCTCCAGCCGCCATAATCTTGGCATTCCTATTCTTTGAGACTTGGCTTATAGTTTCATAGTCTGGTCCTAGTAAGGTGCCGTCTCTTTCTTTAGAGGTTAGCAGCACATATTGGACACCAAGACCCACCATATCATCTATGGCTGCCTTTACTTTCACGCCGCTTCCCTTAGTCCAGCCCTCGATAAGCACCTCATCGCGCAGATAGTCTAATGCCACGGCTACCCGCTCAGCACCATAAGTAGATATGAGATATTCGATGAATGCTCTATCTACGATAGCTTTGGTTCCTACAATTATGCGGTGTACACCAGCCTTGAAGAGTCTTTCTGCTTTAGATAAGCTTCTTATTCCCCCGCCCACCTGAACTCTAGCATCCACATTCTTCGCAATACGCTCTATTTGCCCTATGTTATCTCCTTTGCTTAGTACGGCATCTAGGTCGATTATGTGGATGGTCTTCGCCCCCTCCTCTACCCATCTTTGCGCTGTTTCAAGGGGGTTTGTGTGATAAATCTTTGCGCTGCCAGCTTCACCTCTGTAAAGCCTAACTACGCACCCATTCATCAGATCTACCGCTGGTATTAGTTCAAAGGTCATCTTTTGATCATCCTAATGAAGTTCTTGAGCAAAAGCTTACCTGTTCTAGCAGACTTCTCTGGGTGGAATTGTGTGCCCACTAACGAACCTCTGCCCACAATAGAGGGAAAGGGTATCCCGTAACTTGTCTCTGCCAAATAGGGATCTTTATCTGTGAAGGAGGGGTAGTAGGAGTGGACAAAGTAGACCCAAGAGCCGTCTTGAACCCCTTCAACGAACTCGTGCTGCCTAACAATGGTAAGGGTGTTCCAGCCTATATGCGGGATCTTAACACGATTAGGTAGTCTGCGTACTTTGCCGGGGATAATGCCCAGCCCGCTGCCCTCGCCTTCTTCACTGCTGTCTAAGAGAATCTGAAGCCCCAAACATATACCTAGCATCGGTCTTCCTGCGTTTATGTAGTCGCAGAGGATCTCTTTTTCACCAGAGAGCTTCTTCGCTACTGGCGTAAAGTTACCTACACCAGGCAGTATTAGAGCATCTGCATTCAAGCCTTCTTTAACAGAATTTACCAGCTTAACCTCTACCCCGAACCTGTTAAGTGCACAGCTTATACTGTAAAGGTTCCCTACACCGTAATCTAATATGGCAATCTTCAACCTAGAGGACACCTTTAGTGCTAGGCACCGTTTTGCGTCTGGGGTCTTCTTCCACCGCCTCCCTAAGCGCTAAGGCCAACGCTTTGAAGGCTGCTTCTACCTTGTGGTGGTCATTGTCACCATACTGTATGTGGAGATGGATGTTGGCTTGGAGAGCGTCTGAGAAGGATCTGATAAAGTGGTAGATGTCCTCAACAACCATATCCTCTACACACAAGCCTGTTGTTTTCAGATCTATTGCACAGAATCTTCTACCACCTAGGTCTAAAGCTGCTGAAGCCAAAGCGTCATCCATTGGTGCTGATGCTGAGCCGAATCTCTTGATCTTAGGCTCCTCACCCAGTGCTTTCTTTATGGCGCTGCCAAGGCATATCGCAACATCCTCAGATATATGATGGATTAGGTCGCCTTCCGCTTCGACCGCTATGTCTATGAGGCTGTGGTGTGCAAGTGTAGTGAGCATATGTGTAAGATACCTTATACTGCTCGAGATCTTCGCTTTTCCCTCTCCATCGAGGTTCACCGATACTTTGATAACGGTCTCTTTGGTCTCTCTTGTTACTGTTGCTATTCTAACCATCCTTAACCCCCTTTAACATATCTAAGCACCTTGGGCAGATCATTTACCGTGGGTATGATCATCGCTGCATCAGCATCTTTAAAGAGTCTTATCATTTTGTTGTTGCCATCTTGCAGCGCATAGCAGCCTGCGAACAGAAATATTCTCTTTATCTGGTTAGCCTTCTCCGTCAACATATAGTCTTCAGCCGAGTTACCCACATAAAGCACACTTTTCGCATCGCCTATTCCAGCGGTAGCCTCTAAGAGCGAATATGGTTGGGGTTTAACATAAGGCTTGATTGAGGAATCCTTACCTCCCATCTTATACTTAAGATCCTCTAAGAAGACCATTCCTCTACTACTAAAGTAGCTAAGCAGATCACGTAAGGTCTTCTTTGCAGCCAGAGAGCCTCTGCCGGTTGCAAGCCCCATCCTACCTTCGCCAAGCATATATCTTAAAGCCTTGAGCGTTTCCTCTTTTACGATACATTTCTCCATCTCGATAAGCCCCCTCTCTACCCTCAGCTCACTCTCAAAACCATAAAGCTCCCTAAAGAGTTCAGAGCCGTAGAAGTACGTATCAAACACGACTGAAATTATACTCTGTGAAGCTTCAGAAGGGTAGGCCAAGAACTTAATAAAGTCTCTAAGATACTGGGCGCTCCCCTCTCTCTCAGCAGAATATAGAAGCAGCCTCTCAGCAGCGTCCCTGTCTGCTAACCTACTCTCAGAGATCTTCAAAAGCTTAGCCCTCAACCTCTCACTATTATTCTGAAAGTAATCTTTCGGTAACCCATCCATTAGATTTGAAGATACAGCGAGCAAGCGCTGAACCGCTGTCCTCCCATCCGCCTGCTGAGAAGCAGCGCTGAATGCTTCTTGGAACTGCTTAGGTAGATGCTTGAACACCATAAGCGCTGTAACGTAGGTTGTGTCCCAGTCGAAGTTGAACCCGCCAGATAATCTGAGATTATAGATCACTCTTTTAGGTATGATGCTCATTGGAAACCGGCATCCTGTCAAAGTTTCAAAGATGTGCTGCAGAGTCCTTCTGATAGCAGCATCATAAGAGTATCTTGCATCTATGAGCACCCCATCACAATCGAATACGATAGCATCGACCGACTTGATCTTTTCAACGCTGTCTAACTTAATATACGCGCTACCGCCATCTGTCCTTAATTCCTCGTATCTGCTAAGTAAGCCTTTCTTTGATTGACCTCGCGTGAGCATACAACCCCTCTCCTTCAGCGATAGTCACAACATCTTCAGCCACCGCTCTAAGCCCATCTAAACCGAATTCCACAACATTAACCCTCTTAACGAAGTCGATAACCGAAAGCCCAGAAGAGGTCTTCGCGTAGCCACCAGTAGGCAGGATGTGGTTAGGACCTACCCCGTAGTCTGTTGCTGCCACCGGTGAAGATGCGCCTAAAAGTATCAGCCCAGCTGAAGAAATACGCTCAACCAAATCCCTAGGTTCAACAGTAAGTATTTCTAGATGCTCTGGTGCGAACCCGTTCACAAAATCTACGCAATCATCCATCTCTTCAGCAATAGCAGCAAACCCATTCCCTCTTAGAGCCTTCTCAATCACCTCTCGCCTCCTAGCCTCATCCAAGGTCTTTGTCAATTCTTCCTCAACAGCTCTGATAAGAGAAGAGGATGTTGTAACTAGACCACATATCGATGAAGCTCCATGCTCAGCTTGAGCAGCAAGATCCAGAGCTACGAGCCTTGCATCAGCATCATCATCAGCCAAAACCAAGATTTCACTGGGACCAGCCGGCAAATCTACCGCAACATCCTTCGAAACCTCAATCTTAGCGTAAGTAACATAAATGTTACCTGCGCCCACTATCTTGGAAACAGGCTTTATGCTTGTAGTGCCATACGCCAAAGCAGCGACGGCTTGTGCACCACCAACCCTATACACTTCACCAACCCTGCAAATATCACACGCAACCAGCATCAGAGGATTAAGACCCTGGGGAGATGGCGGTGAGCATATTACAATCCTCTTCACACCAGCCACAAGAGCGGGAATAGCAGCCATAATTACAGTGCTTGGGTAAGCGGCTTGCCCGCCTGGTATGTAGCATCCGACGCTATCAAAAGGCTTCAAAGCTGTACTAACTTGAATGCTAGGTAGGGGTTTATAGATTGATTTTAACCCCTCAAGTTGAATCTTGCTGAACTCTTTTATTCGCTCTTTGGCTCTTTCAAGCGCTGTAACCTGCTTACCACTAACCTTGTCGTATGCTCTGGTATATTCTTCGACTTCAACTTTAAAACCGATGCTACGCAAATCTACTCCATCATACTTCGATGTAGCTTCCAGCAGGGCTTGGTCTCCTCTCTTCTTAACATCCTCAATAATATTCCTCACCACCTGCAGAACACCTACATCTAACTCTGCTTCTCTTCTTCTGAGGTGTTCAGCCAGCCTTGCTCCCTCGCCCTTCTCTATCTTATAGTGTCTCAGCAGCTCTGCTCACCCTCATCCCTAGCAATATCCTCAAGGGGTAGAATCTGCCTCGGATAATGCACAACAAGACCTTGAGCCAACCTCCTTAACTTAGGTAAGATCTTAAGAAACTGATTCTTCTCGATAACTGTGTTTACCGAGAACCAACCCTTCTCAGAAAGAGGGCTTATGGTAGGTCTCTTAAGAGCCGGTAGCTCCCTAACAAGCTTCTCCAGATTCTCCTCTCTCACATTCACAAAGATGTGCAGCCTCTCTCTCGCATCAACCACACCCTTAAGGAGGGTGAGTATGTCGTAAATCTTCTCCCTCTTCACATTATCAAGCAGAGCCTTCTTGTTAGCTATGAGAGCGGCTGAGGACTTCATCACTATGTCCAGAATCTTTAGGTTGTTCTGCTCCAGTGACCTCCCAGTCTGGGTTACATCTATTATTGCATCAGCGTCTTCAGGCGGCTTCGCTTCGGTTGCGCCGAATGAAAGGTAGATCGTAGCCCACTTATTCTCACCCCTTCTCCACCAAGGAGTAGCAACCAAGGGTCTAACTTCACCAAACCTCTCCTTATAGGCAAGGTTTGAGGCGACATACTCTTCTGAAATGTTCAAATATTCGGTTGAAACCCTAAGCACCCTACCCTCATCCCATATGCTTCTACAGAAGTCCGAAAAGTTGGTGCAGTTAAAGTGCTTTGGCACAGCTACAGCAAGCCTTACAAAGCCATACTGCAGATCAAGAAGAACCTCGACATCAGCGCCAGTCTCTTTTATCCAATCTAACCCTGTTATCCCAACATCCAGAAGACCCTCGGCGACGAATAGAGGGATCTCCTGTGGTCTAAGCATCTTAGCCTCTATATCAGGATCGCTCAAGATCGGACGATATGAGCGTTCATCGATAGAGATGCCGAACCAAGCCTGTTTAAGAAGCTCTAGCGTAGCCTTCTCAAGAGATCCTTTTGGGACAGCGAATCTAACTTTCAACTTCCACCACTGCTAGAAGAGAGGGGGTTAGAAGCCTAGAATTCGCATTAACCGAGTTGGATATGAAGGTAACCGACCTCTACCAACCCCATCTCCATTCAACACTTACTCCTTGAATCATCTTATATAAACCTTCTCAAAAGTAGATTAAGGCTGCTTTACGACGCTCTTCAGCTCCTCAAGAATCTCCTTCGCTCTGTCGAACCTTATACGCCTCTCAGCAATCATCTTCTGAGCCACGATATCTACCAAAGAGCCCTCAGCCCCAGCGGCAACCGCAATATTCCTAGCGTGAAGCTTCATATGCCCCTTCTGAATCCCCTCCTGCGATAACGCCCTTAGTGCAGCGAGGTTCTGAGCCAAACCTACGGTAGCCATTATTTGAGCGAGTTCGACGGCGCTCTTTACACCCAGAATCTTCGTGCAAACCTTAGCAACAGGATGAGTCGCAGTAGCTCCACCAATCAACCCAACTGCCATCGGGAGCTCTATGGTACCGACTAAGTCGCCTTCCTCATTCTTCTCCCAAGTAGTCAAGGGGCTGTAGTGCCCGCTTCTCGCAGCGTAAGCGTGTGCACCAGCTTCAAGAGCCCGAGTATCCTGCCCGGTAGCTAACGCAACAGCGATAACACCGTTCATTATCCCCTTGTTGTGTGTTGCACACCTATATGGGTCTACTGCTGCGAAAGCGTAAGCGCTTATGATATCATCAACCACATTGCTTCCGCCTAAGGCACGCTTATCCGCCACGGTTTTAGCCCTAGCGAGCCTCTTTGAGGC